>Ga0180064_1000111_pt1 | contig 11563 bp, 5 predicted proteins | sample EasRiv200_16_10D_FD_121782 | JGI IMG/M metagenome (GOLD analysis project Ga0180064, IMG submission 121782) | Soil microbial communities from meander-bound floodplain in the East River, Colorado, USA - East River metaG ERMLT200_16_10D | ecosystem: Environmental > Terrestrial > Soil > Floodplain ... | reverse complement strand
TCCAGGCTCCAGGCTCCAGGCTCCAGTAGAGCAGTTCCGCAACTGCAGGACTGGAGACCGAAGACTGGAGACCGGAGACTGGAGACTCCTCTCAAAAATCGAGCTGCACACTGAACTTGGCGAATCGTGCGGTCACGATCGTTGTCGGCACGCGCCATTGGTTGAGGGCCGGGCCGGCATAGGTGGCGTTCTCGGCCAGCACGGTGCTGGCGTTGAACGCGTTGTAGAGGTCGAAGTTCACCGACGTCCGCGTCCGGCCCCCGAACCGGAACAGCTTGGCGATGCGGAAATCGAGCTGGTTGAGCCGCTCGCCATACATGATTCCGGGCTCGACCAGGTTCAGGGTCAGGTTGGCCGCATTGGTGAACGGCCGCCCGAGCGTGGTCTGCGCCGGCACCACGACGCGGTTGGCAGCCAGGTTGGGGCCGGGAATGCTTTGGAACGCCCCGCTCAGCTGTACGATGATCTTTGGCACCGTGTAAGAGCCAAGGAACTTGTACTGGGTCAGGAAGTTCGTCAGCTGCCGGCAATAGGGCACGCCCAGCGGGTTCGTTTCGGGGAGCTTCGCCAGGATGTCGCAGTTGTCGGTCAGCGTCCGGCCGGTGCTCATGCCACCCTGCACGTACAGATCGGGCCGGATGCGGGCGTTCATCGTCAGATCCACGCCGTTCCACTGCTGAATCTGGTTGCCGTAGTCGCTGGCCAGCGTGAACAGGTTGTTCGGTGCCAGCGTTGCCGTGTTGGGGTTGCGATCCAGGAAGCCGCTGATGGTGTTGCCGCCGCCGTCGGGCAGGCGCTGATCCACGGGGACGACGGTGGCGAACGACGTGAAGTCCGTCGGCGCCAGCGCCAGGTTGTCGGTGACGGCGAAGTTGCCGAACCAGCGCCGGAAGTAGCCGAAGTCCACCGAGACGCGTGATGCCAGCTCGTGCTGGACACTGGCGGAAAACTCCCAGTTGTAGGGCCGGACGCCGTAGCCGTCGAGCACGCGGGGATCGACCGTCGTGCTCGGCGTCGGCTTGCCGAAGTTGGTGTCCGACAGGTTGCCGCACTCGCCGTTGGCGAGCACGTTGGTCAGGTCGCAGTCCGGGAAGTAGTTGCTGCGCCGCGCGTCCCCCACCGGAAACGTCTGGTCGTTCCACACCCGGTTCACGAAGTTCGCGAGCCGGTTCACCGGCGCGATGGCGTCGCCGTACGGGCCCTGCACACCCTGCGCCACTACGTACTTGCTGATGCTGGTCTTGAGCGCCGTCTTGCCGGTGCCGAACAGGTCGTAGGCGACTGCCAGCCGCGGCGTCAGGTCCTTCCAGTTGGCCAGATCGGTCTCGGGCAGGTCGAGGTTCCGGTTTGGCACGAGCGGCGCCGGGTCGAGGTGCTGCGCCGGAGTGTAGATCTTCAGGTAGTCGAACCGGAGACCGAGGTTGAGCGTCAGGCGGTCGACGGTCCACTTGTCCTGCACGAACAGGCCGATGCCGGCGGGCTGCCGTTGCGCCTTCTTGTAGGGCGTCGAGCGCTCCGTGACCTGGTTCGGAATGGTGTTGTTGAAGCGGTAGCTGACGTTGTAGATGTTGTCGTCCAGCGACTCGTCGCGCAGCACGATGGTGTCGCTGCCGCCGACCTTGAAGGCGTGCGAGCCGGTGATGTACGACGCCGTGAACGTCATGTCGTAGTTGCGGCCGTCGGTGTTCTGGTACGGCTGTGTCTGGGTCTGGCCGCCGATGCCGGCGCCGTGGTACATCATGTTGGCGGGCGCGCCGTTCACCGAGGCCTGCTCGGTGACGGTGATCAGCCGCTTCCGTGGATCGCTGGCGTCGATCCCGTTGTACTTGTAGTTCTCGTGCCGGATTCCGCCGCGGGCCTCGAGCAGCAGCCGGCTGGTGCGCGGCGAGGTCCAGCCGAAGGTGGTGAAGCGCTGCACCGGGTACTTGATCTCGATCGCCGCTTCCGGCGCCACCGTCGCGGTGACGTTGGCGCACTGGCAGCGGCCCTGATCGTCCATGAAGAAGCTGAACTTGTTCTTCTGGTCGGCCTGCCAGGTCAGCCGCAGGTTGACGCTGCGCTGGTAGGCGTTGATGAACGCCGGGCGGTCGAGGTCGGCCTGGTAGAGCCAGATGTTCTCGATCCCCTCGTTGACGTTGTGGAACATGCCGCCGACGTAGTTCTGGGTCTTGGTGAAGCGGGCGGCGCCGTAGAACCACACCTTGTCGCGCGACAGCGGCCCGCCGACGGTGGGGTTGATGTCGTAGTTCATCTTCACCGAGTTGGGCGTGCGCAGACCGCGCGCCTGCAGCTCCTCGGTGTAGTTGTCGGCCTGGAATCCCGACGTTGCACCGGTGGCGAACAGGCCCCCTGTGAACTGGTTACCGCCCTCTCTCGGGATGATGTTGATGCGGACGCCGCCAGTGGCCTGATCGGCCGTGCCGGAGGAGAAGTCCACCGCGACTTCCTGGGCGCTCCCCATGTTGGGCAGGAAGTTGCTGGCCTGGCCGGCGAGCTCGGCATTGGCGGTGGACAGCCCGTCGATCATCACCCGCTGGTCGTTGCCGTTGCTGCCATGGATGGTCATGGTGCCGCCGGTGGTGTTGATGATGTTGGTGCCGCCGACGTCCTGGTTGTTGAGGTTCATGCCGGGAATCAGCGTCGCGGCGGTGAACTGGGTGCGGCCGTTGGGAATCGCCGCCAGCACGTCGGCGTCGATCACGCGCTGCTTGGTGGCGCTCTGGACGTCGACGATTGGCGACGCGCCGGTGACGGTCACGGTCTCTTCGAGCGCGCCGACCCGCAGGTCGGCGTTGACGGTGGCGCTGAACGATCCCGTCAACTCGACGCCCTCGCGCTTGACGGTGCTGAAACCGGTGAGCGAGAAGGTCACCGCGTAGGTGCCGGTCCGCAGCTGCTCGATGCGGTACTGGCCGGCGCCGTCGGTCGTCACCGTCCGTACTTTCTCGATCAATGCGGGGCTGCTGGCTTCGACGGTCACGCCCGGCAGAACGGCGCCGGAGGCGTCGCGGACCACACCGGCGATCGAGGCTTGGGCCGCCTGCGCCAGTGCATCGGTGGCGCCGGCGGCAACGTGCAACACCAGCGTCATGAGAAGGAGTGCGAGACGTCGTCCGAGCGTACGGGGGTCGGCCATCAGTCAGCTCCTGGGTAGGTGTTTTTTACGGAGAAAATCATGGCTCACGAGCACTCGGGGTTCAACGGAAATCTGGCCGTTTTTCGGCCGATTTCAGGCTAATGTGCGGCTGCGCCGCGCACGCGAACGCGCGGCAGATCGGCGGCCGTCAGCTCACGGGCGCCGGCAGGGAATCCGTTGGCCTGAATCAGATAGGCGAGGATATCCACGTACTCGTCGTCCTCGAGCGACGAGGGATCGTCGGCGGGCATCGTCGCCTTGATGTAGTCGAACACCGCGGCGACCCCCTTCTGCTCCATCGACGTCATGAACGGCGCGCCGCGCAGCGGCGGCGCACCGGTGTCGGCGGCCAGCGTGCCGCTCAAATCGCCGACGTGGCAGGGCGCGCAGAACGCGTCGTAGTGCGCTTTGCCGCGCTTCCCCTGGTCAACGGAATAGACGCCGGTGCCGAGCGCGAGCGTATCGGCCTGGCCGGCGCCCGCCGCGGCCGCTGCGATCCACAGCAGCCAGCCGCAGACCACAAAAGCGGACACTGGGGCCGGGCCTAATCGAGTGGACGAAGCGGAATTAGGCCCGGCCCCAACGTCCACTTTTTAGGGCTCGGCGGGGACCGGCGCGGCCGCCGGAGCCGCGGGCTTCACCTCGACGCCGCGCTGCGCCATCAGCTCGCGCAACAGCGCCGCCGTCTCCTCGTGCGCTTCCCCGGGCGCGCCGTCGACATTCGGCACACCTCGCAGCGCATCGTCCAGCGCCGTGCGGCCCTGACGGGTCCTGGCGTCCAGCCGCGCGCCGCGCTCCACCAGGAACCGCACGACGCCGTTGGCGCCGATTGCCGCGGCGGCGTGCAGCGAGGTCTGGCCGGCTTCGTTCGACGCGTTCACGTCCGCACCCAGATCCAGCAGCAGCTTCGCCGCCTCGAGCGCGTTCTTCTCCTCTGCCGCCGACACCCGCAGGTCGGCGCCGTACTTGCGCCCCAGCCCGCCCACGAGTGCCATCAGCGCCGTGGTCTTGTTGCGGGTGGCGATGTTCGGGTTCGCGCCCTTGTCGATCAGCACCCGCATCACCGCCAGGTCGCCGTTCTTGGCGGCTCGAACGAACGGCGTGGTGCCGGCGCCGACCACGTTGCCGAAGGTGTTCTGCGCGGCGATGGCATCGCCCTTCCATCCCGGAGGCCCACCCGAGAGCTGCACGTCCGGCTTCGCGCCCCGCTCGAGCAGCAGCTTCACGAGGTCGAGGCTGTCGAGCGCCCCTTCGGCCTTCGGCGCCGGGCGGTTCTGGATCCAGTCCAGGGAGTGCATGTCCACGGCCATGTACAGCGGCGTACGGTTGACCCTGTCTCCGGCGTTGACGTCGGCGCCCTTCTCGGCCAGCAGCGCCGCGACCTCGTAGTGGCCGTTGCGAATCGCCAGCACCGTCGGGCTGATGCCCTCGGGATCGGCCAGGTTGGCGTCCGCGCCCGCGTCGATCAGAGCTCGCGTGGCCTCGAGCGATCCCTGCCGGGCGGCGAACAGCAGCGGCGTCAGGCCGCCGCGCGGAAACGTCGTCAGCAGCGTCTGCAGCGCCTGGCCGTTCTTGTCGGTGCGGAAATCGAGGATCTCGCGCTTCGGCGGCTCCAGCACGTTCGACCGCAGGTTCACGTCGGCGCCGCGCGCGACCAGGGCGCGCACGACGGCCGCGTGATTCTCGGCCGCCGCCCACATCAGCGCGGTCTGCCCCTGCCACTGCTCCTTCGCGCGCACGTTTGCCCCGGCCTCGAGCAGCAGGTTGACGGCGGCGACGTTGCCCGACCGCGCCGCGAGCATCAGCGGCGTTTCGCCCTCGGGACCGACGGCGTCGGCAGCTGCGCCGCCCTTCAGCAAGGCGTCGACGATGGCCACGTGGCCGTTCGACGCGGCCAGCAGCAGCGGCGTCATGCCGTAGCGGTTCGCCGCGCCGGCCTTGGCCCCGGCCCGCAGCAGCGCGTTGACCAGCTCGGCATCGCCCGAGCGGACCGCCCAGTGCAGCGCGGTCGTGCCGTCTGCCTCAGGCGCGTTGACATCGGCGCGCTGCTGAATCAGCGCCCGCACCGCCGCCGCGTCGCCACTCCTGGCCGCCTGCGCCACGCGCGAGTCGGCCGCCCCGGCGACGCCGACCGTCAGCGAGAACAGCAGCGCAGCAAGAGCGGGTATGCAGCTCCGGCCCGCAATTCTGAACTCTGAACTCTGAACTCTGAACTCGGCCTTCACAGCTCCACCCTTCCATTGCTGTATCCAACACTCGCCCGCTCGATCCCGAACTTGTCCACGACGCTGAGTAGCAGGTTCGCGGTCGGGTCGTGCTCGCGCGCCTTGATGTGGCGGCCGCCCTTGATTGCGCCGTTGCCCGTGCCGGCGACCAGGTACGGCAGCGCGACGTGGCTGTGCACGTTCGCATTGCCCATGCCGCTGCCGTAGAGCACCACGGAGTGGTCCAGCATCGAGCCGTCGCCGTCCGGCGTCTCCTTCAGCTTCTTGATGAAGCGGCTGAACAGGTCCACGTGGTAGGTGTTGACCTTGGCGAACCTCGCGATCTTGTCGGGCTTGTTCTGGTGGTGCGACAGGCCGTGGTGCGGCTCGTCCACGCCGACCTGCGGGTAGGTGCCGTTGTGCAGGTCGCGCGCCATCATGAAGGTGAAGACGCGGGTGATGTCGGCCTGGAACGCCACCGCCAGCAGGTCGAACATCAGGCCGACGTGCGCCTCGAACACCTCGGGCTGGCCGATCGGCGCCTCCGGGACCTTCAAATCCGCACCGGTCTGCTGCTCCGATCGCACGATGCGGCGCTCGATCTCGCGGACGTGATCGAGGTACTCGCTCAGCCGTGACTGATCGCGGGCCCCGAGACCCTGCTGCAGCTTCGACGCCGACTTCGACACCGAGTCCAGGATGCTGCGCCGCGTCCGCATCCGCTCGAGCCGCTCGTCCACCGTGCCGGTGCCGCCGAACAGCCGCTCGAACACGACGCGGGGGTTGATCTCCATCGGCAGCGGTGTCGTCGGCCCCTGCCACGAGATGGTGTTCATGTAGGTGCAGCTGTAGCCGACGTCGCAGGCGCCGACAAAGCCGGTGAAATCCTCGGTGGCCAGCTCGAGCGACGGGAACGGCGTGTCCTGTCCGATCGCCTTCGCAATCATCTGGTCGATAGTGGTCTCGTTGCGGACGTCCACGCCCTCGGTCTTCTTGGGCGAGATGCCGGTGAGCCACATCGCCGGCGCGGTGGCGTGACCGCCCGCGGCCGGATCCTTGGGGCCGTCGAGGCCGCTGACGACGCACAGGTGATCGCGGAAGCTCTCCAGCGGCTTCAGGATCGGCGTGAACTCGAAACCAGCGCCCTGCGCGGCGGGTGTCCACTGATTCAGGATCTTGCCGTGCGGCACGTAGACCGCGCCGAAGCGCCGCACCGGGGCGGCGGCGGTGCGCGACTGGGCGGTCATGGCCGGCACCATCGCGTCCAGCAGCGGCAGCGCCAGGGTCACCCCCATGCCCTGGAGGAACGTCCGGCGAGGCAACGACCGTCTGGTGATGAACATCAGGGTTCTCCTGGTTTCCGAAATCTCCTGGTCAGCGGCTCGCGCGAGTCGCGGCGGGCTCTTGCGAAGCCCTAGCCCGCATCTGGAACGGGACGCTGTTGACGATGCCGAGCACGAGCGACGAGAAACGATAGCCGCGGCGCCCGGCGTCGCCGACAATCGTGCGTACCGCCGGCATGTCGTAGTGCTCGAGCCCGCGGCCGAGCGCGTAGGTCAGCATCTTTTCGGCCATGGTGCCGACGAACACCGTTGGCCTGGCAACGAGCGACTGCCGCAGCGCGGCCGGCCCCGCCACGCGGGTACCATCCGCCAGCTCGGACGACGGGTCGATCGGCACGCGGGAATCGCTGGTCCGCCACGCGCCCACGCCGTCGAAATTCTCCAGCGCGAAGCCCAGCGGGTCCATCAGCTTGTGGCAGCCGGCGCACGACGGGTTGGCGCGGTGCTCTTCCATCTGCTCCCGCATCGTCAGCGGCCGCTCGCGCTCGCTGTTCTCCTTCAGCGCCGGCACGACGGCGGGCGGCGCCGGCGGCGGCGTGCCAAGCAGGTTGTCGAGGATCCACTTGCCGCGGAGCACCGGCGAGGTGCGGTTGGGCTGCGAGGTGACGGTCAGGATGCTGCCGTGGCCGAGCAGCCCGCGGCGCGCGTCGTTCGCCACCGGCACGCGCCGGAACTGCGTGCCGTAGACGTTGGGCATGCCGTAGTGTCGGGCCAGCCGCTCGTTCACGAAGGTGTAATCGGCGGTCAGCAGCTCCAGCACGCTGAGATCCTGCTTCATCACGTGCTCGAGCAGCAGCTCGGTTTCCCGCAGCAGCGACTGCCGCAGGTTGTCGTCGAAGTCGGGGAACTGGTCCTTGCTGGGCACCACGTTGCGCAGGTTGCGGAGATACAGCCACTGGCCGGCGAAGTTGCTGACGAGGGCCGCGGCACGGGGGTCGGCCAGCATCCGCTGCACCTGCCGCTCGAGCACCGCGGCGTCCTTGAGACGCCCCTGCGCGGCCACCGACAGCAGCTCGTCGTCGGGGACGCTGCTCCACAGGAAGAACGACAGGCGCGAGGCCAGCTCCAGGTCGCTGATGCGGTAGGCCGCCCGCTGCGTGGCCACTTGCGGCTCGCGCTCGGCTCGGAACACGAACTCCGGGTCCGACAGGATGCGCTGGAGCGCCAGCTGGATGCCGCCGTCGAAGCCGGCCTTGGTGCGGCCGGTCTGGTAGAACGCGAGCAGCGGCGCCATGTCGGCGTCGGCGACCGGGCGGCGGTAGGCGCGCCGTGCCAGAGTCGCGAGGATCTGCCGGGCACAGGTGGTCTCGGCGGAGGGCGTGGCGTTGGCGGGGCGGCACGCGAAAATCCTGCGGCGGCTCGGCGTATCGCCCGGTCCGGTTGCCTTGAACGGGCCGCTGATGGTCACGGCCTCGAAACGCGGCACGCCGTCCGAATCCACCGGGTCGAGCGTAGAGAGGTAAGGCTGCAGCAGATTCGGCGGAAGCGCGTTCGTCTTCTGGACGAAGGTGACGCCGATCGCGCGCGGGCCGGCCTTGATCGGCACCCGCACCTGCATCCGCGCCTCGATGATCTTCACGGCGTTGTCGGGACCCATCAGCGAGGTCTGGTAGTCCTCGGGCGTGCCGATGGTGACCAGGTGCACGCGCTCGCCGTCGACGCTGATCTCGACCTGGTGCGGAGAGGACAGGCCGCGGATGAAGCCGACGTTGGTGCGCCACAGCTTCGGCTTGATCACGTACTCGCCGTCGAGGGGAAGCGTGTCGCGAATCAGCGCGCCGCCGCGGGTGCCGAGCGGCAGGCCGTCGATGTGACCGGTCTGCGTCAGGTCGAACCGGACGCGGTGGGTCTTGTCGGTCGCGGGGCTCGCCGGATCGCCGACTGCCGCGGCGCTGATCTTCTCGGCCGCCGCGATGTAGCGCTCGAGGAGCACCGGGGAGACGCCCAGCACGTCGGCCACGTTGTCGAAGCCGAAGCTGGAATCGTCGGCCGGCAAGAGCGACGCGGCGTCGACGTCCAGCGCCAGCAGATCGCGGATCACGTTCTGATACTCGACGCGGTTCAGCCGGTGCAGCGCCGGGCGCCCGGGGTTCGGGGTGGCGGCGGCCTGGCGATCGATGGTCGTCTCGAGGAACGACACCAGCGCGGCGCGGGGCGCGGCGTCGGGTTGCGGCATACCTTGCGGCGGCATCGCGCCTGCGCGCACCTTCTTGATCACCTTCTCCCAGACCGCGGCGTCCTTGGTCACGTTCCCCAGGTCCAGCGTGTCGAGCGCCAGATCCGCCGTGCGCGTGCGGGAGTTGTGGCACGACACGCAGTATTTGGTGATCACCGCGCCGTGGGCGGCAGGACCTGCAGCCGCCGCCGCGGCCGTTGGAGTCTGTGCCGCGCGGGCTTGCGTCTGCGCCGCCGGAGCCGGAGCCGCCGCCGGTGGCGGCTGCTGCACGACCAGGAACAGGTTGTTGGGATCCGGTGCGACGGCCAGTCGCCACGGCCGGCTGCCGAAGGTCATGGACACCGGGACCCGGTTGGTCGACACCACCGTGCTTCCCGCCGCCGTCAGGCCGGTCAGCGCGGCGTCGATGTCGCGGACGTTGAGCTGCAACCGGAACGAGCCCGGATCCTGGACACGCGAGCGCACCGTGGCGGGGCCCTGCCCCTTCAGCTCCAACAGCTCGAAGAGCAGGGGCGACCCCGGCATCCGGATCGTGGTCAGCCGGTACTCACTCTCCGGCAGGCCCATCATCGCCGACACCAGCTTGCTCGACGAGAAGGGCCGCGGCTCGCCGGTCAGGCCGAGACGCTCCTGATAGAAGCGCAGTGTGGCTTCCGTGTCGGCGACAGTGACGCGCAGGCGAATGCCGATGACGTTGCTCGACGCGGGCGCCGTCGTCGCCGGCAGCGGGTCGAGCTGCGCCAGCTCCACGAAGTGTCCGTCGGGATCCTGGACGATCACCGCACGCGTCTTGTTCGCGGTGCTCATCGCCAACGGCGCGCCGCCCGTGGTCACCACCGGCACGCCCGCGGCCTTCAACTTCGCGAACGCGGCATCGAGGTCGCGTACGAGCAGGATCAGCGTGACCGCTCCGGGATCCTGCATTCGGCGCCGGACCGGCGTGCGCTCGACCTGGTTGATTTCCACCAGTTCGACGCCGCAGCGGATGCCGGGCATCCGGGCGCCGATGAAGCGCAGGCGCGCCTGAGGCAGGCCGTGCAGGTTCAGGTGGCCGGGGTCCTCGTCCCACGGCAGCGGCCCCGACGGCGGCGCCGGCACCAGGTCGAGGCCGAGCAGGTCGTGATAGAAGCGCGCGGCGCGATCGAGGTCGTTGACGATCGGGCTGACGTGGCACGCGCCGGTAACGGCGCCGGGAGCGGCTGCCGGCGAGGCGGGCTCTGATTGCGCCGCCAACAACGAGGCCAGCGTAACGGCCGTGGCGCAGGCGATGCCTGTCCCGATGCGAACCCGGACCCGTGAGTGAGGCATGCCGAGGCAATTCTACGTCTGCCCGGGGTGTTGGAGGCCGGTCCAATTCGGAGCAAAAATAGCGGTTTGCAGGAGGTTTCGCGCGATGGTGGACAGGCTCTGGCAAGACCTTCGGCTCGCGTGGCGGGGCCTTCGGCGCGCGCCCGGCTTCAGCCTCGCTGTCGTGCTGACCTTTTCGCTGGGGATGGCCGGCGCCACCTCCATGTTCGCCCTCGTCGAGGGCGTGCTGCTGCGCCCGCTGGCGGTCCCGGCCGAGGGCCAGCTGGTGGTTGGCTGGCGGCAGCTGCCCAACAGCGGCGGCCGGCACTGGCCGTTCCACGACGCGGACATCGAGACAATCCAGGACAACAGCCGCAGCCTGTCGGGGATCGCCGGCGTTGGATACAACGACCCGTCGCCGATGGCACTGGTCGAGCCCGGCGCGACCACGTTCGCGCAAGTGGCGCGCGTGACCGGGGGCTTCTTCGAGGTACTGGGCGCGGCGCCGGCGCTCGGGCGCAGGCTCGAGGCCGCCGACGACGTCGAGGGCAGCGAGCCCGTGCTGGTCATCACCCACGTGCTCTGGCAGCGGCTGGGGGGAAGCCGCGACGTGCTGGGCCGTCGGGTGCGGATCGGGGAGCAGTCGTTCACGATCGTCGGCGTGATGCCGGCAGACGTTGAGCATCCGCGCGGCGTCGAAGCCTGGGTGACGGTCGCGGCGCTGCAGACGATAGCGTCGAACGAGACGTTCCGCGAGGCGCTGCGCGAGGAGCTGGAGTTCGTGGGACGGCTGCGCGCGGGCATCACGATCGCGCAGGCCTCGGCGGAGCTGCGGGCGATGGCGCCGGCGCTCGCGGCGCAACGCGCCGACGGCACGGCGCCGCAGCTGCTGGTGCCCGTACTGACGCCCTTCAAAGAGTCGCTCGTCGGCGACGTCCGTGGCGCCCTGGCCGTGCTGTTCGGCGCCGTCGGGCTGGTGCTGTTCATCGCCGCCGCGAACGCGGCAAGCCTGATGCTGGCGCGCGGCGACACCCGTCGCGCCGAGTTCGCCGTGCGGGCCGCGCTCGGCGGGAGCCGCGCACGCCTGATGCGGCAGACGCTGATCGAGAGCGCGATTCTGGCGCTCGCCTCCGGCGCTGCCGGCCTACTGCTCAGCATCGTCGCGCTGAGCGCCTGGCTGCGTCTGGTGCCCGGCGGGTTGCCACGCACCGACGGCATCGCGATCGGGTGGGTCGCCATCGCGTTCACCGCGGGGCTCGCCTTGCTGGTCGCGACGGCCACCGGCCTCGCGCCGGCGCTGGCCGCGGCACGCGGCGATCTCGCGTCGCGTTTGCGCGACGGGCGCGGCACGACACCCGACGCCCGCCGCGGTACGCGCCTGCTGGTCGTGGCCCAGGTCGCGGTCGCGGTCGTGGTC
>Ga0180064_1000110_pt1 | contig 11583 bp, 19 predicted proteins | sample EasRiv200_16_10D_FD_121782 | JGI IMG/M metagenome (GOLD analysis project Ga0180064, IMG submission 121782) | Soil microbial communities from meander-bound floodplain in the East River, Colorado, USA - East River metaG ERMLT200_16_10D | ecosystem: Environmental > Terrestrial > Soil > Floodplain ... | reverse complement strand
GTGCTGGAAGCTCTTGCGCTTCTGTTCATTCTTGCGCGGATCACCAGTCCGATGCCTCGTCTCCAGGTCAGTGTTGGTGATCTGGTAGGGAGTCTTGAAGATCTGCGTGTAGTTTGTCAGCTTGACAGGATTGGTCGAGCTGGATGCTATCGACACATTGCCTTCCGACTGGGCATTGCCCACACGGGTGAGGTTGATGTTGTCGGCAATCGCGCCAGCAGTCGTGCCAGCCACACCGCGCTGAACGACGAAGGTCGTATCGAGACTGACTGAAACCACACGAACGAGTTCGTTCGCATAGCCTGCGACTTCAACAGCCAACTCCACCTGCAGCACGTCGCCCGGAATCAGCTGCAACGCGCCAGCGTCCACGACGAAGGTCGTGACCGCACCACTCGCGATGGCTCCGTTGAGCTGCACGCGGCAGACAGTGTTGACTTCTTCCCACCAGTAAAACTGCGGGTCATCCGTCTTATCGGTTTTGCCCTTCGCCGTCAGCGCGAAAAGCGGGGCTGTTCCATTCGGGTTCAGGAACAGAATCATTTCGCGGAAATTCTTCGGGCGCTCATCAGCCCCGTAGTTGCCGGTACCGCGAAGACCGGCGAAAAACCCTAAATTATCAGGCATTGCGATTCACCGTGTGAAGCTGGAGGTTAGAGTCTCCCCGCTAGCACGTCGTCGGTGAGGTCAGTGAAGATATTGCCAGACCCTTCATGTGGCTTCGGTGGCGTGATCTGCGCCGCACCACCAATTCCTGGTGGTCGCGTCGGAATCGGAGCAGGCGGAGGTGGTTCTGCTGGATTTGCTGCGGGAGTCGTGATTCCTGGCAGGTCCAGTGGGATTCCCAGACTGATCATTGACATCAGTCCCGCCTGTTCAATCACCTTTTCCATCGTAGCCTTTGGATTCGCCGCCCTGTACGCGCGGATCGATTGTCTGACAGTCTCAACATGACCCTCACCAGCCAACTTCGGCCACTTACTGAAAAACGCTGCATCGGCTTTGTCCGCTGTCGCACGACGATCCATCAACATGTTCAGAACGTCGGGGATCACGTGCAACAGCGCATTATAAGTGGACGCCTGCACTTCGTAGTGCAGTCTTGCTGCCAGCTTGGGGAGTGCTTTGTCAGGAGCGGTCCTGACGACCTCAGCCTCTTCGTCAGTCAGGTTGTAGAGCTTCTCCAGTTGAGGGAGAAACTCCTTCCTGTGCTGCTCAAAGTTTACCGGCTCCGGGGCAGCTGGGGCTGTCGGGGACGCTGGTACCGCCGCTGGTGCAGGGGGCTGTCCTGCTACCGGCGCGGTGGGAGACGGCGAAGCTGGTTGTGAGGTCGCAGCTGGCGGGACAACGGGTGCCGGTGAGGTTCCGGGCGTTGGCGCGGCAGGCGAGGGGACTTCCGGCTTCGCCGTCTCAGATTTCGTGGGTGTGCTGGCTGGGGGGCCCGAAGGGGGAGCACCGTAGTCCCCAGCGTCGTGCGCCGCAAGTGCAGCAAAGTCAAAGCCGCCAGAATCCGAAGATCCTGGTGACTCAGTTGATGGAGCAGCCGGGCTGCTTGCAGGCGCGGGACTACTCGGCGCGGCCGGAGTCGTCGCTGCTGCTGGAGTCGCTGTTACGTCTGGCATTTTCCTCAATCTCCTTTGTCAGTTCCTGTATGTTCTCTTCCACGATCTGCAGTCTCACGTCCACAAACCTGCGAAAGAGATCGATTCCGCTGATCTCACCCTTGAAAAACTCCTGAGGGAGTATATCATTGATGCTGGTCAGCGCCTTCAACTCAAATTGGCCTCGCCTCGACTCGATCTGCGCATCGGCAATCTCGATGAGGTACTTATAGCCCGGCTGTTCCTTCAACAGCTTCAGGCTAATATGTTCCTCCTGAAGTTCCCGTAGCAGGTCCTCCGGGGCTTGGTCCTTTTCTTCCTGCACTTCCCGCTCCCAAGGGGATAACGTTCCCCGCTGCTGCCTGTCCTGGCAAGTTCGCTCCAGGTGGTGCCACCTGAATCCTGAACCTGTCGATGTTCCTTTCCCCTTGCAGCTTCATCATGTGCGAGATCATCCCGTTGATATCCCACTGCATTGCCATCTCAGGTTGACGAATCATCTGGACAAGGAGTTCCTTCCAGAAATTGGCCTGAGCCATTCTGTCGATGGGGGCAGTGCCGTCAACGGGCACGAAATCGTAAGATCCCGCAATCCTTGCCGGATCGACTACGGCGAACGCCTGTGCGTTCTCCATCACGTTCCCAGCGATTCGATACTTCTGCTCGAAATCGAGGAACTGCTGCGTATTGGAAAGGAGCCTTTGCGACAATGGGTCCATAGCCAAAGCGCTGTTGTACTCCACAGGTGTCTTAAGTCTGCTCGTTGACCATCCTGTAGTGATGCGAGCCTCTGTTGCGCTTCGACGGCTGCCAGAGTCTTGTACGCCCATGACAGTATCGACCACGCTGGACACTCGCTGGATCATCTGTTCGACGTACTGGGCATCGCCCAAGTGGCGAGCAGTTACGTCCATCATCGTCAACTGATGCACTGCCGTCTTGGGGTCGCGGCCGTAAGCGCCGGGCTTGAGCCGAATGACTCGCTGCCCTGGCTTCGTCAAATCCTTCATCGTGATCATCGAGGGATCGACCACGATCTGGTTGTTCAGGATTCGACGGACGTTGTAGAAATGACTGTTGAAGAGCCAGGTCATCACGTCTGTCAGTGGCCGAATAACCTCGAGCATGCCGAACTTGGCGAACTCATCCGAGCCGAAGTTGCCTTCCATGACGCTGTAAGGAAAGCGATCGTGGTAAAGTCCAAGGGGCGTCGCGCGGATGACCACCGACTTCTCAGCTACCTGGAAGCACCAGATCTCCTGGCGTTTTCCGTTGCCGAGTCCCCAGACCGACGGGATCAGCTTGATGTAAGCGTCGTCGATGCCAACGTAGCCTGGCCCAACACCACCTTGGCCTTCAGACTCTCCCGGTTGGAAGGGAAGCTCGACTCTCGGACTTCCTGCCGTGCGATCACTTGCCCTCGACCGCATGACATCAGTCATTTCCTTGAGGTTCGTGTAGTACCCAGGATATCCGTGCTCGGCACTGATGATCTCGTGATACCCTTCCGAGGTATATCGAATGACGAACTCACCCTTCTGGAATTCCCAGATCGGAACTCGGGGATCTGGGTAGAAGTCGTGCGGCCTGACATTGAAGAGTTTGTTACCAGTGTAGCCTCGAAGAATTTCCTCAGTCTTAACCGTTCGTTCCCCGCCCAGATTGATGCCCATCAACGTGATTGGCTTTTTCTCGAACTTGCAGAAGACTTTCGTCTCGGAGTCCCAGTATTCTCCGATGATTCCCAAAGAATACTTCGACATGTCGTAGACCCAGTTATACAAAGCAGGGAGTAGAGTTCCCACCTTGATCTGGTAATCCATGATCGCTTCGACAGCCTGTACCGCATCTTGCGTTTCTCCATGCCGAGCAGAGTACTGCAGGACCGGGACACGGGACAGCATCACGTTCGTGAAGTACGTGTGCGCTGTCATGATGATTGCGTAGATGTAAGGGACTTCCAATGTCACGTAGTCAACTTCGCCTGCGTAGCGCTTCTTGTCCTTACGCTTCTTATCCACATCGCGCTCATGGATATAGGCCCGCATCGAATCGTCAGCATCGTCCCACTGGCGATGGAAGTTCTTCATCTTCCTATCGCTGAAGTCTTTGCGCTGCTGCACCGCCGCCAGAATGTGCGCGTGCAGCGTGCTGTTCATTGGGACCTTGACACTGATCACGGCGCAGACTCCTCGAACTCAAGCTCAGGGATATCCTTTTCCTGTTCCAGATAGTTGAACATGTCGTCGCCTTCCTTAGCCTCACCAACGGCCATCCAGGGATTCGCGAGCACAATAGCCTGCGCTACAGCGTCACCCAAGTCCCAGTCAATGTCCTCCGTCCACTCAGAGAACCCTGCGATGAAGTCAGTCAGATTCGGGTTGACCCACAAGCGACCTTGACTTCCTATTCCGCTGAACGCCTGGATGATGCGATCAGGCTTCGACCGACGGTCTTCGACTTCAGTGATCTCGAAGAAGGTCTGTAGCTCCTGCATCTTTGTCTTGAAGTACCAGGCAAGGAACTTCTGGAATGAAATGGTCTCGCATCCGATCTTGGTTGGCCGCAGGTTGCGATAGTTCCCGAGGAGCCAAGTCCACATTTCGTCTGGGTTCTTCCCAACCTGAGACATAGTCCCGATGATGTACACATCGCCGGTCCGCTCGTCCACGCCGATGATTCCGCCAGCAGTTCTGTGTGCTTGCCGCTTCTTGCTGATTGCCGGGTCGAGGCCCACGAAGAACTTGACGGACGCGGGGAGGAATTCATAGGGGCGAAGCCATTCACCCTTCAGTGGAGCGGTTTCCCGAGATACAAGCTTGCATCCGAACTCACGAAGCCAGATGTGAATCTGTCCTCTTCGGGTATAGTCTTCCTTTTGCTGTATCGCGTCAGCTGTCGGGAACCGGGCCTCCCAGGCAGACTTCAGGGTTCCATCCGGCCCCTCGATGAGCTTCGGATATTTGACAGTCAGGAAGGTTGGATCTCTGTGCGCTCGATTGATCGGGTCATCCGGATGCAGTCCGGTCTGTGTCATGACTACTTTGCGCCTGGGCGCTTCGGTCTTGGCCGCGAGGGATGGCACGAGAGCGCCGAAGATTGCGTCATTGATTTTGTTCCTCTGGTCTTCCGTCCCAACGTTCTCCTCGTTGCAAACGTCATCCATGTAGATGAAGTCAGGGCGGTAGTCATCTAAGTTGAGGCCACGGAAGCCTGAGGTAATACCCATCGCTATCACGTTGATCGTGGTCTCGAAGGGTAGATTGACGATCTCGATCCAGTTGTCAGTCCACTTACTCCCCTTCTGGAGCATGAACGTGCTGCTCCAGAGCATATTCGTTTCGACCTGCTTCTTCAACCAGCGAATCGTATGCTCAGCCATGGACTCGCTGATACACACCGCGAGGATGTTGCGGGAGATCGCGTACGCGACTCGCTTCGAGATTCCCGCCCTGCAGCGGGTAGTCTTGCCGCCTTCACGGAAGATTTCCGCCGCGAAGAAGTCGTGCTTGGAGTCTTCGAACTTCTCCCAGAAGTCTTGTTCAAAGGAAGGCCCATCCTGGCGGAACGCCTTGGGAAAGAAGTGCTTGCAGTAGAAGCGATTGTCCGCAGCGCTCAAACGGAGGACCTCCGCTCGAGGCAGCTCAATCGTCCCGACCTGTTGTAGATCTGCGTTCATTCTCTGTTCAGGATATGTACTGCAAACTCTCCAGGCTTGACAAGGCTCACGTCGTCTCGCAGAGCTACCGGTCGCGGGAACCTGACCGAGGGATCATACCACTTAACGACTTCACAAGTCGCGATTTGCCAACCGCTTTGCCTAAGGAAGCAAGCGATGACAGGAACGTACGTATTCTCGATCTGCCAGTACGCGTTGGCTGTGTGGGAGTATTTGACCTCGATGATAGTGAAGACCCTGCGCTCATCATCGAGGAGGATTCCATCGAGTTGGCAATACCGAACCCCCCCATCAGGGCCAGGCAGTCCGAAGGAAAACCACTGCCCGGGGATGTATCGAAGGCCGAACCGATCCAGTAGTCTTTCATGTACCCGTCGCTCATATCGCAAACCGAGCTTCTGCCGTTCTGTCGCCCTCGGAGCGATAGGCAGGAACGGGGGCGAATGCCGCAAGGCGCGGGCCCACTGAGGGTGTAACCTCTGCTGGTACCGCTTCTGGGGCTCCCAGACCGATTGGGGCTCGTTCTCCATTGATGGTCACTCCAAGGGGCGGGCCGGGCCGGGCACCAATCAGTTCTCGCGCAGCTTCGATTTCGCTCCTCAGCAAATGTACGTGCTGGTGTTGATGGACCTGGACTGGGGGCTGGTTCTTAGTGCCGAACCCCAGCCGGTCAAGGACGCCCTCGGCCACCTGAGCAACTGTTCGTGTTTCAGTTTCCATGGGCAGCGTCTCGGCTAGACGATCGAGAGCCTGGTGCGCTACCAGCACCATTTTCTCGCGGAGTGGCAGCACCGTGTCATGGAAGACGACGTTCTGCTTTTCCGAAAGCTTTTGTTGGAAGGCGTCCGAATGGATGATCTGTGAGAGCCAGCCCTGAGTTACCTTGAACGCTTTGGCAACGTCCATCAGGCGGACAGTCGGGTTCGCCATCAGATAGTCCATGATGGCTTCGTGGCGGATGCTGAGGGTTTGTATTTCACTCATCGGCTGAATCCGCTCCGGTGGGTGCCAGCTGGTCGAGGCTTGCCGTGCCACGCATGATACGCCAGTGTTGTAAACGCTGCAATGGGGGACGTGCGAATGATAGCGACTATCCTATCATAGTCGCTTGCATGTATTAGGACCAGCAGGGTTCGGAGTGATGGACGTAATAAGGGCACCCCCGCCCCGTCACAGGGGGGAGGCCGGGTATGCCGCACTGCAGCAGAGCCAGTGACATGGTGCAATGCAACACTATGCTGCAGCGCAATGAATGCAGTGCAACAGACGTGCGCCTTTGCCGCAGTGCCGCATGGCCCTTGCAATTGGTGTGCCAAGCGGGAAGCAATGCGCCCTTGAAAAGAAAATAAATAGTTCTTGCAGTTGCACTGCAACAAGAGCGATGATCGGCGCGTCGGGCAATTCCGCCCGGCGACTGACAATTGGAGTTCAGTATTATGACAAAGAAAGCAGTTCAAGTAACCGACGCCGGTGATGTCACCGGGCTGATCGTGTTCACCTTCGACGATGAGTCAACGGAGACTTTCGACGCGTCCAAGGTGCCGCAGCCGACACGGGCACGCGCCGAGATGCACGGGTATAGCCAGAAGATTGGCGACTCATATGCGGGCGCGGCTGAGTCGAGCGACCCGCTGGAGTTTGCCAAGGCATCGGTTCGCGATACCATCGCCCAGCTTTACGCCGGTGATTGGCGCGCGACTGTGAGCCGACCGAAGCAGACCGATCTGGCTGTCGCGCTCTCGCGGCTCACTGGAAAGACGACCGAAGAGTCGCAGGCGTTCGTGGACACGCTCGACGACGACCAGAAGAAGGCGTGGCGCGGAAAGGCGAAAGTCAAGGCGACGCTGGCGGTCATTGCGGCAGAGAAGGCGGCAGCCAAGGCCGCGAAACTGGTCGCAGGCGCCAAGGAGAGCGAAGGCGAGGCAATCAGCATCGGCTGAGAACTCAGGGGCCACGGACGGCCCTTTTTGAGCGAAAGAGGCTGGGGACTTCAACCCAGCCTTTTTCTTTATAGGTGCCCTTGTGGAGTCCTAATATCATACAGATGGGTCCTAAATGTGTCCTCATTGGGTCCTAACAATCCCTATTTGACCCCGACCCCCATATATTTAGTTCAAGCCATCCCCTGAAATGTGTTGCAAGAATGCTACATTTTTAGTTTTTTTTATTTTTTTTAACTCACGTATAGGACGGAACTGGCGGGCCATGGAAATGGACACGGGTCGGGGTGATTTAGGTACTGTTAGGACCCACCGAGGACCCACCGAGGACCCATTTGGATCATGTGTAGGACCTGTTCAGGACACGGCCAGGAATCCAGTACAGTACCTAGGAGACACCTGAAAATAAACGCCATCAAGTACTTGTAAGGCGGAAGAATTTGTGATACCGTGTCGCGGTGTGCGGAACATTACGTCCACAAAACCTTAAACACCAACCCAAGGAACACGATATGCACGAGTGAACTAAACAGAGCCGAGGATAACTCCCTGTTCTATTTCCCACCCCTCGGCTCACTTGAGTTCATTCAGATAGGAGTCTATGCAAATGTCAGCTGAAAAAATGATGAACGACTTGATCGCTGCAATGCTGGGAGGAGAACGCCAGGCCTTCATTGCGCGCACCTTGGAAACAGCTGTGCTCATGCTATCGCCTGATAATCCAATCAACTTCACCAGCAAGTCAAGGGAAGAGAAGTACAAACTGCTGCGTGGTGCGTTGCGCCGAGCGATCCTTGATCCAAGCAGCGAGCACGGCGCAGTGGGCGTTGCGATGCTGGATGCGTTGCTGGCGCATGAGTTCGACGAGATCAAGGCCAAGGAATATCTCGAGGTACGACTCAATGCAATGATTGCAAGGAGCATGATGCAGGCAGCCAAGGAGCACTTCAATGGCTGACACCTACACCGTGCTCATCGTCATTGGGATACTGGCCGAACTCGTTTCGATTTATCAGGAGTACAGGCAATGAGGTACGTTTGGGTCAGTGCGCAGCTTGGACAACAGTCCACACCCTTTGGCAAGCGCAACATTGTGCTCAAGGGAAGAACACTGAACCTTGGTCGAAAGGCCGAGAAGAGACTGAGGAAGAAACAACAGGAGTCTAAGCGATGAAGATCATCAACCTTCCGCCTTCACAGGCAGTCATTGACTACTTCAACTCATTGCAGCTTGGCAAGGCTGCCGCGCACTGCGTACGCTGTGGAAGAGAGTTGACCGATCCCAGAAGCGTACAGCTTCGCATTGGGCCAGAGTGCGAGAAGAAGGAAGTGGAAGAGTACAGCGAGGACTAACATGCTCACATACTCTGCCCGCCCTGAGTTCGTCGATGTTGAGCACAGTCAGGCTGTGATTAACGTGCATTCGCACAGGTGCCTATATCGTGTTGCCATCACTCAGGGCGAAATCCACGTCATTGGGCCAGGAGTTGAAGAAACCCTCAGCATTGACGATCTACCACAGAACTTGCCATATGAAGCACTGGCACTTTGTGCTGTGCTTCTGTTCGAGGAGCAGGAATGAAGCAATACAACTTTCCAACTGATCACTTCGGCGTCCTTACAGACGCTTTAATCCAAAAGGTTCTTAACCCAGTTGGGGACAAGCGCAAGCGCAAGACCGCTGTGCATGCACTAGCACAAATCATCAAGCTGAGTGGTCAGGTCTCTAAGGGAGAAACATTCAAGTATGGTGGTGTGCTCGTTGACGCAGCTGGGCAGATCTTCATCAGTGTATTCATGGAAGAAGCCCTTGCCGACAAAGTCACGAAACACTTTGGCAAGGGCAAGCACCTGTTCGTGCCTGACCACACAGAAACTCGTGGTGCGGGCATCTGTTTCTACTGCGACAATCCAATCGAACACGAGGTACATCAGCGATGATAACTGCACGAGTTCGTCGTTGGATCTTCCAGCCCATTGCGGAGATCAAGCGCGTCATTCGTAAGCGCGTCCTTTTGCCCCTCGACCACGACTTCGCGATTGGGCCAACGCAGGAGAGGCAGCAAAAGGACTATGAAGAGTACATTAAGCGAGGCTGCAAGTAATGCCAAGAGTCTACAAGCCAAAGACTGTGTCGAGCTATCCAGTCGAGTTCTTCGACATATGGAAGCTCGCAACTGAAGGAACGCTCTCTCTTGAGTTCCTCGGGCGCAACACAGCTACGAACTTCAGGCATCGCCTCTATGCGTTCAGAAAGAGGCTGATGGAAGAGAATCCTATCGAGGGAGGCAAGCTCTATCAGGTGGACCTCGAGATCAAGGAAGAGATCACAATGGGAGTGGAGAACACCTGCAAGTACCTGCTTGTCCCTTTCACGCCTGAATGGAAACGTCAATTGCGTGAAGCCCTTGCAGGCCAAGGCCCGACACCAGCAGCTGGCACAGGCCAAGTATTCGATTCAGTGCTTGAGAAGCACTTTAAGTCATAAACGCCAGCGATTATACTAACATAGTCGCTATCATCTTACTGGGAGTCTCATGTCTAACTTAAAACCTGTATCCACCATAGAGCGGGACTTCCTCGCTGCCATTGGCGAAACACCAGCAGAGCATCAGAAGCAGCTCGCAGAGCGATTCTGGAAGAAGTCTTACGGCAAGGCCCACGCGACCGAGAAGAGGGTCAACGTTCATGACCTCAATCGTGATGTTGAGCGTCGCCTTACGTCGACTGACTCCGCCGCAAATATCGTCAAGGGGCTCAAGGTCTCAGAGATCTTGTGGATACCAGACGCTTACATTCTCTTCGTGCGCAAGTGGAAGTGCGACTGCGGTGCGACTGGCTCGTGCCTCGACCAGCCCTACCTATTCTTGCGTCAGCATCGCGACAAGAAGCGCGACCCCGACAACGCCAAGTTGTACGTGCCGGTCCGCGCCATTGAGAGCCCAACGCTCCCAAGGCTCAAGGAGATTCGTTTCGCCCACCTTCACATCTGCGAAAACTGTTTGGAGACAGCCCAGTGCCAATCAAAACCATCACCCTCAGTCCCGGCAGATATCGTGTCATGTGGAGCCGAGACGAAAACGGCAGAGACCTTGTCGGAACTGTTATCACCTTGGTTGGAGCCCTCGCCGCAGAAGTCCTCTATGGTAGTGGAGGCGAGCGATGGGTTAACCTTCCCACCGGGCCCACAGACTTCTGGCTCAAGCTCAGAAAGCTTGATAAGCCAAGACTCTCCTGCAAGTGCACTCGACTCTCTTTCCCCCACAAGCGAACCCTCGACTGCTTGAAACTGGAGCAACCATGAACTGGACAAAGACGGCTGAACAGAAGCCCCCCAAGGACAAGCCTGTACTCGCCTACAACGTGACGCAGGTTGGGCATAAGCGCTTCCAGGTCGTAGATGGCCGCGCTGTCATTACGAACACAGCGTTCAAGTATTGGATCTTGCTTGAGCCTCCAGCCGATCGTGTCAAGCCGCCCACACAGCTGACAGCACCGCAAGAGCCTAAGCAGCCTTCGCTGGAAGAACTTATGCAGAGGCTCAAGTAATGGGCAGATCAAGACTCTCTACTCGTCGCCTCGTAACCATCCGTGTGCCTGAGGTCGAGTACGCGGAACTTATCCTCTTGCGGCCAGACCTGCAAGACCTCCAAGGCTATACGAAGTACGGTGCGATATCAGGATATTTCGTGGACCTCATGCGCCATGACCTAGCCCGGCAGAAAGCCGCCATCAGGGCCGCAGCGACGCAAGAAGTCATCCCACTTCTCTTGCGCCCGCAGGCTGGCTGATGGAACCCTTTGCCTTACCTGAGTCCTACCCAGTCAAGTACGACGTGCGGATTGAACTCAGTTTACACAATGGCGATATACGTGTCTGTACTGTACTGGCACAGTTTCCCGTTGCAAACAGCAAGACCACGCTTAGCGAAGTGGGCACAGCGCTTCAGCGTTCAATCTACGAAGCCTTATGCAATGCGCTCAAACTTACTGACTTTGGCAACGAAAGCTGAAATTAATCGCCATCGAGTTGTTTACAGTGGCGGCCGTTTGTGTTACATTACGCGATCAAACCGGAGAATGTTCAGTGATTACACCTGAAGCAGCACAGAAGCTCACAGACCTTCGTTCCAGAATGCTGGAGAACATCAAGACGGGCAAGCCGTCGCATGAAGGAATCACTGAAGAAGATATCAAGATCGGCCTATCCTCCATCCGCAGCAACCGTTCCGCAGCAGCAATGTCCGGTGGTAAAGCTGCCAGCAAGAAGAAAGCCAAAGCAGCTGTCGCCATTGACACCAAGGCTTTCACAGATCTCGACCTCGATTAGCTTCATGCCTTTCTTAGGAGTCCACACGCATGAT
>Ga0180064_1000108_pt1 | contig 11610 bp, 25 predicted proteins | sample EasRiv200_16_10D_FD_121782 | JGI IMG/M metagenome (GOLD analysis project Ga0180064, IMG submission 121782) | Soil microbial communities from meander-bound floodplain in the East River, Colorado, USA - East River metaG ERMLT200_16_10D | ecosystem: Environmental > Terrestrial > Soil > Floodplain ... | reverse complement strand
GATGCCGATGTAGATGCCCTCGCCCCACTCCTCTGGGTAGGCCGTGCCGAAGTTCGTCTTGCCGACGCCGGGGGCGCCGTAGATCAGGCCCCAGAACCTCCGGGCCTGAGCGGTGCGTGGGATCAGTGCCATGCGTTGTCCTCCTCTGGTGGGATGCGTATTATACCACGATCAGGGCTGCGCGTCAAGGTTATTTTTGATGGCCGTGAACACCGCGTCGTCCGGGTCCCCGGTGCGCGAGAATCGTGCGACGGCGTCGCGCGCCGTCCGCTCGAGGTACGGGCCGTCGAGTAGCTCGGGGCGGGACCGCATCCCCGCGACCGTAAGTGCTTTCAGTATCTCCTCTTCCTCGAGGCCGACCTCGGCCAGGGCGCGCGCCGCCCCCGACATCGCGCGGTGCCGACCCGGCTCGGTCGCGCCGTACGTAATGGTCCCCGCGGCCGTCGAGTTGATCTTCGAGAGCGCGGCCTGCCACGGCGCCCCCTCCGGCAACTGGGTGATGCCGGGCTCGATGCTGGAGTACATCCGGTCGCTCGGCGTGTACTTGAGGAGCTTGTACCCGAGGTTCGCCTGGACCGACGCCCCCGCGCCGAGATCGCGCCCGTTCACGTAGATGAAGGACGCCCTCGAGCCCGTCTTCCGGTTGTACGTCCCGGGGCACCGCATGAGGCGCGGGAGGTCCGAGACGGACGGGTCGACGATGATGCGCTTGTCCGTGACGCGCGTCGCGAGTTGAGCGAGCCAGTATCGTTGCGCGCTCGCGATGGCGTCGCGCAGCGTGATCGTGCGCTTGACCGTGACCGGGTCCTCGGCCCACAGGTCCACGGCGTGGACGTCGAACTCGCGTGGGGCGCCGGTGACCGCGTTCACCAGCCGCCACTCGTGCGCCCCGACGTGGAACCAAAGCTGGAGGCCGCGCCCGGAGAAGACGGCGACGGGCACGTACGGCTTCCCCGTGTAGGACTGGATCGCCTGCGTGACCTCGCCCCCGGCAGTGCGGAGCGTGTAGAGGTCGGGGCGGTAGTCCCCCTCTGGGTCGAGGTCCACGACGAACCACTCCCACGCCGCGATGTCCTCGGCGCGGCAGCGGCGTCCGTGGCGCCGGTCCGACGGGTTCAACTGGACGTAGAAGTCGCAGTCCGCGTACGCCTCCGCGAACTGGACGAGTTCGAGCGGGGTCGCGGCCCACGAGCCCTCGATCGCGTCGCCCTTGCGCGCGGCCCACCGCACGATCCCGTTGTAGCTCGAGAGGAGGTGGAAGGCCCTCGAGACCTCGTCCGCGTTAATCGGTTTCTTGTCCATACGTCTCCTCCCGCGGCATGAAGTACGCGTCGTTGTCGAGCCCGACCTTCCCCTGGAGCGCCGGGAAGTACCCGTCGAGCGAGTTGTGGAAGTACCCGTCGTCGACCTGCGGGTTGTCGATGAGGGCGTTGATCCCCCTCGTCCGCCCGAAGTGCTCGGCCCTGTCCATCTCGGCCGCGATCGCTCGCGCCCGCTGCATCGCGCGCTCCCTGTCGATCTCGTCGACGCCGACCATCGCCTGGAACGCGAGCGACTCGGGGGACGCGCCCGCCTTGAGCGTCGCCTTCCGGATCAGGTTCACGATCGTCCCGCCGTACGCGCGGTCCCCGTACTGCCGCGCGAGGTAGTACCCGTAGAGGCCCTCGTGCATCGAACGCTGGAGGACCTGCGTGTAGAGGTGCGGGCTCTTCCCCTGCGCGACCGTCTTGTGCTGCATGTGGTAGACGAAACCACCCACGAGCACGACGCGGTCCGGCCGACCGCGGAGGACCCACGCGCGCGGAGTCACGGGGTCGCTCTGCCACGTGAACTTCGGCGTGTGGAGGTGGAGGATGAACGCCTTCTCCACTTCTAAGACCTCGTCGATCTTATACTTGTCGACGAAGCCCACGATCTGCGCGTAGTACTTCTTCAAATCCTTGAGGGCCTGTGAAACGGCGACTACCTCGGCCGGGTCCCTGGGAGAATGGAGGCGCTCCTCGAGGACCGCTACCTGGAACGCGTGCTCCTTATCGAGCGGTTGCGCGTTCCCGAAATGTCCCTCGAAGATGTCGTGGACGGCCGTCCCGAGGATGAGCGCCGCGGACCAACGGCGCGGGACGCGGTTGAGTACCCACTTCGCGTACCACCGCCACTGGCACGTGAGGAAGTCGTGCATCTCCGAGACGGACACGTACCGGACGCAGTCCGGCGTCTTGTTGAGCGAGTCGAAGTTCATCCGATCCTCCAGCGTAGGCCCTGCACGTTCAACCAGAAGAAAGTGCAGTGGCGGCACCAGCACACGTGGTTCGGCGTCGGCACCGTGAACGGCATGTAGTGCATCTTGTTCGTGCCGATGAGAGCGAGTTGGCTCACGTGATCCCCTCCTCTATCGTGACCTCGAGGAAGCCCTCGGTGCGGACGTGCATCTCCCGCTCCTCCTCCGTCGCGCTGAACTTCTCCCACTCGCCGCCGAGCGCGGCCATAACCGCGGGCCCCTGCCCCGACGGCGCGATGATCGAGAGCGTCCCGTAGAGCGGGTCCGGCCCTACGCCGTCCTCGTCCGTCACGTGGAGCGCCCACGACGCGCCGGGTAGGCGCAGGATGATGCGGACGGCGTCCTGGATGATGCGTAGCGTGGTGCTCATCGCACTTCCTCCTCGAGAACGATGTTCGAGGCGCGGTACCGGGCCTGAATATCGTACCTCCCCACGAAGTCGCCCGGCTTGGCGTGGTCCTCGGCGTGGTACCGCTCTGAGAACAGCCCCGTCGCGCTCCAACGGGACACACCGTCCGACTCCTTCCACACCCACACGACCCACAACGTCGTAGAGGGCCCTGGGCACAAAGTAAGCTGCTTCACGACTCCCCTCCCACTGCGTCCGCGAGGCGCGCGGCCCCGTGGATGCGTACCACGTTCCCGGTCTTCTCGAGCGCGGCGAGGACCCTCCCCGCCACGTTCACTACCTTCTTCGACTCGGCCTTCTCTCCCATCGCGAGCGCGACCGCGGCCTGGATCGCCGCCGACCTGACCCACTCACCGGCGTTCGCCTCGAGGACCTCGAGGACGGCCTTCTTCGCGGCGATGTTCACGACGCCGTCCGTCGACGTGACGGTCAGCTTGACGCTCCCCGCACCCTGCTCGAACTGGTACATGAAGTCGCTCTGCTCGGGGCACGGGCGGTGCTTGAGGATTCGGACGGCCACGCTCGGGAGCTTCCCCGTGAGGGCGAAGACCGAGTCCACCGCGCCGCCGATCGCGGTCGCGCCCCGGAGCCGCTCGAGGGAGGCCTGGGGCGATTCCTTCGAGCCCTTGTTGAAGTGGTGGAGGGCGAGGACGCCCGCGCCCGTCTGGTTCGCGATGTACCGGAGGAGGTTCATCACGTGCTGCATGCCCGTGTTGTCGTTCTCCTCGAACCCGTGGACTGACCGGAGCGTGTCGATCACGATGAGGTCCGTCCCGCGGACGGGCCGGTAGACCTCCGACTCCTCCCCGCCCACGAAGGCGCGCGAGTAGTCCCGCACCGACGACTGCCGCCTCGCGGCGTCGATCACCCTCTCCGCGTCCTCGCCCGTGTTGAGCATGAAGCCGGGCTCGAAGATGAACCCGTACGAGCCGAGGTCAGTCTCGTCGAGGAGGCGCCCCACGTCGTGCGTCTTCGCGTCCGGGAGCCCGATCAGCTTGTCGAACTGGGACGCGAGGTCCCAGTCGGGCGAGTCGTTCCCGAGGTAGAGGACGTTCCCCGGCCTCGGCGCGTTGAAGGCCGGGCTCTCCGCGAAGGCCGAGGCCTGGACGACCGTCCGCATCGCCTCGAGCGCGAAGAACGTCTTCCCCGTGTAGGGCGGGGCCGCGACGATCGCGACGCCCTTCCGCGCGAGGAGGCGGTTGATCAGCATCTCCGGCCTCGTGGCCCTGACGAGGCGGTCCGCCCGGTCGACCCGGAGCGGCGGGCGCTGCGGTGCAGTGGTCAAATCTCACCTCCCCTTGCCTGAGAAAATCCTGAGATATGTATGCGCCCCATGCAATTCTCAGCTTTTGGGCGTTTTCAAATCTCACTCTGTTGTCCTGCAACGAGTTCTCAATTCTCATCTCTAAAAGAGAGGAGGGGGTGAGAAAGAATCTCACCGCCCCCCTCCAGAGACTTTTGCGCGGCGGGAGAAAACTACCGGATGACCTCCACCTTGGCGACGCGCCTGCCCCCGTTCGGGCGGATGACCTCCGTCGTCCCGTCCTCGAACGTGACGCGGACGGACGGCGCGATGGGCTTGTACGAGTCCTTCTGGGCCTGCCTGAGTTCGTCCGCGAGGTACGCGGCGTCGGCCGGGGAGAGGTACGCCCCGACGGCGAGCGCGCTCGGGAGCTTGACGTAGACGCGCTTCTCGTACCGGCTCGAGGGGCGGATGTAGACCTTGTCCGCGGTGAGGCGGTTCGGCTCGTCGATGCGCGAGAACGTGATGGTGCCCGTGTGCTTCTCCATGACGTATCCTTTCAGTTCGAGGGGGTCGATGTACCACCACCACCACTTCCACTTCACAGCGAGTCCGGTGGGGCCGGGACGAGGAAGACCGTCCCCGACGGCAGGAGCCCGCACTGCGGCTCGCCCTTGACGAGGCGGCACAGGACGTACTCGTCAGTCTCGAGGACGTAACCCTTCCACCTCGTGGCGTCGTACATGAAGCCCTCCCCCGCGAGGATGTCGTCCGCCGTGGGGGGCGCCGTCGCGATGATGTGCATCGGGTACCCGGGCTGCGGGTGACTCGAGGCTGCCGCGACGAGGGCCATGAGGATCACGGCGACGAGGGCGACTGCGATGCTGCGCGTGACGTGTCTCACTGGGAGTCCCTCTCGAGGTCCGGGTAGTTGCCTGCGTCGTAGAGCGTGATGAAGTCCAGGACGGCCTGCGAAATGACGGGCGCGGGGACGGCGAACCCACCTCTGTCAGAGTACGTGATGGCCGCGCGAATCCCGTGCTCCTTGAGCGCCTGCCCGAGGACGCACATCACGCCGCCCTCGAGGCGCACGCCCTTGATGCCCGCGCCCCTCAGCATCTCGGCGATCTCGTCGGGCGTGTCCCCGAGTCCCCTCAACAGCTTCGCCACCTGCTTCTCGAACGTCAGCATGTTACGCCTCCTCCGGGTTGAATTGGACGTCGGGGTACTCCCTCGCGACGGACTCGAGGACCTCGTTCAGGACGTACCCGCGGAACGCGTCCACGATGAGCCCGTCCTGGTAAATCTCCACGTGCCATCCCGCGTTGTACGGGTGGGCGCGCAGCTTGTGCCTAGGGGGCTGACCGTTCCCCACGAGGCCGATGGTGCCGAGCGGGAACTTCATTCCGGGGCCCTCCCGTTGAGGATGAGGATCGCGCGGCTCCCTGCCGCGATGAGGCGCCCCCGGTACGGGGACGTGAGGACCTCGTTCGCGAAGAAGCCCGCGCCGTTCGCGCGCGCCTGCTTCCAGTCGCGGTCCACGTAGAGTACGAGCGTGCCCGGCCTCTTCCACAGGACCTTGCGGACGTTCGATGCAGCGCGGCGGAGTTCTCTCTTCGCGCGCGCCGCCTTCGGCCCGTAGTTCTGGACGACGCCAGCGCGGTGTAGCTGGCGCGCCTTGCGCTCACGCCCTAGGCGTCTCATAACCACCACCTCACGATTCCCATGAGGGACCGGGGTCCCAGGTGAACTGCCCAGAGCCACGAGCGTCGCCGCGCGTCGCCCCACTTCACGCCCACGCCGATCTCGAAGCCCGACGTGCGAAGCCATCGTACCGTCATGCGCACCTCCGAAGTGAACGCCCATTATACCACGCGTGGGCGCGAGTGTCAAGGCCTCAGTTTTCGCCGGGGGGCGGGCCCAGGAGGCCGCGCAGGTAGTCGATCCCCTCGTCGGGTTTCTCCTTGACTTCCACCGCGAGGTATGCCGGGAACTTCCCCTCCATGATCTCGCCCGCGACGCGTATCACGTCCCACGGGACGACGACGATGATCTCCTGCCCCGTGCCCCAGAGGTCCTCCGGTATCTCGGGGTGGAGGATGCGGAAGAGCACGTTCGGCCACGTCGTGGGCCCCTTGTCGATGAAGTGCGGGTCCCCGTACACGACGCGGAGCGTCTCGACCACGTGCTTCGTGACGGCCGCGAGCGCGCGCACGTTCTGCTTGCTCGCGTAGTCGTACTCGGGGCTCTTCCCTACGTAGTGCGTCACGCGTACCTCCTCATGCGCGGGTTCTTGACCGAGAGGATCGCCGCCTCGGGTACTTCCACCGAGACTGCCTCGCCGAGCGCGAGGTCCTCCGCGAGGAACTTGAACCTCGACCACGCCCACACGAAGAGGACCTCGTGCCCCTTCGCGTTCCTGCCCTCGATGAGGGCGAGGCGAGAGTTCCGCCTCACCCTCGTGACGTCGACTGTCATCGCGTCCTCCGTAGTGCGCGCCTGACCGACGCGAGGTCCTCCTGGCACGAGTCCGCGTACTTCCGCGCCCGCGCGTACGACGTCATCCCGTCCGCCTCGGGGAACACGATCCCCTGCGCGGCTCGCGCGTCGTCCGTCGGGACGACGAGGAACTTGCTCCCGCGCTTGACGACCGCGTACTCACGACTGTCGCTCACTTTACCCCCCGCCATACGTCAGCCACGAAGCTGACGACGATTGTTCCGATCAAGACGAGCACGAAGACGCCTCCGACGACGACCATCCACTCGCATATGAGTCTAGGAAGTGTGCTCATGACAAGTCCTCCCAATCGAGTAAGCGGTCCAGTTCTACGATGACCTCGCCCATCACGTCCTGCGCCTCCGCGTCGTCCGTCTCGACGATCGCGTCACGCAGGTCCTCCTGCGCGCTCAGGATTAGCTCCCGAGCGCGCGCGTTGAAGATCGGGAATCCCACCCTACACCTCCACGGTTACGGGTACGTTGAACGCGTTCGCGATGAGGCTCGCAGTGAGCACGTCGTTCGCGTACGCAAGGGACACGAGCGCGCCGACCTCGTTCCTCAGGTAGATCACGTACGTCCAATTCAGCCACGGACCACCCTGGAGCGGGTTCAGCTTGATCGTCGCGTTCATATTGCCTCCCTTACCATGTCCTGGACGGGTACGTAGTCCAGGGGGTTGACCTCGTGGAGCGCGCACTGATACGCGTCCCATGCTGCGTCACACACCACCTCCTGGCGCCTCGCGCGAGCCTCCATATCGCGCTCCATCTGCTCGACCGCCTCGTGGAGCGTCACCGCGCCACCGTCCTGCGGAGGTCGGGGCGAGCGTCGTCGAGCCACATCGTGAGCCCACCCGTGTACCGCTTGCCCGTGAGTTCGAGGTACTCGGCGCGAAACCGAAGCTCTGCTGCCTGCACCGCCCAGTACTCGTCCTCCGCTTCCACGCGGTACGCGCTCTCCAGCACCTTCGTTGCCTGCACCTTCACGACGAACTTGTCCATCATCTCATCCTCCTTCGTTTGCGCGTGGGGGTGGCCGCGCCCATGCCTTATGCACCGATCCCGAAGGTGCGCCCCCACGCGTCATCTAGTACGATAGCACGGTCAGTCCGCGCTGTCAAGCCCCTAGTCGCAGCCTCCCGGCCACGAGACGAGGCCCTGCTCGATCAGGCGCGCTGCCTCGCGCCCGTAGTGCCCTTGTAGCTCCCACGCGAGCCCCGAGTCCACTAGGTCCTGGAACAGGGCCAGCGTCTCTTCCTCGCCCAGGTTGCCTTCCTCGTAGTCGATGATTCGATCGGCGATGCTCACTTTAGGCCTCCACTTCTTTGTTGACCGCGAGGATGATGCGGTCAGCGTCCGGGTGGACGCAGTAGTCGTGGATGACGTCCACGCCGTTGCCCCAGACTAGGTGAACCCAGAACGTCGAGTCCTCGTCCACGTGGCGGAACGTGAGCACGCTGTCCGCGTCCCACGCGTTCACGTGCTCGATGATGACGCGCGTCTGCATCCTGTCCTGCGAGATGGTCGCCCCGTCTTCACCATCACACCCGAACGCGCCGATTACCTCAGGGTAATACCCTTCCTTCGCTGCCTCCGCGAGCAGGACCTCCAGCACCTTACGCTCCACGAACCTCATGACTAGAACCTCCGAGTCAGGTTGAACCACGTGATGCTGAGCGCGAACACCACCACCACCGCACCGACGACCAGGACGAACGTGCTCACAGCGTGCCTCCCACGACTGCGCGGTAGATCGCGCGGTTCGCCTCGTGCGCTTGCAGCACGCCACGCAGGAACGCGTGCCGAAGCTGCCTGTCCTGCCTCATCCACCCCGCGAATCCGCCCTTGCTCTCACGAGCACACGGGCGGGTCATGATCACGTGCCGCAGCATGCTCCTGTTCGAGCGGCCCGCGTGGTACTTGTCGACGATCACGTGGTACATGTGCTCCTCCGTTTGTGATGCCGTGCGGTCTGAGTATCTCGGACTGTCGTCCCGTTTCGCCGTGCTCCGCGACGTGGCGCCGAGCTTTCCCGCTATCCGCTGACTCTACTCGGCCGAGCTTCGTCAGCTTCATCGCTGCCCCATCTGGGCGGGGCGACCGTCACGACGATGGGATAGCATAGCACTTCGCGTGCCACGAGTCAAGCGGTGTGTTTTCAACGAGCGTGATGTGCGCTCGTGATGAGGAGCGTGCGCTTTGCCCCACACAATCGTGCGGATTTCCCCACGCTTCCAGCCTGCGCATATCCCATGCCACCTTCGCGTTACCGCGCGAGCCCTGGAAAGTAAGGCCAAGCCGGGCCTGGATTCTCGCGGGGGTGTGGTATAATACTCGCGTTGAGTCAAGCGCAATCCCCACGCTGCCCCGTAGTGCTCATCCCAACGAGGCGCAGGGGCGTGGAGGTGTGGGGGTTGGCTGGCTCGATGGCATGAGGGGCTTGACGTGGGCGCGCGAGCGTGCGTGACCGATGCCAGGGGGGAGCCCCAAACAAAAACCGCGGGGGGAGGGGAGGTACACCCTTGTGGTGGCACACGACATAGCGACTTTCGCAAAAATAGAATGGGGGACCAAGTGATTGAACCGGACCCGAATCCGGCGGACGACCTCCGAGGATGGAAGTCCAAGGTCGTAAAAGCCTTCATTCTTGCGAACCCCGGCGCCACTCTCCGCGAGGTGAGTAAGGCCACGCGCTCGAGCGAGAAGACGGTCTCGAACGTCCGCGCCACGCTCCTCCGCGCGGGCATGATCGCGCCCGCACCGACCGGCAGACCGCCCGTCACGGAAGAGACGGACGCGGAAGAGCAGATTCGCCGCGACATCGACGCCGCCATCGCGTCGGGCACAGCGAAGATTCTCACGCGGGACGAACGGCGCCAGCGCCTCTCGCAGTACGCGGACCACCCGAAGGTCCCGCACGCGGCGAAGATCGCGGCACTCCGAGAACTCGAGGCGACGGAGCCCTCAGAGCAAGAGCAAAAGCTCGGGCCCGGCGTCCCCCTCACCACCGAGGAACGCGTTCACCGCGTCGCCCTCATGATCGAAGCCCTCGTCGACATCGACGGCAAGGAGGCACTCCGTGACGCAATCACAAAGGCAGGAGCGCAAGCTCCTGCCTCGAACACTCTGCCAAGCGTCGAGGGATGAACTCGACGACCTGATCGACGCGATGCCGTCCCCGATCGACCTGATCGACGCGATGGGCCTAAAGTACACGTACGCGCGCACCCCCGAAGGGAGAGTAATCCTTGTCCCGAAAACGAGTGAAGATTCCCGCCCTGACGGTCCCGCCGACGCGGTATGAAGTCTGGTGGGTGGACGCGAACTTCGACAACGAGTACGACGGGCCCGCGCGCGACTACAAGTCGGAACTGATCCGGCTCCCGCAGACGGGGTACCACACGAAGACTACGCGCGAGGTGATCGTCCTCGCGGGCTCCGCGCCCGTGATCGACGGTGAGGTACACGTGCGCGACCTCATGATCATCCCTCGCGTCCACATCACGGCCATGACCCCGGTCTACACCGAGGAGGAGTTCCGTGCCAAAGCGCAAGCCGAAAAAGCAACCGAAGTCGGGTAGCGGGGGGTACTGATGGCTGAGGAATTCGTCCCCACCTTCCGCCGCCAGAGCGAGGAAGACATGGTGAAGGAGGTCACGGAGAACGCGACGAGGCGCCTCCGCGCCCTCGAGGCAGACCTGCCGAAGCCGACCAAGCTCCCCGGCGTGTGGGCCCCGTCCGAACTCTGGCCCGGCGAGGACTACATGCACGTCAACAACGCCTACACGGACTACCGGCTCACATGAGGCCCCAGATGGCCCGCAAAAAGGAAGTCGCGGCCGACTACCACATCGTCCCACGGGAGGAGCGCCCGCGGCACGAGTACAACGGCGCCCAGTGCCCGTGCGAACCACGGTGCGTCCTCCAGGGCCCGAACACTCGCGTCTTCCTCCACCAGTCTCACCTGATCGACGTCGTCAAGTTCCCCGCGGCAGCCCCACCGAACGCGGGGCTCCTTGGTCCCGGCGCGTGACGACCTTCATCGCGCTCGTCGTCATGTTCTCCGTCAACGCGGCCCTCGTGCCGCACGCGTTCAAGCCGCGGTCCCCGATCGGACCGTACATCGGCGCCTCGAAGGAAGCGCCGATCCCGAGCTTCCCAATCATGGGCGCCGCGCGCCCCGACACGACGAAAGGGCCCGATGCTCTACCCGACACGCTTACCGCGGTACGCGGACCCGATCCTGATCGAGGCGCTCCGTGCGATCTACGTCCGGACTCTCTCGGGGTTCACGAAGCCCCTGCCCCCGCCGACTCCTGCGGAGCAGTTGAAGTGGTACACTAGCCTCGACCACAACGCGGTCCGCATCTGGCTCTGGCGCGACAGCGAGCGCCCGTGGGAAGCCGTCGCCTTCACGATGCTGACGGAGCACCCCGCATACATGTCGCCCGTCTTCGGGATCGACCCCGCCTTCCAGGGGCGCGGTTGGGCCCGCCACATCATCCAGCACTACATCCGCGAGGCGCACGGCAAGCCCCTCCACGGTGAGCAACTCGTCTCGAACATCGCCATCCGGAAGCTCAACGCCGAGGCTGGCTGGCGCGTCTGCTCCGAGCAGGACGGGATCGAGTACCTCCGGTTCCCCGGCAGGGACGAGCGATCCTACCCCGACTACGACGCGATCCTGAAAGGACTCGACGGATGAACTTCAACATGGACCTCATGGTCCCGTACTCCGTCATCGTGCGGCAGGCCCTCCACCGCGTCGTCGAGAGCGGCTGGTTCCTCGGCGGGCGCGAGACGGAACTCTTCGAGGAGGAGTGGGCCAAGTTCTGCGGCCAGCGGTACGCGGTCGGCGTAGGGAACGGCACGGACGCGATCCGGATCGCCCTCGAGGCGCTCGGCATCGGGCCTGGGGACGAGGTCCTCACGCCCGCGCACTGCGTCGCCTTCACGGCCCTCGCCATCCGCGCGACCGGCGCCACGCCCGTCTTCGTCGACGTCTACCGCGAGACGCTCACGCCGAACGTCTGGGACTACGAGAAGGCGATCACGCCCCGCACGAAGGCCATCGTCCCGGTCCACATCTACGGCGCCGTCACGGACATGGTGAAGTTCATGGAGGTCGCCGAGAAGCACGGCCTCGTGGTAGTGGAGGACGCGGCCCACGCGCACGGCG
>Ga0180064_1000101_pt1 | contig 11950 bp, 11 predicted proteins | sample EasRiv200_16_10D_FD_121782 | JGI IMG/M metagenome (GOLD analysis project Ga0180064, IMG submission 121782) | Soil microbial communities from meander-bound floodplain in the East River, Colorado, USA - East River metaG ERMLT200_16_10D | ecosystem: Environmental > Terrestrial > Soil > Floodplain ... | reverse complement strand
CACACCGTCCACCCGATGCAGTTCATGGACGTGACCCGGCTGGTCGAGGCGGCGGTGCAGCACGCCGGTCTCCATTCGGGAATCGTCACCGTGCAGACGCGACACACCACGACGGGCATCCTGATCAACGAGCACGAGCCTCTGTTGCTGGATGACTTCCGCCGTCTGTTCGAGCGGCTGGCACCCGCTCGCTTCGACTACGCCCACGACGATTTCCTGCGGCGCACCGTGAACCTGACCCCGGACGAGCGGCGCAACGGCCACGCGCACTGCCGGGCGGCGCTCCTGCGCAGCTCCGAAACCCTGGCCGTGCGTGGCGGTCTGCTGGACCTGGGACGCTGGCAACGGGTGATCTTCGTCGAGTTCGACGGGGGCCAGCGGCGCCAGCTGACCCTGACGATGATGGGTTCGCCGGTGCCGAAACGGTAAACCCCTGAGCGAAAGGATCGGTAAAATGGGCCCCTGAACCTGACGACAACGCCCGACGGCGACGTCGAAAGGTAGTCGAGTTAGACTCGCTGCGGCGTTTTCCAGGAGTGTCCAACCACATGAGAACAGCACTTGTGCACAGGGTTTGGGTCGGCGTGGCGAGCGTTGCGCTCGCAGTGGGTGTCGCCCCCGGGTCGGCGTCGGCCCAGGACGTGGCGATCACCAACGTCAAGGTGATTGTCGGCAACGGCACCGTGATCGACTCAGGCACCATCGTCGTGCGCGGCGGCAAGATTGCGTCGGTCGCCGCCGGCCGCGCCGTCCCGCAGGGGATGCAGGTCATCGACGGCAAGGGCATGAGCGCGATGGCCGGCTTCATCGACGGCCACAAGCACGTCAACAACGGCGAGAGCGCGGCGGCGCAGATGCGGTCACTACTCGAGGCCGGCTACACCACCGTGCTGGCCGGCGGCGGCCAGGCGGATGCCAACATCGCGCTGCGCGATCGGATCGACAAGGGTGAATTCATCGGTCCCCGTATCATCCCGTCCGGACAGGTGCAACTGCGGCAGACGCCGGCCGAGGCCCGAGCCGCCGTCCAGGCGCTGGCCGCCAAAGGCGTCAGGCACACCGGCGAGATCGGCCTGACGCCCGAGCCCGCGCCGCCGCAGGCCGAGATCGAAACGCTGAAGGCCATCGTCGACGAAGCCAAGAAAGCCGGCGTCCAGGTGAACGTGCACGCGGTCAGCAGCCCGGCGATGGTCGCGGCTGTGGACGCCGGCGTGACCCGCCTGGTGCACCTGCCGAACAAGGACTTCACCACCTACGAGCAGGCGGAGAAGGTGGCCCAGGCGGGAGCAATCGTGGCCGGCCTGATCGCCTTTGGGGCACCGAACATCGACACCTATTCGCCGGCGCCGGCGCAGGTGCAGTGGCCGAAGGACAACACCACGCGATTCCGAGACGGCAAGCCGTGGCCGGAAGCGATAGCCGGCGCGAACCGCGATCCGAAGGGCCGGGCCACCGGCACCGAGGGCGGCTACACGATCATCAACGCGCGACGGATCTGGGACGCCGACGGCGTGAACCGCGGCACAATCTCCTACTCCACCGACCAGAACGCCGCCGACATCGTGGTGCTGGAGCACGAGCTGAAGTCGTTCAGCATCGTGTTCTCGATGCCTGACATCCACCGGATCATCGGCGCCAACGCCGCGCGCTTCGTCGGCATGGCCGATCAGATCGGCACGCTCGAAATGGGCAAGGTCGCCGACATCATCCTGCTCGACGGCGACCCGACGCAGAACATCTACGAGATGCTGAAGACCAAGGTCGTGCTGCGCGACGGCAAGGTCCTGATCGACAAGCGAACCACCAAGTAGAGGCGCCCATATGACGCTGGACCGACGAAGCGCGATCGGCGGGATGCTGGGGGTCATAGGGGCGGCCTCGCTGCCGCCCGCGCTTCGCCTGCTGGCGCAGGCGGCGCCGCACCGGGTGGACATCCACCACCACTTCGCGCCGCCGGCCTGGGTGACGGCCGTCAAGGGACGGCCGTTGCTGCAACCGGCCAACACCATGTGGACGCCGGCCAAGTCGATCGAGGACATGGACCGCGGCGGCGTGGCCACGTCGATGGTGTCGATTACCAACCCGGGTCTGTGGTTCGGCGACGCGCCGATGACGAAGACGCTGGCCCGAGCCTGCAACGACTACGGCGCGCGGCTGGTGCAGGACCATCCGAAGCGGTTCGGCCTGTTCGCGGCGATGCCGATGCCGGACGTAGACGCCACGTTGGCCGAGATTGCTTACGCCTACGACACGTTGAAGGTGGACGGCATCGGCCTGTTCACCAGCTACGGCGATACCTGGCTGGGCCACGCGAAGTTCCAGCCGGTGATGGCGGAGCTGAACCGGCGCAACGCGGTGGTGCACGTGCACCCCACCGCGGCCAACTGCTGCCGCAACCTCGAGTACGGGGTCGCACCGGGCAGCATGGAGTACGGCACCGACACCACCCGCGCAATCATCGGCGTGGCTTTCAGCGGCGACGCGCGCCGTTACCCCAACGTGCGGTGGATCTGGTCGCACGCCGGTGGCACGGCGCCGTTCCTGGCCGGCCGCATCGAGGGCGCGTCGCGGGGCGCCGGGGATCGGCTGCCCGACGGTTTCACCGCGGCCATCAAGCGCTTCTACTACGACCTGGCCGGCGCGACGAACAAGGGCGCGGTGGCGTCGCTGCTGCAGCTGGTCACGCCGTCGCAGGTGCTGTTCGGCACGGACTTTCCGCCGGGAGGCACGAGCGTGGAGTACGTGAAGGCGCTGGCGGAGCTCGGCATGTTCGACGCCGCGGCCGTGCGGGCCGTGGAACGCGACAACGCGGTGAGGCTGTTGCCGCGGCTCGGCACGCTGTAGACCTCGCGTGCCCTTCGGTCTCCAGTCTCCAGTCTCCAGTCTCCAGTCCCTCTAGCGTGCTCATTCCATCAATCGATCTCCAGGGCGGGAGTGTTGTTCAGCTGATCCAAGGCGAGAAGCTCGCGATCAAGGCCGGCGACGCCGAGCCGTGGATCGAGAAGTTCTCGAAGTTCCCGCGCGTCCAGCTGATCGATCTCGACGCTGCGATGGGCAAGGGCGATAACGCCGCCATCGTCGCTGACATCTGCGGGCGGCTGCCCTGCCGCGTCGGCGGCGGCATCCGCTCGGTGGCGCGCGCGCGTACGGTGCTGGACGCCGGCGCGCACGCGGTGATCGCCAGCTCGGCGCTGTTCCGCGACGGCGCCGTGGACACCGCGTTCGCGGCCGAGCTGGCTGAAGCTGTGGGACGCGAGCGCGTGATCGCGGCGGTGGACAGCCGCGGCGGTCATGTCGCCATCCACGGGTGGAAGACGATTCTGCCAATAACCGCCGTTGACGCGGTGAAGGCGTTGGAACCCTACTGCGACGAGTTCCTCTACACCCACGTGGACAAAGAGGGGTTGATGCAGGGCACCGACATGGACGCGATCCTGGCCGTCCGTCGCGCCACCATGCGGCGCGTCACCGCCGCCGGCGGCATCACCACCTGGGACGACATCGACGCGCTGGACGCCGCGGGTGTAGATGCCGTCGTCGGCATGGCCATCTACACCGGCCAGCTGCCGCTGGAACGCTGACGCGGCCGCCCGGTAACTTTCTGGGCGCAGCCTCGCCAGCCATGTTACGTTAGACGACGTAACCGTTACGGACTTTTACGTAACCGATGCAGAACCCGTTCGTTTACGGCGAGATCGTTCCCGGCGAGGCCTTCATCGATCGCGAGGTCGAGCTCGACCGTCTGGTCACCGACCTGGCTGGCGGCCAGAAGGTGTTCCTCATCTCGCCGCGGCGATACGGCAAGTCGTCGCTCATCCGGCAGGCGCTGGGCGCGCTGGCCCGGCAGAACGCGCTCACGACCGAGGTGACGGTCAGCAGCTACAGCTCGTATCTGTCGTTTCTCGAGGGCTACGCCGGAGCGCTGGCGGCGCTGGATACCAAGTGGGATCGTGCCAAGGCCTGGTTCGGCACCGCCATTCGCTCGACCCGGCCCGAGCTGCGCTACGAGCCGAAGGACACGGGCCTGGGCCGGTTCTCGGTGGCTTTTCCCCTGGTGAAGACCGAACGGGACGTGACCCGGCTGGCGAATGAGGTCTTCGCGCTGCCCGGGCAGCTGGCCGACGCCCGTAAGCGCAGCGTGGTCGTGGCGCTGGACGAGTTCCAGGCCGTGAACGGGTTCAACGGCGGCGGCGTCGAGCACGCGCTGCGGGCTGCGGCCCAGCAGCAGCGCCGGGTCGGCTACGTGTTCGCCGGATCCGAGCCCAGCCTGATGGAGCAGATGATCGGCCCGCGCCGCCCGTTCTACAAGGCGGGCCCGGTGATGCGGCTCGACAAGATTCCCGCCGACGTCTTCGCCGATGCCATCGATCGGCGCTTCGCCAAGACCGGCATCAAGCCGGAAGAGGGCCTGGGCGCCGCAATCGTGGACCTGGCCGGCAACCTGCCCTACGACGTCCAGCGCCTGGCGCACGAAACCTGGGACGACGTCCGCGCCGCCGGCGGCAAGCGCGCGGCGCTCGATCACCTGCATGCCACGCTGTCCCGGTTGCTCGCGGAGCAGGCCACCATGTTCGAAGCGCTGTGGCAGCGGCTGACCCTGGTCCAACGAGCCGTGCTGCGGGCCGTGGTGGTCCAGAACGGCCGCGAGCTGCTGTCGGCGGACACGCGTACCCGGCACCGGCTGGGCGGACCGTCGAGCACCCAGGCGGCGCTGGTGGCCCTGATCAAGCAGGACCTGGTCATGAAAGAGGGCCCGCGGCACGTAGTGGTGGACTCGCTGTTCCGCGAGTGGGTGGCGAGGAAGACGTTCTGAGGGAGACACCGCTTTGAGGAAAGCACTGTGACCGCGTGGCTGGCGCGTGTTGGCCTCGACCGCCCGGAACTGCGGGCCTGGGCGATGTACGACTGGGCCAACTCGGCGTTCTGGTGCACCATCATCCTGGCCGTCTTTCCGCCCTTCTTCGCCGACTATGCGGCGGCTGGGCTTCCTCCGGTCGTAGCCACGGCACGGTTCGCCTGGGCGACTACGATTGCGGTGACGCTGGTCGCGATCATGGGCCCGATCCTGGGCGCAATCGCGGACTACCGCGCGATGAAGAAGCGGCTGCTGGCGGCATCGATGGCGCTCGGCGTCACCGCCACGCTGCTGATGGCCACGATCGGCCGGGGCCAGTGGGAGTACGCGGCGGTGCTCTTCATGCTCGGCAACATCGGCGTCGCCGCGAGCCTGGTGTTCTACGACTCGCTGCTGCCGCACATCGCGCGCCCCGGCGAGCTGGACCGCGTCTCCACCGCTGGGTTCGCGATGGGGTTCATCGGCGGCGGCGTCCTGCTGCTCGTGAACCTGGCCTGGATCCTGTCCCCGGCGACCTTCGGTCTGCCCGACACGCTGTCGGCCATCAAGCTGTCGTTCGTCAGCGTGGCGGTGTGGTGGTTCGTCTTCAGCCTGCCGCTGCTGCGCCGGGTGCCAGAGCCGCCAGCCGCGCTCGAGGAGGACGAGACCGGCCGGGAGGTCGCGATTCGCGTGGCGTTCACCCGCGTGCGCGAGACGTTCCACGAGCTGCGCGCCTACCGGCAGGCGTTCCTGATGCTGGTCGCCTTTCTGCTCTACAACGACGGCATCCAGACCATCATCCGGATGGCGTCGATCTACGGCGCCGAGATCGGCATCGACCGCAACGCGCAGATCGCCGCCTTCGTGCTGGTGCAGTTCGTGGGCGTGCCCTGCGCGTTCATCTTCGGTGCGCTGGCCGATAGAATCGGCCCCAAGCGGGCGCTGCTCGGGGGGCTGGTGATCTACGTCGGCATTTCCATTCTCGGCTACTTCATGCGCAGCACCTGGCAGTTCTTCGCCCTGGCGTTCCTGGTGGGAACGGTGCAGGGCGGCACACAGGCGCTCAGCCGATCGCTCTTCGCCCGGATGATCCCCAAGCACAAGTCGTCGGAGTACTTCGGCTTCTTCGCCGTGTTCGAGAAGTTCGCCGGCATCGCCGGCCCGGCCATGTTTGCGTTGTCGGTGACGTTGTTCGAGTCCAGCCGGATGGCGGTGCTGTCGGTGATCGTGTTCTTCGTGCTCGGGGCGGCAGTGCTCACCCGGGTGGACGTCGAAGCCGGCGAATCGTACGCGCGCTATCGATAGAGCCTCACCAGCTCCAGCTCCGCCAGCTGATCGAAGTCGGCATCGAGGGACCAGACCAGCGCCCCGACTTCGTCGGCCAGCCTGGCAATCAGCAGATCGGTCAGTCCGAATCTGAGGCCCTTGTCGGCCGCGTGCGCGATCCAGTCATCGAGCGGCTTCCAGGTCTCCTCGGTTGGCACCAAGAGCGGCAGGGCGCTGAACGCACGGCGAAATCGTCCGCGATCGGCCCTGGCGGTGCCCGCCCAAAGTTCCAGCCGGACCGGAAGAGCCAGCGCGACCTCGTCGGCGTCGAGCAGGGCGTTCAACGCTGGCACGACGTTCTCAGGTGACTGCCGGCGCGCCGCGACCCAGACCGAGGTGTCGACGACAATCATGGGCGCCGGCCCGAAGTGCGCTTGCGGTCCCGTTTGCGGACTTCAACCGGGTCGAAGTCGAACGTGATTGAGCCCATCAGCGCCTTGAGCTCGTCGACGCGCTGGCGACGAACCAGCTCCCGAAGCGCGAAGATCACGGTGTCGGTCTTGGACTTGAAACCCACGGCCAGACGGGCCTGTTCGACCAGTTCCGTCGGCAGATCCAAGGTCGTACGCATACAAATACGATACGTTCGTATGCCTGGAAGCGTCAATAATGACCCGTGAACATATGCCTGGCAGGTCTAGAGGGTCGCCTGGTTTGACGACTGGGGCGACTGTCTTTAGCCTTCTGTCGAGAGTCCCCGAAGCAGGAGGAGTCATGAATCGCAGGCTTCTTTCGTGGGTTGCGGCGGCCTTGGTGGCTGGGACCACGACTTACGTGTTCGCACAGACGCGGTCTCCCCAACCGCAGGTGTTGTCGGGTGGTGACCTCGGGTTCCGCGTCGAGGGAACGGACTTCCGCGGGCGACCAACCGGAACGTTCGTTGTTCGCATTAACGGCAATTGGGTCGAAGTGGGGACCTCTGGAGGCGTACACCCCGCGACCAAGTAAGTCCGGCCGCGGCATGTCGCCGCGAGACCGCCTACCCGTGTTCGCCCGGGTGGTGTCCAAGCTCGCATGTGCTGCCGCACTCCGACTCTCGCCTGCCTGGCCGTCTGTTGCCTCGTCGCGCCGGTGCTCGGCCAGGAACCAGCCGCCCGGTTTGAGGTCGCGACGCTGAAGCTGTCGCCGCCGCCGGCCGCCGCCTCCATCAGCATCAACCTCGGCACGTTCCAGAACGGCCGGTTCACGTTCGGCAACGTCACGCTGAACGACGCGGTGCTGTTCGCATTCGATCTCCCGTCGAAGGAACTGCTCGTCGGCCTGGACTGGAGCGACACCGTGCGCTTCGATGTCGAGGCAGTCGCCGCGCGGGATACGCCGCCCGCGCAGTTACGCCTGATGGTGCGCCGCCTGCTCGAGGAGCGGCTGCACCTGGCCACCCGCTCCGAACAGCGCACGCTCCGGCACATTGCCCTGGTCGTTGCGAAGGGCGGCTCGAAGCTCAAGGACGCCACCGAGCCGCCGATGCCGACCGCCCAGCTGCGCGGCCGCATCAACCATAGGCGGATGCCGATGCGGCTTCTGGCATCGCTGCTCTCGCGCTTCGAACAGCAGTTGGTTGTGGATCGCACCGGGCTCGAGGGCTTTTATGAAGTTCAGCTCGAGTGGGCGCCGGATACCGCGCTACCCCTGACGGATACCGCGGCGCCCCCGCCCGACCGACCGAGCCTGTTCGCCGCCGTCCAGGAGCAGCTCGGACTCCGGCTCGAAGGCCGGCGCGCACCACTCGACGTCGTGGTGATCCAGGCGGCCTCACGGGTGCCGGAAGCGAACTGATCCGGCCCGGAGCCCGGAGCCCGGAGCCCGGAGCCCGGAGCCTTGGGCCTGCGGCCTTGAAGGCCTGGAGCCTGGAGCCACCCTGCGCTACCATTTCGGTTTCCACCAATCACGAAAAAGGGAGACCGCTGCCCAACTATGGCTGACATCAACCTGCTGACACCGGGCCGGATCGACGGCTTCGACACCAAGAACCGAATCATGATGGCGCCGATGACGCGAAGCCGCGCGCACGTCGGCGGCGTCCCGTCCGAGCTCGCGGTCACCTACTACGCCCAGCGCGCGTCGGCCGGCCTGATCCTGACCGAAGGCACGGCGCCCTCGGCCGTCGGCCTGGGGTACGCGCGAACGCCGGCCGTCCACACCCAGGAACAGATCGCCGCGTGGAAGAAGATCACGGACGCGGTCCACGCCAAGGGCGGCCGGATGTTCATGCAGTTCATGCACGTCGGCCGCATCGCCCACTCGGCCAACCGCTACGTCGAGGAGCCGCCGGTGGCGCCGTCGGTGGTCAAGGCCGCCGGCCAGATGTGGACCGATGCCCACGGCCTCCAGGACTTCGACACCCCGCGTGCGCTCGAGCTGAACGAGATTCCCGGCGTGATCGAGGAGTACGCCCAGGCCACGCGCAACGCGCTGGCGGCAGGATTCGACGGCGTCGAGCTGCACTCGGCGTCGGGCTACCTGCCGATGCAGTTCCTCTCCACCGGCACCAACAAGCGGACCGACGGCTACGGCGGCAGCGTCAACAACCGCATCCGGTTCGTAGTCGAGGCGCTGGAGGCGATGATCAAGGCCGCCGGCTCGTCGGGTCGTGTGGGCATGAAGATCAGCCCGGCGATGCCGTTCAACGACTGCACCGACGAGAATCCGGTGGAAACCTACACGACCCTGGTGAAGGCCGTCTCCCCGCTCGGCCTCGGCTACCTGCACGTGCTGCGCACGGTCATCCCGGACACGTTCGAGCTGCTGCGGCCGCTCTTCAAGGGCCCGTTCGCCGCGGGCGGCGGCTTCGACCGGGATTCGGCGAATGCGCTGCTCGCCTCGGGCGGGGCGGACTACATCGTGTTCGGCAAGCTGTTCACGTCTAACCCCGACCTGCCGCAGCGCTTCGAGAAGAGCGCGCAGCTGACGCCGTTCGACGCCACCACGTTCTACTCCCCGGGCGAGAAGGGCTACACCGACTTCGCCCCGCTGTAGCGTGATCCGCCGGTTCCTGGTCACGATCGGCACGCTGGCGCTGGTAGCGCTGGTGGTGATCGTGGCGACCGGCGGGTTCGTTCTCGAGATCGGCGCGATTCGGCTGACCGCTCGCGGGGTCAGGAATCCCCTGATCATGGCCGGCGCCTCGTGGGCCCTGCTGGCGCTGCTCGGCCGCGCCGCCATGGCTCGAACGACGACGCAGGTCGCGCCCTTTCTCGATCGCCACGCTACCGCCATCGCCGTGGTGATCGCGGCGGCATGCGCAGGCACCGGGTACGGCTTCAACACCTTCGCCGCACACAGCACCGACCCCTCGGGCTACGTCAGCACGTCGAAGATGCTGCTCGACGGCAACCTGGTGCGCGTCGAGCCGCTGGTGAAGACGTTCGATTGGTACGGCGGCGGCTGGAACTTCTCGCCGCTCGGTCACCGGCCGGGGGTCGCGGCGGGCGAGATCGTCCCCACCTACCCCATGGGGCTCCCGGTCGTCATGGCGCTGACTCGGAGCGCGTTCGGCGATTTCGGCGAATATGCCGCCGTCCCCCTGCTCGGCGCAGCGCTGGTGCTCGGCAGCTTCCTGCTCGGCTGCCGGCTCCACTCCAGGATCGGCGGCCTGGTGGCGGCGGCGCTGGTGGCGACCAGCCCGGTGCAGCTGTTTCATGTCGTGCAGCCGATGAGCGACGTGCCCGCGGCCGCGTGGCTGGTGCTGGCCCTGGCGGCGGCGCTGGGCGACCGCTGGCCGTCGGCGGTCGTGGCCGGCATGTGCCTGGGCATGGCGGCGGCCACACGACCCAACCTCGCGCCGCTAGCCCTCGCCGTGGCGGCCTGCGCAGCGGGATGGCCTCGGCGATCGTGGCGGCAGCCGCGGGTGACACGCGTGGCGCTGCTGGGGCTCGGGCTGGTTCCCGTGCTCGGGCCGCTGATGGCGATAAACCTGTCGCTGTACGGCTCGGCGACGTCCACCGGCTACGGCGGCCTCGATCAGTACTTCGCCAGCGCCAACATCCTGCCGAACGTCGGCGACTATCTCGAGCGGATCGTGAGAGGTGAACTACCCGCGTTGTGGTTGAGCGCGGCGGCGATCGCGATCCTGGTCCTGCGGCGCCGCGCACGGCCGGCAGATGCCAACGGCAGCGGGCTGCGCCCGAGCGCGCTCGTCGCCGCCGCCATCGGCGCGCTGACGCTTGCCGTCTATCTCCCCTACGGCATCTTCCCGGACTGGGCCTACCTGCGGTTCCTGCTACCAGCGCTGGCCGTGGCGTTCGTGTTCGTGGGCTCCCTCGCCGCTGAGGCCGCGGCGAGATTGCCCGAAGGCGCGCGCGGTGTGGTGCTGGTCGTGGGGATGGCCGTCGTGTGTACCGCCAACGTCGTAGTGGCGACGACGCAGCAGGTCTTCAACCTGCGGTTCTACGAGTCGCGCTATCGTACGGTCGGCCACTACTTGAAGGAGACGCTGCCTCCCAACCCGGTCGTGATCACCTTCCAGGAGAGCGGATCCATCCATTACTACACCGGCGCACCGATTTCGCGCTGGGACTACATGCCGCAGGACCTCGAGGACCACGTATCGGCCTTCCGGCAGCGCGGCCTGCACCCGATCATCGTGGTCGAGGACTGGGAGCGGCCGAACCTGCGGGCCCGGTTCCCCAAGTCGGCGCTGGCGGCCCTGGACTGGACCCCGCGCGCCGACATCGGCGAGACCACGCACGTCTGGATTCTCGATCCGGCCGATCGCCAGGCCAGCATGCCCCCCGTGACCGACCGTTTCAAGTAGTCCCTTACATTAGCCACTAGCCATTAGCCCTTTGCCCTTGCTCAACCCAGGCGCTTGGTCGAACGCAAAGTCGCCAGCGTCAGCACTACGACGCCCCACGCCAACAGCGCGAGGGCCTGCGGCCACAGCGTCTCGAGCCCGACGCCTTTCAGAAAGATGCCTCGCAGGATGATCAGGAAGTAGCGCAGCGGCACCAGGTAGGTGACCGGCTGCACTAGGTCCGGCATGTTCTCGATCGGGAACACGAAGCCCGACAGGAACACCATCGGGATCATGAAGAAGAACGACGCCGTCATCATTGCCTGCTGCTGCGTCCGCGAGATCGTGGAGACCAGCAGGCCGAGGCCCAGGGTGGACAGCAGGTAGACGCCGCACATCGCGAACAACAGCCACACGCTGCCGCGCAGGGGTACCTCGAACCAGAGGATCGACACCAGCAGCACCAGCACCACGTCGATCATGCCGATGAACGCGTCGGGCAGGAGCTTTCCGGCAATCAGCTCCCAGCGCTCGATCGGCGTCACGCTCAACTGCTCGAGCGTCCCCACCTCCCGTTCCCGCACGATGGCCATCGACGACAGGTTGGTCGTCACCATCAGCAGCAGCAGGGCAATGATTCCGGGGATCATGAAGAACCGGCTCTCGAGCTGCGGATTGAACCAGACGCGCACCTCGACCGACACCAGCGGCCCTACGCCGGCGCGCCCGGAGGCCGCCGCCAGCTCGACGGCGTACCCCGAGACGAGCGCTCCGGCGTAGCCCAGCGCGACGTTGGTCGAGTTCGCATCGGTGCCATCGGCCACGATCTGTACCGTGGTCGGCGACGCCACCCGGAGACGGTCGCCGTAGTCGTGTGGAATCGTCAGAGCCATCCACGCCGATCTGGTGTTCAGCGCCGTCTCCAGTTCCTCGGTGGAGGTCGCCGCGGCGACCTCCGCCGAGGACCCGGAGGCGGCGCTGAACACCACGTCGGCGTGGCTCTCGCCGACCGGTCCACAGCACGTCGACCCCAGACTCCGCGTGGCGGCGCCGACCCT
>Ga0180064_1000098_pt1 | contig 12034 bp, 10 predicted proteins | sample EasRiv200_16_10D_FD_121782 | JGI IMG/M metagenome (GOLD analysis project Ga0180064, IMG submission 121782) | Soil microbial communities from meander-bound floodplain in the East River, Colorado, USA - East River metaG ERMLT200_16_10D | ecosystem: Environmental > Terrestrial > Soil > Floodplain ... | reverse complement strand
GCGTTCCTTGGCCAGCTGCCAGAGGGCGACCGGGCTGAGCAGGTAGAGCACCGATACGGCGTAGATGAGCGGCGTCTTCCAGGACCAGCCGGCAGTCTCGTGGCGGTTGTAGAGATTGAACATCAGGTTCGCCCAGCAATGCTCGTAATTCCACCACAGGTTGACGGCGGCGAACGGAAGCGAACACAGCACGACCAGCGCAAGGCCGCGCCAGTCGCGCTGCCCGCGCGGGGAGAGCGCAACGTAAGCCACGTAGGCCAGTCCCAACAGGACCGCGAAATACTTCGAAAGAAACGCCAGCCCGAGAAATACGCCGGCGAGCGCTTGCCAGCGGGGTGCTTTCTTGACAACTCCCAGCCAGAAGGCGAACGCCGAGGCGAAGCAAAAGAAAATGAGCGGCGTGTCGGTGGTGATGAAAACGCTCCAGACGTTGGCGGGCAGCAGCATGAAGGCGAGCGCCGCGAGCGCCGCCTTCGTTTCGTCCGCGCGGCGAAGCACGAGATAGATTCCCGCGGCGAGGGCGAAGGGCAGCAGGGTCACCGGCAGCCGCAGCACCCATTCGGCACTCGACAGCTTGAGCATCAGGTACAGCAGCCAGCCGATCATCGGCGGATGATCGTAGTAGCCGTAGTCGGGAAAGGCTCCCCAGTAGACGAAATAGGCTTCGTCGCCGGTGAAAGGGAAGACCGCGGACAGCCACAGCTTGAACGCGAGGATCAGCGCAGCGGTGCCCCAGAAAACCGGGGACAGACCACGTTCAATACCCGATCCCGGGTCGCCGGTTTCCTTGGCTCGATGAAAAAACGTGGTCTGTCCCCGGTTGTTGCTAGGATTCTTCGGCTTTCACCAGCCGGCGCTTGCGCACCGCCTCGGCGAGATTCCTCAGCAGCGGCACGCTGTCCTCCCAGCCGATGCAGGCATCGGTGATGCTCTGGCCGTATACGAGAGGCTTTCCCGGGACGAGGTCCTGGCGTCCGGCCTTGAGGTGCGATTCGACCATGAGGCCGATGACGCGGTCTTCGCCGGCGGCGACCTGGCGCGCGACCTCGCGCGCGACGTCGATCTGGCGCTGATACATCTTCTGGCTGTTCGAGTGACTGCAATCGACCATCAGGCGCTGCTCGAGCCCCGAGGCGGCCAGTTCCTTGGCGGCGGCGTCGACGCTCGCCGCGTCGTAGTTCGGGTGCTTGCCTCCGCGCAGGATGATATGGCAGTCCTCGTTGCCGTTGGTCGAGACGATCGCGGAGTGACCCTCCTTGGTGACGGAGAGGAAATGGTGGGGCGTGCGCGCCGCCTTCAGCGCGTCCACCGCGATGCGCACATTGCCGTCGGTGCCGTTCTTGAAGCCGACCGCGCAGGACAGCCCGGAGGCGAGCTCGCGATGGACCTGCGATTCCGTGGTGCGTGCGCCGATCGCGCCCCAGCTCACCAGGTCCGCGTAGTACTGCGGCGAGATCATGTCGAGAAATTCGTTGCCTGCAGGAAGCCCCAGCTCGTTGACTCCCAGGAGGAACTGGCGCGCGAGGCGCAGCCCCTTGTTGATCTGAAAGCTGCCGTCGAGATCCGGATCGTTGATCAGCCCCTTCCAGCCCACGGTGGTGCGGGGCTTCTCGAAATAGACGCGCATGACGATGACGAGGTCCCGCTCGAGCTCTTTTTTCATTTCGACGAGCTTGCGCGCGTACTCGAGGCCCGCCTTGGGATCATGCATGGAACACGGGCCGATGACCACGAGCATCCGATCGTCCGAGCCGTGAAGGACGCGGTGAATCGCCTGCCGCGTTTGATAGGCCAGCTCCTCGGTCTTTTCCGAGCACGGAAACTCGCGCAGCAGGTGCGCGGGCGGCGCGAGTTCCTTGATCTCCCGGATCCTGACATCGTCGATTTTGTAGTGCATGGCTGCTGCCGCTGCGGCGGGCATTCGCTAAGGAGCTGAAAAGCTTGGATTTTACCCGAATTGATCCACGGCGGTCAGCGGGGCACTCTCGCGTTCGGTGCAGGGATCCGGACCGACAACATCACCTCATGCGTTTCCTCCGAACGCCAACAATGTCACACCATTGGCAGACGCGGTGCGGGAGTGCCAGAACGGCCGGTCAACGCCGCGAAACCGCAGTCCGTTGAAGGTGTCAGATGGATTGTGGGCATCGTTCCTGCGTGATAAGTTGTGTTCGGAGGCAGCCAGAATGACGACAGCAGCGGTCAACATCCCGATCGGAGGATTCAAGGATGTCTATGACATCGCGGAAGTCGACCGCGCGTTGCAGGAACTTTCCTCTTCGGCGAACGATGCGCTGAAGTCCACCTATGAAAAAATGATCAAGGCGGGCGGCACCCGCCTCACGGTGAAGCCCTCGGGGATTCCGGCGATGGAAAGTCTCTACGACGAACTTCCCAACTTCGCGGAGGTCCTCGACGACGTCAAGAAGCACCTTGCGCTGTGCGCTTCGTCCAACGACTGCCTGGAGTTGCCGCCGATGCTTCTGCTCGGAGAGCCGGGAATCGGCAAGACTTACTTCGGCCGGCGCCTGTCGCAGCTCCTGTCCACGGGTTTCGGCCTGTGCTCGATGAGCTCGATGACCGCAGGCTGGGTCCTCTCCGGGGCTTCATCGCAATGGAAGAACGCCAAGCCCGGAAAGGTATTCGAGACCATCCTCAACGGCACCTACGCCAACCCGGTGATCATGGTCGACGAGCTCGACAAGGCGGGCGGCGGCAATCAGTACGATCCGCTGGGTGCGCTGTACATGCTGCTCGAGCGCGACACGGCGGCCGAGTTCGTGGATGAGTTCGTCGAGATCCCGATCGATGCCTCGGGCGTGGTGTGGATCGCCACTGCAAACGAAGAATCCAAGATCCCGGATCCGATCCTCAACCGCATGAACGTCTACGAGGTTGGGTCGCCCGACCGGGACGGTTCCGCCCGGATCGCGCAGGCGATCTATGGGGAGATTCGCGGCGGCCACGACTGGGGCAAGGACTTTCCCGAAGAGCTTGCGCAGGAGGTGCAGGAGCGATTGGCGCAGCTCTCGCCCCGGGAAATGCGCCGCGCCATCATGAACGCGTTCGGCAACGCGAAGCTTGCGGGCCGCGACGAAATCGACGTCTCCGACATCGGCGACGCCCGCTTGCCGAAAAAGCAGCGGATCGGATTCTGACGGTCGAAAAGAAACCCGGTCGGCGCAACGCCGGCCGGGGTGGGTCGTCAGGAAATCCCTAGTTCGTCGCCGCGGCAACCTTCAGCAGTTCCGGGAACGATCCGGTGGAGCCGTGTCCCCCTGCGAAGCGCTCGGGCTCGAGGTTCCACCTCTTGACTCCGTTCACCACCGCCGCCAGGCCGGGATTGAGACGCGGGGGCAGCGGATCGCGTCCGGGGCTCCACAGATCGGTGACGAAGCCGAGCTTCACGTCCTTGACGTAGCCCATCAGGTAGCCCTGGGCGTGCGGGTTTTCGATCAGGTAGGCGCCGACGTCGCGCTTGCCGTCGGTGATGATGTAGCTGCCGGCAACCTCGACGACATTCGCATTGATTTTCTTTTTCGGAGAGTCAGCTCCGAGCGAATCGGGCGCGGCGAGGACTTTCCTGAAGAAATCTCCGTTTCCCTGTCCGACCACGACCGTCGCGCCGGCGGCGGCGTAGGTGCGAATGCCGTTGCTGTGGTCCATGTGATGGTGCGTGAGCACCACGTACTTGAACGGCTTGCCGGAGTACTTCCTGCTCGCTGCGTCGATGGTCCATTTCGACTGCATTTCGCCGATCGGAGCGTCGAATACGACGAGGAAATTGTCCATTTCGACGATCAGGCTGTTGTGTGTGCCGCCCTGGACCTGCGACACCCCCGGCGCGACATCGACGAGGCGCAGTCCGCTCGACGCCTTCGGGTCATAGAGCACCGCGTCGGAGTCGAGCAGCGTGCCGATGAACGGCCTGCGCAGCACCCATTGGTACGGCACTTTTCCATCCGCCGCCATCTTCGGGGCGCCGGCCCGGTACGCCTCCGGGATCGCGAACACGTCCGCACCGAGCGAGGGATTGACGTTGACGTCTTCGACGCCGGTTTCGATCACGTTGCGGCCGTTCAACTGAACCACCTGCTTGTACGGATACTTGATGCCGCCGACGCTGCGCCAGTCCGACAGCACCAGGTCGTAGTTGGAGTCGCCTTCGAGCGGCTCGTAATCGCGCGTGCGGATCCGCTCGGGCAACCCGGTCGCCGGATCGAACATCACGATGTACGTCGCGTTGTTGCCCTGATAGCGGACCGCGGGCAGGCTCTTGCCGCCGACGTTCTGGTCGGCAACCGCCTGCACACGTTTCGGATTCTTGGCCATCTCGACAAGCAGGGTCGGCGAGTTGCGAGTGAGTTCGCGCGTCGTGGCAGCCACCCGCAGCCCCGACATGGTGTGCTGCGGGGGCTTGGATTCCAGGCTCTGCTTGGTGCGCCCCGTCGTGTCGATGCCGTTCACGTAGCCGGTCCCGCCGGCAAGCACCTCGCTGAACTTATAGGTGCGGGTGGCAGGATAGACGTAGTTGCGCTCCCAGTCGGTGCGGGTGGCGCCGGTCGAGAGATCCCGGCTCTGGGTATAAGTCGAATCGCAGGAAAAGCGCATCTCGCCTCCCGCCTGGACCGACTGGTGCGGCTCCCAATGCTTGGTGCGCGCTTTGAGGGTGATCGTCTTGAGCTGCTGCAGGTTGCTTCCGCCCATCGCCTGGACCGCCTTGTCGACGCTCTCGGCCGGCGAGGCTGCGTACGAAAAAATCGGCGCTGCCAGCAGCGCTAACAACAGGGTTTTCTTCATGCTTCCTCCTTTGGCCGCAGGGCGGCGCTGAAATCATTGTGGACCCCGGAGTGGAATGCCCGGGAAACGGTAAACACCGGCCGCAAGCCGGTTATTTCATAACCGGGGCCTGAACCGCGGCGATTACCTATTGCTTGGTCGGCGCCGACGGCGCTGCGGGGACCTGCGGCGCCGGCACGACCACTCCGGGGGCGAGCGGAATTTCCTCAACCGCGCTGATTTTGGTCACGTAGTACCGCGTCTCGCCGAAGCAGCTCGTCGGAATCCCGGCCTTTTCTTCGTAGTGGAGCGAAACGCGCTTGCCCATCAGCTTGGTGATCTGTTCGGCGGTTGCCTCGTCCCAAACCGTAAAGAGGAACTTCTCGGACATCGATCCGGGCATCGACACCATCGCCATTTCCCCTTCCCAGGTCTTGCACAGCCATCCCTTGCTGGAAAGTTTCTGAACCCACCCGGCACGCTCGCCCTCCGAGTAGCTCCAATTGAACACGATCAGGAAATATCCGGCGACGAGCACGACGACAATTCCGATCAGGACCGCTGCGATTCTCATGGCCTACTCTCCTCGAACATGTTTCACGGTGAAGCGGCATCCTCAGCCGCGAAGAACCGGGGACTTCTCACAGGCGCTGCTCGACCCATCCCTTGACCGACTGCAGGGCCCCCGCCAGTTTCGACGCGTCGTTGCCTCCGGCCTGGGCCATATCCGGCCGGCCCCCGCCCTTCCCGCCCACCTGCTGGGCGACAAAATTGACGAGCTCGCCAGCCTTGAGCCTCGCGGTAAAGTCAGCCGTGATCCCCGCGATCAGGCTCACCTTGCCGCCCTCGGCCGAGCCGAGCACGATCGCGGCGGATTTCAGCTTGTCCTTCAGCTTGTCGAGCGTCTCGCGCAAGGTCTTCGCGTCCGCGCCGTCGAGCGCCGCCGCGAGCACCTTGATGCCCTTCACCTCCACGGCCTGCGCCGCCAGGTCTTCGCCCTGGCTCGACGCGAGCCTGGACTTCAGGCGCACGAGCTCCTTTTCCAGCGCCCTTTTCTCCTCGCGCTCCGCTTTGAGCTTTTCCTTCAAGGCGTCGCCTGACGCCTGATAGAACCCTTCGACGAAATGCCGCTCGTCTTCCATTTCCTGCACCCAGGCTAGCGCCCCTTCGCCGGTGGTCGCTTCGACGCGGCGCACGCCCGCCGCCACGCCGCCCTGGGACATGATCTTGAAAAAACCGATGTCGCCGGTGCGTGCCACGTGCGTGCCGCCGCACAGCTCGCGCGAGGAGCCGATGTCGAGCACGCGCACCTCGTCGCCGTATTTTTCGCCGAACAGCGCCATGGCGCCGCCCTTGACCGCATCGTCGAACTTCATGATGCGCGCAGAAGTCGCCTCGTTTCGGAGAATTTCCGCATTGGCCATCGCCTCGACGCGGCGAATCTGCTCGTCGGTCATGGGAGCGTCGTGCGAGAAGTCGAAGCGCGTCTTGTCGGCATCCACCAGTGAACCCTTTTGCTGCACGTGCGGTCCCAACACCTCGCGCAGCGCCTTGTGCATCAGGTGCGTGGCCGAGTGGTTGCGCACAGTGCGCGCGCGCCGCGCCGCGTCCACGCGCGCCGCCACCTTGCCGCCCACGGTGAGCCGCCCGGTTGCGAGCACACCGTGGTGGCCGAACACCTGGGACTGGATTTTCTGAGTGTCGGAAACGGTGAAAGTGCCGCCCGCTGCGACCAGTTCGCCCGCGTCGCCGACCTGGCCGCCCGATTCGGCGTAGAACGGGGTCTTGTCCAGCACCACGATGGCGGCTTCGCCCGCGGCAATGGCAGGCACCGAAGTGCCTTCCCTGTAGAGGGCCACGACTTTCGCGTCGTCGAGCGCAAGGGTGTCGTAGCCGCGGAATTCGGTCGCGCGGCCGGAATACTCGACGCCCGCGTCCATCTTGAATTTGCCCGCGGCGCGGGCGCGCTCGCGCTGGCGTTGCATCGCCGCCTCGAACCCCGCGTGGTCGATCATGATGCCGCGCTCGCGCGCCATGTCGGCGGTCAGATCGACCGGAAAGCCGAAGGTATCGTAGAGCTGGAACACGGTCTCGCCGTCGAGCATGCGGTCTTCGCGGTGCAGCGCGCCCTCCAGCACTCTCATTCCGTTCTCCAGCGTCTCGGAAAAACGCTCTTCCTCCGCCTTGAGCACCTCGGCGACGCGCTCCTTCGCGCGCGGCAGCTCCGGATAGGCCTCGCCCATCGCGCGCGACAGGTCCGCGACGAGGCGGTGAAAGAAGGGCTCCTTGCGCCCGAGCTTGTAGCCGTGGCGGATGGCGCGGCGGATGATGCGGCGAAGCACGTAACCGCGTCCTTCGTTTCCGGGTATGACGCCGTCGACGACGAGAAAGGCGCACGCCCGGATGTGATCGGCGATCACCTTCAGCGAATTGCTCGCGAGGTCTTTCGTCCCCGTCTCCCGCCCCGCGGCGCGTATCAGGTCCCGGAACAGGTCGATCTCGTAGTTCGAGTGCACGCCCTGGAGAACGGCTGCGATTCGCTCCAGACCCATGCCCGTGTCCACGCAGGGTTTGGGCAAAGGCGTCATCGCGCCTTTGTCGTCCCGGTTGAACTGCATGAAAACGAGATTCCAGATTTCGATGTAGCGGTCGCCTTCGGCTTCGCTCGAGCCGGGCGGGCCGCCGGGGATCCCGGGCCCGTGGTCGTAGAAGACTTCGCTGCACGGGCCGCAGGGGCCCGTGTCGGCCATCTGCCAGAAGTTGTCGCTCTGGTATTTCGGGCCGCCGGGCGTGTCGCCAATGCGGATGCAGCGCTCTTTCCGCACGCCGATCTCCTTCGTCCAGAGATCATAGGCCTCGTCGTCCTCGTGGTACACCGTCGTCCACAGGCGTTCCGGAGCCAGCTCGTACACCTTGGTCAGGAAGTCCCAGGCAAAACGGATCGCGTCGCGCTTGAAGTAATCGCCGAAAGAGAAGTTGCCGAGCATCTCGAAGAAAGTGTGGTGGCGCGCGGTGTAACCGACGTTCTCGAGATCGTTGTGCTTGCCGCCCGCGCGCAGGCACCGTTGAGAGGTGCTCGCGCGCTTGTACGCCCGCGTTTCCCTGCCGAGAAACACGTCCTTGAACTGCACCATGCCCGAGTTGGTGAAGAGCAGCGTGGGATCGTTTGCCGGAACGAGCGGGCTCGAGGCGAGGACGGCGTGGCCCCGCTCCTCGAAGAATTTCAGGAACTTCGCTCTGATCTCGGCCGACTTCATGGAGGAAGACGGCGACCGCGGTCGCCGTCTATGTGATTGAACAGAAGGAATCTTCGCCTGAATCGGCGATTCGCGCAACGCCGCTCAATACAGCATGCCCACGACCGACCCGGCAACGCAGGTCGCGAGCGTTCCGGAGACGATGGTTTTTCCGCCCAGGGAGACGATCTCGTCGCGTCGCTCCGGGGCCAGGGTCGCCAGGCCCCCGATCATGATGCCGAGGCTGCCGAAATTGGCGAAGCCGCACAGCGCGTAGGTCATCATCAGTCGGCTGCGCTCGCTGAGCGCGCCCTCGGGAAGCTTCGCGAGATCGATGTAGGCGAGCAACTCGTTGAGCACGGTCTTCGTGCCCATCAATGCCCCCGCCGCTGTCGCCTCCGACCACGGAATGCCCATGATCCAGACAAGGGGCGCCATCGCGAGGCCGAGCACGCGTTGCAGCGTGACCGGCGCTCCGGCCGCCTCGGGGAGGAGCGCGAGAACCTGGTTGGCGAGACTCACCAGCGCCACCAGGACGACCAGCATCGCGACGATGTTGACGAGAAGCTGCACGCCGTCGACGGTGCCGCGCGTGACCGCGTCCATGCTCGAGGTCGCGGCCTGGGGCACGAGCTTCCCTTCCGTGGCCGGCGCCTTCCCCGGAACCATGAGCACCGAGATCGCGATCGCAGCCGGAGTGCTGATGATCGAGGCGATCAGGATGTGTCCGAGGGCATCGGGAATCACCTTCGAGATGATGCTCGCGTAGAGCGCCATCACGGTGCCGGCAACGGTCGCCATGCCGCAGCTCATGAGGATGAAGAGCTCGCCGCGGCTCATGTTGCGGATGTAGGGCTTGACGACCAGAGGAGCCTCGACCATGCCGACGAACACGTTCGCCGCGGAGGACAGGCCGATCGCGCCGCCGACGCCCAGGGTCTTTTGCAGGAGAAGCGAGAACGCGTTCACGATCCAGGGCAGCACCCGCCAGTAAAAGAGCAGCGCCGACAGCGCGCTCACGACGAGCACCAGCGGCAGCGCCCTGAACGCGAGCACGAAGCTCGCTCCCGGATAAGTTTCGGCGAAGGGCAGCGGTCCGCCGCCCAGAAAACCGAACACGAACGAGGTCCCGTCCTGCGTCGCCTTTTCAAGCGCGTTGAGCGCGCCGTTCAGGGCGAGAAAAACATCCTTGGCGTAGGGCGCCTTCAACAGCACGAGTCCCAGCCCGAAGCTCAGCAGCATGCCGGCGATAACCGGCCGCCAGGCGACGGTTCTGCGGTCTTCGCTCAGAGCCCAGGCGATGGCGTGCAGGAGGAAAAACCCGACCAGACTGTGAACGACGAACCCTGCCTCCATTTCCTGTTTCCCGTCCCCCAGCCGGGATTCTAGGCGAATTCAATCCTCGCCGGGGCTGCCGACGACGGCGCGAATCGCGTCGAAGGAGAATCCTCGCGACTGCAGAAACCGCATCTGCCTGGCCTGTTCCTCGCGGGTCCTGGGCGCGACCCGGAACTTTCTGCGCCAGACTTCGCGCGCGCGCTCGACCTCGGTCGCGCGCGCAATCCTCGACGCCTGCTCGGCGAGTCCCTTGTCGAGGCCTTTTGCGCGCAGCTCGTGCGCGATGCGTGCAGCGCCGTATTTGCGCGAAAGCGAGTGAGCGCGCGATTCCGCGTAGCGCTCGTCCGACAGGAGTTTCCGCCGCAGCAGGTCTTCGAGCAGCGACTCGAGATCGTCCTCGGCCCTGACGTGCGCCGCGAGCTTGCGGCCAAGCTCGGCGCGGCTGTGCTCCCGCCGCGCGAGCAGCTGCAGGGCCCGCTCGCGCAGCGTCGGCTGCTTTTTCACACCTCGGCGGTGAGCGGAGCCAATGCCTCAGGGCTCTTGACGCCGAGTTTCTCGCGGATCTTCCCTTCGATCTCGGCGGCGAGCTCCGGGTTCTCCTTCAGGAAGTCGCGGGCGTTGTCCTTGCCCTGGCCGATGCGGTCCTTTTTGTATTGGTACCAGGCGCCGGACTTGTCGACCACGCCGCAGTTGACGCCGAGCTCCAGGATCTCGCCTTCGAGCGACACCCCTTCGCCGTAGAGAATATCGAACAGCGCCTCGCGGAACGGCGGCGCGACCTTGTTCTTCACGACCTTCACGCGGGTCTCGGAGCCGATCACCTCGTCGCCGCGCTTGATGCTGCCGATGCGCCGGATGTCGAGGCGGCACGACGCGTAGAACTTGAGCGCGTTGCCGCCGGTGGTGGTCTCGGGGTTGCCGAACATGACGCCGATCTTCATGCGGATCTGGTTGATGAAGATGACGAGCGTGTTGGTGCGCTTGATGTTGGAGGTGAGCTTCCTCAAGGCCTGGCTCATGAGCCGCGCCTGCAGGCCCATCTGCGGCTCGCCCATCTCGCCCTCGATCTCGGCCTTCGGGGTGAGCGCCGCGACCGAATCGATCACGATCACGTCGACCGACCCCGAGCGCACCAGCATGTCGGCAATCTCCAGGGCCTGCTCGCCGGTGTCGGGCTGGGAGATCAGCAGCTCGTCGATCTTGACGCCGAGCTTCGCGGCGTACTGGGGATCGAGCGCATTTTCCGCGTCGATAAAGGCCGCCGTGCCGCCCATCTTCTGCGCCTGGGCGATCACCGAAAGAGTGAGGGTCGTTTTCCCCGAGGACTCGGGCCCGTAGATCTCGACCACGCGGCCGCGCGGCAATCCGCCCACTCCGAGCGCGATGTCCAGGCCCAGCGAGCCGGTCGAGACCACCTGGATGTCCTGCAGGGCCTGGGAGTCCATCTTCATGATGGAACCCTTGCCGAACTGCTTTTCGATCTGGGCCAGAGCGGCCTGCAGGGCCTTGGCCTTGCCTTCTTCCATGACTTTCCCTTCGTTGACCATCGGATTATCCCTCATATTAAACGTTGCAGCGGACGCCGGCGCCGCACCACCCGGGCGGCGCAACCGAAACAAGAAACTTGCCTTCTCGTCGCCCCGCACGTCAGCCGTCGCGGGGTGTTTCGCCGGCTCAACGCGTGGCCGAAACAGACGGTTGACCTGGATTTTTATCCAGTATCGGGGAAATTGCAAGCCCCAAGGCAAATCAAGGGTTTAGGCAGGTGGTGGCGCTCCTATGGGCCCTCCACCGCCGCCGGCGCGTGATTCATCGGTGCAAGTCGAGGCTGCGCAGGAGTCGCCCTGCTCTTTGATCTGCATCAAGGTTCGAGGCTGCACCCGTGCCATATTGGATACGCGAATCCTCGAAAAGGAGTCCTGAGATGAAGCGCCCAGCGTTCTTGATACCGGCCGTTTTCGCCGCCGTTCATCCGTTTCAGGTATTTGCTCAGCAGACTCAGCAGCTGCCCCCGTGGGACTGGCCCGGTCCTTGGCACATGTGGAGCGGCGGCGCCGGGGGGTTCTGGTGGATCTTCCCGTTGATGATGTTGTTCATGTTCATCGTCTGTGTCGCCGTGTTTCTGTTCGGCCACAGGTCGGGCGGCGGGTCACATCATTGGGGACCGTGGGCACCGGGCCGCTCATGGGGTGATCCGACCTATTCCGCACTGCAGATCCTGAACGAGCGCTTCGCGCGCGGCGAGATCCAGAAGCAGGAATACGAGGAGAAAAAGGCCGCCATTGTTTCCGGCGGCCAGCGCTAGCGATGGCGGAGACCGGATCAGTATCGGGAGTGAGTATGAATCAAGGACAGGAAAAAATCTATCTTTGCCCCATGCACAAGGACGTTCGTCAGCCGAACGCCGGAAAATGCCCGAAGTGCGGAATGGACCTGCTGCCCGAAGGCACGCGGTTCGGCATGCTCAGGCACATGACGAAGAGCCCCCTGATGCTGATCGTCATGATCGCGGTCATGCTCGCGATCATGGCGATGGTCTTCATGTAGTCGCTTCCAGCCTCAGCGGAATCCGCCTCGGCCCGAACGGTTTCTCGAACCGCCCGAAGCGCCCGGCGATCGCCCCGCCGCACTCCTTGCAGCGGCCCTCCTCAGTGACGCGGTAGTCGAGGATGCGGTACCAG
>Ga0180064_1000095_pt1 | contig 12055 bp, 11 predicted proteins | sample EasRiv200_16_10D_FD_121782 | JGI IMG/M metagenome (GOLD analysis project Ga0180064, IMG submission 121782) | Soil microbial communities from meander-bound floodplain in the East River, Colorado, USA - East River metaG ERMLT200_16_10D | ecosystem: Environmental > Terrestrial > Soil > Floodplain ... | reverse complement strand
CGACTCGACGTCCTTCAGGCCGCTGAAACCCTCGAGCAGATGCGAGGACAGCTCCGGACCGGCAAGCTGCTTGATGGTGTCGAGCTTGGAACTGATTGGCTGCGTCAGCGTGCCCGGATCCTCCGGGACGGCACTGACGGCACGGTTGAATTCGTCGAGTGTGCCGCCGGTCATCCCGCTGGTGTCGACCGACAGCTTCGAGGAGACGGACTGATCGAGATCGGCGCTGAGCGACGACGACAGATTCCCCGTGTCCACCTGCTCGAGCATGCCGAGCACACCGGCAACGCCCGTCCCGCTGTCCTTGTCGCCGACGACAGGAGCCAGAATGTTCGACGTGTCGGGAGTATTCGACGGCAGTGCGTCGGTGAGCCCCGTCACGTCGTCAACCACGGCCGGCAGTTCTTCCGTGGCGCTCTCGACACCGCTCAACGATTCACGCAAAGGCGGCGTGGGATCGCCAAGGTCCGGAATCGAGCTCAGGGCGTCCAATGCGTCGAGCGCATCAACGACACCGAGCGCGTCGTCCAGGATCCCCGCGTCGAGCATGTCGGTGGCAGGCGGTTCGGGTGGCTCCACATAGCGCCGCAGCGTCACCGCATAGCGGAAGGTAGACGACGCGCCGCCGACCTCGGAGACGTGCAGGTCCTGAATCACGACGTCGGTGAGATCAGTCGCCGTGTTGATGTCGGCGGTAAACGTCGTGGGCTCGCCGGCGTTGAAGATGTCGCGAATGCCGGTGAGGAAGTCGTCGCGCTTCTCGTCGCCGGCGTGGGTGCCGACGATGAGGATGGCGTTCGGCGTGGTCCCCATGTCCTGGTAGTAGCTCCCGGCCAGACCAGGGACGCGGTGCTCGACCAGCGCGCGGCGCTCGACCGACTCGACGTACTCGATCCCGTCGAGCTCGAACTCCCCGAGCATCGGCGTGATCTTCACGTGAGGTCGATCCCGTGCCGCAGGGCCTGCTGGCGAAGGATCTCCGCCATCTGGGTTGATAGATCGCGAACGGAGTCGAGCGCGCCGCCGTCTTCACTCTCTCCGCGCCACGGTGACGCTCCGCGTGGCGCTACGGCGCCCGGTGCCTGCGGACGCCCGCCAGGGCTCGGAACGGGCGTGCGAGCATCAGCGGTCCCGAACTTCTGCAACGCGTCGACCGCGCCCTCCGGCAGACGCTCGGACCATGCGAGCCGAGGATGCGGCGAAGGGACCGGAGACGGCACGACCTCGCTGCGTGACTCACCGGTACCGATGCTTTCGGCGATCCGCCGCCGTGCGTCTTCGCGCGCCAGCGTCACGTACTCCGAAATGCGACGGCCAAGGAGCGATGACGTCATCGGGTGCGACGACGGCTTCGCAGCATCCCTGGCAGCGGATTCTGGCACCGTGAAGGGATTGTTGGTGCCTGGTTCAGGCCGGACACGCGCCGCGTCATCGACCTCAGCTGTGATTTCGGTGGGCGTCAGTTCGAAGCCGCGGTGTTGGCGATTCGCGCGCGGCTTTCCGTCGGTGATCGGCTCTCTCCCAGCCCGGGCGACAGCGGATGGTCGGTCATCGCTCGCGCGACGACTGGTGGAACGTCCTGCGGACGACTCCAGTCGGCGACCTGGGCTGGAGGTCGGCCGGACCGACGGCGTCAATCGCGCTTGAGTGCGTTCCGACGCCTCCGGGCCTGGCTGGTCCGGTGTGATGATGTGCCTTCTCAACGTGCTGCTCAGCGTCTCGAGCAGATCACCGCCGAACACGGCCGCTGGAATACGCGCGTGCAGTCGATCGACAGCTCGCATACCGGCGGCGGCGCCGTACAGCCGGGAGCGAGCCGCACCGAGCCGCTCCCTGAGGCAGGTGGGGCCCGACGCCCGTCGCGCGAACGCACGCGAGACAGCGGACATGCGGTCAGGCCTGCTTTCTGCCCTGGTTCAGGCATTCCAGATAGCCGACGACCTGCCCGATCGTCAGCTCCCGGACCTGCTGCGGCGTCCAGTTGAATTCCTTGGCAAGCAGGTAGAACGCCTGCACGATCGGCGCGTCGGCAATCGCGCGAAGCTCCTCTTCCGTCGTTGTCAGACCGCTGACATGGTTGATGCGATCCACGAGAAAGCTGACCAGACCGCTGCGCATCGACGCGACGTCGCTCTGCTTCAGCGGCGGCTCGACGACGGCTTTCTGAATCATCAGCACCGACGTCAGCACCTCGTCGTCTTTGGCCGCCTTGGCAATGAGCTGAATGTCCTTCACGGTCAGCGGTCGAAGGCGGATCTTGCGGACTGGTCGCGATGCAGGATCGCCCGCACGTTCGGAGTCGAACAGCGACGGCGGAATCTCAACGTCGAAGGTGGCGGTGTTCCCGGCGAACAGCTCCTCCGGCGTGATGAGCGCCGCGCCCTCGTGACCGACGATCACGCCGACACCTCGGTGTCGGCCACGGCCAGACGGCGCGCCTTGAACGACAGCTTCTCGAGCATGAAGTCGTCTTCCGGCACCAGCGTTTGCCACGTATCGAAGATCACGCCGTACACCGTCAGCACGCTGTTCCCCTCGTCGCCGGCGGGCATGAGGTTGTCCAGAATCAGCTTCATGTCGAACGACGGGATGGTGAACCCAGCGGCTTCCTCGCTGTCCGAGTACTGACCCAGCATCAGCTTCAGCAGCGCGCCGTTCAGATAGGCGCGCTCGACGGTGCCGCTGATGGCGACGTTGCCGGCGCGCAGTTCCTTCGCCGAGCGGGAGCCCAGCTCGTAGAACGGCTTGACTTCGGTCGTGACCGCGAGCGACACGTTGGTCACGCGGCCGACCACCCCGGATTCCCCCCAGTAGTTGGTAAAGACCGCGGCGTCGATTCCGACCGGGTCGCTCAGGACCAGCGTTCCGTCGGTGCCACAGAAGTTGCGCGAGTTGAACACGGCGCCTCCTAACTCAGATTCATCACGACGCGGATGTAGTCGATGCTGAACGTCGGCTTCAGATCCATCGTCACCAGCACCTCTCCACGGATTTCCATGGCGCGGTCCGCCGTCACCGCGAGCTTGTATTCGGTGAGGAACTCCCGAAGGACCAGATCGGCAAGGAAGCCGTCGAGCGTCGTCCGCAGGTTTTCGCGGACACGCCGGTTGTTCAACTTGCCGATGTACTGGTTGGCGCCGCGGCGTGTGCCTTCCTTGGCGTAGTCGACAATGCGGCGGATCGAGATCTGCTTGAACGCCTCGTCGTCTGTGGAGATCGCCCGGGTGACGCGGACACCCCGCTTGGTCTGCAGTGCCAGGACGCGGTTCTGCAGGAGCGACTTCAGTTCGCCGTAGTTGTATTCGCGCGCCAGCTTCTCGACGCCCGGGAGCGTCTTGTTCGTCAGGCTCACGTGCGGCGAGACCGAGCTGAGGCGTCCCGCGACCGCCGCCGCGGCGAACGACGGCGGCAGCGTGAGCATCTTGCCCGTGACCGGGTCTTCCTGGCCGATGCCTGGAGCGACGAGAACCAGCCGCTTGTCCGCGACTTCGTTGGCGTTCTCGAGGATCTTCTGCGGGTCGCTGCTGTCGGCACCGACGACGGCAATCCGCTCGCGGCCGAGATTTTCCGTCCGTTCCAAGTGCCCGAGAATCGCGGCCTTGATCTGCGAGAAGTTCCGCGGCACGACGACGATCTGCACGTCGCGTTCGACCATTTCGTCGAGCGCAGCCTGGTAGTCCGCAAGCGAGACGGTTCCGTTCTCGCCTGCTGCGAACGGCTCGAATCGTTCCGTCGCCTTCGGCAGCCCGTCGCCGGTTCGTTCAAGGACTTCGACAAGCCGTGACGGGCTCAGCTCGTCCTTCAGGAGCTGCTCCAGAACAGACAGACTGGGGACGGTGTACACCTCCTGCAGGTTTCCGTATCGCAGCGTGACCTTGCGAAGGCTGTCCTGCGGAACGTGATAACTGGCGCGGATCTCCGCGTTACTCGAGGGCGTCACAAGCAACGTGAACGTGCGGGTCGCCGGATTCAACTGCGCGACCTGCGTGGACGCGGCGCCCTTCTTCAGCTGATAGCGCTGCAACAGGCCGTTCTCGCGAACGGCGACAACACCGAGGCTTGGTTCCGGCGGTGCCGCGGGCGTGCCGCCGCCAGGTGGCAATGCCGCCTGCGGCGGTGCCGGTGGCTCGAGAACCTTCAGCGCCGACAACGACATCGTGCCGTTCGAACGGCCGACGATTTCGCCGTCAACGAGCTCGGGCTGCTCCGCGGGCTCGATCCGCAGCTGCAGCCGATTGCCCCAGGTGCCAGGCGTCCGGGCTCGGAGACGCAGGCGCGCATCGGCGCCGTCGGCGCCCAGCGTCAAGGTGGCTGGAACCGCCTTGGTGGTATCGACGACGCGCCGTGCGTAGACGGTGTTCGCGCCGTCATAGAAGAGCAGCCGCAACGCGCGAACCAGGGTGAGGTTGTCTTGCGAACGCGGGTCCCAGTGACCTGCCTCGCCGAAGCGTGCTCGACCTTCTTCGAAGCTGCTGAGGATCTGGATGTCGGCCGACCCCATTTCGGCGGTGCCGATGAGGCCGATGTTGCCGGTGGATATCCCGCCAACGCTCAGCAGCCCTTCCGCGCGTACCTCGATGTAGGTGCCGGGGACGATCATTTCAACGATGGCTTCAGACATGACGGCTCGTGCCTCTCATGAAACTGGCCTGGGAATGATCAGTGCGTCGTCGACCGCACCGTGCATGTCGACGTCGATGCGGCGAATCGGACCGCCGCTGCTGTCTTGCGCAGGCCTCTCGAACTCGAATGCGAAGCGATAGGTGAGCGGCTGGCGCCACGCCGGGAACGCCGAGCCGGCGGCCGGCGTGTGCAGCGTGTGCTCGGCGGCCAGGACACCGGCAGGCTCCAGCCTGGAGAAGCCGAGTTGCCGCATCAGCGCGCGATGAGTCAGCAAGCGGTCCTGAACGCTCCTCGACACGGCCGTCAGATCGGTCAGGCTTCCGGCCCACACGTCGACGGTGATCACGCCTCGATAGGCCGCGCCTTCGATGTCGTCGCGCCAAGTCACCGTCCAGTGCGCGATCTCGAGCGTGTGTCCAGAGACCTGAGCGCCGCCGAACGTGAGGCGCGCCTGCTCCGCATCGATGGCAAACTCCGCTGGCGCTGTGGGCCGACGCGCGAACCGGTACTGCACTGGCTGCGCCAGGTCGCTGACGTTCGTGACCTGCACATCGTCACCAGTGAATGCGGCCCCTGTGGACTGCGGATTCCTCCTGAGCGGCAAGGACTGGAGACGCAACTGACGCAAGTCTGGAGAAAACGTGTCCGGTGTGGCCGCAACATTGATGACCGCGGTCGTGCGCGTGATGACTTCACCCGAGCGAATCACATGACCCAGTCCCGTTGTTCGCTGATCGGCGATCGCGACGGACACCGCGAGGGCCGGCATGTCGCCAGAGGTTGACGGCTGCTGCGCCGTGACGCGGCTGGCCGGAACGACGGCGTCTGGCGGCGTCGCAACGAGCTGGGCGAAGTGATCGACGATGGCATACATCACGGAAACGACTACTCCTGTTCGGGCTGGCGACGCGCGTCCACGGCCGCGTGCAGTTCATCCACCATTTGAGCGGGCGACATCTGGCCCAATGCCCGCCGACGAGGCCTCAATTCCCACACCGTCGCCTCGTCACCCGTTTGCGTGACGGTCATGACCTGCGCCAACGGCCATCTGGCAAACAGCGCCGGTACGAGCGTGCAGTCCTCGACTACGGTCAGACCGAGAATCACTATGTCTGGCGGCCCGTCGCGCTCTCGTTCGGGTTCGGGCTCGAGCTCGTATGCCGCGCCTTTCAGCAGCCTGCAGTCGCTCCGGATCCCGATTTCATGCTCGAGGATGTCGCGGAGCAGCTGCGGCACCTCCAACAGCAGGACGCGCAGGGGCTCTTTCACGCCACTGGCGATTCTGGATGGAGCCGGCTGGCGAGGAAATCCGCCGGATGGTTCAATTTCGGTTCAGAGAAGGACCGGCTACGGAACCAGATACCGGGAGTCGTGAGATCTAGATCGAACGGTTCAGATCCAGAGACGCGTGGAAAGAGAGCGAGACCTGGGGCCCGCAGCGAGTGGTTATCCGGCGCGGCGAGAGGAGCGCGGGGTGAGGCTGGCCTTCAGAAGCGGTGGACCGGCCGCGGCGGCTTGCCCCCGGGTGGCGACCTGCAGCTTCTCGAGAACGTGGTGCACGTGATTCTTGACAGTGGCTTCGGCGATCGTCAGCTCCCGCGCAATCTCTTTGTTCGACCGCCCCTGCTTCACGAACGACAACACCTGCTGCTCGCGCGAGGTCAGGATGCGATCGACGGCGTGCGCGGCCTGGTTGCCTTGCAGATGGGCAGCTTGACGCAGCAGTTGCGCGGCAAGTCGCGGTGAAAAGAGCGCTTCGCCGACGAGCGCGCGCTCGATCGACTCGACCAGCTCCTCCACCGAGCCATTGGCGGTTACAAATCCATGAGCGCCCGCCCCGGCGTAGTCCAAAATCGTGGTGATGTCTTCCTCGACGGCAAAGGCAAGAATGCGGCTCTTTTCGGAATCCACGCGAAGTGCGCGGAAGAGATCGTGCACCCCTGAAAAGGACACATCCACGATGACGACATCGGGCTGCAGCTCGCGCGCGGCGCGCTGTGTTTCGAGCGGTGAGGCGGCCGTTGCCGCAATGCGAAGTTTTGGCTGCGCGCTCAGCGCGGTCGCGAGTCCGTCACGGTACAGCCGCACAGCGACCGCGATCAGCAGTTTGATTGGCTCTGCGATGCCAGCAAGCGGCTCCATGCAGGCTCCAAACCGATGAATGACACCGCTCGCGCCGCAGCAACAATCACAACGAAATCTTCCTGCGCGAGCGAAGCAGATAACATAGGTGCCCGGAAAGAGTCTGTCAAGCGATTCCGGCAACCTGCACGCTAAATCTGTGTAACATCACGGCGATGACACCGGGCGCCGATCTCAATCTGCGTCAGCTCGCTGCCGCGCGCGTTCAATGAGCGCCTTCTTCCAACCGGCGAGCCGCTGCGTCGAGCTCATCGGGCGAACCCGACTGTAAGGTCTTAGGACCCCGGTAACACGTCAGCTCTCGTTTTGGCCATCAGCCGTTCATACGGCGTCTGGCCGCCTAATTAGGCCCCCGTGCGGGCGATGGTAATTGTAGTAGTCCTCCCATTCGCGCAGCTTCTCGTTAAACAGGTGGATGTCGTCCGTGATGCCGCCCTTGTCGAGCAGTTGGTAGAACTCCTGATCATCGACGCGATGTGACCGCTCGACCTTGCCATTCAGATGGGGTGTCCGGGGACGGATATAGACGTGCCGGATGTCTCGCGTTTCCAGGTGCCAATGGAATCGGGACTGGAACTCGGCGCCGTTGTCCGTTTGCACCACCAGGACACGAAACGGCAGGCGCTTGAAGACATCGTCGATGAATCGAATAGCTGTGGCCTGGTTGCAGGCGTCGAAGACCTTGAGGACGCGGATACGGGTGCAGTCGTCGATGGCCGTGAACTGATACAGGCGCTTCCGGCTTCCCGGAATGCGCTCGAGGAACTTCACATCCACCTGCAAGCGATGGCCAGGTTGCTGTTTTTCATAGCGCTGCCAGCGAAGCCGTCGGGCTCGATACTTCTGATTAGCCGGCAACCGCCCCACACCATGCTTGCTCAGGAGGCGGTGCACCGTTGAACGGGCGACGGACACTTGGTGGAACGCCGGAGGTAGTCGGCGATCTTGCCTGCGCCGAAGTGATATTGCTGGCGCAGGTAGAGGATCTTACTAACGACCTCTGGCAGGGTCGCGCGCGGGGATCGTCGCGGCGCACGAGGGTGATCGCATAACCCCGCATCTCCATGGCTCGCGTGCCGATGCTCCCACTTGTAGTAGGTCTTACGCGAGATGCCGAAGTGGCGGCACGTTTGCGCCACCGTTCGGTTCTCGCCCGCGGCATATTGCAGGATCTTTGACCGCCAGGCCACCAGCCTGACTTGCTCGACCTTCGTCATCGCTTCTCCACTCCGGGCGCAGCTGCGCCGTGTGAAGAGAGCTTGACCTGTTACCCATGTCTCCGGAATTCACAAAGCTCATGTTGGCGGAGAGGGTGGGATTCGGACTCTGTCAGGGCCTGTGGATTCTGTAAGTTACAGATTCCACATTGCCGCCGATGCCGCGCTTGCCAGGGCTGCCGTGGCGCCTTGCACGCTGTCGCACGCTGCACACCGTCGTTCGGGCCGCAGCCTTCTGCGGCCGACTGCGGCCGACTCTCTCGGCCCCTCGCAGACCCGCGCAAGGTATACCACTCCAATCGGGGATGCACATGGAGCGCCCTCGCCTCCTCGGCGAGCACTCGGAACTGTTCTGCCTCCTGTCCCTTGTCGTCGCTCAAGGGCGGCTGATTGATCGAGCCTCTTTGCTCCTGCACGCAGGGCTTGGAGCCGGTAGTCAGTTGCTGTCCACGTGCTCGCCAGGACGCAGGGTTCGCGCGAGCCGCAGGCCGAAGAGCGGAATCCGACTTGTCGGCAGACCGTAAAATCGAGCCGCCGACCGATACCCTGTGAGCGGGCTCCACGCACCGCCACCCCTCACGACGCGGTATTGCCCTTCGGTAACTCCGGTCGGATCCACCAAGGGGCCCTTTCCAAATCCAGAGGCGCCGTAGCGGTCGAACACCCACTCGAATGCATTCCCGGCCATGTCGTAGAGTCCCCATGCATTCGGCGCTTTCAAGCCGACCGGGTGGGAAAGCATGTCTGAATTGAACTCGTACCAGGCGATTCGTTCGAGAATCGGATCGGGAGCCTCGAGCGGAGCGGCAGGCGCAGCGAAGTTTCCAGCATAGAAATCGCTCTGGGTTCCCGCTCTTGCCGCGTACTCCCATTCTGCTTCGGTCGGGAGGCGGTACCCTTCGCACTCGTAGATCGACTTGGCCCTTACCGTCACGGACGCGCAACTCATTCCGCGCCCCATCTCGCCCGTGCAGCCCGAGAGCTCGAAGCACGCTGGCCGTGGCGGCGACGCGTGCTCAGAGCGGGCGTTGGCAAAGGCCAGCGCCTCGAACCACGTGACCGTGCCTACCGGATTACGCCCGCCCAAGGCATCCCCGGTGGCTGGCGCCTTCGGATCCCGGCTGCTCGGGTTGGGAAATCCGTATCGCGTCCAGTCGTCCTGTGTGACTTCGTAGCGCCCGATCTCGAAGTCGTGCGTTAGTGTGACCGCGACCTGATCCTCGTTGTACCGGCCTCGACCCCACGCGCCTTCCGGTGTTCCCATCAAGAATGTAGCGGCCCGTATCGCGACCCAAGGACTCTTTAGCGCTGGGAGAACGTCTTCACTCGACGCAATTCCGCGGATCGCCGCCGCGATGGCCAGGCCGCCTATCAGGAGTAGACGCATGATTATCCTCACGTTCATCGCACCGATGTGTCGCTGCTCACGCCAAACCGGTCCCCCGCCACCTGAAACGCCACTGCCTGTGCCATCGGCATGACCGTGGCGGCGAGCGCCAGAAACGCGTCATTGCCGGCGATGGTCGTGCCTTGTGCCCGGTCCACTGCGAACAGCTGCTCGACGCTGACGGAATTAGGCGCCGGCAGCGTGACATTCCAATAGAAGTTCATCCAGTCAAACTCCGTGGCGAGGCTCGGGGTTCCGGCACAATTGCGATTGCGCCACAACGCCGGCCTCGATGCGCTCATGCCGACTGGAGGAAATTGGCTGAAGCCACCATTGAACGGAGTACAAGTCGCACCGGCAGGACAGGTCGGCACGAGAAACTCCTTGTAGTAGACAAACGTCGGATTGGGATCGGTCACGTCGTTGAAGGTGCGAGCGGCGATGAATTGGGCGAATCCTTCCTTACGCACATCTCCTGGCTGCTCGAGCGACTGGAGACAGTGGTATTGGTTCGCAACCGTGACATGCCTACACTCGCACACATCCGGCAGCCCGTTGATAATCGGGTATCCCTCGCCCCGAGCATCGGCCGCGGCAACGGCCTGCAGCACGTGCCCGAACTCGTGTGCGACGATGAACTTCCACTGCGATTGTGGCGGCAGGCCTGCGGTCGCCGGTCCGACAAAGAGAATGGACCCAGACGCGCACGAGTCGGTGGCAAGGCCGGGACTATTGCAGCCGTCGCCGGCGAACACCGTCACGGTGGAACCAGCGGCGAGCGGCAGACCGGCGCGGAGCGCTCGGCCAACGACGGCCGCGGATCGTGCAACGTCTTCCGCGTCGAGCCCGGAGACGTGCGGGCGTGCGCCGATCGTCGTCGATGCGCCGGGCCGCACGACGGTCGAGACGGTGAGGGCCGAGGAATTGGCGAACTTCAGCCCCAGGTCGAAGTTGCTGCTCGGTGGTTGTGAGCGGAAGCCAGGCGCCACCCGGCGAACGTCCACCGTTGCGCCGCCGCGCCGCAGCACACTCGTCTGCTCGAGGGTCCAGCCGCCCGGCCCGGGCGCCGCAAAGGTGTGAACGTCGAGACAGCCCTCGGCATCCAGCGCCTGACCAGCGGCGGTGAGGACGCTGGTCCCTTTCTTGAGCACGACGCTCGCGAAGCTCGCCGGCGCCCGCTGCGGACCGAGACCGGGGAGCCCCGACTCGCCAAATCCCGAGTCCACGAACGCCGCCGGCCACGTGCTGCAGATTCGCGTCGGTGTGGTCTCGATCCTGAAACTCACACCAAAGCCGTCGAGGCCTGTGACCGATGTCGTCGCGACCAGAAACGTACTCTGGTCTACGCTCCCGTCTGACTTGAATGTGATAAGGCCGCCGTTGATGTTGCCCGTGTTGAGATCGGCGGTGAGGTTGGCCGTGAGGATATGATCGTCGCCGCCGCCGCACAGCGGGTCGTCACGCTCGGAGATATCGATCACGATCGGGACCGATGCCTGGCTGACCGGGATGGGAACCTGGTACACCTCAAACGTGCCCGGCGAGCCACAGGCGGCCGGGTTGGTGCACCCCGGAAAGTTCCGAAGCTCTCCCACACCGTTGACGAACACATTCACGGACAGCTGCCTTGGTCCGCAGACCGCATCCGAGCCCGATATGTCTTGGCCGTCGATGATGAATCGGAAGGGCACCGTCTGTGCCTGCGCACTCGCATCAATCGACACAAGGCCAGCGAGGCAGAGAAGCACTGTGGTCCATCGAACGAAGAGACGAGGCACGAGATCGAGTGGCGCGTGATTCCGCATATACCTACCCTCCTACGTTCTTCGGACACATCTCATTCGACGACCGACACGGCAGGAACCGACTTACTGTCCTTCGCCGCGGCCACCACGCTGGCTCACGGCACTCCCGTGCGCAGCCGCTCCAACGCGCGCGGGTCCGCTGTGCCCGGGCGATCCGGATCGACGATCCCCGGAGGCACGCGCCCGGGGAGGTTCTGATACTCGGCGCCAGTGCATCGCGGAAGCGACGTCCGCGTCGCCGACGCCAGCGTGGGCCCAAGCCGATATCCCGTACCGGCGACCGGCAGCGTCGTCGTGAAGACACCAATCTTCCGGCCCGGAGTGAAGAGCTCCGGCGGCACTCCGTCGCCGCCAGGCTCGACTTGGTTGTGCGGGCCGCGAGGCACGTTGAGCGGGATGTCGAGCTGGTTGTCGTAGCCGAAAAGAGCGTTGAACGCAGTGTCGGTAAACGCACTGACGCACTCGAGCACCGGGCGTGGCTGGAGGAGCAGGCCCCAGTGGGCAAACAGAACGTGCCGCAGCGTCGTTCGCTCGTCCAGCGAGGCCGCGCGTGCGATTACGGTTCCCTGGTGCTCCGCGGTCCCGCGCAGCTCTTCGAGCTCGACTTCGGCGCGAGGCGCGACCACAGTCGCCCGCAGCGGGCTTCGGAACTTCACCGTGTCGTCTCCCGAAAACGCGAAGAGCAGATGGCTCGGATCTCCCGCATCGTCGGTCGTTCCGCTCTGTTCGAGCTCGTGGTCGACGTAGGCCACGATCGCCTGGCCGTTGTGGATGACATGGAGCCTGCCGCTTCGCTTGATTTCGAGGGTTCGAAAGAAGTAGGTCCCCGGCGTCAGCTCGAGCGTGCCTTCGACATGGACCGATCCGTACGCGCCCGGCGG
>Ga0180064_1000092_pt1 | contig 12277 bp, 10 predicted proteins | sample EasRiv200_16_10D_FD_121782 | JGI IMG/M metagenome (GOLD analysis project Ga0180064, IMG submission 121782) | Soil microbial communities from meander-bound floodplain in the East River, Colorado, USA - East River metaG ERMLT200_16_10D | ecosystem: Environmental > Terrestrial > Soil > Floodplain ... | reverse complement strand
GTGGGGGACGTCGCCGGCGCCCCGCAGGATCTCCTCGTCTGGCTGGCAGAAGAGCCAGCGCTGATAGTCAGCCGGACGCGTGTTCAGGTCGAGCCGCAGATCGGTGGACTTCACGAGCGGCTCGGACAGGAACACGGGATCCTCGGTGATGCTGACCTGCGTCAGGATTTCGCCGTGGCGAAAGTAGTACTCGGTCATCCTCGTCCGGGCGCTCATGGGTACACCATTCCGGCGGTGCCAGCCTTGCTTGATGTGCGTGGTGACGACCTTCAGCGTCTGACCGATCCACTCGCCCGTCGAGAACCCCATCCAGGTGTGCGGCGCCTTCTCCGATGGATGAGGCCGCCCGTCGAGCCAGATCGTCCGCTCCTGCGCCCAGGTGCTCATGAACTGCTTCACGGCGACGACGTCCTGGGACGTCGGGTCCCGCTCTTCGGTGATCCGCACGCGGATCGGGCCGCGCAGGATGTAGGGCGACACGTGGGCGCGGCACTGGTGCTCGGGCAGCGTCAGGCGCCCCGCGTCCCAGCTGTCGGCATACAGCCGGCCGGCCGCGTTGACCGGCAGGCCGGCGTAGTCGCCCGGATCGGGACCGGGAGCGCGCTCGGGCTCGTCCTCGTGGAACAGGCCCACCCAGTCGCCGTTCAGGTGGCTCTGCGCCCACGACGGCGTGGCGACGGCGATCGCGACGACGACCAGGATCGACGTCAGAGGTCCGCGGCTACAGAGTTTTCGCGACACGAGCGATAAGGGGCGAGCCATCGAGTCTCCCGGCCGCGTCGAATGAAGAGCGGCGCCGGTCGGATTATGCAGTTCTGGCGGCCTGCGCGACTGTGCCGGGCGCTGATTTGACCAGTATTTGCCCGGCCTGTCTCGTCTACCGCGGCGGCAGAAGCGGCTCGCGGTCCGGCGGCAGATGCTGATCGACGGCGTTGAGCAGCATCGCCGTCATGGTGTAGTCGCCCATGATCATGACGATGTCCATCGTGCCCTGACGGCCGAAGAGCTCCACCATCTTCGCCCACATCTGCGGTGGCACCTGGTGGTTGCCCCGCAACATCGTACGGCCGAACTCGATGACCGTCGCTTCCTTCTCGGGAAGGCCGGTGACCGGGCGGTCGAACTTGATGACGTCGATCACCTTCTGATCGACGCCCGCGCGCCTCGCACCGACCTCGTGCGCCGACCACTCGTACTGCTGATTGAACTCGCGCGCCGGCACGAGCGTGCTGATCTCGAAGAACTGCGGTCCCGCGACCGTCTTGCGCAGGAGCTGGTTCAGCCGGTCGTAGGGCTCGGCCGCCGCCAGGCTGTACATGGAGTTGGCCGGCGGGCCGATGCGCGGCGCGTCGCCCTCCTTGCCGTTGATGGCCTCGAAGATTCGCTTCCCCTCGGTATCGAGCGAGCCCTTCATGATGAGGGGCAGGCGCGAGTACGACTTCGGGTCGATGTCCGACGGCAGCGGCGGCCTGGCCGACTGCGCATTGAGGGCTGCCGCCGCGAGAACGAGCAAAAGAGTCGCGTGTCTCATGGCGCGCATCCTACCAGATGATCGCGCGGCCTGTGCAAGCCAGGCCGGGTGAGTATTTGCTGCTCTAACATGGCCTCGGCTTCGGTGAGCCCTCGCTGTAACATCGCGTGTACCGCAAGGAGGAATGCGCGTGAAAGGTGTCCTCGTCTCCCTGCTGCTTGCCGTTCCTGCCGCAGCGTTCGCACAGCAGCCCCAGCCGCCAGCCGGCGACGCGGTGTTCGCGCGCGCCTGCGCCAATTGCCATCAGGCCGGGCAGACGGCCGTGCCGCCACCCGATGCGCTGCGCGCCTACACACCGGAAGCGATCGTGAACGCGCTCACCAACGGCAAGATGGCGGCCCAGGGCGCCACGCTCACGACAGCGGAGCGGGTGGCGGTGGCGCAGTTCCTCACGGGGCGCACGTTCGCGGCGTCGACGGGCCGGTCGAACAAGTGCACCGTCGCAACGCCCATCAGCGATCCGATGCGGGGGCCGCGCTGGATGGCCTGGGGCAACGACACCACCAACACCCGCTATGCGCCGCAGGGCGGGTTGACGGCCCAGGACCTGCCGCGTCTGAAGTTGAAATGGGCATTCGCCTACGACAGTGCGACCTCCGCCCGCGTGCAGCCCGCCCTGGCTGGCAACAAACTGTTCGCGGCGAGCGACAACGGCGAACTGCACGCGCTCGATCCAAAGACCGGCTGCACTTACTGGACATACAAAGCCGAGTTCGGGGTGCGCAGCGCACTCAGCGTGTGGCCGTACCGGACGGGCAACTCCACCCGCTACGCCGTCTTCTTCGGCGACCAGAAGGCCAACGTCTACGCGGTGGACAGCGTGACGGGGCAGTTGGTCTGGAAGAAGAAGGCCGACGCCCATCCGAACGCCGCCATCACCGGCGCGATTGCCGTGGCCAACGGGCAGGCTTTCGTGCCGATCCAAGGGCTCGGCGAGGAAACCACGGCCGGCCGGGCCGATAACGTGTGCTGCACCTTCCGCGGCAACGTGACCGCGCTCGACGTGAACACCGGCGCGCAGCTGTGGAAGACCTACACCGTGGACGAGCCCAAACCGCGTGGCAAGAACGCGCGCAACGGCACCGACGCGTTCGGACCGGCCGGTGGCGGCATCTGGTCGTCGCCCACCGCCGACCTGGCGCGCCGCTCGCTCTACGTCGCGACCGGCAACGCCTACGCCGATCCGGGCGGGCCGTTGACCGATGCCGTGGTCGCAATGGACATGGAGAGTGGCAAGGTGAAGTGGGCCTATCAGGGCACGCCCAACGACAACTGGCTCGGCGGCTGCCCGGCAAAGACCGAGGGCGGTTCCGGTTGCCCGGCGGTGATGGGGCCGGATCACGACTTCTCGGCCTCGCCAATGCTGGCCACGGTGGAAGGACGGCAACTGATTCTCGTGCCGCAGAAGTCGGGAGTGGCGCACGCGCTCAATCCGGACACGGGCGCGCTGGTATGGCAATACCGCTTCGGCGTGGGCGATGCGCTGGGCGGTCAGTACGGCGGTTCGTTTGACGGACGGCAGGCGTACTTCGGCAACGGCAGCTACCGGTCACCGGCGCCGGGTGGCGTGCGCGCGGTGCGCGGCGCAACGGGCCAGGAGGCGTGGAACGTCGCAGCGCAGCCGGTGCTGTGCGCCGGTCAACCACGCTGCAACGCGTCCCAGGCGGGGGCCGCAACGGCCATCCCCGGCGCAGTACTAGTGGGATCGATTGACGGCGGACTGCGCGCCTACGCGGCGGATGGTGGCGAAATCCTGTGGCAATTCGACACGAACCGCTCGTACGAGACCGTGAACGGCGTGCCAGGCACGGGCGCCAGTATCGATGGCTCGCCGCTCATCGTGGGCGGCGGAATGATCTTCGTGAACTCCGGCTACGGCGGCATCGCCGCGCGGCCGGGCAACGTGCTCCTGGCCTTCGGCGTGGACTAAGGCACTTTTCGTATCGGTGTAGGTGCCAGTCCTCCGAAAAGTGCCCTAGTTCCCCACCCAACGTCAGCAAGTAGCGCTACGGCCGGATGGCTTTGACCGTGTAGTACACGACCGACTTCGGCACCTCCTTGAACCAGTGCGGCGTGCCGGCCGGGACGAGCACGACGTCGCCCTTCTTGAGCTGCATGGTCTGGCCGCCGTCGATGCCCGTGCCTCGTAGCTGGCCCGGTCCCGTAGACTTGCCCCCGACCATCGTGCCGCCGGTCACGAAGGTGGCGTCGCCTTCGAGCACGTAGAAGGTGTCGGTCTCCTTCTCGTGGATCTCGGACATGCCCGGTCCGTTCCTCCGGTTGAACGACACCGTGGCGTCGGGCGCGGCGGCCACCTGTCCGCCCTTCTGCATGATCTCGGCGGCCTTATCCGCCGGCACGTGCACGACGGCTCCGTGCTGCGCGAGCGCCACGGCCGACACCAGCAGCGACGCGCACACACCCAGAACGAGTCGGGACAGCATGGCCATGATCCTCCGTTACAGCGACACGCCTCGTGGTGAACCTGATCCGCAGCCGCGCGTCAGTTTAGTGCAAACTACCAGAACATCGACAACCTCGTGACCGAGCAGGCAGAAGGAGGGTGCGTCATGATCAGGCCGCGACGTTGGGTCGCCGTTGCCATCGCTCTTTTCATCGGCGTTACATCCCTAGCCGACGCTCAGAATCCCAACATTGCGCAACCTGCTGAGCAGCGGGTGGCGCCTTCGCCTGCTTGTCGCGACGAGCAGGGACTGTCCTATATCTGTCAGCTCAGTGTTCCGGAAGACATCCTGACTGTGGGGACGACAGGTCTTTTGCTCGCGTCCGGCCATCGAGCGCCCGGTCACCTGTATTTGATCGATCCTACGACGCGGACGCAGTCAGAGCTCATCCACGGTGCCAACTTCAAGTTGCAGCACGACACACGCGCCTACCCCAACTGCCCGGGACCGCTGAACCTGCAGGCCTTCGACACCCATGGCCTCAGTTTGGCCGAAACGTCGCCGCGGCGTTTCAGTCTGTACACGACGAGTCACGGCGCACGCGAGGCCATCGAGATCTACGATCTCGATCTGGCCGGCGCGACGCCGATGCTGACCTGGAAAGGCTGCGTCGTTTTGCAGCAGGACAGTTACCACAACAGCGTCGCCCGGCTTGCCGACGGTGGATTCATCGCGACCCGAATGCGGGACCAGTCCTACCGAGCCACTCCTGGCGTCCCGGCCGGAATCACCGGCTGGTTGATCGAGTGGCATCCAGGCGGCCAACCGCAGCGGTTGGCTGGCACCGAGATGTCGCTGCCGAACGGCATCGATGTCTCGAAGGACGAGCGTTACGTGTTCGTCGCTGCGATCGGCACGCAGGAAGTGGTCCGTTTCGATCGCCGGGCGACACCGATGACCAAGCGCGCGGTATCGGTGCCCATTCGGCCGGACAACGTCCACTGGGCCCTCGATGGCAAGCTCCTGACCGCCGGCCCCAACTATGTCGCGCCGGCCGTGTGCAGCGGCCCGGGCTGTTCGACCGGCTGGTCGGTGCTGGAAGTGGATCCCGAGACGTTGACCTTCTCGCGACTCGGCGGTGCGGATCAAACCGCCGCGATGCAGGCCGTGAGCGCCGCGATGCGCGTGGGCAACGAGATCTGGGTTGGCAGCAACGACGATCGTGTGGCGCGGTTCGCGTTGCCACGCCCAGGCCGGTAACCATGCTCTTCTAGCGTCTGCCGTCGAGCTCGAGGTCCTGCCAGACCAGTCGAAGGATCTTTGGGTCGATGACCCGTGTGTCCGCCTTCGCTGGCGCCTTCTCCGAATAGAGTGCCAGCGTCACCGTGGCACACGCTGGTCCCAGCGCTGCCGGATCGAACGCGTACAACCCTTCGTAGACGGTATCCGTCTCCGAGACGCGCAGGTTGAGCTTGAAGGGATGAATCGGGGCCACTTCCGTGCGGTCACAGAAAGCCTGCAGTCGATCGAAGCCCGACTTCAGCCGCTTGAGCGCTGGGAGGGCCATGCCCTGTGTGTACGCGGCCCCCCGCGCCATCTTCGCCCAGAACGGCTCCGCCATCTTCGGCGTCACGCGGATGAGCAGCACCGGCGGGATGTCCGCGACGTAGTCGGACCAGTTGCTGAAGTCCTGGTTCGGTTGAGACTGCCCGGCGAGGTTGAGCACCGGGGTGATGAAGGCCACGTCGAACTCGGAGGTAGACATCGCATAGGGCCGCAGATTGCCCGCGCGCCGCTTGACGGCGTCTTTGAGCGCGTCGACGGCCGCCGGCTGCTCCGGTTCCACCGGAAGATGCGCGGCGCTCGGTGCCGGAACGTCGTTGGCCTTCTTCGCCGCCACCGCCACGAGTTCGCACGCAGCATCGATGCGAACGACCCGCGTCTCGTCGTGCCTCCGCTCCTCGCGCTCGTCCGGAGGAGTGGTCAGTCCGACGAGCTCACCCGAGGTGGTGAAGACCGGTCCTCCCGTGCCGCCCGTGCCGAGCGAAAGGTCGACCGGTAACACGCGTGCGTTGGTGCGACTCATGACCCCGGGCGTCCACCCCTTGTTCCGGCCAAGAGGCGCGGCCAGCGCGAAGATCTCTTGCTCGCTGGAGGCGGCTGGCGGGCGACTGCTCGAGCATCCAAGCGGCACTGGAGCGATCGACACCATCATGGCGGGATTGATCCGGATCACGGCAACATCGCGTTGACGATCGGCCTCGACGACGGTTCCCACGACCTTGATCGACCGGGAGAGCTGGACCTCGACGGACGTCGCTTCGCCAACCACTTTCTGGTTCGTGGCAATGAGTCCGGCCGAATCGACAAGGAATCCCGACGCGTGTGCAGTCGGAGTCCACAGTTCGACGACGCTGTCCAGCCATTGCTGCCGCAGCAGCCAGATATCGTTCGAGGGGCGCCCATCGGCGTTGGTCGCCCCCGCAGCAATCGGTTCGGCGACGGCGTTGGCGAGCGTGAAGTCGAGGGCCGCGTCGCGCCCGGCCACGATGTCCAGGGTCTGCCTCCAGTGATAGGCCTGTCCTTGAAACACCAGGGGCTCGTCCGACTCGACCGTGTAATTGGAGGGGCTCAGCCTCACGCTGAGGGTGCCATCGAGACCGGTGAGGACTCGGCGTGCCTCCGTCGTCGAAATATTGTCGCTGAGGATCAATGCGTGGCGGGCAACCGGCGTGGTGCGTCCGTTGGCGTCGGTCACGGCGACTCGAACGCGGAGTACGACGAGCGTCTGTCCCACGGTCGCGACCGAGGCGGCAACGGCCAACGCTGCGATAACAAACGCGCGGCACATGCCCCTCATCCTACCGAATCCCTCGGTGCACGGCGACAAGGCCCCGATTCCGCTGGCGTCGGCCCAGGAATGGGAGAAGGCCTTTCCGCGGCGACCCTCCTGCGCGTCGCGGGCGCCGGGCACTTTCCCTTCATCGAGCAGCCGCAGGCGTTCCTGCGCGCCATCCAGCCGTACGTGACGGCACATCCCCCGTCTTGCTAGGTGGGTAACATGAGGATAGACGGCATTAGCCGCGAGTTGAGGCTGATACCGCCGCCTGCCTGTTTGAAGCTGTCGTCATAGGGCTTCAGCGTGTGCCGAAATACACGAAACACGCCGCCGGCATCCAGATGCAACCCCGCGCCATTGAAGGCGACGCGCGAGACGATGTCGGGCATCAGGTTCGGCACGCTCAAGCCGTTCGTGCCGACGTTGTACTGCGCCTGCAAATCGCTCGTGCAGGACGCCGGCAGCCTTACGCCGGTTCCGATCTGCTGCTCGGGGTTTTCGGCAGAGACGGCCCAGTTGAACGCCGGCGATGGACGATACGTAAACCGCAGCTGCGGGGCACGGTCCCACACCATGTCGGCCACATAGTTGAGATCGACGGCAGTGGTCAGCTCGTAGTCCGCCGGCCAGATCGACAGTTGATTCTTCGGCGGTGTCATCAGTGGGTAGGCCTGCCCGGCAGCGACAATGAAGCGGCTGGTTCCTGCCCTCCCGGTCGGGTGCCTCCTCCGCGTTTCGCACGGCAAGGTACTGCGCATCACGGTGCCGGCCAACTGGCGGCAGATCAATGGCGAAATGCTGACCTACGCGCGCGACGGCAGGTTCCATACTGACGGGCGCGGTGGCACCTCGTTCACGCATGGGTGCAGTCGGCGTGGCGCAGGGCGGGTCGAACAACCTGCAGCGCGACACCGATGCGCTCATCCAGGGCTTCGGCAGGAGCAACCCGAACCAGCGAAATAGAGGCAGCCGGCGGGAGACACTGCGTGGACGGACTGACCTGACCACTTTTCTGAACAACCCACCGGGGAAACCCGAGAACAGGAAGGGATTGCGCTGTCCACGACCTACCTGCGTGACGGTAAGGTGCTGTTCCTGGTGGGTGGGGGCTACGAGGCGGCATTCCGGCGGATTCGCCGCAGTGTCCAAATAACTGATTGACGCACAAGGCGCAGGCTCGTGCGGTATGCGCCAGCGGACGCCTCTGGCCGCGGCCTGCGATCGTTGACGGGCAACCACAACGCAGACGCCGGGCCCTGAACGGCCAGTCGTTGGTGTTTCAGAGCAAGCACGAGCTGCATCATGGCGGGGACAGGCGTCCGCAAAACACAACAGATGGGTGGTGTGAAGCGCCACAGAGATCTGGGATTTCCGGCCGAAAAGGCCGTCATGGCTCCAAGCAGGTCACGGCAAGGCTTTTGCGGTAGCCAGGGCAAAGTGTTGCGCGACTCTTCCGTTCCGCCTGACGTCTATACCGCCCGCGACATCGCGGAAGCGGCCGGGGTGTCGGAAACCCAGGTCATAGCGCTGCTCTCACGCGGCGAGCTTCGGTCGATCGCGGCGCAACTGCCGGCTGCGGGAGACGCGAGCCTGGCCGGCTTCTTCGCGCACGACGAGGCGGTGCGCGCCGTGCGCGCGCTCAAGACGGCCTCCGCAGTCGGCGCCGCCGGCGCGCTGGGGTTGGGCCGCGAGCTTTTCGCGCCATCGGCGCACGCGCAACGCTCGGCCACCTTGCCGCTGATTCTTTCGACGAGCCTGCATGGGTTCGCGGTCGCCACCATCCTCTTCATCGCCAGCCTCGGGCTAGCTGTGGCCGACGAGCGCACCGCCCCGACTGAACAGGAGCCGATCCGGATGGTGTTCCTCTCGATTCCGGGACCCGGCGGCGGCGGTGGCGGCGGCGGACTGAAAATGAAGACGCCCCCGCCGCGCGCGGAGCGTAAGGGGCCGGCGAAGGTGAGCAGCCCCCTGCCGGCGCGGAAGCTTCCGTCGCCGACGCAGCCGCAACCGACACCGCCGGAGCCGCCCAGGCCGCTCGAGGCGAAGCAGTTGCCACCGGTGATGGCGCCGATTCCCACCAAACCGGCTGAGGCGCAGGACCGTGAGGGCGTGCTGGCGAAGGCGCCGGAAGTCCCGCCCAGCCAGGGATCCGGCACCGGCGGCGGCGCGGGATCGGGACAGGGTACGGGCCTCGGACCCGGTGACGGCACGGGCGTCGGCGACGGATCCGGCGGCGGCTACGGCGGCGGGCCCTTTCGTCCCGGCAGCGGCGTGGAGCCGCCTCGCCTCCTGCGGGAAGTGAAAGCGGATTACACGGATGAAGCCCGCCGCGGGAACATCGAGGGCGAAGTCGAACTCGAGATTGTGGTGCGGCGCGACGGCACAGTTGGCGAGGTGAAGCTAATACGCGGTCTGCGCGGCGGGTTGAACGATCGCGCCGTGCAGGCTGTGCGGCAGTGGCGGTTTGCACCGGGACGCATGAAGGGCACGCCCGTCGACGTCGTCGTCGAAGTGGGCGTCGAGTTCCGACTTCGCTAGAGCAAGAGCTATGGCAACCATCCTCGTTGGAATCACGGTCGTGTCCCTGGCGGTCGCGCTCGTCATGGGCGTGGCTTTGTGGCGGCTCCTGCGCGACGAGAAGCGGCGCTCAGCGGCACGCGTCGCCGCGTTGTCGGTCGCGGCCGGTGCCGCCGTGGTGCCGCCGAGTGCGATCGGCTTTGAGCCGCGCGTGGAATCGGTCCCCGTCGTCGAGCCGACGGACACGCACGCCACGGGCTTTCTCGGCGCGTCGGCGGACGGGCGCGACGACGGCGGCGCCCGGCAGCGGGCGCTGGCGTTGGCGTCGGTGATCCTGTTCTTCGTGCTGTCGGGTGGGCTCGTGTGGATGATGTCGGGGCCGCGCGGCACGACGGCGGCAGCGATGATCCCGGACGCGCCGCTCGAATTGACGTCGCTCAGTCACACGCGGCAGAACGACAAGCTCGCGGTGTCGGGCCTGGTGCGCAACCCGGTGTCCGGCAAGCCCGTCGAGCGCCTTACGGCCGTTGTGTTGCTGTTCGACAAGACGGGCACGTTCGTGGCGAGCTCGCGCGCGCGCGTCGACTTCCCGACACTGGGCGCGGGCGACGAGACGCCGTTCGTGGTGTCGCTGAACGCGCCGCCGACGGTGGCGCGCTACCGGGTGAGCTTCCGGACCGATGAGGGTGTCGTGCCGCACATCGACAAGCGATCGGCATCGCCGGTCCCGGCCGAAGGCGATCAACCGGTCAAAGTTTCACGGAAGTGAGGGCTGTAGTGGATCTCGGATCTCGGATCTCGGGTCTCAGAAGTGGGCCGGGCCGGATTGCCATCGTGTCGGCGTTGGCCCTCGCCTGCGCCACCGTATCCGCGCAACAGCAGGGCGGCTTCCGTTTCAAGAGCGGCGTCGAGCTGATCAACGTCACGGCAACGGTCACTGATCGCACGGGGCGCTTCTACAGCCAGCTGCGCAAGGAAGACTTCCTGGTCTACGAGGACAACAAGCTGGTCGAAGTCACACACTTCAGTGCCGAGCGCACGCCAGTGAGCCTCGGGATCGTGGTGGACACCAGCGGCAGCATGGCCGGTGACAAATGGTCCTCGGCCGTGAACGCCATCGACCGTTTCTTCCGCATGATGAACGACCAGCTCGACGAGTTCTTCCTCTATCGTTTCAGCGCCAACCCGGACCTGGTGGCGGACTGGACCAACAATCGCGATCGGCTCGCCACCTTATTGGGGCGCATCCGCCCGATCGGCGGCACGGCGATGTACGACGCGGCCGCGGAAGCGGTGCCGATGGCACAGGGAGGCAAGAACCGTAAGAAGGCGGTGGTGATCATTTCCGACGGCAACGACACCAGCAGCCACGTCGACGTCTCGGAAGTGCGGCAGCTCGTACGCGAAACCGAAGTGTTGGTCTACGCGGTGGGTATCGACGGGCAGAGCGAAGCGACGTTCAACTGGCCGCCCGTGTGGCGGCCGCAGACGCGCCTGCCGATTCCTTTCCCGCTTCCAGGCACCGGCCAGCGTAGGCGCGGGGGCTCTCCGCTGCCGCCCATGCCGCCGGTCGGCGGCGGTCGCCGCGGCGCCGGCGATCGCGTGAACGCGATGGCGTTGCGCGAGATGACCGACGACAGCGGCGGCCGCACGGAGATCGTGCGCGACTACCGCGACCTCGACCCGGCCGTCGCCAGCATCGCCGACGAACTGAGCCAGCAGTACTTCCTGGGTTACCCGAGCCCTGGATTCAAGGACGGGCGCTGGCACACGATTCGCGTGGAGCTCAAGGATCCGACGCTGAAAGTGCGCGCGCGCAAGGGATACGTCGCGACGCCGTAAGTGGACCTCATTCTGAGAGTAGGAGCTTTCGTCATGGAGAACAGGCGCCTTCTGGGCTTAGGGTTGGCACTCGGCATCGTGGCCGGTGCGGTGGGGGCATTCGTAATGACCCGCGCCGGAACGTCGGCGGAGGGCGTGCCGGCCGCTGTCGAGGCGCCGCCCGCTGTCGAGGTCCAGGCCACCGATGTGCCCCTTGAGCCGGTGGCAACCGAGACGCCCAAGCCGCCGGTTACTCAGTCTCCAGTCGAACGCCGGCCCGCCATCACGGCACCTTCGCCCCGGCAGGCATCCTCTAGTACCGCCGTCACAGCTCGGCGCCCCGTCGTGAGCGATTCCGCCCGGGCGGAGACTCCGGCATGGCAGGTAGCGCCCGCTCCTGTGGTACCTGCGCCCGAGCCTCTGACCGACCTCAAACCCGACGTGATAGCAGCGGTGGAGCAACCCAAGTTCGAAGACCTGGTGCTGCCGGCGCAGTCGGCGATCGGCATCCAGCTCGACAGCACTTTGTCAAGCGAGACCGCGCAGGTGGAAGACGCGGTGAATGGCCGCGTGACGCGTGACGTTCGCGTTGGCGATCGCGTGGTGATCCCTGCAGGCTCCCGCGCGACGGGCCTTGTGACCCTGGTCGAGCGTGGCGGGCGCCTGAAGGACCGCGCCCGGCTGGGCGTACGCTTCACCTCGGTGACGCTGGCGGACGGCACCCGCGTCCCGATCGTCACCGAAGCGATCTCCCGGGAAGGCGACTCGCCACGCAACGAAAGCGCGGCCAAGATTGGCGGCGGCGCGATTGGCGGTGCCATCATCGGTGGCATCCTCGGCGGCGCCAAAGGTGCGGCCATCGGCGGATCGATTGGCGCCGGCGCGGGGTCGGCGGCCGTCTACGCGGGCGGGCGCAACGCCGCGACGCTGCCGGCGGGCGCCCCAATCACCGTCCGCCTGGAGAACCCGGCCACGATAACCGTCGAGCGTTAGCCTTCCGGCTTCCGGCTTCCCGTTCGACCAACGACCAACGACCAACCACCAATGACCGCCGAGGGACTTACCTCGGGTCGCGCGGAGTGTACGTCGCGACAGGCACAAGGGCGTGGTGCCGGCTTCATGCCGGGGGATCAGCCAACAGCAACGGGAACAGCAGGGCGGGCC
>Ga0180064_1000091_pt1 | contig 12299 bp, 10 predicted proteins | sample EasRiv200_16_10D_FD_121782 | JGI IMG/M metagenome (GOLD analysis project Ga0180064, IMG submission 121782) | Soil microbial communities from meander-bound floodplain in the East River, Colorado, USA - East River metaG ERMLT200_16_10D | ecosystem: Environmental > Terrestrial > Soil > Floodplain ... | reverse complement strand
CCAGCATGAGCGGCATCGCGATTTTCATCAGCTCCGAGGGCTGGACGCTCGTGAAACCGAGCGGCAACCACCGGCGCGCTCCGTTCCTCACGTCGCCGAACAAGGCGACGCCGGCCAGCATCAGCAGAACCAGCACGAAGGCCGGGATCGCGTAGCGCATGAAAGCCTGCGGCGGCACCTGGGCCGCGACCCACATCAGCGCGAACGCGAGGAACACGTTGAGCGCCTGGGCGCCGATCCGCGCGGACGCATGGTAGGCGGCGCTGTAGAGCGTGGCGAGGCCCAGCACGAGGAGACAACACACGATGGCAAACAGCGGCCCGTCGATCTTTTCCGTCAGCCGCTCGACGAGGCGCCCAATCATTCGCCTTCTTCCTCTTCGAGCGCGGGGGCGCGCTCCGCCGGCTCGTCGGCAGGCTCGCCGGGCACAGGCGCGGGTTCCGCCGGCTTCTCGGCGCGCTTGACCGCCGGCTTGTCGTCGCGCTTGCCGAGCAGATAGTAGTCGAGCACCTTGCGCGCGATAGGCGCCGCGGCGCGCGCGCCGAAACCGGCGTTCTCCACCAGAACGGCGAGCGCGATCCGCGGATTTTCCACCGGCGCGAAGACGATGAAAAGCGCGTGGTCGCGCAAGTGCTCTGCGACCGTCGCCTCGGAGTATTTCTCGCCCTGTTTGAGCGCCACAACCTGCGCGGTGCCCGTCTTGCCGGCGCTCGCGTAGCCTGCGCCGGCAAAGGCGCGCGCTCCGGTGCCTTCCTTGTTGACCCCGAGCATCGCCTGCTTGATCAGTTCCAGATTCCGGGCCTTGAGCGGAATGGTCCTGGAGGAATGGGGCTGCACCTGGGCGCGCTCGCCCGTCATGGGGTTCTCGATATAGTCGACGAAATGCGGGCGGAACATCACGCCGTCGTTGGCGAGCGTCGCAACGGCCTGGGCGAGCTGCAGCGGCGTATAGGAGTTGTAGCCCTGCCCGATGCCCACGCTGATGGTCTCGCCCGGGTACCATTTTTGCTGCTCCGCAGTCCTGAAACGCTTCATCTTCCATTCCGGGGAGGGCAGCACGCCCACGAACTCGCCTTCGATATCGATTCCGGTGCGGCTCCCGAAACCGAACTGGCCGATGAACTGCGCGATATTGTCGATGCCGAGGTCGTTGGCGAGCATGTAGTAATAGGTGTCGCAGGACACGACGATCGACTTGTACATGTCGACGTAGCCGTGGCCGCTCGCAGTGGCGTCGCGGAACCGGTTGGTGCCAAAAATGAAGTATCCCGGATCGAAGATGGTCTGGGTCGGCGTCCTTTTTCCCAGCTCGAGCGCCGCGAGCGCCATGTAGGGCTTGAAGGTCGAGCCCGGCGGGTACAGTCCGGTGAGCGCGCGGTTGTTGAGCGGCTTGTCGGGGGAATTGTTGAGCGCGTCCCAGTTCACCGGATCGATGCCGTCGATGAACAGATTGGGGTCGTACCCGGGCCTGGATACGAAGGCGAGTATGCCGCCGGTGGAAGGCTCGATCGCGACCAGCGCGCCGCGGTTTTCGCCGAAGGCGCGCCCGGCGACTTCCTGCAGGCGGATGTCGAGCGTGAGCGCGAGGTTGCTTCCGGGGACAGGCGCCGTGCGCGGCGCGAGCGTGCGCACGTTCGGGCCGCGCATGATGCGTCCCCCGGCGTCCGTTTCGACCTGCTCGAAGCCGGTGGTGCCGTGAAGTGCGCGCTCATAACTCTGCTCCAGCCCGGTTTTCCCGATGTGGTCGGTGCCCTTGTAGTTGGCCGAATGATCGGACTCTTCGATGCGCTCGATATCGCGGTCGTCGATTCGGCCGAGGTAGCCGACCACGTGCGAAGCGACCTCGCCCAGGGGATACTGCCGGAACAACCTCCCCTTGATGTCCACCCCGGGAAAGCGGTAGCGGTTGACTGCGAGCCTGGCCACCTCCTCGTCGGTCAGGCGGGTGCGGAGCGGCAGGTTGTCCTGGCCCTTGCTTTCCTCCCTCAGGCGCTGGAAGCGCCGGCGGTCCCTGGGCTGGATATCGACGATGGCCGCAAGTTCGCCGATCGTGCTCTCGAGGTCGGCGATCTTGCTCAAGGTGAGCTCCAGCGTGTAGGCGGAGTAGTTGCGGGCGAGCACCACGCCGTTGCGGTCGAGAATGAGCCCCCGGTTGGGCGGATTCGGCACGATCGAAATGCGGTTGTCCTCGGCCTTGGTGTCGTAGTACTGGTGCTGGATGACCTGCAGGTAGAAAAAGCGCGCGAACAGGACCGTGAACGCGGCGAGCACGATAACCCCGGCGACGCCCAGGCGCAGCTGGAAGTAATACAGGTCCCGCTGGGTGTTTCGGATCTCGGCGAGACGCATGAGCCCTTAGATCGGCCGGTTCTCGTCCACGCTGCCGGACCTGCGTTGCGGCAGGAGCAGCAGGAAGGTCGCGCTGGGCCACAGCGCCGCGGCGATGAGGCTTCCCGCGAAGTAGGCCGGTCCCGGGAAAGCCCCGCCTGCGACCATCCGCACGGCGAGCATCAGCAATTGGCATGCGAGCAGCAACACCAGCACGTGCGCGGCCTGCCGCCACAGCGGGAACCACAGAATGCGCCGGTGCAGGCTGACCGCGGCGAAGGCGAGAAAAGCGTAAGCGAAGGCATGTTGCCCGAGGAGCGCGCCGTTTCCCGCGTCCATCACGAGCCCTACGCACCACGCGATGCCGATGCCCATTCTGCGGGGCTGGTGCACGCACCAGAAGGTGAGCACCAGCGCAGCCATGTCGGGCAGCCCGGTGACGTCGCGCCACGGCAGCAGGTTGAACAGCAGGGCGAGCACGAGAGTGAGCGCCATGTAGCCCACCTTTACGGGCAGCAGCATGCGCTGCGGCTGTTCGTAGAAGGACACTAGCTTTCCCTCGCGCTCATTCGCGTTTTCTGGCGCGCTTTTGTTTCGGGAGCTTCCCGGTCGCCGACTCCGCCTCGACCGGGGCCGGGAGGTTCGCTTCCTGGGACAGCACGAGCACCTGCCGGTTCTGGTCCGTGCCGGCGATGGGGATGCAAGTGATCTTTGCGAACGAGTAGGCGGCGTCGCGCTCGATGCGCGAGACCTTCGCGACCGGAAGGCCGGCCGGATAAGTTCCGTCGATTCCCGAAGTCACCAGTACGTCATCGGCCAGTACGTCGGCGTTCGCAGCCGTATAGCTCAAGTCGAGCGTGCCCTTGTCCCCGCCGCCGTAGATGACGGCGCGCAGGCCGTTCCTCATGACCTGCACCGGGGTTCTCTGCTCCTTGTCCGTGATCAGGGTGATTTCGGAGAGCAGCGGATACACGCGCGTCACCTGTCCGACGACGCCGACGTCGTCGATGACCGCCTGTCCCAGCTGGATGCCCTGCTGTCTGCCCTTGTCGATGATCACCTTGCGCGAGAAAGGATCGCGCCCCTGATAGAGGATCTCCGCCAGGGTGGAGTGACGCGGCAGACGCTCGCGCGCATCGAGCAGTCGCCTCAGCTGCGCGTTTTCGGCGCGCAGCGCGTCGACCGTCAACAGCTCGTTCGCCGCCAGCAGCTGCTTTGCCTTGAGTTGCTCGTTCTCCTGCTTGAGCGAGACCTGTGTGGCGAAGAATCCGGCGGCGGCGCCGAGCAATTCCACGGGAGCGAGCGCTGCGCGCTGCAGCGGATAGGCAAGCAGGGCAACGACCTGGCGCAGGGACTCGGCGTAACGGAAACGCGCGTCCAGCACCATCAGGAGAACCGCGAGACACACGAAAAATCCCAGGCGGACGAGCGGCGCGGGACCGCGACTGAAAAACGGCGGCGGCTGGTAATCCATGGAACTGGGGACTGGGGCTTGAGGGGCTAGCGCAATGCAAACCCGTTACGAACACACCTGCTGCACTCGCTTTTCCCCAGTCTCGATCCCCGAGTTCCCGACCCCTATTCGCTCGCGAAGATGCTCCCCAGCTTGTCCATTCTTTCCAGCGCCTTGCCCGAGCCGCGCACGACGCAGGTGAGCGGATCGTCGGCAACGATCACGGGCAGCCCCGTTTCTTCCATGAGGAGGCGATCGAGGTCGCGCAGGAGCGCTCCGCCGCCGGTGAGCACCATGCCTTTTTCGGCAATATCGGCGCCGAGCTCGGGCGGAGTCTGCTCCAGCGCCGACTTCACCGCGCCCACGATCTGGTTGAGCGGTTCGGTGAGCGCCTCCAGGATCTCGTTCGAGGAGATGGTGAAGCTTCTCGGGATGCCTTCCGCGAGGTTGCGGCCCTTCACTTCCATTTCGCGCACTTCGGATCCGGGAAAGGCCGAGCCGATTTCCTTCTTGACCGTTTCCGCCGTGGTTTCGCCGATCAGCATGCCGTAGTTACGGCGGATGTAGTTGATGATGGCTTCGTCGAACTTGTCGCCGCCGACGCGCACCGAGCCCGAGTAGACCATTCCGCCGAGCGAGATCACGCCGACCTCGGTCGTGCCTCCGCCGACGTCCACCACCATCGAGCCCGTGGCTTCTGCGACCGGCAGGTCCGCGCCGATCGCCGCGGCCATCGGCTCCTCGATCAGGAACACCTGGCTCGCGCCGGCCTCGATGGCGGCTTCGCGGATCGCGCGCCGCTCGACCTGGGTCGAGCCGCAGGGCACGCAGATGATGATGCGGGGAGAGGGCGAGAACAGGCGCGACTGGTGCACTTTCTTGATGAACTGCTTGAGCATCTGCTCGGTGACGGTGAAGTCCGCGATCACGCCGTCTTTCATCGGACGGATCGCGGTGATGTTGCCCGGCGTCTTGCCGAGCATCATTTTCGCTTCCTTGCCCACGGCTTGAATGGTTTTCTTGCCATTGGGTCCGCCTTCCTGGCGGATCGCCACGACCGAAGGCTCATCGAGCACGATGCCTTTGCCCCGCACGTAAATCAGCGTATTGGCCGTACCCAGGTCAATCGCCATGTCATCTGAAAAATATCCACGCAAAAAGCCGAACATCCTGCTGATTTCCTTAGGAAAGAGGGTTCTCGATTGCGCTATAATACAGCAAATAAATTTCCGTTTTAAGCGATTTTTCATGCCGCTGTCAACAGACGAAGTCCGCCGCATCGCAGAGTTGGCCCGAATCGGCATCAGCGACGCGGAAGCCCGGGCCGTCCAGGTCCAGTTGAACGATATCTTCGAGCTGATCGGGCAGATGCAGAAGATCGACACCGAGGGCATCGAGCCGATGTCGCACGCTCAAGGGCTGGCGCTGCGCCTGCGCGAGGACAAAGTGAGCGAAACCGACCAGAGCGAGCCCTACCAGTCGCTCGCTCCGCAGAAGGATGCAGGCCTTTACCTCGTTCCCAAGGTGATCGAATAGCGGACCAAGACGAGCCGCAAGGTCGGCGGCAAGAACTATCAGGCCTGAATCCTGAATCCCGAATCCGATGCTGAATGCCTCCCTCAAAGAGCTTTCCGCCGCGCTCGCGCAAAGGAAAATCTCGAGCGTCGAGCTGACGCAGCTCTTTCTGGATCGAATCGAGAAGCTGAATCCCGCGATCAACGCGTTCATTACCGTGGACGCGGAGAAGAGCCTCGCGCAGGCGCGCACGGCCGACGAGCGCATCGCGAAGAACAGGGCGCAGCCGCTCGCCGGAATCCCGGTCGCGCACAAGGATATTTTCGTGACCCAGGGCTGGCCCACCACCTGCGGCTCGAAGATCCTGTCGAACTTCATCGGCCCCTATGACGCGCACGTGATCGAGCGCTTCAACGACGCGGGCGCGGTGATCCTCGGCAAGACCAACATGGACGAGTTCGCCATGGGATCCTCGAGCGAAACTTCGTTCTACGGTCCGGTGAAAAATCCCTGGGGTCAGGCGTACGTGCCCGGCGGCTCCTCGGGCGGCTCGGCCGCGGCGATCGCCGCGCGCATGGCGCCGGCGGCCACCGGAACGGACACCGGCGGCTCGATCCGCCAGCCGGCGGCGCTGTCGGGGCTATCGGGCTTGAAGCCGACGTACGGACTCGTGTCGCGCTACGGCATGATCGCTTTCGCCTCCAGCCTCGATCAGGGCGGTCCGATGGCGAAAAGCGCCGAAGACCTTGCGCTGCTTCTGAACGTGATGGCCGGGTTCGACGCCCGCGATTCGACCTCGTCCGAGCGCGCTCGCGAAGACTATGTTCGGGATCTCGAGAAACCGCTCGCGGGCCTGCGCATCGGCGTGCCGAAGGAGCACTTCGGCGAGGGGCTCGCCGCCGACGTCGGCCAGGCGGTCGAGGCGGCGCTCGAGCAGATCGAGAAGCTCGGCGCGAGGCGCGTCCCCATCGGCCTGCCCAACAGCGGCCTTTCCGTGCCGGCGTATTACGTCATCGCGCCCGCCGAGGCCTCGTCCAACCTGTCGCGCTTCGACGGCGTGCGCTACGGTCACCGCGCGAAGGAGTACCGCGACCTCGCCGACATGTATCGGCGCACGCGCGCCGAAGGCTTCGGCGCCGAAGTCAGGCGCCGCATCCTTATCGGCACCTATGTACTCTCTCACGGCTACTACGACGCCTACTACCTCAAGGCGCAGAAGATCCGGCGACTGATCGCGCAAGACTTCGTCGAGGCCTTCAAGCAATGCGATGTGGTGATGGGGCCGACTTCGCCGACCGTGGCGTTCAAGATCGGCGCCAAGGCCGCCGACCCGGTGCAGATGTACCTGAACGACATCTACACGATCCCCGCCAACCTCGCCGGATTGCCCGGGATGTCGATCCCGTGCGGCTTTGGAAGGGACAATCTTCCGGTGGGTTTGCACATCGTCGGGAATTATTTTGCCGAAGCCAGGATGCTGAACGTCGCCCATCAGTACCAGAAGGCGACGGACTGGCACAAGCGCGAGCCCGCGGGGATCCACCTATGAACTGGGAAATCGTCATCGGCCTCGAGACCCACGCGCAACTCTCGACCGCGTCGAAGATGTTCTCCGGCGCATCGACCGCGTTCGGCGCGCCGCCCAACACGCAGGCGAGCGCGGTGGACATCGCGCTTCCCGGCGTGCTGCCCGTCGCCAACAAAGGCGCGGTCGAGCGCGCGATCCGCTTCGGGCTTGCGGTCGGCGGAGAAAAGGTAATCAACCGCCGTTCGGTTTTCGCGCGGAAAAACTATTTCTACCCGGACCTGCCCAAGGGCTACCAGATCAGCCAGTACGAGCTTCCCATCGTCAAAGGGGGAGAAATCCGCATCCTGACGAAAAGCGGCGAGAAAACGATTCGCCTGACGCGGGCCCACCTCGAGGAGGACGCCGGCAAGTCGCTGCACGAGGATTTTCAGGACATGAGCGGGATCGATCTCAACCGCGCAGGGGTGCCGCTGCTGGAAATCGTTTCCGAGCCCGACATGCGCTCGGCCGAAGAAGCGGTCGCCTACGCGAAAGCGCTGCACGCGCTGGTGCGCTGGATCGACATCTGCGACGGCAACATGCAGGAAGGCTCGTTCCGTTGCGATGCCAACGTGTCGGTGCGCCGGCCCGGCGCACCGTTGGGCACGCGGCGCGAGATCAAGAACCTCAACTCCTTTCGCTTCCTTCAGGAGGCGATCGAGTACGAGGCAAAGTGGCAGATCGAAACGCTGGAGGGTGGTGGCAAAATCGAGCAGGCCACCGTCCTATTCGATTCCGACACTGGAGAGACGCGGGCCATGCGCACCAAGGAAGACGCGCATGACTATCGCTATTTCCCCGATCCGGACCTGCTACCGTTAGAAGTGAGCGAAGCTTGGATCACGGAAATTCAAGAGGATCTGCCTGAACTACCGGGAGCGCGTCGTCAACGATTCATGAGCGAATGTGGCCTGTCTGAATATGACGCGACCGTGCTCACTGCAAATCAGGAAATTGGGGACTACTTTGAGGGCATGGCGAGGCATTCCCTTGCGGATGGCGAAGCTCCCAACAGCCTTAACTTCAAACTCTGTGCAAATTGGGCGATCAACAAGGTTGCAGCGAAGCTTAATGAAGAGAAGCTGAAGGATGAAGGCTTCCCGTCGTGGAAATTTGGAGTAGATAGCGAAACTTCAGGATACATTCTGCGTTGTGTTCGCGAAGGTGTGATCAACAATAAAGTAGCGGATGATCTTTTCTCCGAATTTTGGAGCGAAGCCCGGCAGCCAGGGTACGAAGCTCACGGCGGATTTCCGGAGCGTGTAGACGAACTTATCAAGGAACGGGGTCTAAGCCAAATTTCTGATTTAGGCGCGATCGAAAAAATCGTGGACAACGTCCTCGCCGCGAACGCCAAGCAGGTCGAGGACTACCGTGGCGGTAAGGAAAAGGCGTTCAATTCGCTCGTCGGTCAGGTGATGAAGGCGACCCAGGGCAAGGCGAATCCGGCGCAGGTGAACGAAATTCTGAAGCGGAAGCTGACCGGTTAGGGAAGCTCTGAATAAGTCATCCCCGCGGAAGCGGGGATCCGGTAAGTCGTTCAGATTCCTGGATTCCCGCTTTCGCGGGAATGACGAAACGGGGGTTGTTCAGAGGTTCTTTAGCCGGAGGAAACCTACCTCTTCTGAGCGGCGGGGGCGGCTTTGCCGCTGGTCAGCTCGACGTACCGGCGCTTGTCTTCGTCGTACTTGGAGTTGATCGTGCTGATTTCTTTCTTCTTCGCATCGAGCAGCTCGGTCTGGTTCTTGATCTCGATTTCGTTGTTGGTGATGTCCTGCTTGAGTTTCAGCGGCATGGGCTTCTTGACGAAGAACTCCTTTTCCGTCTCCAGTTCTTTGTGGCGCTTCTGCGCTCCGGCGATGCGCTTTTCGGTGTCCTCGATGGCGAGCTGCGCTTCCTTGAGGGCGCGCGCGCGGGCATCGTCTATGTCCTTCTCGCTGGAATAGGTGTTGAGCAGGGCCAGGTTCTTGCGGCGCTCCTCCTTGGATCTTTCTTCGTCCTCGATTTTTTCCTGCGCTCTGCCTCGCGCGCCAGCTCCTGCGCGGGGCTCAAGGGGATTGCGGCCGGGTCCTTGCGTATCAGTGTCCCCGACTTGTTCATCTCCTGCGTGTCGCGGCCCAGGCACTCCGGAGGCGGAACCTGCGTGTAATAGGTTTTACCCTTGGCGTCCACGCACTTGTACATGCGCTGCTGCGCCCCTGCCGGAGCGAGCGCCAGCACCAGCACCGTGGAGCAAAGGAACGCTATTGCCCGGCTACGCATGATATGCGACCCCATAAAGTTGCCTATACTCCCTGATCGAAAATCGGCCAGGAACTGAACCTCAAAGCGAGAATTCGCGAAATGTTACGCATTATCACACTCAACCTCAACGGCATCCGCTCGGCGCTCGCCAAGGGCTTCCCGCAGTGGCTCGCACGCCGGCGCGCCGATGTGGTATGCCTGCAGGAAATCAAGGCGCAGGAAGCGGACCTCGCGGACCTGGCGCTGGTCCCCAAGGGATATCACGGCCACTATCACTGCTGCTCGACGAAGAAGGGCTACAGCGGCGTCGCGTTGTACTCCCGGATGAAACCCGAGGGCGTGTCCTGCGGTTACGGCAGCCGCGAGTTCGACCCCGAGGGAAGGTTCCTTCGAGCGGATTTCGGCGGGCTTTCCGTGGTATCGGTGTATCTGCCTTCCGGGTCGAGTTCGGAGGAAAGGCAGCAGGCGAAATTCCGGTTCCTCGAGGAATTCATGCCGGTGCTCAAGAAGCTCAAGGCGAGCGGCCGCGAATTCGTCCTTTGCGGCGACTGGAACATCGCCCACAAGGAGATCGACCTGAAGAACTGGCGCTCGAACCGGAAGAACTCGGGATTCCTTCCCGAGGAGCGCGCCTGGCTCACCGAGGCCTTCGACCAACTGGGCTGGGTCGACGTTTTCCGCCGCGTGGACCCGCGGCCGGAGCAGTACACCTGGTGGTCGAACCGCGGCCAGGCCTGGGCGAAGAACGTGGGCTGGCGCATCGACTATCAGATCGCCACGCCGGGTATTGCGGCGCGGGCGAAAAAGGCCGCAATCTACAAGGACAGGCGCTTCTCCGATCACGCTCCGCTCACGATCGACTACGACGCGAGTCTGTAGCGACGATTTAGGAAAGAGCGGAAGGTTACAATCGCGCATGCCTTCGCCTTACCTGGAGGTCTTTCGCAGCCGGCGCCTCGCGGTCATTCTCTTGCTGGGTTTTTCCTCGGGGTTGCCGCTCGCGCTCACGAGCGGGACGCTGCAGGCATGGATGACCGTCGAAGGAGTGGACCTGGCCACGATCGGCATTTTCACGCTGGTGGGTCTTCCCTACACCTGGAAGTTCCTCTGGGCGCCGGCGATGGATCGTTTCGTTCCGCCCTTTCTCGGGCGGCGCCGCGGATGGCTTCTCATGACGCAGGTCGCCCTCGCCGCGGGAATCGCCGGCATGGCGTTCCTCTCGCCGCGCACCGACCTGGCGGTGCTCGCGTGGTTTGCGGTTTTCGTCGCGTTCGCGTCGGCTTCCCAGGACATCGTCTCGGACGCCTATCGGACCGACGTCGTCGGCCGCGAGCAACGCGGGATCGCCGGAGCGCTGGGCGTCGTAGGTTACCGCGTGGCGATGCTCGTGTCCGGGGCTCTGGCGCTGGTTCTGGTCGGCGGATCCGCGTGGATCCCCGCTCTCGGATGGCACAACACCTATCTGCTCATGGCTGCCCTCATGGCGATCGGAATTGTGGCCGTCTTCTGGGGCGAGGAGCCGTCCGTCGCGACTCCGCCTCCGAAGACGCTTCGCGAAGCCGTGGTCGAGCCGCTGCGCGAATTCTTTTCCAGGCCCGGAGCGGTCTGGATCCTGGTCTTGCTCGTGCTCTACAAACTGGGGGACGCGTTCGCCGGCTCGCTCACCACGGCCTTCCTCCTGCGGGGCGCCGGGTTTTCACTCGCGGACGTGGGCTACGTGAACAAGGCCGTGGGGATAGCAGCGACCATCGCGGGAGTGCTCTTCGGGGGCGCATTGATGGTGAAGCTCGGCCTGTATCGGGCGCTCATGGCTTTTGGAATCCTTCAGGCGGTTTCCAACCTCGCCTTCATGTGGCTTGCGCTTGTGGGGAAAAGCTATCCCGTCATGGTGTTCGCCGTGGCCTTCGAGAACATTTCAGGCGGCATGGGCACGGCGGCCTTCGTGGCGCTCCTCATGGCGCTTTGCGACCATCGTTTCACCGCTACCCAATACGCGCTGCTCTCGGCGCTCGCTGCGTTCGGGCGCGTCTACGTCGGGCCGGCGGCGGGCTACGCTACGGATCCGAAGTACCTGGGGCTCGCCTGGGCCACTTTCTTTCTTCTGACTTTCATCGCCGCGCTTCCCGGTCTCGTGTTCGTGTGGTTGCTGCGCAAGGAGATTGTTGCTGCGGAAAACCGGGGACAGACCACGGTTTCTTAGCCTGCCAGCATCGAAGGGTGGACGGCGAGCGCGAACGGGGAACGAACCCGGAAAAACCCGAAAACCGTGGTCTGTCCCCGGTTTTCTAACTACCGGAAATCCCTGAGTATCTCCCGCGCCGCGTTGTGGCCGGGCGCTCCCGTGACGCCGCCGCCGGGATGCGCGCCCGCGCCGCACAGGTACAGCCCGCGCACCGGCGAACGGTAGTCGGCGAAGCCGAGCACCGGCCGCGCCGAGAACAGCTGGTCGAGCGTGAGCGCGCCGTGAAAGATGTCCCCGCCGGTCAGGCCGAACTCGCGTTCGAGGTCGAGCGGCGACAGGATACGTCGCGCGAGGATGCTCTTCTTGAAATTCGGGGCGTAGCGGTCGACCGTCGCGATGATCGCGTCGGCGGCGGATTCCTTCGCGTCGTCCCAGCTGCGGCCGTCGGGCAGCTCGGGATCGAAGTGCTGGCAGAAAAGGCTTGCCACGTGCAATCCGGGCGGGGCGAGCCCGGGATCGACGGTGCTCGGGATCAGCATCTCCACGATGGGCTCGCGCGAGAAGCCGCCGGTGCGCGCATCGAAATAGGCGCGCTCCATGTAGCCGAGCGAAGGCGCGAAGATGATCCCGGAGGCGTGATGAGCTTGAGCGGCCTTGCCGGGCTTGCAGGCGAAATCCGGGAGTTCGGAGAGGGCGACGTTCATGCGGAAGGTCCCTGATGCGCACTTCCAGCGCTCGATTCTCGAACGGAATTCGGAATCGAGCGCCTGCGGCTCGACCAAGTTCAGGTAGAGGAGCTTCGGATTGATTCCGGCGGCAACGGCGCGGGCGGCGATCTCGCTGCCGTCTGAGAGGGCCACGCCGCTCGCGCGTCCCGCCTTCACGCGCACCGCCACCACTTCCGCCTTCGTGGTGATTTCTACGCCACGCGCCCGCGCCTCCTTCGCCATCGCCTCGCTGATCGCGCCCATGCCGCCCAGCGCATGGCCCCAGGTTCCGCGCTTTCCGTT
>Ga0180064_1000089_pt1 | contig 12344 bp, 12 predicted proteins | sample EasRiv200_16_10D_FD_121782 | JGI IMG/M metagenome (GOLD analysis project Ga0180064, IMG submission 121782) | Soil microbial communities from meander-bound floodplain in the East River, Colorado, USA - East River metaG ERMLT200_16_10D | ecosystem: Environmental > Terrestrial > Soil > Floodplain ... | reverse complement strand
CCTCGCCGGCATCGACGTCCGGATGGTCCGCGGGCCGATCGCGATACCAGCGGTACCACGCCACTGCCCACACGATGCCGATGGCGCCGAACGCCACGAAGGCGCGCCGCCAGCCCCAGGACTGCACCAGCACCAGCGCCAGCGGCGCCGTCAGCGCGCCGCCCAGGCGCGAGCCGAAAAACAGCACGCCGTTGGCCATGCCGCGCTCGCGCGCGGGAAACCAGGTGGCGAAGCTGCGCACCGCATTCGGGAACGCCCCGGCCTCGCCGGCACCGAAGAGGAACCGGATCACGACCAGCGAGCGCAGCCCCTGCGCCGCGCCGGTCAGCATCGTGAACGCCGACCACCACAGCACGATGCGGGTCAGCACGCGCCGCGGACCCAGGCGATCGCCCAGCCACCCGGACGGGACTTCGAACAGCGAATAGGCGAGCGTGAAGGCGCTGAACACCAGCCCCATCTCGACGAGCGAGAGGCCCAGGTCGGCCATGATGAAGGGCGCCGCGGTGGCGATGCAGACGCGATCGAGATAGGTGACCACCGCGAGCCAGAACGCCATGCGGCGCACGCCGAATCGCGTGCGCGTCCCGGCCGTCTGGCTCGCCAGCGGTGTCGCCACGCCAGCGATGATAGGCCACGGAGTAGGATCGTGCGATGGACGTCGAAGCGTTGATTGCGCCGCGCGTGCGGGACATGCAGCCCTACACCCCGATTCTGCCGCTGGACGTGCTGTCGAAGCGGCTGGGCCGCGCCGCGCACGAGATCGTGAAGCTGGACGCGAACGAGAACCCCTACGGCTCGTCGCCCAAGGCCCTCGACGCGGTCGGCCATTCGCGCGACCTCCACATCTACCCGGACCCGGACCAGACGGCGCTGCGCCAGGCGATCGCCGGATTCGTCGGCGTGCCGATGGAGCACATCGTCTGCGGCGCGGGCGCCGACGAGGTGATCGATCTGCTGGCGCGCGCGTTCATCGAGGCCGGCGATACAGTGGTGGATCTGCCGCCGACCTTCGGCATGTACAAGTGGCAGGCCGACGTGCTCGGCGGTCGCTATCTGTCAGTGCCGCGCCGCGCCGACTTCTCGGTGGACGTCGATGCCGTGATGCGCGCGGTGGAGTCGTCCGCCGCTCGCGGCGAGCGGCCGAAGCTGCTGTTCGTGGCCAACCCCAACAACCCGGACGGCTCGGTCACGCCGCGAGGCGACCTGCTGCGGCTGCTGGATCTGCCGCTCGTGGTCGTGGCGGACGAGGCCTACATCGACTTCAGCCAGGAGGAGAGTCTGGCCCCGCTGGTGGCGGAACGGACCAACCTGGTGGTCTTGCGGACGTTCAGCAAGCTCGCCGGAATGGCGGGGTTGCGCGTCGGCTACGGTCTGCTGCCGCTGCCGATCATCAAGCACATCTGGAAGGTGAAGCAGCCTTACACGCCCAACGTGGCCGGCACCGTGGCGGCGTTGGCGGCGCTGTCGGATCGCAGCTGGCTCGACCGGACGGTGAAGACGCTGGTGGCAGAGCGAGCCCGGCTGACGGCCGCGCTCGCCGAGCTGGACTGGCTGACGCCGCTCCCCAGCCACACCAACTTCGTCCTCTGCCGGGTCGGCGGCGGCCGCCAGGCGCGGGCGGTGAAAGAGGGGCTGGAACGTCGCGGCGTTTTGGTGCGATATTTCGACCGCGAGGGGCTGCGCGACGCCATTCGCATCAGCGTGGGCCGGCCGGAACATACGGACGCGCTGATGGCCGGGCTGCGCGCCCTCGAGTGAACCTTGCCGGGGTCGCGCACGTCGAATCAGCTGAGGTGATCAGGTGACAGACCAAGCACCCGTTACCGCTTCGTTCCCGGGCCAGCAGTCCGATTCGCTGGTCACGACGTTCCACGTCACCTACGCGCTCCACGCCCTGGGCCTGGCGCTGGGCGCGTTCGGTGCGTCCACGGTGGTCGGCTCGTTCCTGTTCGGGTGGCCGTCGATCATCGCCGTCGTCATCAACTACGTGAAGCGCAGCGAGGCGCGCGGCACGTGGCTCGAGTCCCACGTGAACTGGCAGATCGCCACGTTCTGGTGGGCGCTGGCGTGGACCTGCGCTATCGCCATCATGGGCTTTCTGCTGGCGATCGTGCTGGTGGGCTTCGCGATCTGGTTCGTCGGGTTCTTTGCCCTGGGCGTCTGGGCCATCTACCGCATCGCGCGCGGGTGGCTGGCGCTGAAGGAACGGCGGACGATTCCGTAAGACGTCGGGTTACGGGCGCCAGGCCCCAGGCCCCAGGCCCCAGGCTTCAGGCAGAACTCCGCGGGCGGGGAGACAACGGTAGCGGCGCGGCGGCACTTCAGTCGCCGCGTCCGCGCGTACGGCGTCGATTCGCGTGGAAACCGGCGGGCCGCCGTTCTGGCGACGTGCTTGCTGATGTTGGGAGCAGTGTTAAGCCCGGCCCCAAAGGCGCCCGCTAACAAAATCGAAATCGCGCTGGGCCGCACCGCGGCCGCGTGCGTCCACCCGGTGGCGGCGTGGCTCACCAAGCGCCGGTCGATGCGCGCAATGCTGGTCGCCGGCTACTTTGTCATCGGGTTCGCAGCGGCGTTTGCCGCGCTGCTACTCGCCTGACCTGGCCGAACCAGCCGCTTCTCGCTCCGCGTGGAGCGCTTCGAGCTCAGCGATGGCTTCGAGATCCTTGGGCCGGCCAGCTGCGCGCTTCAACTGAATCAACGTCTGGAGCGTGACACAGCGACACGATGCACCCCACAGCTCGATCATCTCGCTCGACGGGACCAGCGCCTCGTAGGCTCCACCACCGGTCACCTCACCCAGCAGATCGATGTCTCCCAGTGCCGTCGTCAGCGTGAAGTTCAGACCGCGACGAAGTGTGTCCACGTCGAAGGCGAAGGGGAGTCCGGGTGGCGCTCCGCGGAGGTACGGACGATGCGGGGCAAGGGCGACAACCAGCCGCTCAAGGTTCGCCTGCGAGCGGCTGTAGACGACGTCGATATCGTAGGTGGTGCGCGCCGCGCCGTGCACGTTCCCGGCCAGCCCGCCAACCAGAATGAAGTCCACTGAGGCCTCGAGAAGGCACCTCAGGAGCGCCGAAAAGTCTGTCGGCGCCGGTGTCACCCGCGTTTCCGCCGCCCCGCCTCTCGAAGCGTGGCTGCGAAGTTCACGACGTCCTGCAGCTTCTGGATCCGCTGCTCGGGAGTCAGTTTCAGGTTCTCGCGCAGAAGCGTACGGTCAACGTCCTTCTTGTAAGCCTCGATCACGGGATCGGGTTCAAAGGTTGCCGGCCCGGACGCCATGCCAGAAGTCTAGCATCGGCGTCAGGACCGGCCCCTTCCTACTGCACCTTGTCGAGGCCCTCGGTGAGCTCGATCGACGTCCCCCACGGGTCGTTGATGAACGCGATCGACAGGTTCAGCGCCGGCACGCTGCGATAGGGCGTGGTGATCTTGACGCCTTGCGCCTCCAGGTTCTTGAGGAACGCTTCCAGCCCTTTCACCTCGAAGCCGATGTGATCCATCGCGCGGCCGCTCGTGCCCACCGTCGGCTCGGGCGACTGGGTGAAGTTCAGCGCGACCCCCGGCAGGTCGGCCACCAGGAAGCCGCCGCCCTGGCGCGGCTTGCCGCCGAACGTCTTCTCGTACCACGCGCGCATCTCGGCGTTCTGCTGGCCGAAGAAGTGGATGTGGTGCAGCGCGATCGGCTGCGTCTGGCCCTTCACCTGCACCAGCTCCACCTTCACGTCGTCCGGGCCCATCACGAACGCGATCTGTCCGCCCGCGGCGGTGGTGGCGACGTCGTCCTTCACGTCGACGTTGGCGGCCACCTCGGTGCGCGTGATCATCCGGTAGCCGGCCGCCTTGATCTTGTCCACCGTCACGCGCAGGTCGGGCACGCCGAAGCCGACGTGGTTCACCGTGGTGCCGATGGTGCCGCCGGTCGGCTTCTGCGCGCGGAAGAACACCAGCACGCCGGGGAACTTGACGATGTCGGCGTTGTTGGCGCCGAACTTCATGGCAGTGCCGCCCAGCGCGCCGGCGAAGAACTTCTTCTGTGCCTCGATGTCCGACGCCGCGACATGGTGATGTCCGTAGACAACGGGATTGCCGGCAGGGACGACCTGCGCTGCCGCAGGCGACACTGTGGCGACGAGCAAAATGGCGATTGCAAGCTTGCGGTTCATGTCAGTGCTCCCTGCGCGCTGCTGCTGGTTGGTAGTTGGTAGTTACTCAACACCAAACGCCAGAAGGACGTTGCCTGGATTACCTACAAAGCCCCCGTATCCCGAATTGAAATAGATCATGCCGCCGGAGACAATCGCCCCCGGCCCGTCCATGCCACCGCCGATCGCCTTGACGCCGTTGACGGTCTGGAACTCGCGGTTGGTGTCAAAGGTCCAGAGGATCTCGCCGTTCGCGGTGGAGTAGGCGCGCATGCCGCCGTCGAGCGAGCCCGACAGCACCGCGCCGGGGATCACGGTCACGGCCGCGCCCTGCGCCGCGCGACAGGTGCGGCCCTCGCCGCAGAGCGGCTTCTGCGGCGGCACGCTCCACGCGATCTCGCCGGTCGCCAGGTTCACGGCGCGCATGCCGCCCGGGTTCTGCGTCAGCAGGTCGGCGACGCCGAAGTAGGCCTGGCGCTCGTCCACGGCGCCGCCCCACTGGCCGCCGAGCCCGCTGCCCTGGCCGATCCGGCGCTGCCACACAATCGCGCCCTGCTTGTCCGGATCCAGCGCGAAGGCGATGCCCGACTTCTGCGGCAGCACCAGCAGCTCGCGGCCGTTCACGGTGGCGATGGCGGGCGAGGCAGAGAAGTCGTAGTCGGGGCCGAGCGTGGCGGGGCAGGCGGGGTTGGTCGGGTTCTGCGCCTGGCAGCCCATCGTCCAGTTGTCGGCGGCCGTCATCTGCTGCACCCAGCGCACGCGCCCGGTCTGCAGATCCATCGCCACCACCGCGTCGGTCATCGGCTGCGGCGGATCGGCGTAGCCGTTGCCGGTGGCCACATACACGGCGCCGCGTTTGGCATCCACCGTCGGCGCCGACCAGATGCCGCCGCCCGCCGGGCCCCACATCTGGACGCCCTGCGCGTTCTTCGCGCGCGGCTTGGACTCGTCCACGGTGTAGGTCTTCCACACTACCGCGCCGGTGTTCGCATCGAGCGCCACCAGGCTGCCGCGGAAGCTGCAGCACTGATAGCCGCCGCGTCCGCCCTGGCCTTCTTCGTTCAGCCCCTGTACCGGCACGTAGAGGCGCCCGCCGTAGGCGGTGGGGCTACCGGTCAGCGCGGCCGACGCGTGGTCGTCCACCTTGCGGCTCCACAGCAGCGTGCCCGTCTGCGCATCGACCGCGTAGGCGGTCGCGCGCGTGTCGCCGAAGTAGACGGCCTGTCCGGCCGCCGCCGCGGTTTTGTAGGGCCCGACCGAGAGGCCCGTGCGTACGCCGGCGCCGGCCTTGAAGGTCCAGTGCGTGCAGCCGGTTTTCGGGTCCAGCGCGTGCACCTCGGCGTTCTCGCTGGCGACGAACAGCCGGCCGCCGGCAATCGTCGGCTGCGCGCGGGCGGCGCTGACGCCCGAGTAGCCGAACGCCCACTTCAGCTTCAGGCGCGGCAGGTCCGCGGCGCCGATGCCGCCGTTGCTGGCGAAGCGCGTGTTCGCGGCGCCGTTGCCCCAGCCGTTCCAGCCGGGTGACGTGGCGGCGTTGGCCATCGGAGCCGATGCCGTGCACTTGTTCTCGGTTCCGGTGGCGGTGGCGATCGCGTCGCGCGCCCCGCGGCCCGCGGCAAACAGCGACACCGCGTTGCGCTCGGTGGCGGACAGCGTGGCGCCCTGCACCTGCATGCGCCCGTTAGTCAGCGCGTTGAGGATAGACTCCGCCGGCAAGGCGCGCAGCGCCGCAGGCGTCGGCGCGGAGGTCTGTCCGTCGGCGTGACAGCTGGCGCACGCCTTGGCGAACACTGCTGCACCATCCACTCCCTGTGCGTATGCGGTTGCAGTGAACGCGGCCAGTAACAGGCTCGAAGCTACGACTTTCATCACCACTCCAACTGACGAACACCAACTACCAACCACCAACCTCGCGCTGGCGTCAATCAACGCCGAACGCCAGCAGTACGTTCCCCGGGTTTCCGATGAACCCACCATAGCCCGAGTTGAAGTAAATCATCCCGCCGGCGACGATCGCGCCGGGACCCTCCAGCCCGCCCCCCTTGGCCTTCACGCCGTTGACCGTCGTGAACTCGCGGTTGGTGTCGAAGGTCCACAGGATCTTGCCGTCCACGGTGGAGTAGGCGCGCATGCCGCCGTCGAGCGATCCCGACAGCACCGCGCCGGGAATCACGGTCACCGCCGCGCCCTGCGAGGCGCGGCACGTGCGCGACTCGGGACACAGCTTCGGCTGCGGGCCCACGCTCCACACCTGCTTGCCCGACGCCAGGTCCACCGCGCGGATGCCGCCCGGGTTCTGCGTCAGCAGGTCCGAGACGCCGAAGTAGGCGTTCTTCTCGTCGGCCGCGCCGCCCCACTGGCCACCCAAGCCGCTGCCCTGACCGATGCGATGGCTCCACACCACCGCGCCCTCGCGATCCGGATCGAGCGCATACGACATGCCAGACTTCTGCGGCAGCACCAGGATGTCCTTCCCGTTCACGGTGACGAGCGACGGCGAGGCAGAGAAGTCGAAGTCGGGGCCGAGCGTCGACGGGCAGTTCGGGTTGTCGGGGTTCTGGGCGCGGCAGCCGATGGTCCAGTTGTCGTTCGGCGTGACCTGGTTCACCCACTTCACGGTGCCGCTCCCCATGTCCAGCGCCATCACCGCGTCGCTGGTCTTCTGCGACGGCTCGGCGTAGTTGTTGCCCGTCGCCACGTAGATCATGTTGCGCTTGGGATCCACGGTGGGCGAGGACCAGATGCCGGCGCCGGCCGGGCCCCACTGCGGCAGGCCGTCCTTGTTCTTGCCGCGCGGCTTCGGCTCTTCGATCGTGAAGCGCTTCCACAGCACCGCTCCGGTGCTGGCATCGAGCGCCGACACGCTGCCGCGGAAGGAGCAGCACTCGTAGGTGGCACGGCCACCCTGGCCCTCTTCGTTCAGCCCCTGCACGCCGACATATAGCCGGCCGTTGTGATACGTCGGCGCGCCGGTGATGGCGGCGAAGCGATGCTCGTCCACCTTGCGCACCCACAGCTCGCGGCCGGTGTTGGCGTCGAGCGCGTAGACATTGGCGCGGCCGTCGCCGAAGAAGACGGCGTAGCCGCTGGCGCCCGGCGTGCGATAGGAGCCAACCGAAAGCGCGGTGCGCACGCCCATGCGCGCGCGCACCGTCCAGTGGGTGCAGCCGGTCTTCGGATCCAGCGCGTGAATCTCGGCGTTCTCGCTGGCGACGAACAGCCGGCCGCCGGCCATGGCCGGCTGCGCGCGCGCCGAGTCCACGCCGGCGTAGCCGAACGCCCACTTCAGCTTCAGCCGCGGCAGGTCGGCAGCTGTGAGCCCGCCCGTTTTCGCGTAGCGCGCGTTGTTGACGCCGTTGCCCCAGCCGTTCCACCCGGGTCCGCTCGCCGGGTTCGTGACCGCCGGCGACGCGCTGCAGCGGTTCACCACCACCGGCGGCGCGGGCGGCGCCAGACGGCGGCCGGTCAGGAACTCGGCCACCGCTTTCCGCTCGTCGTCGCTGAGCGCGATCGCCTGAACCTGCATGCGGCCGTAGGTCATCGCCGTGACGATGGCGTCGGGGGTCAGCGGACGCAGCGCCTCGGCGCCGGGTGCCTGCTGGCCGGCCGTGGTCTGCGCGTGGCAGTTGGCGCAGTTGGCCTTGTAGAGCGCCTCGCCGTTCGGCGCCGTCTGCGCGCTTGCGGACGACACCGCGGCAGCCAGTAACAGACCTGACGACAGGAACTTCGTTCTCACGCAAACCCCCTGCAGAACTACCAACTACCAACTACCAACCGGCAGGCGCCGAACGGCTATCATAACTGCGCAAATGGCCAGTCGAACGGCGGCTGCAGCGATGTTCCTGACGGCCCTCGCACTGGCCGTTCCTACCGAGTCCGGCCAGGCCGAACGGCGCTATTCCGTCCGTGGCATGGTGCTGCGCATCGACGCGCCCACGCGCACGTTCTTCGTCTCGCACGACCGCATCGAGGGGCTGATGGACGCGATGACCATGCCGTTCGAGGTGCGTGACGCGCGCCAGATGGAAGGCGTCGTGCCCGGCGCGATCGTGGACTTCGTCCTGGTGATCACCAAGGAGGCCGGCTACGCCACCGACGTCCAGGTGCGGCACGACGAGAGCGCGGAGCAGGACCTACTGAGGGAGCGCCGGCTGGCGCGGCTGCGCCGCGCCGCGGGGCCCGTGCCGGCGCCCGTCGCCATCGGTCAGCCGGTTCCGGATTTCACGCTCACCGACTCGACCGGCCAGCGGGTCCAGCTGTCGAGTTTCGCCGGCAAGGTGGTGGCGATGAACTTCGTCTACACACGCTGCGCCCTGCCCCAGTTCTGCCTGCGGATGACCAATACCTTCAGCGTGCTGCAGAAGCGGTTCAGCACCGTGCTGGGCCGGGACGCGCAGCTGCTGACGGTGACCTTCGATCCCGAGCGCGACACGCCTCAGGTGCTGGCCGCCTACGCCAGCCAATGGAAGGCCGACCCGCGCGGCTGGCGGTTCCTGACCGGCTCGGTGGACGAGGTGCGGCGGGTTTGCGCGCTTTTTGGACTGGACGCGTTTCCCGACGAGGGCCTGCTCAGCCACCTGGTGCGCACCGCGATCGTGGGGCGGGACGGCCGTTTGCTGGCAAATGTCGAAGGAAATCAGTTTACGCCGGAACAATTGGGCGATTTAATGCGATCGGTGCTGGAGCAGTAGCCGGGGTTGAAACCACACTAGAATGTGCCTTCGCTTTCCGGGGCTCGTCCCGTCCGGAGAGCGCCGGCAGCGTATGAGTGCGACACCGAGCGAGGTGGGTGGCGCGTGAGGAGCAGACCGTGGGCCGCAAGCTGTATGTAGGAAACCTTCCGTATCAGGTACAGGAATCCGAGCTCGAGCAGCTCTTCGCTCAGGCTGGTTCCGTGGCGTCGGTGTTCGTGCCGCGAGACAAGTTCACCGGTCAGGGCCGGGGCTTCGCGTTCGTCGAGATGAACAGCGATGCCGAAGCGCAGTCGGCCATCGAGAAGTTTCACGAGCAGTCCTTCGGCGGCCGGTCGATGAAGGTCAACGAAGCGCGCCCGCAGGAACCCCGTTCCTTCGGCGGCGGTGGCGGTGGCGGCGGCGGTGGCCGCGGGCCGAATCGCCGCTCCGAGCCTCGCTGGTAGTTCGCCCCCTCCGTTTCCGCAATCGCGACGACGCAGACCGGCGTCTGCTTCGTCGCGGTGCGCCCGCCCAGTAACAGATTTGTGAGTTGTGTGAGTTGGGGTCGGGCTTAATTGCCCGACTCCGAGTTCGGGCAATTAAGCCCGACCCCAATTCCACAATTCAGGACATAATCACGCCCGCGTGAAGCTGTCCGACATCGGCCCCGGGCTCCTCCTCGCGGCGACGGGCATCGGTGTCGGCGACATGGTGTCGTCCACGATCGCGGGCGCCGAGTACGGCTTGACGCTCGTCTGGGCCCTCGTCTTCGGCGTCATCATCAAGTTCGCCATCACCGAAGGCGCAGCCCGCTGGCAGCTGGCCACCGGCATCACGCTGATCGAAGGCTGGCGCGACGCGCTGCCGAGCCTGGCGGTCGGCGCCTTCTTCCTCTACTTCATCGTCTGGAGCTACTTCGTTTCGAGCGCCCTGGTCACGGCCAGCGCGCTCGTGCCGACGGCGATCATGCCCAGCGTGCCGCTGCCGGTGTGGGGCGTGATCCACGCGGTCGCCGCGGTGGCGATGGTGTGGTTCGGGCGCTACGAGCGCTTCCTCTCGATCATCAAATGGTTCGTCGGCCTGAAGTTCGGCGCCATCATCGCCTCGGCGCTGCTGATCGTGCTGTGGTCCGGCGCCGACTGGTCCAACACCGGTGCGCGCGAGCCGTTTTCCGTCGCCTCGACGCTGTCGCTCATCGGCGGCGTCGGCGGCACCGTCACGCTGCTGTCCTACGGCTACTGGATGCGCGAAGCCGGCTGGCGCGGCCCTGAACGACTGCCATCGGCCCGCACCGACCTGACGCTGTCGTTCACGCTCGTCTTCATCTTCTGCTTCTCGATGATCTTCCTGTCCACCCAGATCAACTGGCAGGGCGCGATTCTGGACCAGGGTCCGCGGCTGTGCCTGATGCTGGCCGACCGCATCGGCCAGGAGATCGGCCCGATCGGCCGCGCCGTCTTCCTGCTCGGCTTCTGGGGCGCGGCGTTTTCGTCCGTGCTCGGCGTCTACCACGGCGTGCCGTTCCTCTTCGACGACATGCTGCACGTGTGGCAGCGCAAGGCGCCGCAGGGCCAGCAGGGCACCGCCTACCGGACCTGGGCCGTCTACCTGGCACTGGCCGCGATCTCGTCGCTGGTGATCCGCCGGCCGGTATGGCTGGTCTTTGCCTACACCGTCGTGGGCTCGATGTTCTTCCCGTTCGTGATCTCGACGCTGCTCTGGCTCAACAACTCCAGCCGGACCATCCGGCAGGCGCGCAACGGCCCGCTGGTCAACGGCGTGCTGGGCGCCGCGCTGCTGATCTACGTGTATCTGGCAGTACGATCGACGGGTTGATTCCGCTCTCGGTCCTCGACCTGGTTCCGATCCGTTCCGGCTTCGACTCGGCGGATGCGTTGCGCGACGTCGTGGACCTGGCGCGCTTCACCGAAAGCCTCGGCTTCACACGCTACTGGTTCGCCGAGCACCACGGCATGGCCAGCGTGGCCAGCTCTGCGCCCGAGATCCTGATCGCGCACGTCGCCGCTGCCACCACCACGCTGCGCGTCGGCTCCGGCGGCATCATGTTGCCCAATCACACGCCGCTGCACGTGGCGGAAGTGTTCCACACGCTCGAGGCGCTGCACCCGGGGCGCATCGACCTGGGCATCGGCCGCGCGCCCGGCACCGACCCGGCCACATCCCGCGCGCTGCGGCCGTTCGACGCCGCCGAGTTCCCGTCGCAGGTCCACGAGCTCCGCGCGCTCTCGGCGCATACCTTTCCGGCGGACCACCCGTTCGCGACGGTGCGCGTGGTGCCGCCGGACGTGGCGCTGCCGCCGATCTGGGTGCTGGCCTCGAGCGGCGAAACCGCGGCGTTCGCCGGCTCCCAAGGGCTCGGCTATGCCTTCGCCAAGCACTTCAGCCCGACACCGCCGGGTCCGGCCATCCGCGCCTATCGCGACGCGTTCAAGCCGTCGCCGCAGTTCCCGAAGCCGCACGTGATCCTAGGCGTGTCGGTGATGTGCGCGCCCACCGACGAGGAAGCGGATTACCTCACGACGTCCTCCGACCTGGGCTGGCTGCGGCTGCACCGGCGCGAGTTCTCGCCGCTGCCGAGTCCGGAGGAGGCGCGCGCCTACCAGTACTCGCCCCAGGAGCGCGTGGTGGTGGAGATGAACCGGCTGCGCCACTTCATCGGCACGCCGCCCAAAGTCGTGAGCCTGATCCGCCAGGTGCTCGACGACGTGCCGGTAGACGAGGTGATGGTCACGTCGATGATCTACGGCCGCGCCGAGCGCCGCCGCTCCTACGAGCTGCTGGCGCGGGAATGGGGCCTGTTCTAGGGGCCCCAGGCTTCGGGCTCCAGACTCCAGGCCACGAACCCCCTATCCGCTGAACGGAAAAATCTTGAAGAACTGCAGGAAGAAGACCGCGGCCACGACGTAGCCGGTGATGGTCAGCGCGCGCGGACGGCCCGTGGCGAGGCCCAGCACCGCGGTCGCCAGCAGACCCAGGCCGATGCCGTCGGCCACGCTGAAGAGCAGTGGAATTCCCACCAAGGTCAGCGCGGCAGGCACCGCGGTCGCCGCGTCCTTCATGTCGATCTCCACGACGGCCTGCAGCATGAAGACGCCGACGATGATCAGCGCCGGCGCGGTGGCCGCCGCCGGCACCGCCACGATCAGCGGCGTCAGGAACAGCGCCAGTACGAAGCACGCGGACGTGGTCAGCGTGGTCAGGCCGGTGCGGCCGCCGGCTTCGACGCCCGCCGCCGACTCCACGTAGCTGACCACCGTGGACGTGCCGAGCAGCGCGCTCAGGATCGCCGCCAGCGAGTCGGCCACCAGCACGCGGCCGACGCGTGGCAGCTGGCCGTTCGCATCGAGATACCCCGCGCGCTTCGACACACCCATCAGCGTGCCGATGTTGTCGAACATGTCCACCAGCAGCAGCGTCAGCACCAGCGGCAGCGCGCGCAGGAACCCGTTGAGCGTGGTCAGGAAGGAGAGGTCCAACTGCAGCACCAGCGGTGCCGGGGACGCGG
>Ga0180064_1000086_pt1 | contig 12435 bp, 9 predicted proteins | sample EasRiv200_16_10D_FD_121782 | JGI IMG/M metagenome (GOLD analysis project Ga0180064, IMG submission 121782) | Soil microbial communities from meander-bound floodplain in the East River, Colorado, USA - East River metaG ERMLT200_16_10D | ecosystem: Environmental > Terrestrial > Soil > Floodplain ... | reverse complement strand
TGCCGGCTGAAACCTCCTGGTAGCGCGGCCGGGTCATCTTCAGCCGCGCCGGCAGATTCACCCAGATCTGGAAGCCGTGCACGCGGCCGCCCTTCTCTCGAATCCCGCGCGAAGGCATCTCCGAATGCACGATGCCCGCGCCGGCGGTCATCCATTGCACGTCTCCCGGGCGAAGCACGCCGCGATGGCCGGCCGAGTCCTCGTGCTCGAACTCGCCCTCCAGCATGTAAGTGATCGTCTCGAAGCCGCGATGCGGGTGGTCGGGTGCGCCGACCGCCTCGCCGGGACCGTAATCGACCGGCCCCATCTCGTCGAGCAGCAGGAACGGATCGGCCACGTCCAGCCCCGGGGTCGGCACCGGCCGGCGCACGATGAAGCCCGCGCCCTCGCGCTGGCGGTGCGCGGTGACGATGCGGGTGGTTTCCCGAACTGCGCTGTTTTCGGCCGTCATGGCTTTTTCGTTCCGGTACGTCGGAATATGGGGTCGTGCGGTACGCGAACAAGCCCGCACGCAACGCGGGCGTGCGCCCGGAACCCGGCGCCCGCCCGGCGCGATGGATCAGGTCGCCGCCTCGGAGGACTCGTCCACAAAACGGTTCATTATGCCGAGGATTTCGTCGTTCCGGGCGAACAGGACCTCCACACATCGCGGATCGAACTGGGTGCCGGCGCCTTCGCGGAGGAACTGGGCGGCCTTCTCCACGGGCCACGCCGCCTTGTAGCAACGCTTGGAGGTCAGGGCGTCGAAGGCGTCTGCGACATTGATGATGCGGGCCTCGGGCGGAATGCGCTCGCCGGCGAGGCCGTCGGGGTAGCCCTTCCCGTCCCAGCGCTCGTGATGATGACGGGCGATATGCAGCAGGCTCTCGATGTACGGAACCTGTTCCAGCGACAGGCTGTCGATCAGGGCCGAGAGGATTTCGGCGCCTCTTGCGGCGTGCTGCTTCATCACCTCGAACTCGGCGTCGGTCAGCTTCCCCGGCTTGAACAGGATCGAATCGGGCGTCGTGATCTTTCCGATATCGTGCAGAGGCGCGAACAGGCGCACGTGCTCCACCCAGTCGTCGTCGCGTCCGATGTCGGCGGCCATCCCGCGCGCAAGCAGCTCCGAGTAGTACGACATGCGGCTGAGGTGGTTGTTGGTTTCGTCGTCCCGAAAGCGGGAGATTTCGCGAAGCAGGTGCAGCCCGCCGGCAAGGATGGTCACGGATCGAAAGGCATTCTCGATCATCAGGGAGATGATCTTGACGAAGAGGTCGAGCTGCCGTGTGACACGCTCGCTGAAAACATGGCTTTCGTCGGTGTTGAAGAAGACGAATCCCAGGAAGCTGCTTTCGTCGAAGACCGGGACGGTATAGCTCGCCTTGTAAGCCGCCGCCCCGATGCGCAACGAGTGCGGCTGGTCGCCGAGGACCGAAGGCGCCAGCGCGTCGATCACGCGCGCGCGGCGGGTCCGGCGCAGTTCGTCGAGCCAGCCGGCGCCCGAGAGCTTGGTGCTGTAATGCGTGAGGGGCGAGCCCTCGCTCGGACTATGGAGGAAAGTCTTGATGTCGTCGGTCTTCGGGTCGTACAGCGCGACCGAAATGCGCACGATGAACGGGAAATACTCCCGCACCTGCCCGTGCACGCTGCCCAAGCGATGATTCAAGGCCTCGACGCCGTCGCTCATGGTCTCCACGCCTCCGCGGGTTCGTCGTGCCGCCGATCAGGTAGAACCCCGGAAGGGTGGATTTTATTCCGCCTCTCGTCAGATTCGGCGACAATCCGCCGGGCATCGAGGCGCGGGGTGTTCTCCGTTCCGGGTCGTTTCTTTCCCCTAAAATCGGAGCCTTGAGCCTCGCCCCCCCGGCTTGCCGGCGGCTGACGCAAGCTGCGACCTCGAATGGCAGCCTGCGGCGGAACCTGTATATAATAACAGCTTATCACGGCGTCGCCGGATCCGCCCGACAGCCGAAAGGGGTTCTTCGGCGAGGCGCCGCTCCAGAGGAGCCACAAGGTGTTGTGGTCAATCTTTTATCAATATCAATAGGTTGTAAATTCAACCTCAAGCCGATTGCCAGCTTGCGGCGAAGGGCGTAGGCTGCAAAAGAAACACCCCCCACGAAGGTTCGAACCATGTCCTCAGAAAAAACGCTGGAACCCGGAATCGCCGTCGCTGCGCTGCCCGACCAGGAAGTCTGCCGCGAGTCCCTGCTCGAAAAATACGCCAAGGGAAAAGAGAAAACCGTCGAGGACGTGCGCGCCCGCGTGGCGCACGCGCTCGCCGCCGCCGAGCGCGACGAAAAGCGCGCCCTGTGGGAGCGCCGCTTCCATGAAGCGATGGAAGCCGGCTTCATTCCCGCCGGCCGGATCAATTCCGCTGCCGGCATCGCCATGCAGGCGACGCTCATCAACTGCTTCGTGCAGCCGGTGGGTGACTCGATCTCGGAAATCGTCGACGGCAAGCCCGGCATCTACACCGCCTTGCAGGAAGCCGCCGAGACCATGCGCCGCGGCGGCGGCGTCGGCTACGACTTCTCCGCCATCCGTCCCAAGGGCGCCGAGGTCAAGGGCACGCGCTCGCGCGCATCGGGTCCGGTGTCCTACATGCGCGTGTTCGACCGTTCCTGCGAGACGGTGGAATCGGCCGGCGCACGCCGCGGCGCGCAGATGGGCGTGCTGCGCTGCGACCATCCGGACGTCGAAGAATTCATCCACGCCAAGGACCGGGGCGACCTCGCCAACTTCAACATCTCGGTCGGGGTCACCGACGCATTCATGCTCGCAGTGGAACGCGACCTCGAAGTGGAGCTCGTGCACAAGGCGAAGCCGCACGCGGATGCAATCGCGGCCGGCGCTTATCAAAGAGAAGACGGCCTGTGGATGTACGCCAAGCCGCGCGCCCGCGAGCTGTGGAACCAGATCATGCGTTCGACCTACGACCACGCCGAGCCCGGCATTCTGTTCCTCGATCGCATGAACCGGGACAACAATCTCAATTACTGCGAGACGATCGAGGCCACGAACCCGTGCGTGACCGCGGACACCTGGGTGATGACCGCAGACGGGCCACGGCAGGTCAGCGAACTTATCGGAAGCCGCTTTGCGGTGGTCGTCGACGGAAAACCGTTCGAGACCGAATCCGACGGATTCTTCGCAACCGGAACCAAGCCGGTGTATCGACTGCGCACGCGAGAAGGCCATGCGCTGCGGCTGACCGCCGACCATCCCGTGCGGCGGGTACCACGCAAGACCCGCTACGTTCGCGAACTCGAATGGGTCAAAGCGAGCGCGCTACAGCCGGGGGACGAAATCGTGCTGCACGATCATCGCGCGCTCGCGGGCTGGACCGGCACGCGCACGGAAGCTGAAGGTTATCTGATGGGGCTGTTGCTCGGAGACGGCCACCTGAAGGAAGACAAGGCGGTGCTCGGAGCCTGGGATCCCGCCGCCGTGCTGGAGGGCAATGGCGGATATCGCATGTCACTCGGTGTCGCGTCCATGATGGCGGCAGCCGAAACTGCGGCGCGCACACTTCCGCACCGCGCGGATTTCCGCGGCTGGCAGAGCGAAGTCGCCGGCCAGCCGGGCCACTTCCGCCTTGCGCTCGGTGCGCTGCGAACGCTCGCGCTTTCGCTCGGCATGCGGCCCGGATACAAGAAGATCACCCCTGCCCTCGAAGCTTGTTCGTCGGGTTTCTACAAGGGCTTTCTCCGCGGCTTTTTCGACGCGGACGGCTCGGTGCAGGGTTCACAGGAAAAAGGCGTTTCTGTGCGGCTCTCGCAGGCGGACCTGACCACGCTCGAAGCAGCGCAGCGCATGCTGGCGCGCCTCGGCATCATGTCCACGCTATACCGGAATCGTCGCCTGCCGGGTGAACGCGAAATGCCCGACGGTAAAGGCGGCTCGAGGATCTACCCGAGCGCGGGACTCCACGAACTGGTGATCGCCGGAGAGAACCTTGCGCGCTTTGCCGAACGGATCGGTTTCGCGGATGCCGACAAATCGGCGCGGCTCACGGAGCTGCTCGCCGCCTACAAGCGCGAGCTGAACCGCGAGCGATTTACCGCGACAGTCGAGTCACTGACTCAAGACGGCGTCGAACCGGTGTACGACGTCACCGTCAAGGACGTTTGCGCCTTTGACGCGAACGGCCTCTACGTGCACAACTGCGCAGAGCAGCCATTACCCGCCTACGGCTGCTGCTGCCTCGGCTCGATCAACCTCACCCGCTTCGTGAGCCACGCGTTCTCGGAGAAGGCCGCGTTCGACTACGAGCGCTTCGGCAGGGTGGTCGAAGTCTCGGTGCGCATGCTGGACAACGTGCTCGAAGTCACCGCCTGGCCGCTCCGCGCGCAGCACGAGGAAGCGATGGCGAAGCGCCGCGTCGGCCTGGGTTTCACCGGCCTGGGCGATGCGCTGATCATGCTGCGGCAGCGCTACGACAGCGAGGCCGCGCGCGCGACGGCGGCGAGGATCTCGGAGTTCATGCGCGACAGCGCGTACCGCTATTCGTCCGAACTGGCGAAGGAGCGCGGCGCGTTCCCGCTTTTCAACGCCGACATGTATCTCTCGGGCACGAGCTTCGCCGCGCGGCTGCCGCAGGAGATCAAGAACCTGATCCGCAAGCAGGGCATCCGCAACAGCCACCTGCTGTCGATCGCACCCACCGGCACCATCAGCCTCGCCTTTGCCGACAACGCCTCGAACGGCATCGAGCCGCCGTTCTCCTGGATCTACACGCGTAAAAAGCGCATGGCCGACGGCACGCTCAAGGAATTTCCGGTCGAGGACTACGCCTGGCGCGTCTATAAGCATGCGGGCGGCAACATGGAGAAGCTGCCGCCGCACTTCGTCACCGCGCTGGAGCTCACCGCAGCGGCGCACGAGCAGATGGTCGCCGCGGTCGCGCCCTATATCGACACGAGCATCTCCAAGACGGTGAACGTTCCCGAGAACTATCCCTACGCCGATTTCCAGGGCCTGTATTTCGAGGCATGGAAGTCGGGCTTGAAGGGCCTCGCGACCTACCGGCCGAACAGCGTCTTGGGCTCGGTGCTCTCGGTCGGGCCGCAATCCCAGCCGCAGGACTTCGTCGGCAACGACCGCAACCGCAGGATCGAGATCAAGGCCGTGCCCGAGCCGGTGCTCGCCTCCTTGCGCTGGCCGGGCCGGCCCAACCTCGCCGGCGGCAATCCGGCGTGGACCTACATGATCGAACACCCGCACGGGCACTTCGCGCTGTTCGTCGGGCACGTGGAGAACGAGATCCACCCGCATCCCTTCGAGGCGTGGGTAAACGGCGCCGAGCAGCCGCGCGGCCTCGGGGCGGTCGCGAAGACGCTCTCGATGGACATGCGCGCGAACGACCCGGCGTGGCTGCGCGTGAAGCTCGACACGCTCGCCAAGACCGCGGGCGACGACGCCTTCGAGATGCCGTTCCCGCCGAACGGCGAGAACAAGCGCATGCCGAGCCTGTGCTCGGCGGTCGCGCAGTTGGTGCGCTGGCGGTGCGAAGAGCTGCGCGCGCTGCCCGACGAAAAGCACGGGCCGGTGCTCGACGCGATGTTCAGCCTGAAGGAACCGAAGACGGGCGCCGACGGCACCATGTCGTGGACGGTGGACGTGCTCAACTCCGGCGCGCGCGATGATTTCGTGCTCGGGCTGAAGGAAATCACCTTGCCTGATGGAGTTACACGCCCCTATTCGATGTGGCTCTCGGGCGAATACCCGCGTGCGCTCGACGGCCTGTGCAAGATCCTGTCGCTCGACATGCGCGTCGTCGACCCGGCGTGGATCGGCATGAAATTGAGGAAACTGCTCAACTACCCCGAGCCGCTCGGCGACTTCATGGCGTTCACGCCCGGCAGCCGTAAACAGCAGAACTGGCCCTCGACCGTGAGCTACGTCGCGCGCCTCATCATCCATCGCTACGCCATGCTCGGCATCCTGGACGAAGAAGGCTACCCGGTGCAGGCGATGGGCGTGCTCGAGTCGCCCGTCCCCGGTGCCGCGCCCAAGATGAAGGGCGTGAAATGCCCCGAGTGCAGCAACTACGCGGTCATCAGGAAGGACGGCTGCGATTTTTGCAGTGCGTGCGGGTGGGTGGGGGTGTGCGGGTAGTAGACGGGCACCAGCCCCTGACGCACTTTACAAATCAAACTGTCTCAAGCGTGCGCTCGCCTTCGAGCGCGAGGTCCAGTCCCGGGCGGCGGCGTAGCGGCTAGAACTCCTTCCTCGCCTTGGCGAAGGATTCCTTCAGTACCTCGTAGCTTTTCACGAAGCCGCTCTTGACCCGCTCCCACGATTCCGCGGAGCTGTGCTTGAGTCCGCCGTACCATTCGGCGGCCTCGTTGCGTTCCCTGCGCAGGGCGTCCAAAGTCGCCCGGGCATTTTTGCGGGCGGCCTGGTCCATCCGTTCCCATTCGCTGTCCAGTTTCTTTTCCATGCGATCGATGCGCCTGTCCGCGTCGTCGAGCGCGGCCTTGGCATTCTTGATGGCCTCGTCCCGCTGCGCCACGGTGTAATCCTTGATCGCCCGGCCGGTTTCCCCGGTTTTTCTCGCGACGTCCTTTGCAGTGGCGCCCGAGGATTCGGCCGTAAAAGACGAGGGTGAAGCCGCGAGCAGCGCGCCAAGCACGAGTGCTCGGACCCAAAGGGGGATTGCTCGGATCTTCATTTTTTCTCCTCTATCACGGACGCAAGGCCCAATAGTAGGCAAATATGGTATAAAAATTCAAGGGACAGAGTCGACTCGAATGCTTCAGCAAGCCGACCGCCCATGGGTTACGTTCATGATAATCTGCAATATCGGTCGCACTCACGTGGCGTTCGAATCCCATTAATTCTTCGCAGTCATGAAAATATTACTGGTCGACGATTCACCGACGATCCGCGCTGCGACCGAACCCATGCTCGTCAAGATGGGGCACGCGGTAATGATGGCTGAAAACGGCGAGGAAGCGTTGCTCTCCTACAAACGCGAGTGCCCGGACCTGGTGCTCATGGACGTGAACATGCCGGTCATGGACGGCTACACGGCGGCGCAACGCATCCGTTCGGAGTACCCCCAGGACTGGGCTCCCATCATTTTTCTCAGCGGTGCGAACGATGAACAGCATCTCGAACTCGGTATCCAGGCAGGCGGTGATGACTATCTGATCAAACCTTGCAGCTATGTCGTATTGGACGCAAAGATTCGCGCCATGCAGCGCATCGACCAAATGCGTCGCCGGCAGATCCAGACGTCTGCAGCATTGCTCTCAGCGAACAAACAACTGGAACATTTGGCATCGCAGGACGCGCTGACCGAGATCGCCAACCGGAGGCACTTCGATGTTTATCTCGCCACCGAGCTCGCACGCGCGCGACGCACCAAGCAGACAGTTGCGCTTGCCTTGTGCGATGTCGATTTTTTCAAGCCATACAACGACCACTACGGTCATCCGGCGGGCGATGAATGCCTCAAACGGGTTGCGGCTGCGCTGCAATCCGCCTGCCGCCGCCCCGCGGACCTGGTGGCGCGCTATGGCGGGGAGGAATTCGCACTCGTCCTTCCGGACACCGAGCTGAGCGGCGCGGTTCAGGTTGCCGAAAAAGCCAGGAAAGCGGTCGAGCAGCTGAAAATCACTCACGAACATTCAAACGCAGCCTCGCACGTCAGCATCAGCGCCGGGGTCGCTGCGCAGCTTCCGGAAATGACTATAACAACGGAGCAACTGATCATGGCTGCCGACCAGGCGCTTTATCAAGCCAAGCACCTGGGGCGCAATCAAGTCGTGGTGGTGCAGGCAAAGCCGGCTTGAAAAGTCCGCGCCGGCGTTCGCGACCCTCGTCGACGACGCCCTGTACTTCAAAGCGGACACACTCGCCGGTCGGGCATCGACGTTGCGGGGACTCCAAGGAAATGCTGGTTACTTCCATTCCGGGATTCAGCGACCCCATGAGCGCCTTGACCCACCTGTTGGGTTCGGGCGTGTTCGCGGTGCTGGGGTTTTTTCTGGTGCGGAAAGGCCGCCGGGCGGATGGTTCCGGGTGGAACTGGCGTATGACCGGCCTCACCGTGTTCGCCCTGGCCGCCGTGGCCCAACTGGGGATCAGCGGCGCTTATCACATCCTTCAGCCCGGCCTCACCCCACGGTATGTGATGCAGCAGATCGACCACACCGCCATCTTCGTTCTCATCGCAGCCTCTTTCGTCCCCGTGCATGCCATTCTGTTCAAGGGCTGGCGGCGCTGGCTGATATTGCTGATTCTGTTCTCGCTGGCCGCCACCGGCATCACATTCAATTTTTTGTACTTCACCGGATTACCCGAATTATTCGGGTTGATGTTTTATGTCGCCATGGGCTGGGTGGGGGGATATTCAGGCTATGCGCTGTACCGCCGTTACGGATGGGGGTTTATCCGTCCTCTGGTATGGGGAGGAATCGCCTATACGCTGGGGGGAGCGATCGAGTTCCTGCGCCATCCGGTCCTGATCGAGGGAGTCGTGGGCCCCCATGAGCTTTTTCACCTGGCAGTGCTGACCGGGCTGGGCTTTCACTTCCGCTTTGCATTCTCTTTTGCAGGAAAGAAATAAAAGTTCCCCAACCTGGTGGTGAATGATAGCGACGCGGCGGTGTTTATAATGCGTCGATCGCGCTTAAACCATAAAAGGAGGAGAACCCATGGCATCATGCCGCGTCCCGGCGGGACTCGCGCTCGCGCTTGCCCTCGCCGTCCCGGCCTTCGCTCAGGTAAAGGCCGTCAAGCAGGACTATCACATCGACGGCGCCGATCCCGGCGTGAAGATTTTCGTGCGCGGCAAGATGGCCGCGGGCAACACGCGCTTCACCGACGACAACGTCGTGGTCTTCATCCACGGCGCAACCGCGCCCTCGATCTGCGACTTCGACCTCGGCTTCAAGGACTACTCGTGGGCCGACTGGATGATCGACAAGGGCTTCGCCGTGTACATGTTCGACAAGCGCAACTACGGCTACTCGAGCCGCGAAAAGGCGATGGACGAGCCGCCGGCGGCGAACAAGCCGGTGTCGCGCTCCTACCTCGTCATCCGCGACCTGGCCGCGGTGGTCGATCACATCCGCGCGAAGCACAAGGTCGGCAAAGTCACGCTCATCGGCTGGTCCTGGGGCGCGATGACTGCGGGCTACTACAGCTCGCTCCACAGCGAGAAAGTGAAAAAGCTCGTGATGTACGCGCCGGCCTATTCCTTCGCGCTGCACACCAACCTGGGGCCCGGCTCGGGCCTGCAGAACAAGAGGAAGCCCTACGAATTCAACTACGCCCTCGGCGCCTACCGTCTCGCCAGCACTGCGGCCAACACGGCGCGCTGGGACGGGGAAATCCCGGTGCAGGACAAGTCGCAGTACCGCGATCCGGAGGTGCCCGCGGCGTTCTGGGACGCGTGCATGGCGACCGACCCGACGAGCCCGTCGCGCACTCCGCCCGCGCTGCGAGCGCCCAACGGCGTGCTCGAGGATACGTTCATGCAGGAGACGGGCCGGCGCATCTGGAACGCCTCCTCGATCTACGTGCCGGTGCTGGTGATCGCGGGCGAGTACGACACCTGGTCGTTCCCCGAGGATCGCGACGGGCTGATGCGCGACCTCACCAACGCGCCCTCGAAGAGGAGCGTGCTCATCAAGGACTCGACGCACTTCGTGCTCTTCGAAAAACCGCGCTTCGAATTCTTCAACGAAGTTCTCAAATTCCTGAAGGAGTAGTCACGCGAATCTCCTTCCGCCTCGCCGCGGCGCCAGACCCCTTTATTTCCTCGATTTCCCGGCGCTATCTGGCGCGCGCTTCTCGGGCGGCTTTTCTCAGCGCCCTGACCCGGGTAAAGCAGTCCGGACAGGCGTATCGGAGGCCGCTGCCGTAGCTTGTGCGCGACAACGGGCGCATGCCGGCCGGATCGACCAAACACCTGCATTCGGGGCACCACTTCGTTTTCGATGAGTGCGTGCTCATGCGTTCACGCTCCAGGGCGCGGGCCCGGTCATCCGGTGACCGCCAATTCCGCGCGGTACGGCTCGCCGGGCTATGTTTCCTTGCCGGGCAGGGGAACAGGCGTTCTCGCCGGCGTCGGGATAAAGCGTGGCGCCGGAGCAACAGGCTTTTTGGGCTGCTTGGGTTTCTTGTGCTCGCGATTGCTTCGTTGTTCACCTTTGGGCATTCGAGTTCTCCTGATATGCGAGCCGCCCGCAAACCCTCCAGGGCGCGGCGGGCACCTAGCGCCGCCGGTACTGCGGCCGGCGCGCGGGCAGCCGTGCCGCCGGGTTCTCGTCCTTGTGCCGGAAGTTGATGCGCCCCTTGGTCAGGTCGTAGGGCGTCAGCTCGAGGCTGACCCTGTCCCCCGCGAGGATGGTGATCCGATGCTTCCTCATCTTGCCCGCCACGTAGGCGATCACCATGTGGCCGTTCTCCAGCGTCACGCGGTAGCGCGTATCGGGAAGCACCTCGTTGACGGTGCCTTCCATTTCAATCAACGCCTCTTTTGTCATGTCGATACTCCTTCCGGCTCAGGATCTTCCTGCTATCGGAGCCCGCGACTGCGGGAAACCCGGGGTAAACGCGGGGGCGGCAAACACCGGCCCCGCGACGGGATCAGACGGCTTTCAGATCGGTTGCGGATGTCTTGCCGTTCTGCCCTTGCTCGAGCTCGTACGAGATCTTCTGGTTCTCGCTCAAGCTGCCGAGCCCGGCGCGTTCGACCGCCGAGACGTGCACGAACACGTCCTTGGATTTGTCGTCAGGTTGAATGAAGCCGAACCCCTTGGTGGAATTAAAAAACTTTACGGTGCCGATAGGCATGGAATCTCTCCATAGATGGCGTCGCCCCGCACGAATGTGTGCGAGGCATCAAATTATCCGTGGGAGAAAGGCGGCACCCCGAGGGATACTGCGGACCGACCCAAATAGAATTCGATGCCGCTAATATGGGGGCTACGGGCCCCGTTGGCAAGCAAATAGTGAAAATACATCCACTTTTCCGTACGTTGGCGACCGTACATACTGTGCGCTTCAGGACCCTGATTCAAGGAAAATAGCGGGGGTCGGACCTCCATTCATTCCCGGCAATCATGAAGATCTCCATCCTCGACGACTATCACGATACGCTGCGCACGCTGAATGCTTTCAGCAAACTGGCCGGCCACGAGGTCACGATCTGGAACGATCACGTCCAGGACATCGATGCGCTGGCCGCACGCCTGAAAGGCGCCGAGGCGCTGGTGCTGATCCGCGAGCGCACCCAGATCCGCGCGCCCCTGCTCGAGCGCCTGCCCGGGCTCAGGCTCATCAGCCAGCGCAGCATCTATCCGCACATCGACGTCGATGCCTGCACGCGCCTGGGCATCGTGCTGTCCTCGAACCAGCATTTCGGCAGCCCGTCCTACGCGACCGCCGAGCTGACTTGGGGGCTCATCATCGCCGCGCTGCGCGAGATTCCCCGGCAGATGGACTCCCTCAAGGCCGGAAAATGGCAGATCGGCGTCGGCAACACGATGCGCGGAAAGACGCTGGGGGTATTCGGCTACGGCAGGATCGGAGCCGTCGTGGCGGGATACGCAAAGGCCTTCGGAATGAAGGTCCTGGTATGGGCGCGCGAAACGTCGCAGGCGCGAGCGCGCGCCGACGGCTACGCCGTCGCGGGCGGCAAGGAGGCGTTCTTCGAGGAATGCGACATCGTCACGCTCCACATGCGCCTGGTCGAGGCCACGCGGGGTATCGTGACCGCCCGCGACCTCGCCCGGATGAAGCCGACGGCGCTCATCGTCAACACCAGCCGCGCGCCGCTGATCGAGCCCGGCGCGCTCGTCGCCGCCCTCAAGGCGGGGCGTCCCGGCAAGGCGGCGGTCGATGTCTACGAAGAAGAGCCGCTGCGCGATACCGGCCATCCGCTGCTCAACATGGACAACGTGACATGCTCGCCCCACCTCGGCTACGTGACGCGCGAGGATCACGAGATCGCGTTCGCCGAGATCTTCGACCAGATCAACGCCTACGTCGCCGGCAAGCCGATCAACGTCGTCAATCCGGAAGTGCTGGGGAGCGCGCGAAAATAGTACTGGTCAACGCCATCCAACTCCGCACCGCACCGCGGGTGCTTTGGAATGCAGATCCCTGGCGGCGGCCGGAAGAAGCTGTTCCAATTCCTTCGCGCCGGTATACTGGGTGCTTCGGCAAGGGAGGTCGTTGTGGAAGCGGTGAAGGATGCGAGCCATCTCTACGAGGTCGAGCGGAGGGCCACGCACGCCGAACGTCCCGGCTTCCGGATCAACGAGATTCAGATCTCGCCGAGCCAGAAAGTGCCCTGGCATTGCCACAACAATATCCAGGACACGTTCTACGTGCTCCGGGGAAGGATCCGCATCTTCCTGCGCGACCCCAAGGAGGAAGTGCGCCTCGGGCCCGGCGAGACGTTCTCGGTTCGGCCACAACGCCCCCACCTGG
>Ga0180064_1000082_pt1 | contig 12545 bp, 10 predicted proteins | sample EasRiv200_16_10D_FD_121782 | JGI IMG/M metagenome (GOLD analysis project Ga0180064, IMG submission 121782) | Soil microbial communities from meander-bound floodplain in the East River, Colorado, USA - East River metaG ERMLT200_16_10D | ecosystem: Environmental > Terrestrial > Soil > Floodplain ... | reverse complement strand
GATTGCGCGGGCCAAGCCGGGCGCGCTCAACTACGGCTCCGCCGGTGTGGGCAGTTCATCGCACCTTGCCGGCGCGCTGTTCGCGTCGAAGGCGAAGATCGACGTCGTGCACGTGCCGTTCCGGATTGGCGCCGACAGCCGCAGCGCGCTAATCGCCGGAACCATCCACTATTACGTCTATCCGCTGCCGGCGATCGTGGGCATGTTGAGGGCCGGCACCTTGCGGGCCCTCGCGGTGGGCTCTCCCAAGCGGGCTGAAGCGCTGCCCGACGTGCCGACCAGCGCCGAGGCGGGCTTCGGCGAGTACCGTTCGGAATCTTGGTTCGGCCTCATCGCCCCGCGCGGGCTGCCACGGCAGCTCGTCATGAGGATCAATGCCGACACCGCGAAGGTGCTGCAGGAGCCGGCAACGCGCGAGAAGATCGTGCAGCAGGGTGCGACCCCCGGCTTTGGCTCCCCCGAGCACTTCGACAAGATGCAGCGCGACGAATACAACGAACTGGCGCTACTGATCAAGCAGATCGGGATGAAGGTGCAGTGAACGCGAGAAGCGAGAGGCGAGAGGCGGAAAGAGCCCTGCCTAACTACGACGGTGAGCCGCGCCGTGAGAAAGGCGAGTCAAGACAAATGTATGATTGCAATGCCTGATTTCACACGGCGCGCTGCTAACGGGAGGGTCTATGGAAAAGTCGCTTTCAATTCATGTACTGGCAGTCATCGCCTCTATGGCGGCCGGCGCTGCCGGAGCTCAGGAGAAGTTTTTCATCCAGCTACCGATAAAGGTGGAGGCAAGCGGTACGCAGGCGGACCGCATCAAGGCCGAGTGCAAGATCGATACGGTGCTTGCGAACCACGTGCTCGCAAAGGTGAGTAGCCAGTACCCAGGCAGTGGCACGTTGGAAGGCGATGCCGCTGCGCCGGCCGATGCCAAAGTGCTGCGCCTGACGATTGTCAACGTATTCGGGCTGGGCGGCGGCGCCTATAGTGGCACGAAACAGATGAGCGTGCGCGCCGATATCGTGGCGGAGAAGAACGTGTTAGCGACGACCATGCGGGAACGACAGTCGATGGGGGGTGCGGCCGGGTTATTCGGCGGGGGTACCTGCGCGGTCTTCAACAAGATCGCCGATGTACTGGCTTCCGATATCACGGCCTGGATGGCAATTGCGCGCTGATTGCCGGTGGGCATGGGTCGCGTGTCGGGTGTCCAATAAGAAATAGGGTTCACGTTTCCACTGAATCCGTTCCAAGCTCTCGAGATTTCCGGGATCTCCCGCGCAGGGGTGGACCCAAAGAGTGGACCTGACCCCACTTACGTATAGGAAGTGCCCGCCCCGACAAATGGTTGATTGCAGGACCTGGTCCCTTGTTCTAGACCCGGGCGGGAACCTGCATGTGGTGGAACTGCGCCACGGAGATGATCCTGCGGTTGTCGCTGTCCCAGAGAATGCATTTGAAAGACCGTGGGATATCGCGCAGACGAATACGCCTAACGGCCCCGAACAGGTGCGCATATTCCCGGTGGCAGGCCGCCAGACGGTAGTTGGGAATCCGCGCCGACAGGTGATGGATGTGGTGATACGCGATGTCGGCTGAAAACCAGTTAACAATGCGCGGGAGCGTCAGATAGCTGGTGCCCTCCACGTTCGCCTGATGGTAATTCCAATGCGCATCGTCGCTGGCATAGGACGACTCGAAGTTGTGCTGGATGGTGAAAATGATGATGCCGGCGGCACCGCCCAGGATCAGGCTGATCAGGTACACCGTAAAGAACTCGGCGGCGCCGAAGTGGGCACATGCTGCCCACCATATGCCCAGCAACGCCACGTTGTTGCCGAACATGTGCCAGTACTCCCTGCCGGTATTCCAGTGAGGGCTGGCAAATTCGCGTGCGCTGGCCATCACCGACGTGCCGGGGCGCCGCACCTGGGCCTTGATCAGGTGAATCACGAACTTCACGCTGCCCAGCGCCCAGTTCACGCGGGGATTGAAAATGAAGTACATGAAGGCGCCGGGCAGGGAAAAAAAGATGTTGCGCGTGTATTCATATTTTTTCTGGTGCATGGGCGAGAGCTTGGCAAAGGCCTCCACCGAGATCGTCCCCAGCGGGCCGGTGTATTTACTCCAATTGCCATTGGTGGCATGGTGGTAGTTGTGGTGCTGCGCCCAGACATATTGCGGCATGCCGCACAAGACGCCGGTGACGAAGCCGAAAAACCGGTTGAGTGCCTGGGTCTGGAACAAACTGCCGTGGCCGCAATCGTGCATCATCACGAAGATACGCAAGATGAACAGTGCGGCCAGGAAGATGAAAAATGCCGCCAGGACGCCGGAGACCGCCAGGCTCTCCAGCGCCAGATAGAACAGGATCAGGAACGGGATACAGGTATTGAGGATCTGAATGGCCGCCCGCGCGTCGCTGCGCTTGGTGTACTTGGCAACGAGATTGGGGGATTCGGCCCTGATGCTTTCTATGGGTTTCATAAACGGCAGATCATGCGGTCGCGGGGCGCGCAGAGTCAAGGGCAAAAGAAACTTGGCGTGGTCCGACCCGAGGCTGTTTCGTCACCGGCTTGCCGCGGCGAGGCGCATTCCGAGGGCGTTCGCCTGCCGCTGCTCGAAGGCCTGGCAGCGCGCGTCGTGGTGCTGCCCGATGATGCCGCCGCGCACGGTGCCGGGCTCGACCGCTTTGTAGAGAACGCGCCAGCTCTCCGGCAGCCGCTCGCCGTCCGGCGGGGCGAGCCACAACCGGAACAGGAGCCGCTTCTGCGCCGGATCGGCGTGATCCGTGAAATCGGTACGCGAGTGCAGCGTGACGTGACTATTGATGATCTGCAAATCGCCGGGCTCGAGCCACATGGTGTGCGTGAGATCCGCGCGGCGCACCAGCCGGTCGAACGTCTCCAGCGCCTCGCGGTGCGGTGACGACAGCTGCGGCACGCCTTCCAGCTTCTGCGCCGAGGTCACGCGGTTGACGTTCCACTTGCTGAACAGCTTGCCGCCGGCTTCGTCGAAGACCGGGTGCGGGTAGGACGGCGCCTCGTCCGGCGCCTGTTCGCCCTGCCGGCTGAAATGGATGGGGCGGTGCAGCCAATCGACCGACTCCGGATATTCCTGCCGCATCCGGCCGTACGCCGCCAGCGAGCTGGTGGTGATGCTCATTCCTCCTGAAGCGGCCTTGTTGTAGCAGCTCAGAGCGACGATGTCCGCCGAGTCCGTGTGGAAGTCGAGCTCCGCGTTGGAGGAATAGCCACGGCCGGTGCCGGTGCGATAAGCCGTGCCGGCGTCGCGCACGGCCGACAGGTAGTGACTCGCCTTGCCCTGCGGCCGGCCGACGCCCGCGTGCAAGCCGATGGCCCAGGTCAGCAACTCGAAGCTTTTCTCGTCCAGGCCGTCCCGCGGCAGGCCGCGGATCAGCGCCACGCCGCGCCCGCGCTTCACCTCCTTGAACGCTGCGGCGATGACCGGCCGCGCGGAGCCGAGATCGAAATCCTCCCGCCGGTAGTCGAGCAGGTTCTTCGCGGGATCCAGCGCCTTGCCGAGGCTGGCCAGCAGGTCGCGCCGTGCGCCGTCATCCAGCGTGAAGCGCCAGTGTTTCTTATCGGCTTCCAGTTGAGCGGCATTCCACGCCGCGGGAGACTCTTTGCTCATGGAATTATGCCGGCCCCTCACGCCTCACCGCACTTGGGGTGGCGTTCCAGGCGGCGGGGGAGTCGAGTGTGGGGACGTTCATCCGCCTATTCTAGCGGTGACGACGCAAGGGTGACGAGGTGCGGGTGCCGTATCCCCGCCGTGTTCAGGCTGCGTTGCCTGACATCGGCGATGCGTCCCACGTAACCCGTATCTCGTCACCATTGATACAGTACGGGCGCAGTACCAGGTCGGACCGGCGCAACGATCTGATTCGGCGAATTAAGAAGGCCAAATCGAGAAACCCGGGACAGCTTAGACCCCATTGAACATCGGCCTCTATTCAGGCACCCTTACAGGAGAGCCGGTGCGGCGAACCTGAAACAGGCAACGCATTCTTGTCTCATCTTTTCGAAGAGTTCGAGCGCCGCGCTCCTGAAAATGCCGGTCGGCTGTCGGACAGACTTGATTCCGGGAGTTTTCTCTTACCATGCTGCATTTCCGCTTTGGTTCAGACACGCGTCCGCTGAACATCCTGCTTATCGGCGCGCACTGCGACGACATCGAGATCGGCTGCGGGGGAACCATGATGCAGCTCGCCCGCCGCTACCCGTCGGCAAGATTCGTATGGATTACACTCAGTTCCGACGCGCAGCGCGCAGCCGAAACGCGTGCGGCTGCCGCTCGCCTTCTGGAAGGTGCTCGAGACCCGGTCGTCCGCGTTGAGGATTTTCGCGGCAGCTACTTTCCCCACTCCGGAGGCCCTCTGAAAGACTACTTCGAGGGACTAAAGGCGTTCGCGCCTGACCTGATTCTCACTCATTGCCGCCATGATCTGCACCAGGACCACAGGGTCGTCAATGAACTGACCTGGAACACCTTTCGGGACCACTTGATACTGGAATACGAAATTCCCAAGTTCGACGGCGATCTCGGTGCGCCAAATGTCTTCTTTGCTCTGACCCGCGCCGAGATGAAGCGCAAATGCGACATCCTGATCGAGTGTTTTCCGAGCCAGACCAAGCAATCGTGGTTTACCCGCGACACCTTCGAGGCCATCGCCAGGATTCGCAGCATCGAGTGCAACGCCCCCGACGGTTTTGCGGAAGCGTTCTATGGCCGGAAGTCTTGCGTCACTCCTTGAGAGCCGCGCGATCACCGGCACATGACAACTCCACGCATCCCCGCACTCGAAGAGTTGCTGCGGCGGGACCTCGACTATATTTGTGGCAACCTGAGGGACGAGTTCGACCACATGGCCGGCCACAAGCTGCTGATTACGGGCGGTGCCGGGTTTCTCGGCTACTATCTCGTTCAGGCCGCGCTGCACTTCAACCGGACGGCGGGCAATCAGCCGATCCATGTGACCGTGTGGGACAATTTCATCCGCGGCTCGCCGGCATGGCTGACCGGATTGCGTGGCACGCCGAATCTGGCGATCGAACAGCGCGATTTGATCGAGCCACTGCCGCAACCGATGCCTGAATTCCAGTGGATCATCCACGCAGCGGGCATCGCATCACCCCCGTTCTACCGCAAATACCCGATCAAGACGATCGACGCCAACATCAATGGCTTGCGCAATCTGCTCGACTACAGCGCGGCACAGGCGCACAGGGGAAAACCGGTAAAGGGCTTTCTCTTCTACTCTTCGAGCGAGATCTATGGCGACCCGACGCCGGACTGGATACCGACGCCCGAGCACTACCGCGGCCTGGTGTCCTGCACGGGCCCGCGCGCTTGCTACGACGAGTCCAAGCGATTCGGCGAGACCCTGTGCGTGGTCTTCGCCCAGCAGCACGGCATACCGGCCAAGATGGCCCGGCCATTCAACAACTACGGCCCCGGACTGAAAATCTCCGACATGCGGGTAATCCCGGATTTCGCGCGCGAGGTGCTTGCCGGCCGCGATATCGTCATGTACTCGGACGGCAAACCAACACGCACCTTCTGTTACTCGGCCGATTCGATCACCGGTTACTATAAGGTGCTCGTCAAGGGCCATCCGGGTGAGCCGTACAACATCGGCACCGAGAAGCCGGAGATCTCCATCAAGGAACTGGCCGAGCGGATCATCGCGACCGCCGGTGAACTGCTCGGTTACCGCGGCCGGCTCGTGCGCAAGCCGAACCCCGAAACAGACTACCTCGTTGACAACCCGAACCGGCGTTGTCCGAACATCGACAAGAGTCGCTCCCATCTCGGCTACAACCCGACCGTTTCGATCGAAGATGGACTGCGGCGCGCGCTGATCTGGTACCACCACAACCCGCAGGCGGAGGAAGCCTAGTGCGGATCTCCGTCATCGGCACCGGTTATGTCGGCCTGGTTTCTGGCGTCTGCTTTGCCGAAATCGGTCATGACTGCACCTGTGTGGATATCGATAGCGCCAAGGTTGAACGCATCAACCGCGGCGAGTCGCCGATTCATGAAAATGGACTTGAACCGATACTCAAACGCCACATCGGCAGGCGGCTGCGCGCGACAACCGACCTGCACGCCGCGGTGCATGACTCCGAAATCACCTTCATCGCCGTCGGCACGCCGTTCGACGGTCGGCACATCGATCTCGCCTACGTTCGCGAAGCAGCGCGCCAGATTGGCACTGCGCTCCGCGACAAGAATGAGTATCACGTAGTCGTAGTCAAGAGCACCGTAGTCCCGGGCACGACTGATGAAGTCGTATTGCCTGAACTCGAACGCGCCTCGGGTCGATGCGCGGGCGCCGATTTCGGCGTCGGAATGAATCCGGAGTTCCTGACCGAGGGGGTGGCAGTCGACGAGTTCATGCGACCCGATCGTATCGTCCTTGGCGGGATCGATAAACGCACGATCGAGATGCAGCGCCAGGTATATGCGGCATTCGCCAATACCCCGACCCAGGCCACCAACAATGCCACTGCCGAGATGATCAAGTACGCCTCGAACTCGGTGCTGGCGACCCTGATCTCGTTCTCCAACGAGATTGGCAACCTCTGCAGCACTCTTGGTGGCGTGGACGTGGTCGACGTCATGCAGGGCGTGCATGCTGCGCGTTACTTCTCGAATACGCTGGAGGACGGCCGGCGCGTGAAAGCCCCGATCACATCTTTTCTCTGGGCCGGCTGCGGGTACGGCGGTAGTTGCCTGCCCAAGGACACGAAGGCGCTGTCAGCACACGGCGCTGCCCACGGCGCACCGATGCCGCTGCTGAACGCAGTGATCGCGACCAACCAGGCGCAGCCGGCACGGTTGGTGTCGTTGCTGGGTCGGCACTTTACTTCGTTGAAGGGGGTACGAATCGCGCTTCTCGGACTGGCCTTCAAGGAGGACACGGACGACATGCGCGAGTCTCCAGCGATCCCGCTTGCGCGGATGCTGATCGAGCAGGGCGCGCATGTGATTGGTTACGATCCTGCCGCACGCGCGACGGCCCGCGCCGCCCTGCCGGCCGCGGTCGAATTGGCACCCAGCCTGGAGGCTGCACTCGCGGATGTAGAGGCGGCCCTCTTGGTAACGCGCTGGAACGAATTCCGCTACGTGCCCGACCTGCTCAGAGCGCGGGCCAAGCCGCCGGTATTGATCGACGGACGACGAATGCTGGATCCGGCCTCGTATGCTCCCTACGATGGTATCGGCCGGTAACCTGGTCCGCGCAATGAGCGATCCCACAACTCAGCTTCGGAGAACGTCAGGTGATCTTCAGCAAATGCAAAATACAGGGAGCGTACATCGTCGATCTTCAAAGACACGAGGACGAACGTGGGTTCTTCGCGCGTTTCTGGTGTCAGAAGGAGTTTGAGGAAATCGGTCTCCGGGGCCGCGTAGCGCAGATCAACACCGGTTACAGCTACAAGGCCGGTACGCTGAGGGGCATGCACTACCAGTTGCCGCCGGACGAGGAAGCAAAAGTGGTCCGGTGTTTGCGGGGAGCGGTTTTTGATGTCATCGTGGACCTGCGACCCGTATCGCCCACATACAAACAATGGATGGGGGTAGACTTGACCGGCGAGAACGGTCGAATGCTGTATGTGCCGGAGGGCTGTGCGCACGGCTACCTCACGCTCGAGGATGCAACCGAGTTGCTGTATCTGAGCTCGAAGCGCTATGCCCCTGAAGCAGCAGCGGGCGTGCGCTACAACGATCCGGCAATCGGAATCGTCTGGCCAGGCGCCGCGCGGGTGATGTCGCAGGCCGATCGAGACTGGCCGGACTATCGCCAATGATCCCGCGTATCCGGTGAGGTCCGTGGAGTATCGATGTTTCTTCCTGGATATCAGTGCCAACGAGGGTTTGCATTATGATCATCATCGACACGGCGCTGAAAAAGCGGCAGCAGGACGGAAAGCCGATCCGGGTCGCCATGGCCGGCGCAGGCTTCATGGGGCGGGGCATCGCGCTGCAGACCATAAGGGCCATGCCGGGCATGCGTCTGGTAGCCATTTCCAGTCGCTCGATAGACCAGGCGGAGCGGGCGTACGCCGAAGCAGGGGTCGACGCGGTTCGGCACGTAGAGTCTGTAACTGCCCTGGAAGATGCGATTACAAGAGGGCAATACGCCGTTACGGACGATCCCGCATTGCTATGCCAGGCCGGCCCGGTGGAGGCCGTCATCGATACGACGGGCGATGCGGAGTTTGGTGCGCGGGTGGCTCTCGAGGCAATTCAGCATGGCAAACACATCATCCTGATGAACGCCGAGGTCGACTCAACGGTCGGCCCAATTCTGAAGGTCCATGCTGATCGCGCGGGTGTGGTCTACACCTACACGGACGGTGACGAGCCGGGAGTGGCGATGAACCTGTTCCGTTTCGTCGACAGCATCGGGTACCAACCAGTCCTGATGGGACAGATCAAGGGTTTCCTGAATCGTTATCGCAATCCGGAAACACAAAAGGCTTTCGCTGAAGAGACCAAGCAGAAGCCGGAAATGGTCGCTTCATTCGCGGATGGTTCGAAGTTGGCCATTGAGTCCACGATCATTGGAAACGCCACGGGCTTTGTTCCTGGCAAACGCGGCATGTACGGTTACGAATGCGCGCACGTCAAGGACCTGCTTAAGCATTTTTCGCCTGATGATTTCAAGAGCGGCGGCCTTGTCGATTTTGTACTCGGGGCGGAACCGCATACCGGCGCGTTCGTGATGGGCTACAACGATCATCCTGTGCTGCGGCAGTATATGAGCTATTTCAAGATGGGCGACGGACCGCTATACATGTTCTACACTCCCTACCACCTGCCCCACTTGCAGCTACCTCACACCGTGGCACGTGCTGTCCTGTTCAAGGATCCGACGCTCGCGCCGCTGGGCGCGCCGATATGCGATACGATCTCGGTTGCCAAACGTGATCTGAAGGCAGGAGAAACTCTGGATGGCATGGGTGGCTTCACGTGCTATGGCTTGATTGACAGCTACGCGGTATGTCAGCGCGAAAACCATCTCCCGATCCCGCTCTCCCTGGGGTGTCGTCTCAAACGCGAAATCGCGAAGGACCAGCCGATTGGCTATGCGGATGTCGATTTACCGCAAGGCCGTCTGTGTGACAAGCTGCGAGCCGAACAGGGTTCACATTTCGGAGCGCTAACCCGCACCGTTTCCACGGTCTAGCGATTGGTGGAGGAAAGCCGTGAAAGTCGTGCTTTTTTGTGGTGGTCTGGGCACGCGCGTGCGCGAGCATTCGGACACCATTCCGAAGCCGTTGGTCAATATCGGCTACCGGCCGCTCATCTGGCATCTGATGCGCTACTACGCCCACTTCGGCCACAAGGATTTTATCCTCGCGCTCGGTTACCGCGGCGACATGATCCGCGAGTTCTTCCTCAACTACCGCGAGGAGATGGCGACGGACTTCGTGATGACGAGGGGTGGCCGTGAAATTGAACTGCTGGGACCGGATATTGGCGAATGGCGCATCACATTCGTCGACACCGGAATGCATTCGAATCTCGGGGAGCGGCTGCTGCGCGTGCGCGAGCATCTCGGGAGCGACGAGATGTTTCTTGCCAATTATTCCGACGGTCTGAGCAATTTGCCGCTGGACGGTTATGTCAAGGAATTTCGCCAGCGCGACGCGATCGCGAGCTTCGTGGCCGTGCGGCCGTCCCAGAGCTTTCATGCGGTCAAGTGTGACTCGCAGGGAGTAGTGGAATCGCTCGATCCAGTGTCCGAGGCGGATTACTGGATAAATGGCGGGTACTTTTGTTTGCGGCGCCAGATTTTCGACTATCTGAAAGAGGGCGAAGAACTCATCGTCGAGCCTTTTCGGCGCCTGATTGCCGAACACCGGCTGTGGGCACACAAGCATTACGGCTACTGGGCAGCGATGGACACATTCAAGGACAAGATCACGTTCGATCGCATGGAGGCTCTTGGCGCCTGCCCGTGGATGGTCTGGAAGCGTTGAAAGCGCTTGCGGCTTGTCGTTGGCGTTTAGAGCGCCCGTGCCCCAAGCCAGCTTGCGGCGCGCGTCCCCTGAAATGAAACCGGGTCGGACCAGCGCAATGCCCTGAGCATCCAAGGCCGGATTGACTACGCCGGCGGCAGCAGCGCCCGCAGGGGCACGGCCTCGATGCCACGCTCCAGATTGAACCGGTGCTCGCCGGGATAGACTACGTATAGTGCGTCGAGCTTGAGGTCCTCCGTGGCGACGTGCATGGAGCGGGTGACACGCGGCGCATCGGCCCGCTTGAACTCGACGCCAACGCGCTGCATGCCCTTGAGCATCAGCAGATCCAGTTCCGCGCCCTGATGGGTGGCCCAGAAATACGCCTCGTCAGGCTTTGCCAGGCGCAGCACCTGCTCCAGCGCGAAACCTTCCCAACTGGCGCCGCAGCGCGGATGCGCGAGCAACGCCGTAAGCGACTCGACGTCCATGAGCGCGTGCAGGAACCCGGTATCGCGAAAGTACACTTTCGGCGATTTCACCTGCCGCTTGCCGAGATTCTCGTGCCAGGGCAGGAGCTGGCGCACCATCAGCGTCTGCGTCAGCGTATCGAGATAGCGCCGTACGGTCGGCTCGGACACCCCGAGTGAGCGCGCCGGGTCCGCCGCCTTCCAGACCTGCCCGTGATAGTGGGCGAGCATTCGCCAGAACCGCAGCATGGCCGGCGCCGCGACATTGACGCCAAACTGAGGCAAGTCCACTTCAACATGGCTGGCGATCGCGTTGATTCGCCATGCCATGCTGTCTTCGTCCGAGCCGGCGAGATAAGAGCGGGGGAACCCTCCGCGCACCCAAAGTCTCGATTCCGCGCTTTCGTCGTACCTGCCGTCTGCGACGCAGACTTCGCGCAGGTCGAATCCGCCCACTTCAATCATTTCCACGCGGCCCATCAGCGATTCGCCGGCTTGGCGCAGCAATGCCGGCGACGCGCTTCCCAGAAGCAGGTATTGCCCAGGCGCGTCGGAGCGGTCAATCAGTACGCGCAACGCCGGAAACAGTCCTGGCCGGCGCTGCACCTCATCGATGACGACCAGTCTCTCCAGGTGGCGGAGCGCGTCCATCGGCTGTTCCAGACGCCGCGCGTCCCGCGGATTCTCGAGGTCGAAGTAATTGGGCGATTTCCGGTCCAGGATGGTTTGCGCGAGGGTAGTCTTGCCGGACTGCCGAGGCCCGGTGAGAACGACGGCGCGCGAACGGGCGAGCGCCCTCTTTATGGCAAGTTGGAGGTCGTGGCGGGGCAACATAATCACAGTGTAACAGATATCCATGAAATTAGAATATCACATGTGTCTTTTTCATGGATAATGCTTCCACCCCCACAGTTTCACGCCGAGAGCCGTGTCGGGTGGGCGCCGCACCTGTACCTCCTCTTCTGTCGCGGGAGGAGTCCATAAGGGGAACTAGCGCGACTCACGAATCACGGATACGGACTCGTGAGCCGTCTGCGCTCCGGAACGGTAAGATGCTGCTTCCCATAGATCCGCCGGGGGAGAGCACTCGATGAAGATCACCCACGTTCAAACGCACATCGTGCGGCTGCCCGACGAAGAGCCGCTCGCCAACGGCCCGGCGAGCCCGGACATGAAACGCAATTTCGTGACGCTGACGCTCGGCACCGACCAGGGCATCGAGGGCATCGGCTTCACTTTCTTCGGCGGCAAGCTCGCCGGCGCGCTGAAAACCGCGGTGGACGCGCTCGGCGAGCTGGCGATGGGCGAGGACCCGCTGCAGATCGAAGCGGTCATCGGCAAGCTGAAAACGGCGACGGCCTCCGCCGGCCCCGGCGGAATCGCCATGCTGGCCCTCGCCGCGATCGACATCGCGCTGTGGGACATCAAGGGCAAGGCCCTCAACCAGACCGTATCGGCCTTGCTCGGCGGCTACCGCAAGCGCGTGCCGACCTACGCCAGCGGCGCGCTGATGCGCGGCTTCCCGCTGGCGCACGTCGAGAAGGCCGCGGCCGCGCTGGTGAAGAAGGGCTTTCGCCAGATGAAGACGCAGCTCGCGCTGCCCGGCGACACCAACCCGGAGAAGGAAGTCGAGCGCATCCGCGTGGTGCGCAACGCCGTCGGCCCCGAAATCGACCTCATGTGCGACATCAACCAGCGCTGGGACGTGCGGCAGGCGATCTCGATCGGCAGGCGCGTGGACGAGTATCACCTGTTCTGGCTGGAGGACGTCGTCGCCCACGACGATTACCCGGGCATGGCGCGCGTCGCCGCCGCGCTCGACACGCCGGTGGCGGGCGGCGAGTACGTCTACGGCATCGTTCCGTTCCGCCACATGCTCGAGGCGCGCTCGGTGGACATCGTCATGGTGGACTTGCTGCGCGCCGGCGGCATCTCGCAATGGGTCAAAATCGCCGGCATGGCGGAGGCCTTCAACCTGCCGATCGTGAACCACCTCGCGCCGGAGATCTCCGTGCACCTGGTGGCGGCGGTGCCCAACGGCCTGACGGTGGAGTACATGCCGTGGTCGGCGCGGCTGTTCGAG
>Ga0180064_1000078_pt1 | contig 12743 bp, 16 predicted proteins | sample EasRiv200_16_10D_FD_121782 | JGI IMG/M metagenome (GOLD analysis project Ga0180064, IMG submission 121782) | Soil microbial communities from meander-bound floodplain in the East River, Colorado, USA - East River metaG ERMLT200_16_10D | ecosystem: Environmental > Terrestrial > Soil > Floodplain ... | reverse complement strand
GTCGCGTCGTGTGATGTGACCAGCACCACCGCACACGCGCCGCATTCGCCCTCCGCGCACCCTTCCTTGGCGCCGGTGAAGCCTTGCCCGCGTATGAAATCCAGGACCGTCGTATCAGTCCGCGGCGCGTCGACACGAACCCGCCGGCCATTCAACAGGAACTCGATCTCCCGGGAGGCGGTCGTGGTCACGCTCTCTTTTTACCACTGGCGGCGGGACCCGGCCGCAACGAACTTGTACCAGGGTGGCTGGAGGGTGGAGTGCGTAGAAATCTGCAGGGTAGAGGCGGGTCTTTTAACCCGCCTCCTTGGTCGTGCGTCTAGCCGCGGCTGTACAAATCTACCGGCGTGTCGATCACAGCCTAGAGCTCGGTGAGCACGTACTCCTTGCCATTCACCGTGAGCGCCCTCATCCAACCCATCTTTGCTCCGTCGGGGTGGTCCTTCCAGGCCGGAGAGATCCTGAAGCTTATGGTGTCTCCCACCTTGACTTCGCTCTTGACCTTCAGACCCAGCCGGATCAGGCCGCTAGGGCTGTTGGATTCCAGTTTCCACGCCGTGACCTTCCCGTCGGGATTCTTGACGTCAACGTACCACCACGAATGCGGGTTCACATTCTCGACCTTGGAGAGCACCCCGGTGATTGTGAGCTGTTCCGTCGTGTTGAATTCGGCGTTGGCGGAGTGATGCGCGATTGCGGGCGCGCCCGCCAGGACCGCCAGAGCGGCCGAAGCCGACAGAATTTTCTTGATCATGGTCACGCTCCTACGATGGTTTGGGTGTCATCTGCCGAGCAAGTCGCGGACCATCAAGCGAGATCTGCGAGAAAGAGGCCTAAGACCTGTGTTGCTTGCCGCCATCACGACCGATCCGCGGGTCCGATCCATTGTGGTTCGTACATTTGTGGAGCTTTTGAAACGATGTCGACGAATGTGTCTGGCCGCGCGCTCTTTCGTCATGCGTGACAGAGACTGCAGGGCTTCTCACGTCATTCTCGTGTGTTGACCCTTTCTGATTATCAATGAAATGGTAAGGTCTTGCCGATCTCGATGTCGAAACACGTCCAGCAAGACAAGTCGAATGGCTATGAGGCCGGGTACCACGGGCCATCCGACGGGTCCCAGCCGGAAGCTGACGTCGCGTGGGGACGCCGGAGTCGTCCCGACTGGACGTTCAACCCCGGGTTGTCAGGTGGCGCGATCTGATTTTCCGGCCAATCTCAAAGTAAATAGAATGGTCAGCAGGTATGAAGAGCCTCGGCTTTCATCTATTCCGATCCGTCGTCCGAGTGCTTTTCGTCCTGGTTCTGACGCTTGGTGTCCCCTCGATTGCTGCTGCCGCGGAGCCCCACCGATCCGCGCGGCCAGCCAGCCCAGTGGCGGTCGTGACTTCCTGTTCGGCCGGCCGCGCGGATCGGTGGGGCTCCGCGGCAGCTGGATCTTTGCCCGCGCGGGGAGCGATCTCTTCGACTTCGTGAAGCAGCACCTCACCGTCGATCGAACCGATTTCAACGCTCCGGCCTTTACCGCCGATGTCGGTATTGCATTGACGCCGCGCGTTGATGTCACGTTTGGCGTCGACGGCAGCCAGGTATCGATCGCATCCGAGTATCGCAATCTCGTGGACAACAACCGCCAGCCAATCACGCAGGACACGCGGTTGCGCGAAGTCAATCTGGCCGGCAGCATCCGCTTCGCGGTGACGCCGCGCGGCCGTGGCATCAGCCGGTTTGCATGGATTCCCGCGCGGGTTGTCCCGTACGTGGGCGCCGGCGGCGGTGCCCTCTGGTACGACTTCACGCAGTCAGGCGACTTCGTGGACGCCCTCGCGCCGGCGCCTCAGCCGATCTTCACGGATTTGTTCGACTCGAAGGGGTGGACGCCCAGTGCGCACGCCTTCAGCGGCGTGGACATCAGGCTCACGCGAATCCTGTTCATGTCGCTCGAAGGACGGTACCTCTGGGCGTCAGCAAAACTCGGACGCGATTTCCAGAACTTCGACCCGATCGATCTCGCGGGCTTCAGGCTGTCGGCCGGCGTGAACCTGCTGTTTTAATTTGGCTCGGCGAAGCCCTGTCTACGTAGAATGGACTTACGCAAGAAGGCAAAATGATGAACACCACAATCTCGACCGCGTTACTCCTGTTCGTGTTGGTGATTGCCCCGCCGGCGCAGGGGCAGCAGCAGAGTGCGGATGCGCGGTGGACCCCGTGGCTTGGGTGCTGGCAACTGGTCGACGAAAGCCAGCGCGCCGCGAATCCGGATGCCACCGAGTTACCCGGCGCTCCGGCCGCGCGCCCGTCTCTGAGTGGCGTGTCCGTCTGCGTCACGCAAGCAAGCGAGCCTGCAGCGATTTCGCTGAAGACGCTCGTCAGCAATCAGCCCGCGCTTGAACAGACGATCGTGGCGGACGGAGCGGGGCATCCCATTGCCGACGCGGACTGCCGTGGCACGCAGCGCGCGGAGTGGTCACGCACGAGCACGATGCTCTTTGCAAACGCGGAGCTCGTGTGCGGCAACCAGACGCCGCGGAAAGTATCCGGTCTTGCGGTGATGGCCGGAAACGGGATCTGGGTTGACGTGCAGGTCGTCGAGATCTCCGGTCGCGAGAGCATCCGTGTCCGGCGCTATCGCCGCGCCCCGGATCAGCGTGCCGCGGCGATCGCGTCGCGGTTTGGCGCACCGCTCACGATTGACGATGTGAAGGAAGCGAGTGGGAAGGTATCGCCAAGCGCCGTGGAAGCCGCATTGATTGCGACCAACGCACGGTTCGACTTGAACAGCCGGCGCCTCATCAGTCTGGATGACGCCGGTGTGCCCGACAGCGTGATCGACTTGATGGTCGCGCTCTCATATCCCGGGCGCTTCGTGGTGGAACGAGCGAACACCGGTGGGACGGGATCGTTCGGATCGTTCTTCGATCCCTTTGGTGCCTCTTATTTCGGTTCGGGGGCCTGGAACGCGGCGTATTCGTACTCACCCTACTTCTATGGGTCCCTGATGTACCCGTACGGAGCGTCTCTATACGACGCGTACTACTATTCGCCGTTTGCGTACTCGTACTTGGGTCGCGACGGCTCGCAGTACGTGCCTGGAGTCGGATTTGTGACAGTGGACGGCGGCGGTTCTGCCACGAGTGCGCCGGATAATGGCGGGCGAGCGATTAACGGAGTCGGCTATGCACGCGTGCGTCCCCGCGAGGCGATCGCCGAGGAGACAGGCGGTCTCGTCCGTCAGGGCGGCAATGCGTCAGGAGGCAACGGGTTTACCGCAGGAAGCGACTCGACCTCGTCGGGGAGCTCGTCCAGCGGATCCGCAGGCGGCGCGACGTCGGGAGGATTCACCAGCGGGTCCTCGAGCGGCGATACCGGGCGCACTGCCCAACCACGTTAACATCACGCCACGCATCGTCACTGACGGCGCCGCTCGCGAAAACTCCCCACACCTCGATAGTGTGCTCGAAGCCCATGCCGCGTTATGTTAAACCGCGCGGAGGCGGCGCTTGGCGCGCTGTTTACGCTCGGAGGAGCTGAAAGCATGCGCGACGTGTGCGTCGAGGGTTCGAGCGTGTGCCAGGGATGACGATCGCCGAACTCAATGCGCACGATCGGACGGAGTTCGTACGTGTACTGGGATCGATATTCGAAGACTCGCCGTGGGTTGCCGAGCGGGCATGGGATCGACGGCCGTTCGGATCGCTCGACGAGCTTCACGCCGCGATGACGAGCGTCGTTGAGGCGGCGACGGATGCCGAACGGTTGGCGCTTCTTCGTGCCCACCCCGATCTCGGGACGCGCCTGCGCATCAGTAGCGCGTCTATCGCCGAGCAGCAAGGAGCGGGTCTCGATCGCCTTGACCCGTCCGAGTTGGCGCGGCTGAAGCAACTCAATGCCGAATACCGCACGAAGTTCGGCTTCCCGTTTCTGTTTGCGGTGAAGCACAGCACGAAGGACGATGTGTTCGCGGCGCTTGAAGCGCGCAGCCGATCGCCAAGGGATAACGAGTTGGCGGAAGCACTCGGGCAGGTGTACAGGATTGCGAGGTTCAGGCTGGAGGATCTGGGCTTAGCTGCCTGAGAACAGGCTTGCCCCGCCGAAGCGCGAAACGCGCGAAGGCGGGCCGAAAGGATCCCGCGTGGAACGTTTTGCAGACGGTCGGACAGATCACTATTACGGCAAAGCGGACGTCACCGTCTACCGGTTGAATCGGGATGGACGTGCGCCGGCCGGACACAGTCCTGTCTTCGGCGCGAATGTGAGGATGCTCGTCCACGGCGGCGCCTTCTGGCCCACATACCTCAAGGGTGACAATACCGGACTCATCGCAACCGATTCGATGAAGAACTTCATTCATCGGGAAACATTTGCGTTTACCGATTACGGCCTGGAGGACTACTGTCGGTTTCTCGGCAAGAAATTTATCGAGATGTATCCGCAGGTCGAGGGTCTGCAGGTGTCGGCCGTTGAGATACCGTACGCCGGAGAGGATGGTGGCGTCGCCTTCACGCCCTCGGGGCCGGACCAGGCGTTCGCCCGCATCGAGTCCACTCGGGACGGCGTCGTCGAGGCTGTCTCGGGCATTCGCGGCTTCAGGCTGCTGCGGCTGCGGGGCAGTTCGTTTCGTGGCTTCGTGCGCGATCAGCACACGACGCTGGCGGACCGGCCCAGCCGCGTGCTTCACATGTGGCTCGACATGGAATGGTCGTACGCGAACGTGGACGCTGCATTCACCGACGGGGCGATCACCTCGCGAACGCGGGCGATCGTGACCGGCGTGTTCAAGTCGTTCGAGTCCGGCAGTATTCAACAGATGATCCACCAGATGGGGACGAGAATCTTCGCAGACATTCCAGAAATCACGGAACTGCGTTTCGAAGCCACCAATCGCACGTGGGACGTCGTGGCGGAACGCGGCGAGGAGCTGGGTGTCTACATCGATCCGGCTCCCCCGTACGGCGTTCTCGGCCTGACCCTGACCCGCTGATATGGCGCAGTTGTCCACTCACGTACTCGATACGGCGCGAGGGCTCCCCGCAGCAGACGTACTGGTGGAAGTTCGCATCGTTCACGGAAGCCATCACGAGTCACTGTCGGCCGCGACGACCAACGCCCAGGGACGCACGGACGCGCCGCTCCTCGCGAGAGATCGTCTCGAGCGCGGCGTCTACGAGCTGACGTTCCATGTCGGCGACTACTTCCGGCGGGCAGGCGTCACGCTGACCGATCCACCGTTCCTCGATCACGTCGTTGTCCGCATCGGCATTGCCGATCCCGAGGGGCACTACCACGTCCCGCTGCTGATCTCGCCGTACGGATACAGCACGTATCGGGGCACCTGATGTACGCGGACGTCGCCCGCGACGTGATCAACCGGTGTCGATCGCTCGCGACCTATTCCGACGAACCTGGCTTTACCACGCGGACGTTTCTTTCCGACAGCATGCGTCAGGTCCATGCGGACCTGGCGGCATGGATGACGCGGGCCGGCATGAGCGTGCGCGTCGATGCGGTTGGCAACCTCCGCGGCTTCTACGGTGGCGCGTCGGCCGACGCACCACGACTGCTTATCGGCTCGCACCTGGACACCGTGCCGCACGCCGGCTCGTTCGACGGCGTGCTGGGCGTTGTGATGGGAGTCGCGCTCATCGAGACGCTTCACGGCCGGCGATTGCCGTTCGGCATCGAGATCCTCGGCTTTTCGGAGGAAGAGGGTGTCCGATTCGGCGTGCCGTTCATCGGCAGCCGCGCCGTCGTCCTGGACGTGGATGATGAGCTCCTCGCCGCTCAGGACGCACGAGGCATCACGATCCGTCAGGCGATCCGCGACTTCGGTCTTGACCCGGCGCACATCATGGACGCGCGTGCGGAAGCGAATGCTCTCGGGTATTTCGAGTTTCATATCGAGCAGGGACCGGTGCTCGACACGCTCAACCGACCGCTCGCCGTCGTCGATCGGATCAGCGGCCGCACTTGCGCGGATGCCATCTTCAACGGCAACCCGGGTCATGCGGGCACGACACCGATGGACGGCCGTCGGGACGCGCTGGCCGGGGCGGCTGAATGGATTGGCCGTGTCGAGGAATACGCTCGTTGCACGCCTGGATTGGTTGCCACGACAGGGCAGGTCGACGTCGCGCCCGGGGCCGCCAATGTCATACCGGGACGCTGTCGCGTGAGCGTGGACGTGCGCCATGGCGGCGATGCCGTACGGACAGCCGGGGTCGATCGTCTTCGATCGCTCGCGCACGAGATAGCCGCGCGCCGTGGGCTGGGCGTCGACTGGTCGCCACGCTTCGATCACCCGGCAACGATGATGGATCCGTCATTGGTGGGGATGCTTGCTCGCGCGGTTGAACGCGCCGGCGCGCCCCCGATGATCATGTCGAGCGGGGCGGGCCACGACGCGATGATCCTCGCGCCTCACATGCCCGCCGCGATGCTCTTCATGCGGACTCCCGGCGGTGTCAGTCACCATCCGGATGAATCCGTCACGGAAAGCGACGTGGCTATGGCCCTTGCGGCGGGCATGAACTTTCTTGACGAACTCGCGGGAGCGGTCGATGGCTGATGCCGTGGTTCGGGGCGGCACGCTGATTTCCCCGGATGGGCCGCAGCGCGCGGATGTAGCCATCGAAGACGGCCGCATCGCTGAGGTCGGGATCGATCTCGCCGGCGCGCCCGACGAGATCGACGCACGCGGTCTCTTCGTAATGCCGGGCATGATCGACGTGCACGTTCACTTCAACGAGCCCGGTCGAACCCACTGGGAAGGCGCCGCAAGCGGCAGCCGCGCACTCGCGGCGGGTGGCGGCACGCTCTTTTTCGACATGCCCCTCAATTCAACACCGTGCTGCGTGAACGCCCGTGAGATCGACAGGAAGCGCGCGGCGCTCGAATCCGCTTCCATCACCGACTTCGGACTCTGGGGAGGACTCGTCCCCGGGTCGGTACGAGAGATGGCGGACATGGCGGCGCGCGGCGTGGTCGGCTTCAAGGCCTTCATGTGCGATTCCGGGCTCCAGGAGTTTCCGCGAGCCGACGATGCAACGCTGTATGACGGACTAGAGGAGGCAGCCAGCCTCGGGCTGCCGGTGGCGGTACACGCAGAGAACGAGGAATTGACTCGCGCCTTGTCACAGCGGATGAAAGGCCGCACCGCCCGTGACTTTCTGGACTCGCGTCCCGTGCTCGCCGAGCTCGAAGCCATACAGCGTGCGCTGCTGCTTGCTGGTGAGACCCACGCGAAGCTCCATATCGTCCACGTCAGCACGGGACGAGGTGTCGTGCTGGCCGCCGAGGCGCGGGCGAACGGCGTTGACGTTTCGGTTGAATCCTGTCCCCACTATCTCTGCTTCACCGAGGACGATGTCGAGCGGCTGGGAGCGATCGCGAAGTGCGCGCCGCCGCTGCGAACGGCGGAACACGTCGCGGCGCTATGGGATCAGCTCCTGGCGCGGCACATCGACATTGTGGCTTCCGACCACTCGCCAACCGAGCCTGCTGGAAAGACCGGAGATTTCGCCGCCGCGTGGGGAGGCATCGCCGGCATCCAGTTCACGCTGCCCGTGCTGATCGATCGCGGATACCACGATCGCCGCCTGCCGCTCGAGCGAATCGTGGGGCTGGTGGCGGCGACACCGGCGCGCCGCTTCAGGATAGCGCGCAAGGGCGCGCTTGTCGCCGGCCATGACGCCGATCTGATCCTGATCGATCCGACACAATCGTTCACGGTCCGGGCGGACGATCTTCAGCAGCGGCACAAGATGAGCCCGTACGTCGGCGAAACGTTCCGCGGCACGATCCGGAAGACCCTCCGCCGCGGAGAGACGATTTTCGCAAATGGCCACATCGTCGCAACAAACGGTGGCAGGTTCGTCCGCCCAGAGCCTTGTAGAATCGAGCACCAGGAACAAAGACACCGGTGAACCTGTCAACACGCAGCGCCAATCATCCGGATCACCGGCTGCAAACGCCGGAGACGTTCGTACGCGCGCCGCTCCCAGGAATGCGGAATGCGACGGCCATCGTCCACGCATCAGCGGCCGGTGGGGCGGCATTCGTGCAGTACACCGCCGAGTTCGATCGCGGTGGAGCGCTTGCCGCTTGCGGCGATCAGCGCTTTGTGTACGTCCTCGATGGCCGGATTACGGTCGGTCCGACGACGCTCGATGCGGGAGGGTACGCGTACATCCCAGCGGGTAAGGCGATGGCTGTCTCTACCGACGCTCCCGCGCGCGCTCTGGTGATCGAGAAGCCCTATCAGTCGCTGAGCGCGGTTACGCCTCCCGCGTTGTTGACGGGCGATGAACGGCGGACGACTGCGACGTATCTCGGAGGAGATCCCTGGCTAGAGGTGCGTGGGCTCATCCCTGACGATCCGGCGTTCGACTTCCGCGTGAACACGATGACCTACCAGCCGGGCGCGGCCCTGCCCGCCGTCGAGATTCACGTGATGGAGCACGGCTTGCTGATGCTCGAGGGCGGCGGGATCTATCTTCTTGGGTCGCAGTGGTACCCGGTGCAGGCCGGCGACTTCATCTGGATGGCGCCCTACTGTCCCCAGTGGTTCGGTGCAATCGGAAAGCAGCCGGCGAAATACCTCATCTACAAGGACTGGGACCGGTATCCGGGGGATCGGGGATCGGGGATCGGGGATCCGGGATCCGGGATCCCCGATCCCGGACCAAGGATGTGATGCCGGCCGTTGACGGCGAGCGATTGTGGGGCGAGCTCGAGACGCTCGCCTCCTTCTCCGATGCGCCCGCGCCTGCGGTCACACGGATCGTTTTTAGCGAGACGGATCTGCGCGCGCGCGACTACGTGAAGGCACTGTGTCGGGAGGCGTCGCTCGTCGTGCGCGAGGACGCGGTGGGCAACACGTTCGCGCGCTGGGTTGGACGCGATCCCACGCTGCCGCCGGTCGCCACGGGGTCGCACTGCGACGCCATCCCCAACGCCGGACGCTTCGACGGCACGGTCGGCGTGCTCGGCGGGCTGGAGGCTGTTCGCGCGCTGCAACGATCGGGATTCCAGCCGTCGCGGTCGATCGACGTGGTGCTCTTCACGTCAGAGGAGCCGACCCGTTTCGGCATCGGGTGCCTGGGAAGTCGTCTGATGGCGGGGGCGCTCGATTCATCCGTGGACCACACGCTCACCTCCGACGGCCGATCGCTCAACGAGGTGCGCGCGTCGGCTGGATTCTCAGGAGCGCTGTCAGAGGTGAGGGTGCCGGCCGGTGCATACGCCGCGTTCGTGGAGCTGCACATCGAGCAGGGTCCGATCCTGGAGCAGCGTCTGCTCGATATCGGCGTGGTCACGGCGATTGCCGCGCCGGCGAGCCTGCGCATCGTGATTGAAGGGGAGGGCGGCCATGCAGGCACTGTCCTCATGCCCGACCGTCGCGACGCGTTTCTGGCGGCCGCGGAGATCGCGCTCGCGGTCGAAGGAGCCGCGCGCTCGACGGGATCGATCGATACGGTCGCAACCGTCGGAGTGTGTGACCTGTTTCCCGGCGCCATCAACAGCGTACCCAGCCGGGCGAGGCTCGAGGTAGACCTCCGGGACATCGACCTTGCGCGGCGCGATTCCATGCTGGTCAGCATCGGCCGGTCGAGCGAAGAGGTCGCTGCCCGCCGCCGTGTGACCGTTCGTCTCGAGCCAATCAACGCGGATCCACCGGCGCAGTGCGCGCAGCAGATCATCGACGCGATCGGCACCGCGTGCGAGGCCCGCCGCCTGCGCTATCAGCCGATGATCAGCCGCGCGTACCACGACTCGCTGTTCATGTCGCGCATCGCGCCAACCGGCATGATCTTCATCCCGTGCCGGGGCGGTGTGAGCCATCGACCGGACGAGTATGCGTCGCCGGACGCGATCGCGCGCGGCACAGCGGTCCTGGCTGACACGCTGGCGGCTCTCAGCACCACACCTCGATCCAGTGAATGAGTGATTGGCGGGAAGCGGCGTGTTGCGAGAAGGGGAGACCTGCGAGCCTCCCGTCTATTTAGGTTTCGAGGCGGCCGCTCGCGCCTGGTCGTACGTGTTCTTCAGGTGCACGAGGTCGACGTTGCCTTCATGGCAGGTGTCTTCGACGTCCCACTCGGCCGGACCGAGCGCCTTCTGGCGCCTCATCGGCGCCGGAGATGTCATCGTCCAGGGTCGTGTAAACACCTTCGGATTGTCGATCGTCATCGTCCACTTGATCGTGTTCGAGTCGAGCATGGTAAACCGCTCGACGATATGCGCGTCGGCGCCGTGAAAATCTCCGCCGAGAGACATGCGGGGCTTCTCGGCGAAATTCCTCGTGTCGACGACCAGCGTGTCGCCTTCCCAGCGTCCAATCGAGTCTCCCGTCCAGAGGCGAATGCCCGCGGGAAGATGCTCGAGTCGGTCCATGGGGATTACGCGCGTGATGTGCTGGGTCGCGTTGATGATGAAGTTGTTCCCGGAAAACATGTACTCCTGCGAGAAGATTTGGATGCGGCCGAGGTCGTAGAACTCGCAGTGGCCGACCTGATCCTCGTAGCCGTTGGAGTCTTCCCGGCGGCGGTTCCGCTCCGCCAGCGCCCACGCCTGATAGGGGATGATGCCGTCCGGCGGGTCGATGATCAGGGTCGGCCCGGCCGTCACGCCGAACCCTGCGGGATGATCTTCGAGGATGACCGTGTGCGTCACGCCGCCGGGCGCTCCATTCCAGTTTCCCGTCAAGTCAGGTTTGCCGTCCGCCCGTCGCGGAATGGGACCGGCTGGCGTCTTCACGGCGTTCTCGTCGCCGCGCGCTAGCTGACCGATGCTCGGGACAGGCGTGACGCCGAGCATGACGGCCGCTGCCGCGACCGACAACAGCAAACGGGTTCGCGTACTCATGCGTTATTCCTCGTCAGTTGACGTCGAAATCCCTCGGCCACGTATGGTGAATGCCCATCTCGTCCAGCATCGCGGTGCACTCGTAGTCGAGGATGCCGATATCTTTCTGGCGCTGGATAGTCATTCGGATCGTCCACGGCCGCGTAAACACCTTTGGGTCTGTCATCGTGGCTTCGTACTGGAGCGTGTCGGCATTGATCGGCGTATACCGCTCGACCACTTTCAGCGCGTCGCTGTGGAAATTCCCGGCCATGTCGAACCACGTATAGCTGTTGAAGTTCGTCAGGGTGATCACCAGGGAATTGCCTTCGAAGCGGGCGCGCGCCATGCCCATCCAGGCGGTTTCTCCGTCGGCGGGTGGCGGGGTGTTGCCGATCGGAACGACGCGCTTCTTGTGACTCCACTCGTATACGAAAGTCACAGATTCCGGCGTTTGAATGATCTGAAACGGCCATCCGAGATACGTCATGCGCGGAATGCCCGGCAGATAGCACTTCACGTACGGATCGGCATTCTTCCAGGGATCCGGATTCCTGCTGTTCTCGTAGTTTTGTTTGCGCTTCTCGAGCGCCGACGGTTGGTACGGGATCTTGCCGTCCGCCGGATCGACGACGAACCCTCTGCCCGCAGGCACACCTGGCTTGGCGCCGTGATCCTCCAGGTCGAACTTCGCGAGATTCCAGGCGCGCCACACGCCCTGGAGATCGGGCTGGCCCCCGGCTGTGCGCGGCGGCGTGTATGCCTGACCGCCTGCCGGGGCTTGAGCGGTGAGAGCCGGCGATACGGAGTATGCGATTGCCGCAACGGCAACCGCGGCGATCAGCCACGTCACGAAGCGATCTCGCATGGGACCCCTACAGCTTGTCGTAGACAGCCTGAGACTTCTCGGTGGTCGACTCTCCGCTCTGAGTCCGAGTCTTCTGGATCGTCAGGACGTTTCCGGTCAGGCTCCAGACTTCCTTGAATTCAACGACGATGTCTCCAGCCGGCGAGGAGAAGGAGCGGCGCGAGTTGATCAACAGATTTCCTCCGTCTAACTTCGCTTCGCCTGTTTCGGAGATCCCCTCGGGCGTCTGGACGGTGACCTTGCTGCCATCGAGCTTGTAAACCGCGGACACGGGTTGTTGCCGTACACTCGTACTCTCAACGGAGATGTCGGTCGGCGTCTGCTTGACGGCGATCTGGCTCGGAAATGGAATGTTCGGCGTGTTGCCGGCGACGTTCGGGCCGCTCTTGCCCACGTTCAATCTCCACGTGCCGGAAAAGTCCGGTCGTGCCTGCGCGAGCGCCACTGTCTGGCCGCCCAGTGCCAGGGCCATGCTCAGGACGATCATCAATCGCTTCATGGATCGGACACCCGGCCTTACGGGGTCTTTTCGTCGGTCAGGAACTCCTTCTTCGCCTCGACCAGGGTCAAGCTGCTGGCGTTGACGGTGGGTGTTCCGTCCTTGGCAAGAAAGCCCTTGATGATGATTTCCGCTCCGACAAAGTCCTCTTTCCTCAAGCCGGCTTTGAGCAGCGCGGTCGGACCGGCGCTCTCGACCTCCCAGGTGACTGCTTTTCCGTCCGCGTTCTTGACGTCGACGTAGATGTGCGCGTGTGGATTCTGCCACCCAATCTTGGTGACGGTGCCTCTCAACGTGATCGGCTTGTTGCCGTCGTACGTCGCCGAAAACGAGTGATGGGCCTGCACCGACGCGGTTGCGGCCAGCAGTATGCCGAGAGAGACGGCCGCGAAAGACAAATTGATGCGCATTTGGCCTCCTATATCCGGAGATTCAAATTTGGCGTCAGAATAAGGCGGATGCTACCACGCGTCCTCGGTGGCCGCCATGTTCCTGCCGAGATCCCGCCGATAGAGGAAGCGGACAGCATGTTAT
>Ga0180064_1000076_pt1 | contig 12762 bp, 10 predicted proteins | sample EasRiv200_16_10D_FD_121782 | JGI IMG/M metagenome (GOLD analysis project Ga0180064, IMG submission 121782) | Soil microbial communities from meander-bound floodplain in the East River, Colorado, USA - East River metaG ERMLT200_16_10D | ecosystem: Environmental > Terrestrial > Soil > Floodplain ... | reverse complement strand
GTATTTCGGCGCCAAAAATCGCGGCGCCAAGCAGCCCTCCGAGTCCGGCAAAAGGTGTTGCGATGAACAGTTGAAAGAGGAATCCCACCACGAACCGGAGAGGCGCGGATGCGCGATCGCCAAGCCCCTCCAGCCACGACCTCACGTCCGGAGGCATGTCGGACGCGTTGCGCAATATCAAATCCGCAGCACGCTGCTGCAACGGTGCCACCATGAGGTCGACGGCCATCGACGCGATTAGCCAGATCACGGCGCCGACAATACCGGCGCGAACCCCAATCCTGGCTCCCTCGAGAAGACCTATCGAGAGCGGTTGATCCTGTTGCGCCACATAGACGGCGAAGACGCCGCCCCCAATAATCCAGAGGCAGCAGCAGTTGGGGATGTTGACAACGGGCAGCGCGGACAGCACTCCGATGAAGAGGCCGCCAAGCAGAACCGCCTGGGTCAATCGTAATACTCGCGTCCGAGGTGGGTAATCAGCTCCTCGCCCTGCATGTGGCGCAGGGTGTTCTTCAGCTTCATCAGCTGAATGAACAGGTCGTGCTCCGGGTAGACCTCCGGCGCGTGCATCGGCGCCTTGAAGTAGAACGACAGCCACTCCTGAATGCCCGACATGCCGGCGCGCTTCCCGAGATCCAGGAATAACGCCGAATCGAGGACGATCGGCGCGGCCAGGATGCTGTCGCGGCAGAGGAAGTTGATCTTCAGCTGCATCGGATATCCGAGCCAGCCGATCAGATCGATGTTGTCCCAGCCTTCCTTGTTATCGCCGCGCGGCGGGTAGTAGTTGATCCGCACGACGTGGCAGAGATCTTTGTACAGCTCGGGGTACAGGTGGGGCTGGAAGATGTATTCGAGCGCCGATTTCTTGCTTTCTTCCTTTGTCTTGAACGACTCCGGATCGTCGAGCACCTCGCCGTCGCGGTTGCCGAGGATGTTGGTCGAGTACCACCCGCGCACGCCGAGGAGGCGCGCCTTGAGGCCGGGGGCGATGATCGTCTTGATGAGCGTCTGTCCCGTCTTCATGTCGTTGCCCGCGACCGGCGAACCGGTACGGGCGGCGAGCTCGAGCATGGCGGGAATGTCCGCGGTGAGATTCGGCGCGGCATTGGCGAATGGGATTCCTTCGCGAAGCGCCGCGTACGCGTACACCATGCTCGACGGAATCGCATCGTCGCTCTGCTCGAGCCCTTTTTCGAACGACGCCAATGACGCATGCACCGCCGTCTCTTTCATGTAGACCTCGGTGCTGCCGGTCCACACCATGACGAGGCGATCACAGCCGTGCGTCTCCTTGAACGCACGGATGTCGGCAATCACCTGCTCCGCAAGATCCCGCTTGTTCTTCCCCCTCTTGACGTTTGGACCCTGCAACCGCTTGACGTAACGCTGATCAAAGACCGCGGGCATCGGGCGAATCGCCTCGAGCTCGCCGCGGATCCGATCGAGTTGAGACGTCTCCAGCACACCCGCCGTCCGCGCAGCGGCGTACGAGTCCTCTTCGAAGATGTCCCAGCCGCCAAAGACGATGTCGGCGAGATCCGCGAGCGGGACGAAATCCTTGATCTTCGGCGAGCGCCCCTCCGTCCGTTTCCCGAGACGAATAGTGCCCATCTGTGTCAGCGATCCGATAGGCAACGCGATGCCTTTGCGAATCGCGAACACGCCGGCAATCGTCGTCGTCGCCACCGCGCCAAGCCCGACGAGGAGCACGCCAAGCTTGCCGCGTGCAGGGGCGATTTGAGCTGGTGAAGTCACAATCGCTGACTATATCATGAGGAAAATCGCATGTTTTTGCGCAAATCACGCGTCGAGCCGCTGCCTGTGACAATGAGCGCGGTGCGCATGGGCGAACGCCTGCTGCAGATCGGTATTGACGATCCCGGACTTGCAAGCGCCCTTGCCGCGAAGGTCGGTCTCAGCGGTAACGCGGCGATAGTTGTGACCGAGAACGCGGACGCGGCACGCGCGCGCGCAGCGGCGGCGAGCGCAGGCGTGCTGGTCGACGTGCAGGTGACGCCGCTCGCGACGCTGCCGTTCGAGAGCGGCGCGTTTGATCTCGTGATCGCCCACAGCATGCGTGGACTCGTGTCGTCACTCGACACGAACGCACGAACGGCGGCGTTGCGTGAATGGCATCGCGTGCTGCGAACGGGCGGCCGCGTAATGACGATCGAAGCCGGCGCCGCCGGCGGCCTGAGGGGTCTGCTGCGACAACCGCACCCCGACGATGCGTACGCGGTGTCTGGCGGGGTGGTCGGCGCGCTCGAGGCGGCGGGCTTTCGACCGGTTCGGGTCCTCGCGGAACGCGAGGGTTACAGGTTCGCGGAAGGCATCAAAGCATAAACCCGCCGTCGGCTGAGGACAGCCCAACCGTCCAACCGAGGGCACAATCGATCGCCTTTGCGGCATTATCCGGCCTGAATTATCCGTCGCAATGAGGCAAGGCTTTTGCCTTGAGCCACCTTACCTTCAATGTCCCAGGTTCCCCCCGATGAAGTCTTCACGACTACAGAGGTCGCCAGAGCCGCCGGCGTCCCGTTGGATGCCGTCCGCACGCTGATCGCAGCCGGCCACCTGAAGGTCATACCCGGGACCCGCTTTGTCACCTTGAGGGATGCGGCGAAGGCGGGCGGGCGCCTGCGCGAGGCAGCGGTGGCTTTGCAGGCACGTCCTGCGCACGCTCTTTTTACACCGAACACGACACGGCGCGATGCAAGGGATCCCGCAGTCGTTTCCTTCGTCGCCCACGTCGCCCTCGTAACGCTGGCCGTTTGGCTGTCGATGGGCCGGATCGAGACTGCGGCACTTGATGACACCGTCCGCGACGAGACGCACCTCGTTTTTCTCCTGAGCCCGGGACCGGGTGGAGGCGGGGGCGGCGGCGGCCTGCGTCAGCCTCGACCGGCCCCAAAGCTTGCGCGCCGTGGCGAAAGCCGCCTGCAGGTGTCCGTTCCTCCGGTCACCGAGAAACCAGTGATCACGACTGCGAGCGATGAATCGCCGAAACCAACGCCCGCAGAGCCGGTCATTCAACCGCCGCCTGCCCCAGCGCCTGAGCCGGAGCCTGCAAAGGTGATCGTGGCGCCTGTGGAAACGGTGGCCTCGAACGATCGCGACCGCGAAGGCGTAATCGAGCACGCGGCCGACGGCCCGGACAGTCACGGCCCCGGAACGGGGGGCGGTGTCGGCCCGGGCCAGGGCATGGGTAACGGTCGGGGCCTTGGTTCAGGGATCGACGATGGTGAAGGTGGCGGCACCGGCGGCGGGCCGTATCGGCCAGGGAGTGGCATTTCGCCGCCTCGACTCCTTCGCGAGGTCAAGGCCGAGTACACGGAAGACGCACGGCGTCGCAACATCACGGGCGACGTGCTGCTGGAGATCGTCATCCGTCGCGACGGCACGGTGGGCACCGTTCGCGTGCTCCACGGCCTTGGCGGCGGTCTCGATGAGCGCGCCACCTACGCCGTGCGGCAATGGCGCTTCGATCCGGCGCGTCGCAAGGGCATCCCGGTGGACGTCCTGGTCGAAGTGGCTGTCGAATTTACGCTGCGTTAACGGAGCGAATTCATGGATGTTGTGCTACTGATTGTCACCACCTTGTCGCTTGCGGCGGCCGTCGGCTTTGGCGCTCTGTCCTGGCGGATTGGCCGTGAAGAGCGGGAACGCGCGACGGCGCGGATCGCCGTCCTTTCGACCGCCATGGACCCCCCTTCGCCCAGGGCTGCGACGGGCCAAGCTACCTCGACAACGTCGGCAGCCGCCGGACCGCGAGTTGCCGTAGGATCGGTGTTCGACAGGGGCAACGAAGGCATCCATGGCCGTCCGCTGATCAGGGTCGCGGTCGGCGCCGTCATGACGCTCGCGATCGTGATTGGTGCGATCATTGGCGCGCGGAGCAGCGGCGGATCGGCGTCCGACGTGAGCAGCGTTCGGCCGCTCGAACTGGTCTCGATGCGCCATCAGCGCGAGGGCACGACGCTGACGGTATCGGGGCTGGTTCACAACCCCGCAGCCGGCGCGGCCGTGAATGGAGTGACCGCGGTGGTGTTTGCATTCGACCGTAACGGAGGGTTCGTCGCCAGCGGTCGAGCGCCCCTCGAGTTCAGCTCGCTTGCGCCCGGCGACGAGTCGCCGTTCGTGGTGTCGGTGCCCAATGTGTCAGATGTCGCTCGCTACCGCGTGAGCTTCCGGACGGGCCATGGGGTCGTGCGACACGTCGATCGTCGCGGCAATCAGGTACAACTCGCACAGGCTGTGAGGTAGTTCGATGCGCGCCATTCGCCTTCGCCTCGCGTTCCTATTGTCATTTGCGGCGGCCGCGGTTGCGGCGGTCGGCGCCCAGACGTCCACGGGAGCCTCGTCGCAGCAAGGCGACGAGGGCTTCCGCTTCAAGAGCGGTGTCGAGCTCGTCAACGTGACCGCCACGGTCAGCGACCAGGACGGCCACTTCGTGTCCGGCCTCACCAAAGATGACTTCACGGTGTACGAGGACGGTCAGCGACAGGAAATTACCAACTTCAGCAATGAACGCGTGCCTGTCAGCCTTGGGATCCTGCTCGACACCAGCGGCAGCATGACACCCGACAAGATGTCGGCGGCGCGCAGCGCCATCGATCGCTTCATCTACGATCTGTTAGGCAAAGACGACGAGCTGTTCTTCGTGCAGTTCGCCAGCGTGCCCGATCTACTGCAGGGATGGACTTACGACCGCCGCGCGATCAGCCGCGCCGTCGGTGAAACAACCGCCGCCGGCGGAACCGCCATGTACGACGCCATTGCGCGCGCACTTCCGATCGCCGCCGACGGTCGCAACCAGAAGAAAGCGCTGCTCGTGATCTCCGACGGCAACGACACCAACAGCCGGACGACCGTTGGCCAGCTGCGAAACCTGATTCGCGAGAGCGAAGTGATGGTGTACGCGCTCGGCGTCGACGGCACCGCGGTCAGCACCTACGCCCCTCAGCCTCGCCGCCCGACCACGCCTCGGTTCCCCATCCCGATTCCTGGTGGCCGCGGGCGTTTTCCCGGCGGGCGCTTCCCGCTGAGTCCGCAGCTGGCGCCGCAGATCCAGTTTCCGCCGATCGGCGGAGGCAGCTGGGGCCGGAGCGGCAGCGAACGGGTGAACGAAGACGCGCTCCGGGCGGTCACGGACGATACGGGAGGCCGGACCGAAATCGTCCGCGGCTTCGGCGATCTCAATGCGGCAACCGAGCACATCGCCGACGAATTGAGTAAGCAGTACTACATTGGCTACAACAGCGCCGGACAGAAAGATGGGCGCTGGCACGCCATCAGGGTGGAGATCAAGGACCGTCGCCTGCAGGTTCGCGCGCGCCGGGGATACGTTGCTTCATAAGTCCCAAACCCCAAATCCAGAGGACACGGGCTATCATCCGAACTCGTGTCCTCCTTCTGGATTGCGCTAGGGCTCAGCCTCCTCGGCGGCCTGGGCGGCCTCCTTGTCGCCTCCGGCGTTCTCCTGATCCGCGATCCATTTCGCGCGAAGCTCATCCCGTGGCTGGTGAGTTACGCCGTCGGCGCGTTGCTCGGGATTTCGATGATGGGATTGCTCCCGGAATCGCTCGAATCGCTTCCAGCCGCCCGGGTGTTCGCGACGCTGCTCGGCGGCATCCTGCTCTTCTTCATTCTCGAGAAGCTCGTGCTCTGGCGGCACTGTCACACTCATGACTGCGAGGTGCACGAGAGCACCGTCGCGTCGGTGATGATCGGCGATACGTTTCACAACTTCGTGGACGGCGCGGTCATCGCCGCCGCCGTCTTAACGTCGGTGCCGCTTGGCGTCAGTACCGCGGTCGCCGTCGCCGCGCACGAGATCCCGCAGGAGATTGGCGACTTTGCGATTCTCCTGCACGCCGGGTACTCGCGCCGGAAGGCGCTGTTGCTCAATGTGTTGTCCGCGCTGGCAAGCGCTGCTGGTGCGATTGCCGCCTTCATGGCGTTCGATATTGTTCCCCGGACCTTGCCGTACTTCCTCGTACTGGCAGCGTCGAGTTTTCTCTACGTCGCGATGGCAGACCTGATTCCAGGCCTGCATCGCGGCCGCACCGACGCCAGCTCGCTTCGGCAAATCATCCTGATTGCGCTCGGGATCGCCACCATGGTCCTCCTGTAGCTCGCGTCCTCTGATGACCTGTCCAGTGACGGGGACGCCCTCGTCAGGATCGTCAAAAACAGGCCTTATTTTTCAGATTTCGCGCTGGCAAACACCTTGCCTCATGAGAAAGTGCGTGCCCCGACCGGAGTGAACCGGTAGAGGCCGGATGAAGCTTCGCTTATGAGGAGGTCACCAACATGTTTGCCAGGTTTATTGCCGCAGTCACGGTTGTGCTCGCGCTGAGCGCGCCCGCGTGGGCGGCTGATCGGAAGGACTTGCAGGTCGCCCGCGATGTCTCGAAGCAGGTGCTGACCTATTCGCAGTTCTCGATCTTCGACGCCGTCCACATGCAAATCAACGACGGCACTGTCACGCTGACGGGTAAGGTTACGATGCCGTACAAGAAGACCGACATCGAGAAACGCGTCGCGAAGATCGACGGCGTGAACCGTGTGATCAACCAGATTACGGTGCTGCCGGTGTCACAGTACGATGACGAGCTGCGCTTCCGGGTTGCCCGCGCGATCTATGGAAACTCGTCATTCTGGAACTATGGATCGATGGCCAACCCCCCGATCCACATCATCGTCGAGAACGGACACGTGACACTCGACGGCGTCGTCAACAGTAATACTGACCGGATGCTTGCCCGGTCGCTTGCCACCGGGTTTGGCGCCTTCTCAGTGACCAACGATCTGAAGACCGACGCCGAGATGCAGCAGGAGCTCGAACATCTCTAATGTGAACCCGATCTAACCACGAAGGAACGAAGGTCTCGAAGGTCACGAACCAACCCAAAATTGGATTCGTGATCTTCGTGATCTTCGTGAGTTTCGTGGTTGTTTCTTAGGAAGGGGACTCGGCGATCTCTGAGTCCCGGCCCCGGCGAGATACCCACCAAATCACGGCGGCGAACGTGAGGATCGCCGCCACAATCGTCGATCCAAACAACAACAGCGTGCGCGAGAGAATCGACTGCGTTTCCATCTGCACCTGGATGTCGATCGGCGTACCCTGAAGGCGATCTGTGAGCGCCTGCTCCCACTCGAGGATGTTTCCCCGTTGGGTTTCGTGTGATGGCGTGTTGTGATACGCGATCTTGCTCGGCACGTGCAGCCGGAACGCGAGCAGCTCGCTGCCATCCCATCCGACGTCCCCGACGGCCTTTCCCGACGCGGGCGCACCAACGGTCTGTTTGAACTCGTACAGATCTCCATCGCGATCGAACCGGTAGGATGACCACGCGAAAGGTGCCAGCCTCTGAAGAGACCGGACATCAGCAACATCGATGCTGACGTGCACGAACCGGCGGCCGTGCCGGCGCGACGAGCTGACGGCCGTGAGCGTGGCGCCCGGCCCCTCATAGAACGCTCGCAGCCGATCACGATCGAAACGGGCGCGCGAGCTAACGTTCAGGTCGATGCCCCGCAGCGCGACCAGTGCCGGCACCGAGGCGTTCACGCTCAGCGTCGCCGACCCGTCGAGCGACAGATAGAGCTCTTCCTCGTACTCGTATTGCTTCTTCAGGACGCCACCACAGCCGGCAGCAGCAACAGCTGCGGCGAGCGCGATCACAACCCACGAACGCATCTACTCGAATGATATCCTTACGGAGGGCGAGTCCTTTTGGGCCCGCCGTAAAGCCCCGCAGCACCCCGACTCACCGACATGTCCCGGCCTACGCTCTTCCTGATCGACGGTAGTTCGCAGATGTACCGCGCGTATCACGCATTTCGCGGGAGGGGTCTGTCGAACCAGGAAGGGCAGACGACGCACGCGGTCTACGTGTTCGTTACGATGCTGCGAAAGCTCATTGCCGATCACAAGCCAGCCTACATCGCGGCGTCATTCGATCTTAAAGGACCTACGTTCCGCGATCGGATCGTGGACGACTACAAGGCGAATCGTGCCGCCATGCCGGATGACCTTGCCGAGCAGATCAACTGGGTCCATCAGGCGTGCGAAGCCCTTGGCGTCCCGATCGTTACCGCGGCGGGCTACGAGGCTGACGATGTGATCGGCACGCTGGCGCGGCGTGCCGCGTCCGACGGCTTCGAGGTGGCGATCGTCTCGATCGACAAGGATTTCTTCCAGCTCGTGCACGACGGCATCCGCGTCTACGATCCGCGCGAGGACGGCGCCTGGTTCGATGCGCAGGGCGTCCTCGAGAAATTTGGCGTGCAGCCGTCGCAGGTGGTGGACGTGCTCGCGCTCGTCGGCGATACCAGCGACAACGTGGCGGGCGTCCCGGGAATCGGCAAGAAGGGGGCGATCGACCTGCTCACGCAGTACGGCAGCCTCGACGCGCTCCTTGACAAGGCCGGAGAACTGAAGCCGAAGCAGCGTGAGGCGCTCGTCGCACATCGAGCGGCGGCGCTGCAAAGCCGTGAGCTGGTGACGATCCGGACCGACGTGCCGGTCGATGTCGACTTCGACGCATTGAAGTATCGCGGCGCTTCGCGCGAGCGCTGCTACGAGCTGTTCTCGCGCCTCGCCTTCCGCACGCTGGTCAACGAGTACGCGCCGACCGCGGACAGCGTCGAAAAAGATTATGCGCTCGTGCGTACGCCGGAAGAGCTCGAGGCGCTGATGTCCGAGCTGCGTACCGCGGGCGAATTCGCGCTGCGCGTGATCCCCACTGAGCCGTCGGCGATGCGGGCGGCCATTGTCGGCCTGGCGTTTTCGGTGCGCGATCGACAGGCTCGGTACGTGCCGCTCGGCCATGAGGGGGGAGATTCGAACAACGACCTGCTGTCGGGTGCGAGCGCCCCGGCGCAGATCGCGCGCACGGCCGCCCTCGAGCAACTGCGGCCGTTGCTCGAGGATCCCTCGATCCGAAAGCTCGGGCACGATCTGAAATTCGACGCGCTGCTCCTCGCGCGTCACGGCATCGTGCTCGGGGGCCTCGAGTTCGATTCGATGCTTGCCAGCTACCTCCTCGATGCGACCCGGCCGGGTCATCCGCTCGAAGAATCGTCGCTCGAGCATCTTGGGTACAAAGCCCTGACGGAAGAGGATGTGTGCGGCCGCGGCGCGAAGTCCGTCTCGTTCGCTCACGTATTGCCTGAAGCGTTCCTCACGTTTGCCGGCGAGCGCGCCGACCTCGCGCGTCAGCTGTCAAACAGGCTGGCGCCTCTACTCGTGACGGACCAGCTCCAGGAGGTGTATCGCGAGCTCGAGATGCCGCTGATCCCCGTTCTCGCCGATGTCGAGCGTGCCGGCATCCGGATTGACGGCCCGGCGCTAGCGGCGCAGTCGCAGCATATCGAGCAGGCGCTGGCCCAGCATACGGCCCGAATCTGGGAGCTTGCCGGCGAGCAATTCAATGTGAACTCGCCGAAACAGCTCGGCGAGATCCTTTTCGAGAAGCTGAAACTACCCGCGCTGAAAAAGACTGGAAAAACACGCTCGGTGTCGACGGCCGCGGATGTGCTCGAGGAGCTTGCTCTCAACCATGAGTTGCCTCGCCTGGTGCTCGAGTGGCGCGGCCTGCACAAATTGAAGAGCACGTATATCGACGCGCTCCCGCTGCTGGTGCATCCAGAAACCGGGCGCGTGCACACCTGCTTCAACCAGGCGATTGCCGCGACGGGCCGATTGAGCAGCTCCGATCCGAATCTGCAGAACATCCCGATCCGGACCGAGCTGGGACGCGAGATCCGCCGCGCCTTCATCGCCGCACCAGGCAACGTCCTGATCTCCGCGGACTATTCGCAGATCGAGCTGCGTGTGCTCGCGCACATGGCCGGCGAAGAGTCGCTCATCGAAGCGTTTCGCAGCGGCGAGGACATTCACGACAGAACGGCCCTGAAACTATTCGGCGCCGACAGCGGACTCGACCGGCACGAGCTGCGCAGCCGTTCGAAGATGGTCAACTACGCGGTGCTGTACGGAAAAACGCCCTTCACCCTTGCGAAGGACATCAATGTCACACAGGAAGCCGCACAGGAATTCATCGAGGCATACTTCAGGGGTTTTCCGCGCGTCCGTGCGTTCATCGACACCATGCTCGAAGACGCGCGCCAAACGGGCGTGGTGCGGACGATGTTCGGGCGCCGGCGGCTCGTGCCCAATCTGACAAGCCGGAATTTCCAGATGCGCGCCCAATCGGAACGCGAGGCGGTCAACATGCCCATCCAGGGCACCGCCGCGGACATCCTGAAACGCGCGATGATCGACCTCCATGCCGCACTCGCGACGCAGCGGCTGCGCACGAGGATGATCCTGACCGTGCACGATGAGCTCTTGTTCGAGGCGCCGCTCGACGAAGCCGAAAGCGCTGCGGCGCTGGTGCGCGAGCGGATGGAAGGCGCCGTCACCCTCGACGTGCCGCTGACGGTGGACGTCGGCATCGCGGACAACTGGCGGGACGCTAAGCCTTGAGAGCCGGTAATTCAAAATGCAAAATGCAAGAGGCAAACAGGACGTCGCCCGCAGTGCTTCAGTGTTTGGATTTTGAATTTTGCATTTCGCATTACTTCCATTGCTGTTTGACAGATTCCCACTGACTGCGAAGGGCTTCCGTGGCATCGCCCTGGTCGCGTGCGGGGCGTATGCGGGCGCGCTCCGGGATGATTGCCTGCGTCACGAGGTGATCGATGTCGGACCGCAGCCACACGGACGTCTCTGAATCCAGTGGCGCGCGTACCCACGCCGCGACCGCCGCGTCCCACGCCGCGTCGATATCGCCAACCCCGCGCGCGGCGACCGCTCGCCAGTAGTTGGCGGGAGCGCTGCCCGGATCCCGGCGCAGCTCCTCTCCCATCCGCGCCGCCATCCGTTCGTAGAGTCGCGCGCGGCGGTCGGGCTCGCTCGCTTGCGCCTCGCGATCGAGCGCGGTCGCCCACCAATCGAGGAGCATCATCCGATCGCGTGTCGGCAGGAAGGCTCCGCGCTCGATTGCAGTGTCGAACAATTCCGCGGCGGGACCAAACAGCTCGCCGAAATACAACGACTGCCCAAGGCCCACGAGAAAGTCGAGCTGATCGCGGGGCATGAGGGCGGACGAATGAACCGTGCTCAATGCGTCGCGGGCGGCACCCAAGTCGGCGGAATCCGCCGTCTGCCGATACCGTTCGAGATGGGCACGGGCCTCCACGAGCGCGGCAGCATCGGCGCTGCCCGGCTGCGTCCGGGCCTGGGCGGCGGCCGCAATCGCCCCGTCATAATCGGCCGCGTTGTACAGCGCGCGCGCCTTCACGAGCACCGGCGGCTCCGCCGCGTACGCGCTTCGGGCCACGAGCGCCATCGCAATCACGACGATCGCTGTCACCATCCGGACACTGCGCGACCCCTTTGGGGTCGCGGAAGGTCGCATTCCCGAATCGTAGCATTGGCGGCGCTGCATGAGCCGGCCTATCGGGCGGGTCCCCTTTGTTACAATGCGCTGCGATGACCGTACCGGTGATCGTGCCTCGCGCCGAGCACGCCGTCTCCCGCAGGCAGATTGATCCGGATGCGCTGAAGGTTCTCTACCGCCTCCATCAGAACAACTACGTCGCGTACCTGGTCGGCGGCAGTGTCCGCGATCTGCTCCTCGGCCGCAGGCCCAAGGACTTCGACATCGGCACGTCCGCGCATCCGTATCAGGTCAAGCGGCTGTTCCGGAACTGCTGGATCATCGGGCGACGGTTTCGCCTCGCACACGTTCGTTTCGGAAACAAAACCATTGAAGTCGCCACGTTCCGCCGTCAGCTCACCGCCGCGGAGCTTGCGGCGCCCGAGGAACTACCGGAACATGACGGCATCCCGCTCACCGACGCGGCCGACGCCGACCGGCTGCTCCATCGCGACAACACGTTCGGCACGCCCGAGGAAGACGCGTTCCGGCGCGACTTCACGATCAACGCGCTCTTTTACGACATCGCCGACTTCTCGATCATCGATTACGCCGGCGGCCTTCGAGATCTCGACGCACGAGTGATTCGGTGTATCGGTGAGCCGACCGAGCGCTTCCAGGAGGACCCGGTTCGGATGATCCGAGCGGTGTCGATGGCATCGCGGCTCGATTTCACCGTGGATCCGCCGATCGACGCGGCGTTCGCGGCGCACCGTGGTGAGCTCGCGCGCGCCGCGCCGGCGCGGCTTGTCGAGGAGATCTACAAGCTGCTGCGCGCGGGGGCGTCGGAAAGAGCGTTCCGCATGCTGGCCGAGCGCAGACTCCTCGAGCCGATTGCGCCGGAGATGCAGAAGCGGGCGGGCGAAGCGCTCTGGAAATCGCTCGCCGCCCTCGATGCGTACCGACGTCCGTTCGAAGAGACACCGGAGACGCTGACGAACGCGATTCTGCTCGGGACGCTGCTCGTGCCGATCGGATACGACTTCCGGCCGCCGCCCTTCGTGCCGAATCCCAGCGGGAAGCCGCGGAAAGAGCCCGCGATGTCGCTCGGCATGCTGCCGCTCGCGCGGCGCGACGTGGAACGCCTCCGTCACATCCTCACGCTTCAGCGGCGCCTGACCGACCTGCACCTCTCGCCGCGGGCGCGCAAGGCGCTCATGCACCGGGGCCCGTTCCGCGAGGCATTGACCTGGCTGGAGATTCACGGGAACGCACCCGAGGTACTCGAGCACTGGCGCGGCTTCATCGAGGCAGCGAAAACCTTCGAGCCGGAGGGGGAAGCGGCGGACGCAGCGCCGCCACG
>Ga0180064_1000070_pt1 | contig 13002 bp, 14 predicted proteins | sample EasRiv200_16_10D_FD_121782 | JGI IMG/M metagenome (GOLD analysis project Ga0180064, IMG submission 121782) | Soil microbial communities from meander-bound floodplain in the East River, Colorado, USA - East River metaG ERMLT200_16_10D | ecosystem: Environmental > Terrestrial > Soil > Floodplain ... | reverse complement strand
GTGGCGTTGGCGCGGTTGGCGGCGCGCGTCAGCTCGGCCAGCTCGCGGATCAGATCCCCTTCGGCCAGCATCTGCTGACTCTGCTGGTTCCGGAAGAACGGATCGCTTTGCAGGTCGGCGGAATTCTCGACGTGCATGCGCTTGGCCAGCTCGTCCACCCGGCCCTGCTCGAACGGGTTGAAGTCGTAGCCGCTGCTGATATAAAGCACCGCCTTGCGCCGGTTCTGCAGCTTCTCGAGGTTGCGGACCAGATCGTAAGCCGTGGAAAACGCCACGTGCGCGCGGTGGCGCAGCTCGGTGGGCCCGTTCGGGCCCTGCCCGCCCTGAATGATCTCCGACGGCTTCAGCGCGTTGCCGGTGATGCGCGAGACCGCCGAATCGAGCACCTGACGGTCGTAGGTCAGCTGCTGCGAGATCGACGAGGTGCCGGTGGTCACGATGCCGAACATGTCGCCGTCGTGAATCAGGTTCTTCAGCATGCGCTTCAGCAGATCGCGCGTGCGCGGCGTCTCGCGGAACCCGAGGTGCAGGTCGTCGATGAAGAGCAGGAAGACGCGGCCGGCGGTGTCGTTGGTGGGCCGGTTGCGCGGCAGGATGATGCCCTCCTGCACCGGCGCCGGCGGCGGCGCCTGCACGCTGTAGGCGCGGCCACCGTGGATCAACTCGAGCGACGCGATGTTCTGCTTCACGCCGTCTTCGTAGACTTCGATTTCACCCGGCTTCAGATCGGCGATGAACTGGTCTTTGTTGTCGCGAACGATGAGGTCGGTGGTAATCAGGTCGACGCTGACGCGGAACGTCGGGTTCGGCGCGGTCTGCGGCGCGGGTGTGGGCGCCGGTTGCTGCTGCGCCTGGGCTGCCACCGGCCCATGGGCACTGGTGATCAGCGCGGCCAGCAGGCATGCGAACAAGCCAGCAAACAGCAACCGGTTCGTGTTGCGCATAGGTCAAAAGTATAGCAGTCTTGCCGCATGCAGCTGGCGCTGGCGTCTGATCATGCGGGATTGGACCTGAAGGAGGAGCTGGCGGTCTTTCTGGCGGGTTTGGGCCACACCGTCGAGAATCTGGGCACCCATTCCAGGGACCCCGTCGATTATCCCGATTCGGCCCGTGCGGTGGCTGAGGCGCTGACCCAGGGACGCGCCGAGCGCGGCATCGTGGTGTGTGGGAGCGGCGCCGGCGTCTCGATTGCGGCCAACAAGGTGCCGGGCATTCGAGCTGCCGTGTGTCACGACACCTACAGTGCCCACCAGGCCGTCGAGCACGACGACATGAACGTGTTGTGCCTCGGCGCCCGGGTCGTGGGCGGCGCGCTGGCGGCCGAGATAGTGGCGGCGTTTGTGAACGCCCGCTTCTCCGGTGAGGGCCGGCACCGGCGGCGTCTCGACAAGCTGATCGCAATCGAGCGCGAGTTCACGCGCCCCGCCGCGGTTCCACAGTCCTAGGCCGCTGGGCTCGGCGCCTGCGGCGGCTTGCTGCCGCGGCGACGACGGCGCGTCAGCACTCGCGCCAGCCGTTCCAGGGCTTCGGCCGCCGCGGCGAAGTGGTCGGGCGACGCGCCGCCATCTCCCCACACTGCCGGGTTGAGGCGCTCGGCCAGGCCCAGGAGCGCCTGCCGGCGCACCTCGTCAGTGGTGCGCCGCTCAACGCGCTCGCGGACCATCGGGTACCACTCCGCCAGGAACGCCATGCGCTCCTCGTCGGTGCCGGGCGGCAGCACCGTGGGCACCGGACGGGGCCGATCGGGCGGTGGTGTCGCGGCGACGGGCGCCGGCACGGCTTCGGACCGCTGGGGTGTCGGCTGGCCGTCCTCGCGGCGCGGGCGGCGGCGGCGAATCTCGGGGGCCGATTCGATCACCTGGCGCTCCGCCATCACGGCTTTCCAGTCGAAGGCCACTTCCGGAAAGCTGGCTTCGAGGTGCCGCATGACGGTCGGCTCCAACGGCAGCCGTCCCACGCGCGCCACCGAGGGGCCGCGGAAGGCGTACAGAATCCGCGAGCGCTGCCGCCCGGCCTCGTTGAACCAGTGCATCAGATACGTGGTCTCGTACCCGCGCTTATCGCGGATCACCCTCAGGAACGGCACTGGGCTAGCGGCGCTTGGCGGGCTTACTCGCCGGCTTTGGCGCGGAGGGACGCCCACTGGCCGCGCGGCGGACCGGGACGGCCTTCTTGGCCGCGGCCTTCAACGGGCCGTTCTTCGAGGCGCTGTTCTTGCTGCCGCCGTTCCGGGCGGCGACCTTCGCCGGAGGCTTGGCGACGGCCGGGCGCTTGGCCGCGGGGGCCGGCGGCTTGGGCGCGGCGGACTTGGCCGGTTTGGGCGGGGCCTTCGCGACGGCCTTGGGCGGCTTCGACGCACCCGCGGCGCGCTGCACGAGGACAAACCGCAGCTGGTCCCCGACGGCGTGATACGCCCAGATTTCGGTCACCTCGATGCCGATGTCGGCGCACAACCGCCGGGTCACGTCGATCGACGCCGCCGGCACGTAGAGGTGAAACTCGGTGCGCTGCCTGGCAAACGCCGCCCACTGCGACATCGCCTCGAGGTTGTTCACGGACTCGGCAGTCTCCACCTCGACGATGCCGGCCAGGCGGCGCCCACGCTCGGTGGAGTGCAGCACCAGGTCCGGATACCACGGCGAGGGCGGAGGCCCGACCGGGGCGGTCTGTTCGTGTCCGGGATTGATGGCGACCTCGAACTTCCTCTTGTACTTGGCCTGCAGCAGGCGGATCACCCGATCGTGCTCGAGCTGCTCGCGGACGGGCCGCACGAGGATGGGGCTCAATAAAACCTCCGGTACGAGGGAAGGGCCTTGAAACGGCGGCCAAACCGGCCGCAGGCGCGGAAAATATAGCACAATGGCCCGATGTCTCCGGCGGCCGGTGGGCGTTCGTCTGCCCGAATCTTGCTCGTGAACGACGACCCAACCGTGGCAGACTCCTGTTCCAGGGCCCTGCGGCTGGACGGTTACGAAGTGTGGGCGGCGCTTACGGCTGAGGACGGCGTGCGGCTGGCGCAGGCCCATGCGCCCAACGCGATAGTGGTGGACATCCGCACCTCGCTGCCGCGAGCCCTGGGAGTCGCCCGATCGCTTCGACAGCTGCCCCGCCTGGGCGAGACGCCGATTGCCATCGTCAGCGGCGACCTGCACCCCACGTCCGACGCGCTCGGCGAGCTGACCGCGCTCGGCGCCGTGGTGCGCTACAAGCCGTTGTGGCTCGACGAGATGGTGGCGCTGGCCCGGTCGCTCGTGGTCGTGGCGTGAGCGGCCGCTTCCTGCAAGCCTGCCGGCTGCAGCCGGTGGACTGCACGCCCGTGTGGTTCATGCGCCAGGCGGGCCGCTACATGGCCGAATACCGGGCGCTGCGCCAGCAGCATGGGCTGCTGGAGATCTGCCGCGAGCCCGACCTGGCCACCGAGGTGACGTTGCAGCCGCTGCGACGCATCGAGGTGGACGCGGCCATCCTGTTCTCCGATCTCCTGATTCCGCTGGCGCCGCTGGGGCTGCCGTTCGACTTCGTGGGCGGCGAGGGGCCGCGGCTCGAGCGCCCGCTGTCCACGTCGGCCGACATCGACGCGCTGCGGCGCTTCGAGCCTCGCGACGAGCTCGGCTTCGTGCTGCAGGCGATCCGACAAATCAAACAGGAGCTGAACGGCCAGCTGCCGTTGATCGGCTTCGCGGGAGCGCCGTTCACGCTGGCGTCCTACGCCATCGAAGGGGGACACTCCAACTCCTTCGCCAAGACCAAGGCGCTCATGTTCGGGCACCCCGACGCATGGCATCGCCTCTGCGGCACGCTGGCCGAGCTGGTCGGCGACTACCTGGTGGCGCAGATCGAAGCCGGCGTCGATGTGGTGCAGGTGTTCGACTCGTGGGTGGGAGCGCTGAGCGCCGCCGACTACACCGAGTTCGCGCTCCCCCACTCCCGACGGATCTTCGAGATCGTCGGCCAGCGCGCGCCCACGATCCACTTCGGCACCGGCACCGCGATGATGCTGGACGTGATGCGCGAAGCGGGCGGCGACGTCATCGGTGCCGACTGGCGGATCCCGATCGACCTGGCCTGGGATCGCATCGGGCACGACCGCGGCATCCAGGGCAACCTTGATCCGACGACGCTGCTGGGACCGGTGTCCAGGATGTGCCGGCAGGTGGACGACATCATCGAACGCGTCGGCGGCCGGCGCGGGCACATCTTCAACCTCGGTCACGGCATCCTGCCGACCACGCCGCTCGAACACGTGCAGATGCTGGCCAGCTACGTCCACCGTGTGACGGCGCGCCGGCTGCCGCCCGCCTGAAGTGCCTCACTCCGCCGACGTCGTCGTCATCGGCGGCGGCATCGCCGGTCTCGCGGCAGCCTACGACCTGACCGCCGCGGGTCGGAGCGTGCGCGTGCTCGATGCCGGCCAGACGCCTGGCGGCGTGATGCAGACCGAGCGCACCGACGGCTGGGTGGTGGACCGGGGACCCGACTCCTTCCTGGTGCAGAAGCCGGCGGCCATCACGCTCTGCACCGAACTGGGGCTCGAGCAGCAGCTGATCTCGACGCTCGAGCCGCGCACCGCCTTCGTCTTGCGCGACGGGCGCCTGCACCCGCTACCGGAAGGCTCGTTTCTCGGCTTCCCCGTGTCGGTGCGCGGCCTGGCGACCTCGTCGCTGTTCACGCCGCTTGGCAAGGCGCGGATGGCGGCGGAGACGTTGATTCGCCCGCGCGGGTGGGAGGACGCCGAGGACGAGTCGATTGCCGCGTTCGTGGGCCGCCGCTTCGGCCGCGAGGCCGTGGACTACCTGGCCGAGCCGCTGCTCGCGGGGATCCACGCCGGCGACGTGGACCGGTTGTCGGTCCGCCTGCTGTTCCCGCGCCTGGTGGATACCGAATCGCAACACGGCAGCTTGCTGCGGGCCTTTCGCGCGTTGAAGCCGAAACCTTCGGCACGCGGCGCCTTCGTGTCGCTGGCTGGTGGCGTGGGCGCCCTGGTCGAGGCCCTGGTCGCGCGGCTGCCGGCCGCGACGCTGATGCGCGCCCGCCGGGCGCAGCAGGTACGGCGTGACACCGCCTCGGGTGCCTACGTGATCGAGACGATCGGCGACTCGCTGGCGGCTCGCGCGGTGGTGCTGGCGGTACCGTCCTACGAAGCGGCGGCCCTGGTGCGCGGTCTCGACGCGCCGCTGGCGGCATTGTGTGAGGGGGTGGACTACGCGTCCACGGCCACGGTGGCCCTGGGCTATCGCGCGGACCAGGTCACGCACCCGATGCATGGCACCGGCTTCGTGGTCCCGCGTGCCGAAGGCCGGGCGTTGCTGGCGGCCACCTGGGTGACGTCCAAGTGGCCGGGCCGCGCACCGCCGGGGCACGTCCTGCTCCGCGCGTTCCTGGGTGGGGGCCGCGATCCCGGGCGGCTCGATCAGCACGACGACGCGGGACTGACGCAACTGGCGACCGAGGAGTTGGGTGAGGTGCTCGGCATCACCGGCGCTCCGGTGCTAACCCTGGTGACGCGCTGGATTCGCCAGAGCCCCCAGTACGTCGTCGGCCATGGCGCGCGCGTGAGGGCAATCGAGGCCCGGCTCGACGCGCAGCCGGGGCTCTTCGGCGCCGGCAGCGGCTTCGGGGCGATCGGGATCCCGGACTGCATTGCTCATGGCCGGGCCACTGCCATCCGCATCCATGAGTGGCTGGGATCAGGCTCCGGGCTCCAGGCTCCGGGCTTCAGGCCTCGCTAAAATGGGGCTCGCATGAAGCCAGTGCACCTTATTGGCGTGCCGCTGGACCTGGGCGGCGGGCGGCGCGGCGTGGACATGGGCCCGTCGGCGTTCCGCATCGCCGGCCTCGCCGAGCAGATCCAGTTGCTCGGACGCAGCGCCGTCGACCGCGGCAACGTGCCGGCGCCGCTGCGCGAGTCGGGCGCACCCGGTGACGAGCGCAAGAAATACGTGGACGACATCGCCGACGTCTGTCGCCGCGTGCACGCCGAGGCCTTCAAGGCGCTGGAGGCCGGCGCCCTGCCGCTGGTTCTCGGCGGCGACCACAGCCTGGCCGCGGGATCGGTGGCGGCCAGTGCTGCGTGGGTGCGCCAGGCCTCGGCCTATCCGCTCGGGCTGATCTGGGTGGACGCGCACGGCGACATGAACACGCCCGAGACGTCCGGGAGCGGCAACGTCCACGGTATGCCGCTGGCGGCGCTGCTCGGCCAGGAGCCGCGCGAGCTGACGAGCATCGGTCACGGGCCGTCGGTGTTGGCCCAGCACACCGTGCTGGTGGGGGTCCGCAACCTGGACGACCGCGAGAAGGACCAGATTCGGGCGGCCGGGGTGCACGTGTTCACGATGAAGGACATCGACCGTGACGGGATGGCGCGCGTGGCCGAGCGGGCGATTGCGGCCGCGTCGGCGGGCACCGGCGGCATCCACGTGTCGTTCGATCTCGATGCGTGCGATCCGTCGATTGCCCCGGGCGTCGGCACGCCGGTTCGGGGCGGGCTGGGTTACCGCGAAGCGCACCTGTTGATGGAGCTGGTCGCCGACTCCAAGAACCTCGTGGCGTTGGATCTCGTGGAGGTCAACCCCACGCTGGATATTCGGAACACGACGGCGGAATTGGGCACAGAGCTCGCGCTCTCCGCCCTGGGGAAGAACATTCTGTAGCGCAGTCTCCAGTCTTCAGTCTTCAGTCTCCAGGCCTTCTGTGCGGAGCTGCATTACTGCAGTGCGGAAACTGCAGGACCGGAGACTGGAGACCGGAGACCGACTCCCCTATTTCGGCAGTAGTCGCTCGATCTCGTCCATCACCTCATTCATCCGCCTGATTGTGAGGTTGAGCGGCTCGTCGGTGGCCATGTCCACGCCGGCGTCCTTCAGCAGATCGATCGGATACTTCGACCCGCCTGAACCAAGGAAGGTCAGGTAGGCATCGCGTGCCTTCATATCACCCGACAGCACCTTGGACGACAGCGCCTCGGCCGCGGTGAACGAGGTGGCGTACTGGAACACGTAGAAGTCGCGGTAGAAGTGCGGGATGAAGCTCCACTCGTGGGCGATGTAGTCGTCCACCACGCACACGCCTTCGGTGTGCCCATAGTAGCGGCGCGTGATGTCGAGATACAGCTTGGCCAGCGCGTCGCCGGTAATCGGCTGCCCGGCCTGGGCCATCTCGTGCATCTTCAGCTCGAACTCGGCGAACTGCGTCTGGCGGAACACCGTGGACTTGATGCCCTCGAGATAGTTGCCGAGGATCGACAGCCGCGTCGGCGTGTCCTTGATCTGCTTCAGGACGTGGTCCACGAGCAGCGCCTCGTTGAAGGTGGACGCCACCTCGGCGACGAAAGTCGCGTACGAGGCGGTGGCATACGGCTGACGCTTGTTCGAGTAGTAGCTGTGCATCGTATGGCCCAGCTCGTGGGTCAACGTGCTGACGTCGTTGTACTCGCCCTGGTAGTTCAGCAGCATGTAGGGGTGCACGTCGTAGGCGCCGCCGTTCGAGTAGGCGCCCGACACCTTGCCTTCGGTCGGGTACCAGTCGAGCCAGCGCTCCTTGAAGGCGCGCTGCAGCACGCCGGTGTAGTCCGGGCCGAGCGGCGCCATCGACGAGACCACCATCGCCTGCCCCTGCTCGGGCGTGTATTTCAGATCCACCTCGGCCACCAGCGGGGCATACAGGTCGTAGTAGTGCAAGTCGTCCTTCAGGCCCATCATCCGCTTGCGCAGCTTCAGGTAGCGGTGGAACGTCGGCAGGCTCTTGTTCACGCCCTCGATCAGCCGCATGTATACCGACACCGGGATGTTGGGGCCGTTGAGCGCCGCCTCGAGGTTGGAGCTGTGCTTGCGCGCGCGAGCGTAGAAGAGCGACTTCTGCACCTGCGAGTTCATGGTGGTACCGAACGTGCGGCCGAAGCTGCCCAGCGCGTTGAAGAACGCCCCCATCGCCGCCTTGCGATCCTCGCGCTTGGGCGAGATGCGCAGCGCCGAGTAGCCGGCCTGGTCCACCTTGGCGGTCTTGCCGTCGGCGAGCGTGATCGTCGGATACGGGAAATCGGCGTTGGAGAGGATGGTGTAGATGTTCGACGCGGACCCCGCCAACGGGCCGGCGTCGGCCAGCAGCTTCTCTTCCGGATCGGTCAGGGTATGCGCGGCGCGCCGCACGATGTCGCGGAGGTAGAACGCGTACGGCTTGAGCCGTGGCTCCGCGCCCAGGAGCGACTCCACCTTCGCGCTCCCGACCCGCAGCACCTCCGGCTCGATGAACGCCGCCTGGGCGGCAAAACTGGCGTACAGCTGCTGCATCTCCTGCTGCATGCCTTGCGGCTCGGATACGCGGGTGTCCTGGTCGGACAACATGCTGGCGTAGACGTAAAGTCGCGACAGCTCCTTGTCCAGCCGCGACATCAGCTCCAGCGCTTCGGCCAGCTTGGCACCCGACGTGCCGAGCGTGCCCTCGAACTTCCGGAGGGCCGGCAGTTCCGCCGTGATCTCCGCTTTCCGGGCGCGCCAGGCCGCCTGATCCGGGTAGATGTCAGCCAGGTTCCACTTGAAGGAATCGGGCACCTTGGCACGGTCGCGTTCTTGGGCCGTCAACAGCATCGTAGTCACCAGAAAGAGAACACCGGTCAGGGCCAGGCGCATGGTTCGAGGGTGCATGAAGGCGGCTCCCGGTTCAGTTGAAGACAGGCTTGCTAGTTTAGCAGCGAGTCCCGCGGGCCAATGCCGGTGGGACGAGCCGCAGGCAAAGCGGGACGAACTTCCGCTAATACAATGGCGGCTGGATGCCGCGCCGGCCGCTGATCGCAGACTGGGCAAGCCTTTCCGACGACGCGCTCCTCGACGTCAAGATGGTCGATCTCCCGCTGGCCATCGAAGGCGCGCTCGCCGCGCGCGTGGCCCAGCTCCGCGACGAGATCGCCAACGTCGGGCTGACCTGCCCGCTGCACTTCTACCTGTCGGACGAGTGGTTCACGCCCGACGGCGCCACCGCCGTCGCCGTCCCGTTCTACCTCGCGCATCCGCGGCTCGAGCGGCTCGAGGAGGCGCAAATGCTCGAGGTGGAAGGCGGCGAGCACGAGTGGGGCATGCGCATCCTGCGCCACGAGGCGGGCCATGCGATCGACAACGCCTTCCGCCTGCGCCTGCGCCGGCAGCGGCGCGCGGTGTTCGGCTCCCCCGCCGAGCCGTACCCGGAGTTCTACACGCCGAAGCCGTACAGCAAGAGCTTCGTGCTGCATCTCGACGCCTGGTACGCGCAAAGCCATCCCGACGAGGATTTCGCCGAGACGTTCGCGGTCTGGCTGACGCCGCGCAGCCAGTGGCAGCAGCGCTACGCGGGCTGGCCGGCACTCCGCAAGCTGGAATACATGGACCAGCTGATGGGTACGCTGAAGGGCGTGCCGCCGCGGGTGGACAATCCCGCCGAAGTGGACCCGCTTTCGGGCCTGCGGCGCACGCTGCGGCAGCACTATCGGTCCAAGCGGCGTCACTACGGCATCGACTATCCGAACTTCTACGACCGCGACCTGCGCCGCATCTTTTCGGACGAGCCGCAGTTCAGCGCCAACCCCACCGCCGCGCAGTTCATCGGCCGGATCCGGCGGCCGGTGCGCAAAGTGGTGGGGCGGTGGACCGGTATCTACCAATACACAATCGACCAGGTGCTCGAGGACATGACGGCGCGCTGCCGGGAATTGCGGCTGCGGCTCGCCGTCCCCGAGGACACGGCGCGGCAGGAGTTCACCGTTCTCCTTACGGTGCAGGCCATGAACTATCTCCACGCCGGCGGGCACCGCCTGTTCCTGTGAAGCGCCGCGTCCTGGCCCTCGTCCACGACCACCTGGTGCCGCCCCGCCAGACCAAGGGCATCGACGTGCGCGAGGCCGAGTGGAAGATGGAGTTCGACGTCATCGAGACGCTGCGCGAGATGGGTCACCAGGTGCGGGTGCGCGGCGTCCACGACGATCTCAGCGGCATCCGGCCCACGGTCGCGTCCTTCACCCCGCACATCGTCTTCAACCTGCTCGAAGCGTTCGCCGGCGTCGCCACCTTTGACCAGAACGTGGTCAGCTACCTGGAGCTGCTGCGCCTGCCCTACACCGGCTGCAACCCACGCGGCTTGATCCTGGCGCGCGACAAGGCGTTGTCGAAGCAGTTGCTCGCCCTCCACCGTGTGCCGGTGCCGGCCTTCACGGTCGTGCGGCGCGGCCGCAAGCCCGTGCTGCCACGCAAGCTCGGGTATCCGTTGATCGTGAAATCCATGTTCTTCGAGTCGTCCACCGGCATCTCGCAGGCGTCCGTGGTCGAGAACGACGAGCAGCTGGCCAAGCGCGTCACCTTTGTCCACGAACACTTGGAGATGGCCGCCATCGTCGAACAGTTCATCGACGGCCGGGAGCTCTACGTCGGCGTCCTCGGCAACGAACGGCTGGAAGTGCTGCCGGTGTGGGAGATGTCATTTGCGGGCATGGCCGACAACCGCTGGCGTATCGCCACCGAGCGCGTGAAGTGGAGCACGCGCTATCAGAAGCGCCACAACATCCAGACCGAGCGCGCCGAGCTGCCGGACAAAGTCGTCGAGACCATCCAACGCATCGCCAAGCGCGCCTATCGCGCGCTCGACCTCAATGGCTATGCCCGCATCGACATCCGCCTGGATGGCGACGGCCGCCCGTACGTGATCGACGTGAATCCGAACCCGAATCTCGCCTACGGCGAGGACTTCGCGGAGTCGGCCGAGCGTGCCGGGACCTCGTACGAAAAACTGCTCGAACGCATCATCGCCCTGGGCCTGCGTTGGGAACCGGCGCGGACTGGGTAGAGAGCTCAGTTCAGAGTTCAGAGTTCAGAGTTCAGAATTGGCCGCCGGCGCGCGTGGAGCAGCGACGCAGCGACATAGAACACGATGAGCGCTGTAAACGCCATCATCACTACTCCGTGAGTCATGCCGACGACGGGCGACGCCAGGATGTTGTCCCCCGCCATCGCCCTGAGCGGCGCGATGCGGAGAAACACTTCGTTCACGGCTCCCCCGAACAGGTTGTAGGCGCTCAGCAGCATCGCGATCAGGTGCACATAGCGCCAACCGGCCGGCTTGATCCGGACCGCCAGCCAGCCGGCCGCGAGCACCACCAGCCCGGCGATCGCCAGCCAGTGCGGAAACCAGAACCGCTGCTGGGAATAGATGCCGAGCGACGTCAGGGACAGAAGGACGTAGGCCAGCGCATAGACCTTGCCCGCGGCGCGATGCCGCCGGCTTCCCTTCCGCGCCAGCATCACCGGCACGAATGCCGCCATCGCGACGACGCACGCCGCGGTGTGCAGCCACCCGATGAGGGAGAGATTGAGATTGACCATTCGGCTCCCTTTCTGCGCCGGCGATCACCGGGACGTATGGCGCGCGTGTGCGATGAGCTGCTCGAGACCGGCCAGATGTTGCGACAAGGCGCGTCTGCCCTTCGGCGACAGGCCGTACCAGGTCACCGGCCGCCGATCCTGGAACTCCTTCCGAACGTCTACGTAGCCCGCGTCCTCGAGCTTCCGCATGTTGGCCCCGAGGTTCCCGTCCGTTTCCGTCAGCAGCTCCTTGAGGCGGCTGAACGAGAGGCGATCGTGCCGCGCCAACAGCACCGCGGCGCCGAGGCGGGCGCGGTGCTGCAGGAGGTCGTCGAGATCGGGAAACGCAGGCTCGGGAGCAGCGGGCTCACGGAGCCGCTTCAAGCGCACGCCCTCCCCGGATGCCGGCGACGGTCAGGGCCAAGCCCAGCGCCACCCCGACCATCGTCCAGGCGTAAGCCGAGACCAGCGTGACCACGACATAACCAACGCCCATCAAGGCGCCGACCCAGATGAACGGCCGCTCGCCGTGTACCCCCGCCGTGAAGTAGCCGAGCGCCAGGATCAGCAGGATCACTGAGTTCAGCGCTTCCCACGGCAGGACACCGCGGCTCGGCATCAGCATCGCGAGCGCAATAGCGAGCAGCATCCCGCCCCAATGCAACAGGTGCCGCCGGCCGTCCGCTGCCGAGACCTGACCCGTCCGCCGCGCGTGGCGCCACCCGATGTAGGCGCTGACGATGAAACCGACGGGGCCCGCGACCGCCCAGTACGGACCCACCAGCGCCTGGCGAAAGTCCACCAGGACGAACCCGACCAGCACTGCGGCTGCCCAGAGAAAGTAGAGGGCGGCTGGTGATTTGGGCCGATCGCTCGAGGCGAGCGCGTCCCGCACGAAGCGGAGGTCTCCCTCGACTTGCTCGAGCTGACTCATACAGCCTCCATTAACTCTAATTTATAGAGAACTCTGAGACTGTAGTCAAGCGCTGTTTCAGCGGCGCGGCTTTGCGGTGGCCTGTGTCTTGGCCTAGCCCTGCGCCGACAGCGCGTGCTCGGTGCCGCGCCTCATCGTCTTGATGAAGTCCGCGCGCCGAAACCGGATCGCCGACCAGTCCTCGTCGATGGCCACCATGCGCACGGGTTCGAAGCCGGCCTCTCCCATCGCCTTCCAGCCGCTGTCGCGGTTGATGGTGGACTTGTAGTTCTTCGAGGCGCCCTTCGGGTAGGCGAACCAGACCACCGCGTCACCCGCGGTCTTGGCACTCGCGGCGCGCATCGCCTTGTCGGCTTCGGGCTGTGAAGTGACGAAGGCAAGAAAGAAGCCGACGCGCTTCACCCCTGCCGCCGAGCGGTGGACGCTCACACCGTCCAGCGACTTCAGTTCCGGCTCGAACGACGCGGGTGCATCGAGGACCAGGATTGCATCCTGGTCCTTCAGGTTCATCTTCTCGAAAACGGTCATCTATTTCTTGTCGTAGTGCTGCTTGCTCTTGATCGGCGTGCCTTGGGCGTCGGTGCCCTCGGAGGTTATGGTCAGCACCTTGCCATCCGGCGACAGCGCCCAGGTCTGGGTCTCGGTCAGCTTGCCGTTGAGGTGTGCCGTCCGCACGACGGTGGTCGGATTCGATCGCTTGAAGGTAACGGTAGCGGGCTGGTTCGGCACCGGATACTCCTTGCCGTCCAG
>Ga0180064_1000069_pt1 | contig 13103 bp, 9 predicted proteins | sample EasRiv200_16_10D_FD_121782 | JGI IMG/M metagenome (GOLD analysis project Ga0180064, IMG submission 121782) | Soil microbial communities from meander-bound floodplain in the East River, Colorado, USA - East River metaG ERMLT200_16_10D | ecosystem: Environmental > Terrestrial > Soil > Floodplain ... | reverse complement strand
CTCCGCCGGGCGCAGGAACGGCACGTCGAGGCCGACCGCGCGCCCCGCCTCGGCTATCGCCGGCGAGTCGGTGCTGAGCACGGTCCGGCTCAGCAGCCGGCTGTCGCGCGCGGCCGCGGCCGTGCGCGCCAGCAGCGAATGCCCGCCGACGACGCGAAGGTTCTTGTCGGGCACGCCCTTGGACCCGCCGCGGGCGGGCACGATTCCGAGCACGGTCATACGGTGAACGACAAGCGTTTCTGCACCGACAGCGGTGCCCGGGCCAGTACCTCGGCGACGCGGGGGCCGGCGCCGCCATCGCCGTAGAGCGCATCCGACTGGTAGCGGCCGTGGGCCAGCTGCCGGCGGATGGCGTCCACGATGGCGGCACGCGCGTGGGGGACGTCGAGCACGTTGGGCCCGCGGTCGCGCCCGGTCTGGCGGGTGCCGATGTTGACGGCCGGCACACCCAGGAACGCCCCCTCGCGGATGGGCGCGCTCGAATTACCGACCGTGCACGCGCACAGCAGCATCAGCCGCACGTAGGTCTCGATCGGGAAGTTCTTGTAGAAGCGGATGTACTCGGGCCGGTTCTTCTCCCGGAACGTCCGCATCCCGGTGGAGATGTCCTCGGAGCCTGCGTCCACGTTGGGCCACAACATGATGGTGGGCATTCGCAGCTCGTCGAGGGCCAGCAGCGTCTCCCAGATCTGGTCCTTGCCCTGGCCGTATTCGGTCGTGACCGGGTGCTGGTTGACCAGCAGGAACGGCTGGCTGACGTCGATGTGCGCGCCCACGCCCTCGCGGTCCAGCCACTCCGCGTGCGGCATCTCGCCGGCGCTGGCCGCGATCTCGCTGACGAGATCGATGCGCGGGCAGCCGACGACGTGCACGGTCGCGGGCGACTCACCCATGCGCACGATGCGGTCGGCGGCGACCTGGTTCGCCGGGAAGTGGATGTGCGACAGCTTGGTCACGGCATGGCGGATGCTCTCGTCGATGGTGCCGCTGATCTCGCCGCCCATCGTGTGCGCCACGGGAATGTTCATGTAGGACGCCGCGATCGCCGTGCTCATCGTCTCGAACCGGTCGCCCACGCTGACGACGACGTCCGGCTTCAGCAGCTCGAACATGGTCGGCAGTTCCAGCAGGCCCAGGCCGGTGGACTTGGCCATGGTGGCGGGCGTTTCCCCCTCCACGATCATCGTGACCCGCGCGTCGGGCGTGAAGCCGTCCGCCTGGATCACGTCCACCACCGAGCCAAAACGGTCGAGCAGCGCCGAGGCGCCGACGATGAGCTGGAGCTTCAGATCCGGATGGGCCTTGGTGGCCCGCATCACCGACTTGATGCTGCTGTAGTTGGCGCGGGAGCCGATGAACACACAGACGTTGCGCACGCGAGACCTCGACTGATCCTTAACTGCTGCGTTGCAGGCGGTGAATCGACCGGTGCCAGACCCGCGCGACGCGCTTGGCCAGCCGCTGCCAGCGCGTCCCGATGCGGACTCCGGCACCCCGAGCGATCTTGCGGGCGCGGTGCAGAGCCCACGAGGCGTGTTTGCGGACCGCCGGCAGCGGTCCCGCGGCCAGGCGGTCGACGGCCCACGCCGGGAGAGCCGCAAGCCAGAGAACGGGCCACGCCAGCGGCGCCCACCATGGCGTGCCCTGCCGCGCCGGGGCCGGCTGCGCAGCCAATCGCTCCAGTGCCTCGACGAAGAGGGGCGTCGCCGGCCGATCCAGGCCGTGCGGCCGGATGAAGCTCGAGACGAAGCGGCGGGCCTCGGCGCGCGAGCCGCCGGGATCCGCCAGCCGTTCGGACAGTTGCGCGACGTGCGCATCGAGCGTGGCGGCGATGCGCACGCAACCGCCGTTCTCGGGCAGCAGGTGGCGGAAGTGGATGGTGCCCTCCTGCGTGCCCGCGAACTCCTCCGAGAGCATCGAGAAGACCGGACGCCCGAGAATCGCTGCTTCGATCATGGCGCTCGTATTGACCCCGACGACCGCCGTGCAGTGGTGGAGCGAATCGAAGAAGTCCGCCCGATTCTCTTCGTCTACAGGATTGTACCCCCGTGGCGGAAACACCCTCACGCCGGACAGGTCAGCCAGCGGGTCGGTTGCCCACGAGTGATAGTTGTACGGATGCGGCCTGACCAGGATGTTGATCCGCTGCAGCACCGGATCGTCGCTGGCGCGCAGCGAGGCGATCCAGCGCCGAACGAAAGGCACCTCGACGTTCGAACGTGAGATGAACGCGGACGATCCCGTGAAGAGGATGAACGGTCCATCGTCCGGCAGGCCCACGCGCGCGCAGAACGCGTCGCGTTCGCGCGTGACCTGTCTCGCAAACCAGCGGTCGAACGGCTGCGCTCCCGTCGTGACCACTTTCTCGGCGGGAATGTAGTGGTACTCGGAGGCTTCCCGCTTCTGGGCATCGTTCCAGACGACGACCAGATCGGGCTCGACACGCATGAGCCCCTTGTTGGTCAAGTTGTCCCAACTTGCCACGCACACCGCCGTGCGGATGCCGCACGCGCGTGCCGCCTTGATCCAATCCACCTGCGGTGATGCTGACGCGACGAGGGGCGAGACCAGCAGCACGTCGGGCGCTTCATTGCGCAGGAAGTCGACGATGAGCCGATTCAGCGGCACGGCCTGCTCACCGGCCATCAACACGCGTTCGAGCCGCCGCACCGTGTCGGGAGCGACGCGTGGAATCGCGTCCAGCCAGTGATACGCGGACGGCAGCACCTTTCGTTTCATCCGCGCGCGAAGCGCCGGCGCGGCCGCGAACCGCGGGTGAAGGTACCGAACGAAATCCATGATTCCGCGGAGCCTGAACGCGATGTCGGCCCACATCCCTTCCGCCTGCGGAACGACGCCGGCGACGCGCACGTTGGGAAAGTGCGCGTGCAACCCCTCGAGCCCGACCGGTTTCTTCTCGCGCCCGTACCCGACGGCGAGAGTGACCTGGTGTCCGCGCGCGGCGAGCTCACCGATCACCGAGTCGAAAAACCGGAGGTACTCCGGCGAGCCCATCAGAAACAGAATCTTCATATCGTTGAAGGCGATCCGGACAACGCGAGTCGCAGCAGCGGAAGGTCGCTGACGTCAACGGGAACCAGCGGAGCGCTGCCGAGCCGTTCGAACAGGCGTCGGGCGACGTCAAGATGTGGCGACTGGAACGTCCGGCGCGAATAGAACGCCAGCGACGGCACACCGCAGAACGGCGCGAGATACGAATAGCCGCCATAGGTGCCGACGAAGCTGTGCGCGCCGGCGATGACGGCCGTCTGCACCGCAAGGTTGCGCTCCGGAACCATGTGCGCAGGTCCTATCGTCATCACACGGCCGCCGGCGACCGCGGCGTCGCAGTGATCGTCAACCGCGAAGGGTGTATTGAGCAGCACGACGGGACGGTCCCGGCTGATCGTCTCCAGTATCGATGCCACGAGCGCCCGGTTTGACGGCGTATCGGGGAAACAGTCGCTGAAATAGAACTTGGCCGCGGCGTATTCGGAGGGAAGCTCGCGCAGCGCCGGCTCATTTTCCGGTTCAATCCTGGCATAGGCTGCGTACCGATCGACGCGCGTCACCGGCGCCAGCTCCTTCCAGAAGGGCATCAACAGGCGGTACATCATCCCGGGATGAAGCAGGCTTGCGCGACCGGTCTGATGCGCGGCAATCACCCGATCGACAACCTCGCCATCGAATGCCCGCACGCGGCGCTGTTTCTTTGTCGCTTCCGTCGCCGCCCTGAATTCATCCGGGGCGAAGAACGTGAACACGTCCGCATAGTTCGCGGCGAGGCCGCCGTACCAGCACCTGACCCCGCCTCGCGACACGACGAGCAACCGCTCGGGCGGCACGCTGTAGGTCTGCGCCACCCAGCGGACGAACGGAATCCAGTACAGCAGCTCGAATCCAATCTCGCCGGTCCAGGGACCGACGATGATCGGATGCCGCTGACGAAGCATCGATTCGATGCGACGGGCAAAACGGCGATCTTCATGCCCCTGTTCGTCAAGGAGACGGGCGCGCTCCAACGCTTCGGCGAAGGTTCGGTCGAGCTGGGCCAGTGAGGTCTGCACGCCTTCAACGTGCCGCCCGACCGCCCGGACGGCGGTCGCGCTCGCACATTCCCCGACAGCGTTCTGCAGCGAGTGGAGCCGCGCATCCTGGCTCGCGAGCTGCTCGCGCTGCGCCCGACCGAACTTGACCACCTTCTCCTCGAGCGCCGACAAGCGCTCGAGCTGGTGTCGTCCCGTAAGCAGGCGCCGCACCGACCCCAAGATCGTCATTGTCCGAATCCCATCCGACGCTTGATCTGCGCGACAAACGCCGCACGACGCTTCGAGCGCCGGTGCCGCGCCTTGTGGCGCTCGCGGGCGGCTTTCGCTAAGCTCTTGGCCCGCGCCGACGCGGCGAGGCGCTCTTCACGACTGCGCCGTTCCGCCTCGCGTGCCGCTTCGACCCGTCGAATCTTTTCCGCCCGCGCGGCAATCTTCTCGGTCCTTCGCCGCTCGGCCTCCAGCTCGCGACCGCGCTCGTGATCGCGTTGTCGCTGCAGGCGCTCGACGTCGCGAAAGACGGCCCCTCCGTACAGCCGCTGCAGGAGGACGGCCATCGGGTAGACCGCCGATCGCAGCCAGGCAAGCGACCGCGGGATTGTGACCGGCGCCGGCGCCGGCATGCGGCCGAGCTCCTCGAGCGCCTCACAGAGGATCGGCGTCGCCGCCCTGTCGAGCCCGAACGGCCGGACGAACTCGCGCACGAACTGCGGGTTCGTGCCGGGCTCGCCGGCAGGTCCCTGCAGCGATGCCGCGAGCAGCGCGTGATGTTCGTCGACCGTCCGCGCCGCATGCAGCACGCCTCCACCCACGCGAGTCAGATAGTGGAAATGCAGCGTCCCTTCCTGATTGTCGTGGTATTCCGGCGCAAGGACCGTGTGCACCGGGCGTCCGACCACGGCCGCCTCGATGAACGCGCTCGTGTTGAGGCCTGCGACCGCACTGCTGTAGAAGAGGGACTCGAAATAGTCTTCCCTCGACTCGGGGTCCTTCGGGTTCGAGCCGTACAACGACACGCCCTCGAACGACGACAGGTCGATCGCCTTCCACTCCTCCAGGCGCGCCGGGTGGGGCCTGATCAGCACGGCGGCCGAACGCAGCACCGGGTGTCCGCTCGCGCGGAGCTCCTGGATCCAACGACGGACAAACTCCGCTTCGACAGGACTGCCCCAGAACAGCGCCGAGCACACGTACAGGATGAAGGGGCGATCGTGTGGCAACCCGACGCGCCGACAGAACTCTTCGCGCGAGCGCACCGGTGCGCGGTCGAACCACCGATCGTAGCACTGTGCGCCCGTCACCACGATCCGATCCGCCGGCACCCCGTGCAGACGCATCGCCTCGTCCTTCTGTGTCTCGTTCCACACAAGCACGCGCTGCGGGATATCCCGAATGAGTGCCTTGCTCGAGAGGTGATCCCAGCTCCCGACGCCGAATGCGGTGCGCAATCCTTCGGCCAGCGCGGTACGGAGCACTTCGAACTGCCAGGAGCCAAGGTAGACGAGCGGTGTGATGAACACCAGGTCCGGGTTGTACTCGCGCAGTGCCTGCTGCACTTCCGGAACGGGCGGGACGGTCCGTTCGACCAGCCGCAGCAGCCGCAGCAGCCGTTGCCGATTTCGCGCCTTGCGAAAAATCGGCCGGGCGCTCAGGCGAACCAGTCCAGGCGGCACTCCCTGCTCCGCGCGCTCCTTCAGCCTTGGAGCGTCAGCGTACTCGGGCTCGAAGTAGCGCAGATAGCCAGCCCAGATGCGAATGGTTTTCGCGAGCTCGAACCAGATGCTCGACGAGAGCGGTGACGGCGACAGCCAGCTCCAGGTGATATTGGGATGATCGACGAGCACCGACTGCAGCGTTTGCTCCCAGCCCAGTGTCTCCGCCCGGCTGACGGCCAAGTGCATGTCATGGCCACGCCCGGCCAGCTCACGGATCACCGGCTCATATACCAGGAACGAGCCGAGGTGATGCATGGAGCAGTAAATGCGCATGCAGTTAGTCAGGGCGCCTGGTCGGGCTCGCCCTTGCGCCAGACGAGAAAGGCGTGCACCCGCAGCTTTCCTTGATGCAGCATCCACCTGGCGGGCGCCATCAGCAGCCGCCGGAACGCCATCCCGACCAGCCGCAGGAATCGACGAGGCAGCCGCAGGACAAACCGGGCGGCGTAGATCGACCGCCTCACGATCGCTCGAACAATCAGCCTCGCCGGCCTGGTCCACCGCACCACAATGGCCTGAAGCTTCGCGCGCTCCATGGTTGCAATCGTGGCGACGACGGCCACTGGCGCCAGCACGACGCGTAGGACGGACGCGCCCACAGGGGTCGGCTCCACCTCGAGGCGCGGTCCCTCCGCGAAGTGTTCGACGGCTTCGACGACAAGCGGCGTCGCAGCCTGATCGAGGCCGTTCGGCCGGATAAATGCCTGGATGAATTGCCGCGTGCCTTGCCGCTCGGAACGCCCGTCGGCGAGCAGTCGCGAGAGTTGCGAGGCGTGTTCCTCGAGACTCCCCGCGAGGTACAGCAATCCCCCTTCGACGTTCTTGAGATGCTGAAAATGCAGCGTGCCTTCCTGCGTCGAGGCAAATTCCTCGGTCAAGACCGAGTACACCGGTTTGCCGAGAATCCCCGACTCGATCATCCCGCTGGTGTTGACGCCGACGACCGCCTCCGCGTGATACATCGAATCGAAATAGTCGGACCGCGCGACTCCGCCGATTGGATTGACGCCCGTTTTCGGCCAGAGCGCAGCGTGCTCGAACTCAGCGGCAAGATCGACGTTCTCCCACTGCGCGGCGTTCTGCGGATGCGGACGCACGAGAAGGCTGACGCCCCGCAAGCGCTCATCGGAGCTGCGTCTGATGGCGGTCATCCACGACCGCACGAACCCGACTTCGTGAGGCGCAATGAACGGCGACGAGCAGAGATACAGCACCATCGGCCGCTCCGGATCGAGGCCGACCTTACGGCAGAATCCGGCGCGATCGAGCGCGGGTTTGGTCGAAAACCAGTGGTCGTACGCCTGAGAGCCGGTGACAACGACCCGATCGGCCGGAACGCCGTGCAACGCAATCGCCTCGCGCTTCTGCGCCTCGTTCCAGACCAGCACACGGTCCGGTATCTCGTGAATCAACCCCTTCGTCGTGAGATGGTCCCAGCTGCCCACTCCCAGAACCGACTTTATACCGAGGCGCCGCGCACATCGGACGTGGGCCGCCTGTTGAGAGCCGAAATAGAGGAGCGGCGTCAGCAGCAGGACGTCAGGGTTCACACGTCGGAACACCTCCGTGACCTCGGGGGGCGGAGGCAGCGCGCGTTCCAGCGTGTGGAAACAGGTGTGAAGCAATGCCAGTCCGGAGCGCGTGCCGAGAAGGGGGAGACGCGCGAGCGTGCGCGCCAAGGGCGGCGCCTGGTCCGCAGCTCTGCGCCTGAGCTTCGCCGAATGGTCCCATTTCGGATCGAGATATCGCCAATAGTCCATCGAGGCGCGAAGAGCGTTCCCGAGCGCGTACCACAGGCGATGGCGACTGGTCGGAAGTCGCTCGAACGTCATCGACGGATGTTCAGCCGAGAGGATATCGGCCATTTTCTGACCGTCGATCGCATCGCTGCGCTCCGCCAACACGTGAAGCTCGTGGCCGTGTTCGGCAAGGACGCGGATCGTCGATTGGAAATTGCGAAGAAAGCCGAAATGCGTCGCTGAAAAAAGGATTTTCATTCGCGAGGGCACACGACCGCCGTGACGCCTAACATCCGGATCGGGAGCTCAGTTGCTGCTGCGACAGTAGCGTGACGCCGTAACTCGTAGATAATATATAGGTTCCGGTCACCGACTCACAAGGTGCGCATTCTTTTCTCCGTCCGAAAACCATCGAACGTCCGGCACTTCGACTCGGTGCTGCGCATGCTGGCGGCCCGCGGTCACGAAGTCGAGCTCGTCAAGGAGCATCTGGGCGGGACAGCGTGGCCTCCCTTCGTCGTCTCGCTCGCCGAAACGTGTGGAATCGGCTTGTCGGTCACACCAAAGATGGCCAAAAACCCGTGGTGGGAGCTGGCCAACCGCCTGCGGCGAGCGCGTTTCTACCTCCGGTTCTTCGAGCCTCACTATCGTGAGAGTCAGGCCCTGCTCACCCGCGCTCGCAAACGGGCGCCCACCCCGGCGGTCCGCCTGGCGGAGGTGCCTGGCGTCGGGATCCGAGGACGCCGGTTGCTCGCTGCGACCATCGATGCCCTCGACCGGACAACGCGCAGCGCAAGCCTGTTTCACGCCTATCTGCGGGAACGGCGCCCTGATGTCGTCATATTGACGCCACTCGTCGTGCTCAAGACGACACAACTGGACATCGCGCGCGCGGCGTGCGAGCTCGGCATCCGCAACATGTTCGCCGTCGCGAGCTGGGATCATCTTTCCAGTAAGGGCGAGCTCACCTTCCAGCCACAGCAGATCACGGTGTGGAACGACGTCCAGAGGCGCGAAGCCGTCGAGCTCCACGGCATGGACCCGGATCGGATTACCGTCACCGGCGCGCAGCTGTTCGACGTCTGGTTCGAAAAACAACCCTCGACGACGAAGGAGGCGTTCTGCGCGCGTGTCGGCCTGCGGCCCGAGCGACCGATCGTCCTCTACGTGTGTTCGTCGCTTCTCGAGGGAAGTCCCCCCGAGCCGCCGTTCGTCATGCAGTGGATTCGACACCTGCGCGACAGCAGCCATCCGATCCTGAAGGAATGCGGTGTGCTCGTGCGCCCGCACTATCAGCATGGTGCATCCTGGGAGGGAGTCGACTTCTCCGGCTTCAATAACGTCGCCTGCTGGCCGCCGCTCGGCGATGCGCCGGTCGACGCGCGATCGAAGACGGACTACTTCGACTCGATGTACCACGCCTCGGCGATCGTCGGCCTCAACACCAGCGCGATGATTGAAGCTGCTATCCTCAACCGCCCGGTGCACACCGTGCTTCTGCCGGAGTTCCGTGACAGCCAGGAAGGTACGCTGCATTTCCATTACCTGCTCGATCCTGCCGCGCCTTTGCTCCGAACCGCGCGATCGCTGGACGATCATGTGCACCAGCTCGCAGACGTGCTGGAGGATCGCGATCCGGATCCCGATCGCAGCGCGCGCTTCGTCCGCACGTTTGTCCGGCCCGGCCCCGTCGGCATTGCCGCGACTGCGAGGTTCGTGGAGGCCGTCGAGGCGCTGGGCGCTGGTCCCTCACCGGCACCCTTGCCGGTACCTGTATGGACGCACGTGATCCGGCCAATCCTGGTCCCGTTCGCCAGAGCGGCGGCGCGCCGCGCGATCCGGATCGAGGAAGAAGCGATACGCCTGAAGACGGTCCGAATCAGGGAACACCGCGAGAAGAAGCAGGCGGCTCTCGAAGAGCGGCGTCGTCAACAGGCGGCGGCCAAGGCGCTCCGCCGGCCCGCAGACGTGTCTTGAGATCCCGTCTGGCGGGTCAGTGGGCCAGGTGCACCGTTCCTATACGCGCTCGCGTTGGCGGCAGGTATCTGCCCCGCTGCCAGTCGAACGGTCGCTGGAGGAGAATGACATCAATGCTGGGCGGTACGCCGCCATATATCCGGGTGTAGCGGGCGATGAAGTCAGCGCGATCTTCCTCAATGTCGTCGCGGTTGGACTCGCTGTCATCGTTCCGCGTGACCATCTGCCTCAGAACGTCCTCACCGCCGGCGGCTTCGATACGGTCTGAGATGTCCTTGCCGTCGGCCTCGAACCGTGTTCGCGACTGGTGGCGGTCGAATTCCTCCGTTGACGACCAGGTGTAGGCATACATCGGATAGTTCGACACGAACGGCTCGATTTCGATCGCACGAGCCGAGACCCACAACTGACCCGCAATCAGCACGACGACGAGCAGGGCATGCGTCCACGTCAGATCGCGCTGGGCGACGAAGGATGAACCGGAAACGTCGTCGGAGGATGCGATCGTCGTCCCTTTGTCCAACGTCGTGAGCAACGTCCACGGCAGGAACGCCAGGAACAGGATCCGCCAGGGCCACCATGCCACTCCCTGGAACAAGGTGAAGCCGGCCATCATCGAGGCGCCCATCAATCCAAACGCCAGTCGAGTACGCCAGTCCCGCGCGAAGATGACGAGGATGAACCCTGCTTCAGTCAGCACCGCCGCAAGGGAGACGGCGATGGCGACCGACGGATGCGTCGCGATCCACAAACCCAGCGTCACCGGCGCGTTCCGGCCGTCCTCGACAAAGTGGTACCGCACGGTCCCGTTCGTGATCCACTGGACGCCCGTGCCGACGACCTTGGCGTAGGCTGCCGCCGCAAGCGCCAGACCGACCGTCAGCCCCGGAAGCCAGACCGCGAATCCGTAGGCGCGGCTCGCCAGGCTGGCTGCGGAGAATCTCGCCCATGAACGGGGCAACTGGAACAGGCTTGGCGCGTCACTCCACGGCACGACCGTGAGGATCAGCAGTGTCACGATCGGCAGACCCCAGTCGTGCCCGCCCGCCCTGGCAAGGATCATCAGCACGTTGACCAGCATCAGCGATACGACAACGACGTACGCCGGCCGCGCGAAGATGCCTACCGTGAAGAGCCCCGCGGCAACGCACGCCACACCCTGAAGGACCGACGTCGCCCCCTTGTTCACGGCGAGCGCATACACCCACTGCATGTCAGCCAGCGGACTGTGCGGTCGCCGGACATCGTCTGCCCTCGCCACGATCGGCTGATAGACCAGCAGGATGTACAGGAGCCCAAGACCCAGGACCGTGCGGAAGATCGCGAGTGCGAGAGGCGTGATCGGCGAGATGCCGAACGGCCGCAGAAGTCTGCGGGCAAGGTCGTTCGCTTGCTCAGCGCGCATCGATAATCCGTGCCTCGGTGCGCGTAAAGTAGATCAAACCGGCGAGAAACAGACCGCCGATCGCAGTGGCGGTCCAGGCGAACAGCACCGGCTGAAACGTCCCGACGCCGAAGACTCCCCACTTGAACGTCTCGACGATGACCGCCATCGGGTTCCAGACGATCCACCCGCGGTACGCCTCCGGCACCTGCGACATCGGGTAAAGCACCGGCGTCAACAAGTACCAGACGGAGGAGAGCTGGTTCAGCGCAAAACGGGTGTCGCGCGTCGTTTCGCCCCACACCGAGGTAAAGAGCGAAATGGCGAGCGCAAAGATCAGGGCGAGCACGAGCGCGCAGAGACCCCAGAGCAGCGCGGCGTCCGATCGCACGTAGAGCCGGCCGTCGTGAATCATGTAGTAGACCAGCGCCACGACAAAGACGCCAAGCTTGATTCCGAGCTCCAACAGTGCCGGCGCGATGTTACCGATCGGCAGGATCGCGCGCGGATAATAGATCAGATCCGACATCTCGCGATGCATCTCGAGGGCGCGGGTGCCGCGCATCAACGTCGCCGCAAACAGATCCCAGGCAATAGAACCGCCGAGCAGGAAGAGAAAATACGGCAGCCCGTCCGATGAGACTCCGAGCAGCGCACCAAAGATGATCGCGCGGATCACCAACGGCAGAAGCGGATTGATCACCAGCCACAGCCAGCCGAGGATCGTGCGCCGGTACATACGCTGAAACGCCCGCACCGCCACGGTTCGCAACAGCCACCTGTGTTGCCACACGTCGACCGTCGTCGCACCAACCCCGGGGGAACGCGACCCGAATTCCCATCGCGCGCTCACAGCTTGTCCATCGTAGCGCCTTCGGAGCGCGCGAAATACCACAAGCCGGCGACGAAGAGCGCTGCCGTCAGGCCGACGCTGTACATGAACCACGGCCACGAGTGCTCCATGCCTGGCAGCACGGCCCATTTGAACGTTTCCACCGGCGCCGTGAGCGGGTTGACATAGATCAGCCAGCGAATCCGCGCCGACACCTGGGAGGCGGGACAGACCACCGGCGTCAGAAAGAGCCAGAACCCGACGATGTGCCGCAGCACGAACCGCGTGTCACGTGCACGCCCCTGCCACACCGAGGTGAAGAGCGACAGCGCGAACGCAAACCAGAGGATCACAAGGACGGCCGCGGACGCGGCCATCAGTCGCAGGCCCGGCTGGACGTACCAGACGCCGTCGACGCGTCGGTAATACACCACGGTCACGACGAGAATCACGGCGATGATGATTGGTTCGACGACGCCGGCTGCCATTTGACCGAGCGGCAGGATGATTCGCGGGATGTACAGCTTCGTCAGCAACTGCCGGTTGCCGTCGATGCCACGGCTGGCACGTACGAGCGGACCGTCGAAAAAGTTCCAGGCGAGCTGGCCCGCCAGGAAGAACACCAAATACGGGACCCCGCCCGATGGGACATTGATCACCGCACCGAACACGAACGCGCCAACGATGAGGGGCACGAGGGTCCGGATGAACAGCCACCAGACGCCCAGGTAGGTCTTACGATAAAGCGCCTGGGTTGCGCGCAACGCGAAGAACCACAGGATGCGGCGGTACTGCCACACTTCGCGGACGCGCGCTGCAAAACCATCGCGCGCGTCGGCGCTGATGCTCCAGGCAGAACGTTCTGCCGCCTCGCTGGCGCTCGATGACATCGGGTTCATCGCCTACTCGCCGGCGCCGCTCGCCGCCGCGTGCGTCGGTGCCAACGAGACACCGCCGCAGTACGCCTCATACGCGTACCTTTCGCTTCCCATCATTCGCGTGGGTTCGAACGTGCCACTCGAGCTGCGGCGCGATCACACCGCTTCTGACCCGGCTCTTGAACTCCGCGCCGTGCTGCTCGCCGTACGCCATGAACGTCAACGCATTCGCCAGCACGATCTTGGATTCCTTCTCCCATCGCGTGTACACCGTGACGTTCACCGAGTAGGTCGTTTCTGCGAGCAGATTCGGCGGAATGCGGACGATCAGATCGACCACGCCGCGGCGGTCCGACACGAATTCCTCGGACTGTACCGTGCGGAACAGGAAGACGCCTTTCGCGTTCACGTCCACCACGCCCCTGACCGCGCGTCCCGCCTTTCGGACCTTCAGCCGCAGCCTGATGTAGACGTCTTCGCCTGTTGGCGCCGCACCGATCTCCTCACCTGCCGTGTTCAACAGGCGGACGCT
>Ga0180064_1000068_pt1 | contig 13103 bp, 13 predicted proteins | sample EasRiv200_16_10D_FD_121782 | JGI IMG/M metagenome (GOLD analysis project Ga0180064, IMG submission 121782) | Soil microbial communities from meander-bound floodplain in the East River, Colorado, USA - East River metaG ERMLT200_16_10D | ecosystem: Environmental > Terrestrial > Soil > Floodplain ... | reverse complement strand
TCATGGCGTTCCCTCTCTCTTGGCGTCGGCTCGCTCCGGCGCTCTACCCGTAGCGTACTCCAAAACTCCACGTTTGCAAAATCGGAGGAGCGAGCCCGGTTAGGCTCGCTCCTCCTTTTCCCACAACGGCTCGCGGAGCCCTTTGGCGTCCGCGAGCCGCGCGCTCTATCCGATCTCTCCCGCGACGGGGCGACTAACCCGCTTAGCCGGCGAAGTCCGGTCTAGGGGAACGTCTGCAGCCGCAGCGCGACCGGCGCTCCGCGCGGCTTGGCCTACGTCGGAGTAACGGCGCTCTTGCTCCTTGCGATAGGCTGCCGTTTCCCAATACGGCTTGGGGGCGCGTCCGCGCTTAGCCGGGGAGGTCTCGCGCTCCGCCAAGTCCGTAGCGGCTTGCGGGCGGAGGCTCGGGAACTCAGTCCAGAACGCTTCCTGGATCCGCTCCGCGCGTCCGTGGAGGACTAGCGCGCCGCCAACGGAATCCGCCGCATCGCGCGCCGCGCGGAGGCGTCGGTCCAGCTCATCCACGAACGACCGCGCGAACTCGTCCCGGTAGAGCGCAGCAGAGATTCCGCGACCATCCAGCGCCGGAGTCTCCCCGCGCTTGGCGCACTCCTCCTTGTACCACGCGCCTACCTGAGCCGCGCGCGTACCGGGCGCCGCTCCCCAAAGCATCTCCGCTACCCGGTCGCGCGTGATGCCAGCGCTCCGTAGCCGGTACACGTTCTCGCGGTCGCTGAGGCTAGGATCCACCTTTGGCTCCAACCGCTCCCCGAAGACGATCCGGGCATTGGTGTAGATCAATTCCGCTAGCCGGAGGTCGCCGGAGTAGCCGACCATGACCGCCCAGATCCCGTACTCGCCGGTCTCGGGGTTGGTCTTCCAGCGGTAGTGGATCTTGACTCCGGAGTGGATCGCTGCGCCGTAGGCTAGTTGGTACCACTCCTGGAAGTAGGACTGTCCGTTACCACCCTTGGCGCGGGTAGCGTCCTTCAGCGGACCCAACCAGAGCTCGTGGACTTCCGGGGCGATCTCCACCTGGTCAACAGCGATCAGGTGCTCCTCCTCTATCCGATAGTCCCGCATGAACTGCTCGGCCTTGGCCCGGTAGGTAGTAGCCTCCTCCGGGAACTCGGTGCCGTCCGCCTTGGCTAGGAGTGCCTGGATCTTAGCCATCATCTTGTTGAGGTCAATCGTGGTCGTCACTGGGATCCCTCTCGTCCGGGGCGCTCGCTCGCCCCACAGCACGAACGCTACTCCACTGGAGCGCGTAAGTAAAGCGGTGGTCCCCTCCTGGCTGGGTTGCGAGGCCACAGGAGAGGACCACCGAGGCTCGGGGGAACGAGGAGGAGAGGGAACCCAAACTCCACCGTTCGACCTCGCCGAGACCTATCAAATAGGAACGGTACCTCGCGGGGGAAATCTGGCGCTAGGACGATAGATCCGAAGGAGGCTTTTCGGTGGTCTCCGTAGTAGTGACGACGGACGGAGACGGAATAGGCGTCACCGTTGTTATGCTCGTCGTGGCCGGATTGGTAACATTCCCGGCAGCAACTAGACCCGCCAGACCGGCGAGGTACGCCATGAGCTCGTTGACTGCATCGCGTGCAGTCATAGCCCACGGAGTCGGAAGATACTTCAAGATGATGACCACGCCCGCTAGGACAATAGTCACCAGGTAGAGGATTCTGCGGATGTTCGGATTATCGAAGAACATGCCATCCTTCTTTCGGACCTTGTAGGCTTCCACGAAATGGCCGGGAAGCCATGCAACCAATATGGCTATGGCAATAAATGCAATAGGGGCGGGAACATAGTCAGCAATCAGAGCCGTCCATGGCAGCGTATCCGGATCGCTATCAACGGCGAACCAGACCTCCATACCTACGGCTCCGGCGGTAACCGTAAGGAATGCGCCGGTAATGATTGCTGCGCGACGGTTCATGGTGACTCTACATGCTCTTCGGCGCCATCAAAGATCTGCTGGTGGGCGGCTAATGCAGCATTTTCTCGATCAGCCAGGTTGCGACGCATTACGGCGAGCCGAGCTTCGGTTTCTCGGATTGACTTCACGGTGTCAGGGGAGGGTCGGCGCATAGCCACAACTTGCGCTTCAACAGCCGCGATCTCGCTTCGATAAGCTGCCGTCAAGACTCCATCGGTTTGCGTCTTGACGGCAGCAACTTCATTTTGGATCGCGCTCAGCCGTTGATTCTGCATTCGATAAAGTATGATTGGACCGACAACACTAATCAAAGCCGCTATACCGATCCCCGTAGCGGCGATTAATGCAACCCAAACAGCTTCCACAGATGTCCCTCCCCTATTCACGAATGGAGGGGGCAGCGTCCCCGGAACCACGCTGCCCCCTCGAATTGCGGCTGCGCTTTCTAGTAGGTTACCGCGCGCTGGAGAAGATGGGTCCAGGTCACAGGACCAACTTCGCCGTCCACTTGGATTCCGCGCATTCCCTGGTACCAACGGACGCCGTTAGCGGTGCCATTTCCGTACCAGCCGTCCGGAGTCCCGCAGCGCCATCCGATGTACTTCTGCACGAAGAGAACGTCTTCGCCGTGCAGCATACCTGCTCCGTCAATCACACGGAGCGTTCTGGTTCCCGGCACATTCCCGGTCGGCGTAGGCGCGGGAGCCGCGCCAATCCGGACTAGGTACGCGGCCACGTTCTCGTCTGTCAACAGCATGGAGCGCGCTGCCACATACGATGCCGGATTGGTAACGTGGCGACGGCGCCATTCGAGATGGCCGTGCCACGTGTGGGTTCGATCGGCCCACGATTGACCGCCGGTAACGAAGTCCAGCCGGACTGCATCGCCGGAACCGTCCCAGCCGTCATAGGCGTTGAAGAATACCCGACGCGGGTCAGCCGGATTGCTGAATACCCGCCACACCCGCCAGAACTCCTTGACCATGTCCGAAGTGTTCTTGGACATGTCAATGGCGGCAGATAGGTTGCGCGGCCAGGTACCGGGCGGAGCCTTGTCGTCAACGCGCACAACCGAGTAGCTCCCCACCCGGCTGTCCTCAATGGAGGCGTGATAGCCTCCGGAGAGCGCGACAATTCCCGAGAAGACTGCGCTCGGGTAGCCGTTGTCCCACTCCGTCGCGAAGTCCCGCATTGGCTGGTAGGCGATACTACTCACAGCACGCCTCCCTCGGTGAATGCTACGACGTCCCAGTCCGAGCTCTCGGCCGCTTCCACGCGGCCCTCGGTCTCCAGTTCGCGCGGCTCGTCGTCGCGGCAAATGAATGCCACGCCATTCCAGTCGTAGACCCAAGCCGCGTCGGCCTGTTTGTCTACAAGCAGGAATCCCTTGGGGAAGCGCGACATACCAGGCTTACCGTTCAACGGCCCGCCTTGGCACTGTCCTTGCCTAGTTCCGCTCCCTTGCACTACTTCTTCGGGCTCCGGCGCTTTCTTTGCCGTCGCTTTCTTTGCCGTCATGTTCTCTCCTTTCCCGACTTGCTCGAAGTCTACTATGCCGAAACCCGGTAACACTGAAGGCGGGTATCGATAACATCCAACGATCCGCCCGAAGTCTGGAACACTCTTGCGGTAAATGTCTCAGCGGCTGCCAGCGGGACAGTAACTGCCATGGTTGCAAAAGTCTCGCCGCTTCCGTGGATCGGCCAGCGATACGTGACTGTAGGCGTCAGGATGGTCAGGAACGCGCGCCCCGTATTAAGCACTCCGGACCATTGCGTCATGAAGGTAATGGCCCATATCCCGGCAAATGGAATGGTGATAGTATCCGGGGTCCCAGCAGACCAGAGCCCGTTGGTGTCCTCAATTTCAGTCGTCCAAGTGATAGCCGTTGAAGCGGCACCCGACAATTGCGCTTGAGCGGTATTCCTTCGAAGATGACATCCCATTCGAGAGGCCGCAGCACCCGACCCCCCGGCGCGACCCAGGATTACGACCCGCCGCGACTTGACTGAAGGATCTGCATTCGTAGCAAGGGCAATCCAAACGCGGTCGTTAACCAGTAGACCGGATACCAACGTCACCGGAGTAAATGGCAACGCAGCGCTCTCGCCATCAATCTTGATTCGTAAGGGCGAAGCCTGCATCACCGTAGCCCAACACGCAGCATCGGGATCGGGGGTTGCCTTTGGAACCAGCAAGGGTAGGTTACGGTTCACAAGTCCACCACCTCGCGGAGCGTACTAGTCGCTAAAGCCTTGCCATCCAACGTAATGCTGGTCTTCGATACCACATGGCGGGCGTCAATACCGGCTATTGTTCGCCGGAACCTGGCCGCCTGGTTAATGGTTAACCCTGGCACGGGGGAATGAGCGATCTCTACGCTCGAAGTGGGGCTAGTCAGCTCAACCAATCTCTTCTGTGCATATTCATCCAGCACAGTTTGGGTCGCCGCCTCCACTCCAGTTTCTGTGTGCCCAATTACCCTCCCCCGGTTAGCAATAGAGTACGGAGAAGTGGGATCATCATTATCTACAGTAGAGGTCAGCGCGGCGGTCGTCCCATCCCCGACCCCTACAATCGTCACCCGGTTGGGGATACTCCATATGTCGTTATCCCGATTGAACCTCGGCTCGTAGATAGATTCGGGACCATCAATAAACTCGTAGGACAACGGCCGCTTGGCGGGGAGCAGATAAGGCCTGGCTACGTATTGTCCATCGAAGTTGGAGAACAGACTGAAGTAGTTGATTATGGCCAAAAGATCGTTAACGATCCTCAACTTGCTAGTCCCGGCGCTCCACACCAATGGCGAAGCAACCGTGGCGGTAGATGGGGTAACGGAATGGTTCATTACCCCGGCGCTCTCGATCAAAGACCGGATCGCCGTAGTGACAACAGCCCCGATGTTTAACGCATACGTCTCGAATACCGTGTCTTGATCCAGGATGGTGGTCTTGTCGAGAAGCTTGATAGACCAACTTCGCCCGTCACCCCAATTCTCCGGAGCCTCGGACACCATAAATACTCCCAGAGGCTGTATAGGCAAACCTTCAATCACCATGACCGGGCGGAGGCGCGCATTCAGCCAATCGACCTCTTGGTCAACATCAATCACCGTCAAGGTACCCGCGCCCTTGATGACGACATTAGCAATCCAATCCAGTTTGCCGTCCGTCACGCCATCCAATCGGGTTAGCGGCGCGTCATCGGGGCCCAAGATGTCTAGATAGAATCTGGTGTTTCGGTTCCCGGTCAGGATCTCGTGCGCCGTCAATATCCGCACCGGGACAATCCGCGAGATCCCCGCCCCGTACGCTGCGAATCCCACATCCAAAACAAAGGCAGCAACGCCAACCGCCGTCAAACTAGGCGCATCACCAGTACCGTCCAGCGCGACAACAACATCAAATGCGGCCGCGCCAGCACGAGACGTTCCGCCAGTTCCGGATATTGCAATCGGAACGCTAACAGCGCCAACGCCTTGGCTAGATCTCGCCCCGGTTCCCGCTACGGTAGCAACAACGCTAAAGGCGGCCTGACCCTGAGCTGAGCTCGGAGCATCTCCGGTACCGGCAACCGCCACGACAATACCAAAGTCGGCGACACCAGACGTACTGGAAGACTTAATGGCTACGGTAAGCGAAGGTCCATAAGTGCTACCGGCCAAAGTCCAGTTGTCGGCCGCAGTTGCCCCGGTTGCAGCCTTGACGTACGCCGATACGGTCATACGACCAAAAGCGTTGGTAGGCTCCGCTTGCTCCGTCCAAGGTGATGGGGAAGTCATGTTGACGTTAGACTGAATGTTACCTGCTGCGACAACGAGAGTGTCTGGTACAGTTGTAGTCACGACCGGAATGACTAATGTAGTTTCTGCCGAAACATCCCATGCTGTATTGAACACATCAACCGGGGTAGTGGTATCCGCGCCCCGGAGGACCATGACGACCATATAGACTTCTTCGTCGCTGGTCGGGATCACAGTAATGTTCTTGGCGCCACCAGAGGTTACCTTGGTCCACCACGCATTGATCTTCGGTCGGTTACCACTACCGGCGTTGTCAGCAAGAACAATATGGGTAAAGGAGGTAAGCCCGCCGGACCACTCAATCGGATTGTTATAGCTAGTGTAGTAGTTATCCGTAACGATTACCAGAAGGATGTCGTTGACGGCGGTCCCCGACGCGGTAGTGATAGATGCCTGGATGCCGGAGCCCGATGCTTCATCGCTGAGAACTTCAACGATAGTAGGAGCCGCCATCATTCACCACCTTATGCAATATCTTGCAGGACAACGAGGATCATCATCCCGTCACTTGGCGCCGTCACAACCCAGTTTCCGCCTACCGTGATCTGGACCTCCAGAATGTACTTACCGGGATCCAACGTCCCATCCAGGGTCCAAGTCACCACATTACCATCTAGGGTTGCGTCGAAGACCTCCGCTGCGCCATCAATTGACGGCCGGACGTGAACCTTAGCAACCCCGCCCGCCAAGTCCATAGGAGGATTGCCGATGTTAAGCCTGACGTCGTGCTTGTCGCCACGCTTAATGGTCAGTTGTTCCATGTAAGGCCCACCTCGTACTCGGTCTCCAGTCCTACACGATGTTCAGCGTCCAATTCGGCGCCCGGCTCGGCGTCCAACCCTACGCGGTAGCTTGCCTTCAATCCTACGCGGTAGTCGGATGATAGCCGTAGCAGGCGGGCCACAGGCGTCACACCAGCCGGATCTACCCCAATTGAACCTAGCGAGATCTGTACATCCCAGAGCGATACGCCAAGAGAGTTCCTCAAGCCGCTAGATGCTAGCGCTATATCGACTACGAATGCAGTAATCCCAACGCTATTCCGAGCGCCGGTCCCGACAAGAGCTACAACAACGCCGAATACCGCCACGCCTTGCCTCGGCGCATCACCGACGCCCGCCAAGGTTACAACAGCACCCAGGTCCGCAACCCCGGAGCTAATGCGTGCGCCCGCGCCAGCGACAGCTACGACAACACCGAAGTTGGCGACCCCGGTACCGCCTCCGGAGGATCCAACACTATCCAGGGCAATAACAATACCGAAGGCTGAAACCCCAAGACTATTCCTGGCGCCGGTAGCGGCAAGGGCGATATCGGCACCGATTGCGACAACACCAAGACTATTCCTGGCGCCGGTACCCGCTAGCGTTATGACGGTGCTAAGAGCCGCAACACCTTGGCTCGCCCTAGCACCGGTCCCCGCTAGCGTTACAACGACACCGAGATCGCCAACACCGGAGCTATTCCGGGCGCCGGTACCGGCTAAGGCGACAACCACACCAATAGCGCCAACCCCGGTACTATTCCTAGCCCCAGTTCCGGAAAGCGCAACATCAACGGTAAAGGCCGCAACACCTTGGTTAGGCGGCTGGACTCCGGTGGAGGCGAGCGCGATCGCTACGCCGATAGCGGCCACGCCCTGGGCAGGGGCGCTCCCGGTACCCGCTAGGGCGATCGCCACGTCTAGGCTGGCCACTCCGGCACTGCCCCGTGCGCCGGTAGCGGCAACGGTAGCGACGACTCCGAGATCTCCTACACCAAGGCTGTCCCGAGCACCCGTAGAGTCAAGCGTTGCAACAACGCCTAAATCTCCGGTCCCGGATGGATCAGCACCGGTCAGAGTTGGGACTCTTATGTACCGTGCTTCCGCTGCAAGGAGCAATCTCTTCAGCAAATGCGGCGGGAGTTGGAGTCCGGGTGCTTGTCGGGCGGAAGTTAAATCCCCACCTTCCCAGTCTTCAGCCGAAGCCGATGTTTCGATTGATGAATACGTAAGTCCAGGATTGCCATTAGCAATTGGCGAAGTATCGACGAAGTCCGCGCCTACTTGGACGCCGTTGACCATAGCGCGGAGTACTGCACCTTGAGCTTCAAGACGGATAAGATCGCCGTCAACGAATGCGGATGGTGAAGTTCTGGTCCACAGGCTGGTCGATGCCGCGTTGACCATTCTGGTCAAGTTGATGTTATTAGAGCCAGAATGGTCTATGGTTAACCGATAGTACGTACGCTGGGAGGTACTAGCGCGGATGCACACTCCGGCGCCCGCTGTGCTCCCCGCCGAACCATCAACCGTTATCCTGGCCTGAGAATACTGATCGGCGGGCCAGGTGCCGATGTTGTAGTAGATAGATGCATCATTATTGAAGGCAGTCGGCTCGGCATGATTGCTGAGAATCTTCCAGGCAATCTCCGAAGTAACAGTCGTCCAGTTCCCGCCGATAGGGTTGGCGTCGGAGCGGTTGAAGTCATCGGATGCGATTCTCCCCATCCACCAACACCTCCCGCCCCTCCTGGACTAGCGCTTGGCAGGGAGTTAGTAGCGCCCCGGTGAGTCGAAGAATATTACGACGATAGATTCATCTTCCGACTGGAGGCGGATCTTGTCGGCGAGCTTCTGGCGAATAGACTGTGAATTGTCGGAGTACTCGATAGGAACGGTCGCGTTGTTGGGGCCGGAAGCCCAAGTTTCGCTGTCGTCTATTACCCCGTAATCTACTGCCGCCTGTAGCGCCGACCAATGTATCGCGCCCACGAATGCCTTAGGGTTACTCATTTTTGCTATCTCCAATCAGCTTAGAACGCAAGTGATCTGGTAGGTTGTCACCGTGTTGCCGGCAGCGGAAGCGCCCCACGTCCACGACACACCAATGTTGTTATCAACGAAGGTGTTAATGGCTACCGTGCGAAGCGCGGCGGTGATCGGGAGGACCTGGTTTGCGGCCAAATAAGCTATCAGCGACGTACCGAACTCAAGCGTTCCATTCCCCTTCATGGAACCGGCTGTGCCAAGCTTAGTGACCTTGCCGCGCCACTCCATGCGCCACGGCCACGCCGCTGGGTTTGTTCCCGTAGTAATGGCGGAAGCTAACGCGATGTCGTGATCGATTGCGGGAACCGATCCCACCGCTCCGTCATAGCTTAGAGAGGTATGCAATCCGGGAGTAGCAACCACACCCGTAGCGCAGGAGTACTCGCCCTCGGCCTCGATCTTGATGATCGTTCCGAGCTCGAGCCGTCCGGCCGGAATACGCGGAATTGGTAGCGGCGAGACGTCTTTCTTGGTGGTGAATGTATTGTACGCAATGCCAACATCGTTGGCGAACGGACCCATCCACTCCTGTAATGCTGAATTGGCTAGTTTCATGGCGACCCCTCAATCAGGCGGGCGATGTCCCGGTCATTGTGAGAGCCGTGACTTGGTAGGCGCCAGCGGCATTGTATGCCTGATCACCCGCTAATGCATCGAAGCCGTAGAATGTCCCGGCTGTGCTAGCGCTGAAGAGTAGTACGTGAGTCGCGGCCGCCGACGGAGTCCCGGTGAAAGCCAGCGGAACGTTGGTAACTGTGATCACGCCCGCCGCAGGAGCGCCCAGCGTAAGCGCTACGCGCGCCGCGCTGTTCTCGTTGCCGGAAGCCGAGCCGCTTCCAATTGCCGCATAGAACACGGCCTCGTTACCGTCGTTGAGCAGGGCATCTAGTCCCGCGTTGTTCAATCCCATGGCTCGTTCCTCTCCTATCCAACATTCTCGTCGTAGTCTAGCTCGGTCAAATTGAATGCAGCCGGGTACAGAACGGAATCCGTATTGTAGTCAACATTGATGCCACTCAAGCTGGCGAATATGCGACGTCCAGTATAGTCCCGCCACAATACCGGGCCGGGTGTTAGCCCCAGTGCCTCCAACTCTTGCGGCTCCGAGGATAGCCCTCCCCGGCTGGGCGGGTATAGCGTGGCGAGGACGGCTAGCCTCAGGTTGGTCTCCTCCCCGGATAGCTCAACCGGCTTGGCCCTACTGGCGAAGTGATAGGTGCTCTTGTTTCGATCCGTCGCAGCGCGGTTGGAGAGCCGAGCTCGCATCCGTATCAATTCCCCAAAGCTACTACCGGCGCTGAGGAATCCCCAACGCTCCTCGGCAGTAACGAGCGCTACCTCCGGACTGATAACAGAGGAGGGCAACGCTGAGTAGACAATAGCGCGGTAGTTATTGGTCCCACGAACAGTAGGCGCCGTATCCATCAGGATCGCCATCAAGCTCCCGACCGAGAGCGCCATCCCGGTCGCCCAGGTGACCCAATCGCCGCCGTTAATCTGGCGTTGGAGATCAACAAGAGCAATCGCCTCTGTAACTCCGCCCACCGCCGCGCTTCCGGTTACCGTTACGATCATCCGTCCATAGTCCGCCTCATAAGACAACGCTAGCGAGACCTGAGCTGGAGGCAAGAACGCTACAACGAACTCTTTCCGCTGGGCGCCCGCGAGCGAGCTTGTGAGTCCTGCAGCGCTAGTTACATCAACCCATACGAGATACGTTTCGCCGTCAAGCAAAGCAGCGGGGAATGTAGCCTGAGCAGTCGTGCCGGTCCCAGACAGTTCGCCAACTAAAGTGGCATCGCTATAGTCAGACTGCACACCCTTCTGCATCAGGTATGCATGCCACGCGGTCTGAGCGCTTCCCTGAGATTGGAAGTATGTCCATTGAACGGTAAGAGCCGAGGTGTTGACGCTGCTTCCGGGAGAGGCTATGACCGAAGTTGGTCGATCCTTGGTGAAGAACGTAGCCGTGGCGGAGTTGGCGGACAGGGTGGTATTCTGACCGGCCGTCGCGACCCGCCAAGTAATTGTGGCGCCATTAGCAACCGTACTAGCGGGAAGCGAGAAGCTCGACACCGCGCTGGAAGTAGGACCAATTGTGATCGTACTTCCACCATTCACTTCATACTGGATCCGATACGAAGTCTGCGGCGTGCCATCCGTAGGGTTGTGATTCCAAGAAAGGAGAATGGCTTCAGTTGCATCGAATGTTGGACCGGAGGGGCTAAGTCCGGTTGGCGGATTCGCGGTACTCAGGAGGACAATGAGCGCGGATAGGTTGGAGTACGCGGAGTTCAGCGTGGTACCGGAGCTCGTACGCGCGCGTATCCGGTATTGGTGCGTATTCCCCTGGACCGGAGCAACGTGCTCCCATGTTATTACTCCGCTTGATACGCTTGCAATTTCCGCGTACGCGGCGCCGTTGTTAGATTCCTCGATACGTACCGTGTACTCGGAGTAGTTGACGTTATTATTCCAGTCCAGCCGGATGTTACCGCCAGCGAGCTTTGTTGCTGTCAAGCTTGTGGGTGTTCCAGGCGTGGTCCAAACTGCTGAAGAGGCGGAGGAATCCGCCGTGCCAGCCGCATTCTGTGCCTGGACCTTGTAGGTGTACTTATGGTTGGCCGAAACTCCCGTATCGTTGTAGCTAGTAACCACACCTAGCGTGGCGATGAGCGCGTACCCGCCTCCGTCGGTGGAGCGGAGGACCGCCACGTTTGAATAGGCGGTGAATGAGCCGGAGTTGTTGGTCCAACCTAGGTTGATCTGCGTATCGCTAATCCGGGTAGCCGTAAGCACAGTCGGAGCCGACGGCGGACGGATGATATTCGCTAAGCCAACATCAAAGTTGGTGATGAACGACGTCCACTGATTGCTATTGAAGGACATTTGCGCATTGATGCGGAAAGTACCCTGGCCGTTGCTATTGTGGTTAAGACGGAACGTCCCATCCACGAACCAGTGAAGCTGTCCACCGTAGCCGGGATCGCTAGTGTTGATGATCGGAGCGGACGAGAATGCGGTCCCGTAGCCGGTCAATCCGACTATGCTAGCGCCAACGGCAACGCTGAAGCTGCAGGATCGGTTGGTGATATTGTTCCACCAGTTGGGGTTACCGTAGTCAACGCCGTATGCCCAATACACGTCAGTGTAGTTACCGGCAATACTCTGGCCCTGGATGGTATAATGGACAGCGACCCTATGGCCATTCGGTCCGGATAAGCCGCCACCGTTGTCGTTACCATAGATTTCGACCATTACGCATTCACCTCCAGGCCTCTCCGGCTATCATTCCGCAAACGGTCAATGAAGTCTAGTAGGTCCTGCACGTCGCGGATCGAACGCAAGTCCTCCAACGGAACATTCAGGTTGATCTCGTTGACGGTTGACGTCGTGGTCGTAGTCGACCCTCCGGCGCCTCCGAAGCCCGCTGCCGCGCCCACCCCGGACTTGGCGGCACCTACCGTAGCCGAGAAGTCCGTCGGGAGACTCCCAGCCACTCCCGCCAACGCGCGCTCCGCTGCAGCACGTACCATACCGGCTCGCTGTCCGATACCTTCGGCAAATCCCTCCATGAGCGCGCGTCCGGAGTAGAGCACCCAACCACGGCCACTGAATGGGCCCTCCTTGGCGGGCGAGAACGGCAGCAGGTTACGGATAGAACTCAGCTTGCTAGAGACCCAACTAATCATTCCGTCAACAACGGATCTCATGCCATCCCAGAATCCCTGGATCAACGCGCGACCAGAGTTGTAGAGCGACATCCCGATATTACCAATTGCCCCGATGATCCGCCCCGGCAAGCCGGTTAGCCACTCGACCATTTCGTTGGCCTTGGCGATCGCAGCGTCCTTCATCTGCTGAAAGATCGCCCGGACTCTATCCACGATGACGGTGAAGTTGTTAATGATGGCGACTATCCGGTCGCGCGCACTAGTGAAGAACGCGACGATCGCATCCCACTTAGCCTGGATGTCGCTCCGGACTGCCGCCATTCTATCCGCGATCCAGTCCTTGATCGCGTTGAAGGCGGCGACGATGGGGACTACGACCCAGCCGTGAACCTTGCTCCAGATCCCTTGGACCCAGTTCCAGAAGTCGCTGATCCGGTCGCCGATCCATCCTAGCGCGGCGCCGATCGCATTCATGACTACGCCGAAGCCGGTTACAACTGGCTTAATGATGAAGCCCCAGAGGAGTCCCCACACTGCCATTACGCCAGCCATGAAGGCTTCGAACATAGAGCTAATGACAGCAAAGGCCAGCTGGATGATGGCGACAATCAAGTCCCAGACTGCCTTAGTCACCGGCCACAGGAAGTTCCACACCGCCATGAATCCGGCGACGAACGTCTCGACAACCTTCATCAATTGCTCGAAGACAAACTTCCCGACCTGGTACAGCAGCCAGAACGGCGCAATCACAATAACCGCTATGACCGTAGCGACGGTCTTGAGGATATTGATGAATTTCGCGAAGCCATCTATAAGATTGGGGATGAACCCGATGACCGCAGCGATGACCGTGAACAGAGCGCCGAAGAT
>Ga0180064_1000067_pt1 | contig 13212 bp, 15 predicted proteins | sample EasRiv200_16_10D_FD_121782 | JGI IMG/M metagenome (GOLD analysis project Ga0180064, IMG submission 121782) | Soil microbial communities from meander-bound floodplain in the East River, Colorado, USA - East River metaG ERMLT200_16_10D | ecosystem: Environmental > Terrestrial > Soil > Floodplain ... | reverse complement strand
CTGCCCTTCGACACCGCGATCACCACCGACATGCAGGGTGAGACCCAGCAGAGGGTGAAAGCGGTAGGCGAGCGCAAACGCAAGCCGAACATGTTCCACATACTCGACTCTTTCCGTGCAATGGCAATGGCCTTCAAGTCGGGCGAGATCGAGGAGCAGTTGAGTGCCCCGCCCGCGCCGGTCCTCGACATGGCCCTCGACCTCTCCCGCGACACCGGGATGATGGGCGGGATGTGAGCGGGCTAGACGAGTGCAGGGAGGTCCTTCGCCAGGTCAGCCTCGTGAAGATGCCGAACCTGCGCGACAGGGAGCTGTCAGGACAACAAAAGATCGAACAACTGGAGTCGTACCTTCTGCTTACGGCCGAGGCACGGCAGGAAGCCCACCTGGCGAAGCTGATGGTGCAGGAAGCACTCGACCAGCTCCAGGCCGAATGGGACGAGATCGAGGGCTGGGAGCTGGAGCTGCCGACCGGCAACGGTCGCCGGACCCAGGCCGATGTGGTCGAGGCGAAGCGCCGGACCAATCCCGTCCTCTACGGCTCGATCCAGACCGGGAAGCGCCTGGTCGATCGCCTCACCGAGCAGATCAAGCGCCTGGAGAAGGACGACGGCGTGTCGAGCCGCGCCTACACCCTGCTCACCGGCGGATAGTCGTCGGATTCACCGTTTAGCCTGGTAGCCCTATGGCCCCCTGGGGTGTCTCGCTGAAGAACCATTTCGACGCTCTCCTCGAAGCCGAGCGTCGCCTGACCGATGAGAAGGTCAAGCGGCTCGACCAGGCAGTGCAGGCGGCCGTGGACAAGGCCGGGGCCGCCAACGATGCGACCACCGAGCTTGCCAACAAGCACAACGACCTGATCCGCAAGGGTGAAAACGATCGCGCCGCCTTTGCGACGAAGGATGAGGTCGGCTTGGTCCGCGACGAGCAGGCGAACCTCCGGGGTTCCCTCGCTCGGGTAGGTGGGGCCGCCGCTGTTCTCGCCGTGCTGGTGAGCTTCATCATCCGGCTCGCGGGCATCGGGTAGCGTCCGGCGCTGCTGCCACCCTCCTCGCCGTCAAGTCAAGTCCGTGGCCGCCGTCCGCCGTAGGGCGCATTGCGGCCCGTCAAGTCAATAGGAGGATCATCATGGCCCAGACCACTGGACCGTCCGTCGGGTTCTTCGACACCGAGGCGGTCGCTCCCGGCGCCAACACCGATGTCGAGGTGAAGGTCTCGATCAACGGCAGGCTGATCGTCGTCAAGCGCGGCGGCGACGACGAGAAAGGCGCTTTCTACGACGAGCGCTACGGCCTCAACTGGAGCGAGTTCGACAACCTCGTCGGCCGCCTGCTCACCCTAGCCGACGCCACGTTCACCGACCCCATTCAGCGGAAGGCGTTCAAGGACCTCCTCCGCCAGCATGTGAAGGAGTGGGTGACCGACTGCATCATGGACGCCGCGAGCGACGCGGGGATTCAACGGCCGATCACCGTGCCCTTCGTCGGCGGGGTCCTCGACCAGCCGGGCGGCCTGTTCGGCGTCGAGGGGGAGCCGACCCCCTAAAGTTCCCAGGGGGGGTAGCAGAGTTTCTGATAAGCTGCGCGACTCTGCCCCACACCAGGACGCCTTTCGGCCTCCCCGTGTGTCAGAGAAGTGCCGCAGTTACCTCGCCGAAGGCCCCCGTGCTGACTGGGGGCCTTCGGCATATAGGCTGCCTGGGTGCCGAAGCTCTGCAAGCGCTGTGGCCGCTATCCGAGGGTGCCGCGTACCTCTCGCTGCGGCTACTGCCATCGCGTCGAGAACCGCATCTCGCGGCTCAAGAATCCGGTCCATGCCTTCCTCCGAGCTGCCAAGCAAGGCCCGTGCATCGACTGCGGCGTCAAGCTCCCGCCGGAGGTCATGGAGCTGGATCACGTTCGCGGCGAGAAGGCGTTCGGCCTGACCTACACGCTGGTGCGCTGGCGAAGCCTCCAGGAAATCGAAGCCGAGGTCGCTAAGTGCGAGCTACGCTGCCCTAACTGCCACCGCATGCGCCACTATCGCGAACGCTGGGACCCCTTGTCGCCTGACTTCAGGGCCTAACGTCGGGCGCTCCTCGTAGATTAGGGACGATGGAGGCTTCGCACAACGGGATCATCTTTCCCCACGGCGTCACGCCGCCACCGGCGCCCGAGGAAATGCCCGATCGGGTCGTGATCGACAACCGGACCGCGCTGCCGGACGGCCAGATCGAGCAGGCGGTGAAGGACATGTTCGTGGAGCACGCCTCGCTCGCGGGGGTCGAACAGTCCACCTTCCAGACCTACGCCTCCGAAGGCTCGCTGCTCGCCCGCCGGAAGTATCAGACCCCGGTGAACGTCATAGACGAGATCAAGCTGGCCCGGTCCCTCGCCGAGCGCGACGACGACGTGGCGGCGGTGATCGGGGAGATGGTGGCGATCGCCTTCGGGGACGGCTTCGACCACCAGGCTAACGACGAGGCCACGGTCGAGCTGTTCACCGAGATGGCGAAAGCGAAATACATGAGCTTGAGCGCCGCCCTCCAGGAGATGTACCGCGAGCTGCTGATCTCCTCGCAGGTGAATACGGCGATCCTTTTCACCAGGGAGAAGGTGGAATACAGCCTCCAGGGTAGTGACCGGCGGCTGAGCAAGAGCCTCGCGGTGCCAATGATCGGGGTCCTGCACGCCGAGAACATCCGGGTGATCGGCAACGACATGTTCCGCACCGGCCAGCTCGCTTACTACCCCGACAACGACGGGCTGCGAACGTGGCTGGCGAAATACTTCAACCCCAACACCAAGCCAGCGGTGAAAGCGCAGATGGGACGTGAAGACCGTGTGTCGGCAAACATGTTCACCGGCAAGGTTCCCCAGAGGTTGATCGACCAGGACGCACCTGCGGGCGCGCGCTGGGGCGCCGACAATCTCTACTTCCTGAACCCCCGGATGGTGCATCGCTCGACCTTCGCGAAGGGGCAGTGGAAGTACCCGAAGCCGCTGATGACTCGCGACTTCTCACTACTGGAGGCGAAGCGGCTGCTCAACATCATGGACTACGCCCTTCTCCAGGGCGGCAGCAACTACGTCGTCGTCGCGAAGAAGGGCACCGACGATCGCCCGGCGATAAAGGAGGAGATCGAAAACCTGGAGCAGGTGGTCCGGGTGGCGTCGAAGACCGGCGTCATCGTCGGCGACCACCGTCTGAGCTTCGAGATCATCACGCCGAAAATGGAGGCGCTGCTAAGCCCGGAAAAGCGGCGGCTCCTCGGCCGCAAGATCGTCCAGGCCATGCTCCGCATCCCCGAGTCCGCCCAGGAACAGCCCGCGCGCGGCTCGCAGTCGAACCCCGAACAGGAGTCGAAGGCTCGTGTCGTCACCTCCGACCGGGGCCTCCTCAAGGGCCACGTCGAAGACTTCATCTACGACGAGGTGGTGACCCGCAACCCGAAGGTCTTCAAGACGACGCCCGCGATCGCCTTCCCGAAGATCATCCTCCAGGGCACCCAGTTCTTCACCGACTACATGCTGAAGCTGCGCGACCGTGGCGACATCCCGCGCAAGTGGGCGGTCGAGTTCGCGGGCTTCGACTTCGACGCGGCGGTCGAGCAGCGCCGTCGCGAGATCGAGTCCGGCGCCGACGAGGTGCTGACCCCGGCCGAAGTCCCGTTCTCCTCGCCGAACAGCGGTCCCCAGGACAACCAGCCCGGTCGGCCGCCGGGGAGCAGCGACAAACCACCGGGATCGCCGCCGGGGCTGCCGGAGCCAAAACGTTTCATCACCCAGAACCCCGGCGAGACGATCCGCTCCTGGTTCGAGGAGGAGATGGATGCCGTCGTGCGCATGGGCGACATCACCTACGCGATCCTCGACCAGCACGAGCAGCGGAACGTCGGCCGCGTCACCACGACCGAGCGCCGGATGATGGACGAGGCCGACCAGGAGGCGATCCAGCGAGGCTCCACCCTCTACGTGCCGGTGAATCCCGGCTACGAGGTCGGCGACTGCAAGGCGATCCGGCTCTCTGCTGGCCTCTCGATGATCCTCGGCGAGCGCAAGGGCGACGGGGCTTGGGTGGCGAAGCTGATTTGCTTCCGGGAGACCGAGTACACCGCCTTCCAAGCCGAGGAGATGGTCCTTCGGTGGGGCTACCCGATCAAGATGCCCGAGGCGAAACCGCCGGAGCTTCCGTCCCCCGGCGACGACTAGACTGCATCTCGCGCCGGACCCCCTTCAGCGGTTGATAGGCGAGTAGGGCAAGGTTCGCGGGCACGGGGACGATCGCCAGTCCGCCTAGTTCCCGACCACGCTGCTGCCGCTGGGGCGAACGAAAGCGCGGCCACCCCTCTAACCCTCGGGCAGGCCGTGGCCCCGGCGGGAGCGGCGCCCGAATGGCTTATCCGCCGACTTCAGTCGTAGATTAGGAACGATGAAGCCGCACGTCTTCGAGCGCGGCCAGAGCATTTTCCTGGTCGCCCCCGTCGCGCCGTTGAATCCGGCGCCGGGCCAGATCGAACACTTCGCGTTCGCGCAGCAGCTCAAGGATGCAGCGCCGAACGAGAATCTGGCGTGGCTTCAGGGTGCATACGTCGAGGCCGACAACCCCAACCGCAACGGCCACATGTGGACTGCGGGCGAGCTAAGCATCAAGCAGCTCACCCCCATGTTCATGCCGGTGACGGTGATGCACGACCCGCGCACCGCCGTGGGACTCATCGCCGACACCCGACTCATGGTTCCCGACAAAGATGAGGTTCCTCGCTCCCGGATCGAGACGGCGTTGGCCCTATGGGCGCATCGTTTCCCCGATGTGGTCGAGGAGGCCGACATGAACTACAAGGCCGGGACCCTGATGCAGTCGATGGAGTGCCGTGCCCCCTTCTATAGCTGTGCCGAGTGTGGGCAGTCTTTCCCGAAGCTACCCGACGGTGCAGAGCGGAAGAACTGGTGTGAACACATGAAGGCGTCGGACGGGCAGGGCGCTCGTATATTAGGAGATGTCACGTTCACCGGCACCGGACTCATCTTCGGTACTCGGGGGGCGCGGGGGGCATATGACGAAGCCCACCTGGACACTTTCCAGGACGAGGTAGCAGAGTTTCACCACAAGGCGCAAAGCGACTCACGGCCAAGGAGAAAGAAGACTTCAATGGACGGCATCGAGATTCCTCGCGACGAGTACGCAGAGCTTCAGAAGCGGCCCACCGCTGAGGAGCTTGCCTCCGAGAAGAAGCGCGCCGATGAGGCGGAGACCGCCAGGGACGCGGCTGTCAAGACCGCCGAGGAGAAAGAGGCCGAGGCCCAGCGCGAGAAGACCCGCGCGGACGAGGCCGAGGACAAGGTGACCAAGGCCGAGGAGGAGCAGGCCAAGGACACCCTCGCGAAGGAGCGCCTCGGCAAGCTCGGCAAGGGCTTCAGCGCGAAGCTCGGAGACTTCACCCGCGAGCGGGTCGAGGAGCAGGCCCGCACCCTCTCCGAGGAGGAGTGGGAGGCACGCCTGAAGGAACTGGAGGAGACCCACAAGGTGACCCGCGAGGAGGGCGGCACCGAGACGGCCTCCACCGAGAAAGACAAAGGCCGGGAGTTCTCCCGAGAGGAGACCGCCCGCGCCCACGTCGGTTCCGGCGGCGGCGGTAGCGAACGGGAGACGGGCGAGGAGCCTGCCCCCGAGCAACGTCAGAGCGTGATGCGAGGGCTGATGCCTTCCTCCACGCGGGAGAAGGCGACGGCCTAGCGGCCTGGCGACCAGAACAGGAGAAACAGAGACATGGGCATCGTCAACCAGACCGAAGGTTCGCATCCTCTTACTGGCGTCGGCAAACTGCCGAACGTCCACATCGCCTTCCCCGGCGAGAAGTGGTCCAACCGCTATGCGTCGGGCGCGATCGTCCCCGGCGCCGCCGTCGTCCCGGCTGCCAGCGCGGGCAAGCTGTTCATGCGGACGGCAGGCGCCAGCGATGTCGCCACCCAGCTCGCAATCGCCCTTCGTCCGATCGACGTGCCCGACCCCAACACGGGACCGGGCGCCCTGGGTCCGAACGAGATTCGGAACCAGACGATCGAAGACGGGGAGTACATCCTGGCGTACTACAGCGGCGCCATGCACCTCACCCTGGTCGTCCCGGACGACTACAACCCCGGCGACCTGATCGGCTGGGACGCCGACGGCGAACGGCCGGAAGGTAAGGCCGAAGGAACCGGGGCCTGGGCGAAGAACGCTGCCGCCGACATCGACTCGATCTTCGAGGTGATGGAGTGGCAGAAAGTCAACTCCGACAAAGAGGGCATTCTGACGGTCAGAAGCCTGAGAGGCCAGTTCTAGCGGCTACGCCGACGGGAAACCGAAAAGGAGAACCACACAGATGGACGCCCTGATATTCGACACGCTTAGCCGCATCAATTCCGAGGAGGACAACGCGCAGCGTGATGTCATGAAGCGCGAAACGGCCCTCGACCTCGGGGAGCACTTCGCCCGGCACCCCAGCGAGCTGGAGGAGCTGGCGTTCGACCTGCTCAACATCGCGTGGTCGGATGCCATGTCGGAAGACATCGTGCAGAAGATCATCGAGGTGAAGACCGTCGGCCTCGGCCAGCCGGACTTCATCGAGGAGGACCTGCGCGGTCTCCGGGCCTACTGGCAGGGCAAGGGCGGCCAGATTCTCAGCGGGATCATCAGCTACGAGCGCGAAACGATGCCTCGCGAGGAGATGGTCACCGCTCTGGACTTCCACCAGGACGAGATCAAGACCGACTTCTGGGGCACCTTCGACAAGCTCGTCGGCCAGGCCCAGGAGAAGATCAGGCAGCTCCCGGTCACGCGCCTGATCGAACTCATCCAGGCGTCCATCCAGGGAGGCACCTTCTTCGGGTCCTTCGCCCTCTCGACGCTCACCGCCACCCAGGTGGACTCGGTGGTCGAGGAAGTCGGACTCCGCTCCGACGGCGACCTCTCGATCATGGGCACCCGGACGGCGGTCCGTCACCTGTCGAACATCGGCCTGACCTTCGGCGACAACATCGCGGAAAAGGTCTTCAACGTCGGCCAGATCGGGCAGTACAAGGGCTACCCGGTCATCCAGGTGGACAACTTCGAGAGCTTCGAGGGGAACTTCGTCCTGCCGAACAACGAACTCTGGATCGTCGGTCGGCGGGCGGGGCGGCTCACCTACTACGGTGAGACGGCGAAGGTGCAGCAACTCCCGCAGCCTTCGTTCTTCCGCCGGTGGGAGACCGGCCGCGACGCCGGGATGCTCCTCTACGGGGCACAGCGGGGTCGCATCGGTCGGATCGTCCTCACCTAGCGGACCTAGCGCGGCGTCCTCGTCTGGGGGCGCCGCTACGGTTATGGGACTCGGAAGTAAGGCAATGACCGGCACGGCACAGGAGGAGCACACATGACCCAGCAGAAGACCGAGTTCAGGAACGACTCCGGCGGCATCATCGGCGTCGTCACGATCGAACCGGGCGGCAAAGAGGTAGCGCTGCCCCTCAAACCCGGCCAGTCGGTGTGGCTCTCCGACGACGAGCGGATCGCCACCGCCAACGCGCCCCGCCGCGACGAGGACAACCCCTTCGCCAACGGCCAGCTCGTCCGCGTCGGCGAGGTCCCCGACGGCGCGAAGAACCGCCGCCCGATCGGCGACGAGGAGCAGACGCCGGAGCAGGCCGAGCAGGTCCGCAAGGCCCAGGAGGACAAAGCTGCGCGTGACGCCGCCAACCAGGCTCAGAAGGACGAGGAGGAGGCCCGGAGGAAGGCAGGCCAGGAACAGGCCGCAGCGGGCGCCAAGGCCCCGTCTCCGGCCCCAGCCCCGGCTGCGCAGGAGCGTCAGGCCCCGGAGGAGACCGCCGCCCCCCCGCAGGCGCAGGGCGCCGCCGTTGAGGGCAGCCGCGCAAGCGGCGAGGAGGTCGGCACCCCGGAGGCGGTTGGGAAGAACTAGGCCGTGGAGCTGCCGTGAACTACTACGAAGCACGGCGGCTCAGCGACAAGTCGGGGTGGCACTTCACCCGGATGAACGACGGCGAGATTTGGCCGGTCGGCTACTGCTCGCCGTGGCAGCAGTGCCCCGAGTGCGAGGGCAAGGGCTGCGTGAAGTGCGAGCAGCGCGGGATCGTCAAGACCCACGAGGACCACACCCACGAGACCCGCGAGGAGGCCGAGGAATGCTTCCTGCGCTACCTGCTCGATGACATCTCCGAGGAGGAGTACAGCGACTGGACCGGGTGCGAGGTCTGCGGGGACCCGACGAAGAAGGGCCTCACCTCGCGCCGCCCCCTCGGCAACGGCTTCCCGCTCTGTGACGAGCACCGGACCCATGAAGTCCTCGCCGGGCTGACGCCCTCGCCCTCAAGGATCACCGCTTCCTACTGATGGAGCCGGTGACCGACCTCAGAGACGTGCGGGTGCTGATCCCCCGCACCCGCCGCGCGCTCGACGGGCCGACGGCGACCGGCTCGGCGGCCGTCTCCTCGACGCTGAACGATGAACAGCTCACCGCTGTGATCGCCGACGCGATCGCCAACGTGATCTTCTACAGCAACGGTGGCTTCGGCCACCAGCTCGAAGTCCTCGAACGCGACCCGCACTACATGGCGCCGGTGGCCTGGCAGACGAGCGAGGAGCTGTCCGAGGACGAGCAGAGCGTCATCATCGCCCAGGCGGCCCTCGACTACTTCTTCAACGCCCTCACCAGCCTGCGGACCTCCGAAACGACCAAAGAGGCCGACCGCGAGTGGTCCTGGTCGATCTCGGCGTCGGCGGTGGCCGAACGGGTGAAGGAGCTGCGCGCTCAGCGCGACCGTGCGATCGAACTGCTCACCACCCAGAACTTCGTCGCCGAGAGCTGGGTGAATACCCTCGCGGTGCGCGACGCCGCCACCGACATGCTGATCGAGCCGTACCTGGGCACCCTCGTTCCATCCGGCCAGGAGTTCGACCCGCCACTGGTGTAGGGAGGAACAATGGCTACCCTCCCCGGAAAAGGTGGCACGGCAGTCGATGAGAAAGACCCGGTAGCCCTGCCGGGAGTTGTAGCGCTCGAAAAAGACCTCGCCAAACACGAGGCGGCGACCAAAGCGGTCCACGGCGTCGCCGACATGGCAGCGCTGGCGAGCAAAGCCGAAGTCACCGCAGGCGGCGATGCCCTCACGCAGGAGATCACGGACCGGCAGGCTGCCGACGACGACGAGGCGAAAGCTCGTGAAGACGGCGACTCTGACGAGGCAGCGGCGCGGCTGGGGGCCGATGAAGCTGAGGCCAAAGCTCGCCAGGACGCCGACACGGCAGAGACGAAAGCCCGTGAAGACGCCGACACCGCCGAGGCGAAAGCTCGTAAAGAAGCCGATGAAGCTGAGGAGAAAGCTCGGGAAGAAGCCGTCGAGGACGAGGCGAAAGCCCGAGACGATGCAGACAAAGGCATCATCTCCTCGCTGGACGACTACCAGCTCAGGACCGAGAAGGACCAGGCCAACGGGTATGCGGGGATCGGCCCGGACGGGAAGATCAACGTCGCGGCGCTGCCCGCCCTCGCCGTCACCAAAACCACCGTCGTCGCCTCACAGGCCGCCCAGCTCGCGCTCACCGCGCAGGAGGGCGATGTCGCGGTCCGCACCGACCAGTCGCGCACCTACATCCACAACGGCGGCTCGGCCGGGACGATGGCCGACTGGACCGAATTCGCTTCGCCGACCGATCTGGTCCTGTCCGTCGCCGGGAAGACCGGCGTCGTCACCCTCACCTACTCCGACATCTCCGGCCTTGGGACTGCGGCGACGAAGGACGCGGGCGCGGCCGGTCAGACAGGCAAGGTCCTCAACGCTGACGACCCCACCACCACCGACGCCCGGACCCCAAAAACGCATGCGTCGAGCCACAAAACCGGCAGCTCCGACCCTCTGAGTCCGTCAGACATCGGCGCCGCCGCCGCGTCGCACACCCACGTAGAGTCCGACGTGACCAACCTGGTGACCGACCTGGCGGCGAAGCAGGACCGGGTGAAACGTGTCAAAACGGCAGCCAACGGCACCTCGATCACCCCGGAAGCCGACTCCTACGATGTCGTCAAGCAGACGAACACAGAAGCCGCTGGCACGCTGACGATCAAAAAACCGACGGGTACTCCCACCGACGGCCAGGAGCTGATCCTGCGGGTCAAGTCCACCAACGTGCAGACCCTCTCCTTTGAAGGGATTTACCGGGGCAGCCTCGATACGGCTCTACCTACGGCCACCACCGGAGGAAGCCTGACCGACTACATGAAGTTCGCATACAACTCGACGGATGAAAAATGGGACCTGATCGCGATCAGCTTCGGGTACTGATATGCCAGCGATTAACCAAAAACTGAACTGGCCTCCCCTCTCCCACCTAGGCGTAGCGCCCGCAGCCTCATCGTTGAATCAGGCAGGAGACCTGTTCGCCTTGATGACAGAGATACCGGAGAGCGGAATCGTCACGGGGATCAAGTTCTGTACGGCTACGGTGACCACTGGCTGCACCCTCAGCGCGACAATCGAGACGGTCAACGAAGCCACCTCAGTTCCAACGGGGACGCTCTACCATGCCAATGCGACCGGAACCGTAGTAGTCAGCAACACCGACGACAACGTAATCAAGACCGTCACTTTCCCAGGCAACGTCCCGGTTAACGCGGGCGATTGCGTCGCGGTAGTGCTAAGGATTTCTTCCGGTACCCCGAGCGCCTTGCAGCTCAGGGCGCTTCAAGGAATGGTGGAAACCTCTCAGCCGTTCAGGTACCGCATCCAAACAGGTACGACGACTATGGCGGGTACGGTTCCCAGCATTGTGTTCACCTACAGCACTGGTGACGTTGTGCCCGAGGGGGGGCTTCCATTCTCGCTGACTGCCAACCTGAGCCTTAGCACAAGCACAACGCCCGACGAGGTGGGTAACAAGCTCACGGCCCTATTGAACTGCCGGTCGCATGGATTCGTGTTCCGTAGTGGAAGCAATACCAACTTCAAGGCCACGGAAGTCATCCTCTACGATTCCGCGAATAATGTTGTCGCAGCTCAGGTGCTGCCACCCAGTCTCATCATCGGGATGGCGACAGAGAACGCTTACTACGGCAGATGGGACACCCCGGTGAACCTGAAGAAGGGGCGGGTTTACCGCCTGGTGGTGAAGCCGACAACTGGAACCACCTGGACCAATATGTTGATTAAGTATTCCGGCTTCGCGGCTCGGCCGAAATCGTTCCAGGAACTTGCCGTTGCCTTCACAAGCCGTGTTGATGCCGGTGCCTGGAGCGATGACACCGATGGGGTGGTTAACCTGGCGCTGGCGATCGACAAGATTTATCAGCCCGGCGGGAGCTTCATGTGAGCGAAACGTTCTACGCAAAACCTGGGGAGACGATCTACCCCTGGCTGGATAACGCCCCTACGGGCCTCGTCGGCACGGTGGGCTATCGCATCCTGCGTGACAGCGACCAGGCCGAAGTCATCACTCGCACGACCGCCGGGATCGTGGAATCTCCGGTCAGCTCGGGCCGCTACGTCGCAACGCTGCCAGTGCCGGTCGGGTTCGCCCTTGACGACTACTCGATCTTCTGGGACATCGGTGGCCTGGGGGAAGGCGAAACCGCCACCGACAACCTGATCGTCTCCCTCGAACCCGACCCCTCGGCGCCACCTCCTCAGTCGCCGGGGAGCGCAGGCCCCGATCTCGACGGCTTCCGTGGCGCCAGCGTCCGGCTCCGTGCGGACATGGGCCGCGACCTCCTCTACCTGACGCCGACGGAGACCACCTGGCCCTCGGGCGCGGTGATCGACCCGCAGTCAGGCGTTCCCTACGACCCGACCCTGGTCCCGCTGGCCTCCGGCTTCAGCTCGGCCTCGGTGAACACCCTCGTCGTCTTGCCCGGCGCCACCGACAAGGCGGCGAAGGAGATCGAGGCCGCGATCGGCCGCATCGAGGAGGGCGGCGCGGCGCTAGTTATCGGACGCGAAGATTGGGATGAGAACGCGCTAGAAGCTGCAACTCTAGTCGTGATTTACGACGACGAATGGGAGTTGGCCGACGCCCGCTTCGACTCGGTGGGCGGGAACGACCCGGCCGATCGAGTCATCCTCCACGCACGTCAACGTTCACGAACTATGAACCAAGGTGCATGACCATGATCCAGCGAAGTCAGAAGGTCGAACAGAGCATCCAGGACTATGTGCGCGAGAAGCTGTTCACCGATCAGAAATACCCCGAGTCTCAGGTCGAGATACTTGACGCCTGGGACAGTGAGAAGTTCGAGGGGGGGCTGGAGAAGAACTACGTCGCGATGGGATTCAACTTCGATGACGGCGGAAAAGAAGGTGAGACAGGCTCCACGCTTGTCCGCAAGGTCATCACGATCGAGTTCTTCGTCGTCGCCACGAGCAACACCTGGGGGCGGAACCTCTCCAGTGCGCTCCAGACGGCTCTGGAGATCGACCGTGTGGTGCCGCTGAGGGACATCGGGGAGGAGGGGGCGCCGGTCATCGACGCCCTGCCGGTCCTGAGCGTCTCCGCCGAGCACCAGCCGATCTCGAACCCGGAGCCGTGGCAGCGCCACGTCTGGACGGTTCACCTTCGAGTGGAAGACGAGTACATGGTGGTGGTGTAGGTGGCTGACCCCTACCAGGGACCTTTCGAGGTAGGGGGCGGCGACGGTGCCGACTACTTCACCATCCTTCCTCCCGAGCCGCTTCTGATCGACGCCTTCCTCATGCTGGAGCGCGCCAGGGTGGAGGCGCTGAAGCACCCCAACCGCGCTGAGGGTCGCGCCCGCGCCGCCGCGATCTCACTGGTCATCTCCCAGGTCAGCACGCGCGTCGAGGAGGCCGCGATCCTGACCGCGAAGGAGGCGGAGGAGCTGATCGAGCACCGCATCAACGCCACGCAGAAGCGGCCGGACCCCCCTGGTGGCGCTTTCAAGCGTCGCCTGCGGGACGCGATTCACTGCCGCCCGCTCCGCACGGTGCTCCCCGGAGGTGGTGTCGGTATCGCGGACCTCGACCGCCTGAACGAAGTCGCCGACGAGCAGGGCCGGGCCTACTGGCGGGCACAGGAGTTCGGGTCCTCACACCTTGTCGGCCGCACCCTGCCTGGCTTCTTCCAGCCCGGCCGCTCACCGGCGGGCGCGGCGCCCTCCCGGACCCACCCGATCTTCGAGGTGACTGGTGAAGGGGCGCCGATGACCATCAAGAACCCGATCCCCGAGCGGGCCTTCCTGCGAGAGGG
>Ga0180064_1000066_pt1 | contig 13225 bp, 10 predicted proteins | sample EasRiv200_16_10D_FD_121782 | JGI IMG/M metagenome (GOLD analysis project Ga0180064, IMG submission 121782) | Soil microbial communities from meander-bound floodplain in the East River, Colorado, USA - East River metaG ERMLT200_16_10D | ecosystem: Environmental > Terrestrial > Soil > Floodplain ... | reverse complement strand
GTGGCGGGCGTGCTGGTCACCTGGGCCGGCGTCGGCTCGGCCTTCGTCGTTGATGCCGTCTCGTTCTCCGTCGCCGCGATGGCGACGGCGGCGATTCTCGACCGCCCCAGCGGCGGAGAAACGACTGAGCCGGCGGGCGGGTCGCCGCAGCCACCATTTCTCCGTCAGCTTCGAGGCGGGTTTCAGGTTATCCATCGCGTCCCAATCCTCTTCTGGCTCTGCGTGGCGATTTTTGTTTTCAACCTCGTCCTGAACCCTATGCTGGTCCTCCTCCCCACGTACGCCAAGCTGGCGAAGGGACTGCCGGCGTGGTTCCTTGGAACCCTGGAATCCTCGATGGGCGCGGGGATCGTTCTTGGAGCCGTGACCGTGGGAGCGCTCGAGCAGCGGTTGAGGAGGATTTCGAGCGTCGTGATGGGGCTGCTGCTCCTCGGAGGCGGGCTTGCGCTCTTGCCTCACCTGCCCGGGGTGATTCCGCCACTGGGGGCGATGTTCTGTGTGGGCATCGGCGCCGCGTGGACGAATATTCCGATAAGCACCCGTGTCTCGGTTGCGGTGCCCGACCACTTCCGGTCGCGCGTGAACTCCATCATCTCCTTCCTTTTCGATGGCAGCGCCCCTATCGGCGTGGCGGCGGCCGGGGTCCTCGTCGCGGCAATTGGAGTGACGGCGAGCATGACGTCACTGGGCGCCATCGTGCTCCTGCTTGTGCCCTTACTCTTTTTGATTCCAGGCTTTAGGGACTTCTTCCGCCGGTCGCCAGCGCAGCTGACGGGCCATTTCCTGACGGCCTACCCTGAGGCGTTCGTCGAGGCGCCCGCGCCGGTGCGAAGCGCAACAGGACGAAGTCAATTGCGAAGCTGACTTCAGAAATCGAGCCTCGATTCAGCGGTTCTCCGAGTTTTCTTTATGAATTCGCTCGAAGTGCGCCAACGGGCACGTTCGGACGATGTCCCCGAACCTGCGCGCCGCCTTTGGTCATCCCATCGGTAGACTTTCTTGAACCCAACGTTCTCGAAGCCAGCACAAGAGTACTCTCTTAACTTACTCTTATCTAGCGACTTACTGACTCTCCTTCATCACCACACGGCCGTTCCACGAACTGGGCACCCGATGTGCTATTGACTGGGCGTCCCCGGCGGAATGAACCGCCTACCTTTCGTTCGACGAGATCGAGGAGAAATCACATGAAGCGGAGTTTATTTGCAATTGGAAGTGCGCTAGCGCTTCTTGGTCTCGCGGTGCCGAGCAGCGCCGGCACGATAACTGGCCACGTGAACATGTCGGGTGCGTTCGTCTATGACGTTCGCGGTGCGGGGACTGGGCTCGCAGTGATTGATATTGCCCCGACCGGCGGCGGAAGCGGTGCTGTCGTGGAGCTTCTGGGGATGACCGGCTTCTTCGGTCCGGGCTGCGTGGGAACCTGTCTTGGCGGTGATGGCCTGACCTTCGGCACATTCGCCACGATGTTGGACACCACGAATGACCCCACGGCGGCTCCGCCGGCGACGTTTGCACCCTCTGGGGTTGCGCTGGCGATTGCCAATTACTTCTCGGCTTTCACGGACCTAGACGCAGCAGGCTTGCACTTCGACCTCACATCGATCCCCAATCAGATTGGCCCCCTTTGCACCGGCTCTGAGGGTGTCGGCGACAGCTGCGTAGAAGGCCCCTTCTCGATTCTGGGGACCAATGAAGGACTTCGAATCAATTTCGACTTCTTCGGCAACTTCGTCAGGGGCGCCGACTCCGGGTTCTACCACGGGTCGTTCGCGTCAACCATTGGCGGTATGTCGTTTGCGGAGTTGTTCGACAGGTTGGACAACACAGGTCTCGACATCGGGTGCGGCGTCGGCAACACTGGTCCGTGCTCATTCGATCTGAACCTCGACCCGGCCGCGATTCCGGAGCCTGCAAGCCTTCTGACCTTCGGCGCCGGAGCGGCAGTGCTCGCGGCTCTGCGCCGTCGTCGCTCCGCCAAGGCAGTCAAGGCCTAAGTCGGAACATTCTTCCGAGGACAGAAAACGCTTCCCGCTCACGCGGGAAGCGTTTTTTTTTTACTCATGCTACTGCGGCCGACTCCAGTTCTGCCTTGACCGCCGAGAGAAAGCGCGCGGCTGCACGCCCATCCCATACGCCGTGATCTCCTGACAGCGTTAATGCCATGACCGGCCGGACCGCCGGCTGGCCATCAACGGCAACCACGCGCGACCGCACCTGCCCGGCCACGAGAACACCAGCCGTGGCGAACGTCGAGGTAAGGGCCCAATCGGCCGGCACGGTGGATACCTGAAACGTTCCGGCACCCTTCCGCCGGAAGGTCGGGCTTGTAAATAGCAGACGCAGAATCCCGCGGCGCAAAAACCCGAAGGGAAGCAGCCAGCCCCACTGCCGAAGGGCGCGGAGCATCTGCTGATCGGCCTGCCGGACCTCCGGAGTGCGGCGCGCAATCTCAGTCGCGATGTCCGCCACGCTCTTCTGGTCGGCGCCTTCAATCACAAGCACGGGTGCGACGAAGGTCTCCCCCGTCACCGACAGGCCGATGTCCACACGCCCGGGACGCTGCCGTCGCGTGCCGGCGATGACCTGGTGGAGATTCGGGTTGGCAACCAGCCCGCGCGCCGCTGCGCGGACCACCAAATGAGTTGCTGTCGCGTTCACGCCCTGCCGTCGAAGGGCGTCGAGCCGCGCCAGCGCATTGGTCATATCCACGGTAATTTGGTGGACAGACAGGGCAGGCCTTAGGACTCGAAGACCATCCAGGAGCCAGCGTTCGGCGTAGTCGAGTGATTCTCCCGAGTCTTGGGTCACATCTCGGCTCGATCAGACGGCGGCGGGAGTCAGAAAACTATTCTTCAGGGCCAGATAGTCCACCTTGTCGGTAGACGTTCGAGGCAGCCGCGCTTCAAACATGAAGCGGTCGGGGTTCATGTATGCGGGCAGCCTGGTTCCACAGAAGGTCTTAAGGTCGATGATCGAAGGCCGGTCGCCTTCATGGCACGAGAGATAAGCCACGATCTTCACGCCCGCATCAGGATCGGGGACGGAGATCACGGCCACCTCCCTGAGACGCGGATGGGAATAGAGTGCGCGCTCGATCTCTCCGAGCTCGATGCGATAGCCCCGACGCTTGACCATTCGATCCTTGCGGCCGGCGTAGATAAAGCCATCATCGGGATCCCATCGGACGAGGTCGCCGGTGTTGTACCACCGAACGCCGCTCCGCTCGAGAAATGCGGCGGCGTTCTCGGCGGGACGATTCCAGTAGCCTCGAAACGTCGACGGTCCACTGATATACAGCAGGCCTTCGTCGCCAGCGGCCACCTCGCACCTCTCGTCATCGAGCACGAGACTCGCGCAGTGGCTGCAGGCAAAGCCGATGGGATATGGCACCTCGCGATCGTCTGGAACCTGCGAGGGAATCTTCGCGAACGTACAGACATTGGTCTCGGTTGGGCCGTAGAGGTTGTAGTACGCCGGCGAGGGCCATCGCCGCTGAAGCTCGCGAAGATGTTTGACCGGAAATACTTCACCTGCAAACAGCACGAGACGCAGGTCCGGAACCTTGTGCGCCTCGAGATTTCCGAACTGGAGGAGGAGCGTCAGAATCGACGGCGTCGAGTACCACACCGTCAGTTGGTTGACGGCGATGAATCGCGCCAGGTCCTTGGGGCTTTTTCCGAGGTCCTCGGAAATCAGATAGAGCGCTGCGCCGTGCTTGATCGCCACGTAGATATCGAGCACCGACAGATCGAAATGAAACGGCGCGTGGCTGCTGAAACGATCGTTTTCGGTCGGCTCGAAGACGGACGAACACCATTCGACGAAGCTCAGGGCGTTTTCGTGCGTGAGCATCACGCCCTTCGGCATGCCTGTCGACCCGGACGTGTAAAGGATGTACGCGAGGTCCCCTGTGCTGCGCTCGCGAATCGTGAATCCGTCGCCGCTCTGGAGAGCGCCGTCGAACGATGTCATTCGGTTTCCGAGAGCGGGTACGTCGGAGGCTGCGCCTACGGCGACCACCGCGCAAAGCGCCGTGCTGGTTCCGTGCTGTTCCGGGATCACGCCGAGGCATCGCGCGTCGACGATGAGCGCGCTGATCTGGCAGTCTGTAAGGATGCGCTGACCACGCTCGGCAGGGGCCGTATGGTCCACGGGGACATAGGCGGCGCCCGCCTTCATGATTCCAAACAGCGCGACGACTGCCGGAATGCTCTTCGGGAGCACTACTCCCACGCGATCACCATGCGTCACGCCACGCGCGGCGAGAAAGGCGGCCAGGGCGTCAGCCTGCCGATTGAGCTCGGAGTACGTTACGGAACCATTCGAATCCACGACGGCGATTCGCTCGGGACAGCGAGCGGCGCTCGATTCGAGATAGTCGGCGAGGTGCCGGGGGATCATGAAGGATGGGCTCCCACGGCCCGCTTCCGTGCTACGGATGCGGCGATGTCCTGGATCCTATCGAAACGCTCGACGCTGGTGTCGTAGACGTCCAGCTCGACATGGAACTGCTCCTGGACGAACTGTATGAGTCCGAGCGTGGCGAGCGAATCCAGAATGCCGCTTGTTTGAAGCGGTGTGTCGTCTTTGAGGTTGTCTGGCGACTCGCCCGGCAGGTGGGCAGACAGAATGAACTGCCGAATTGTTTCCTTGACGTCGTTCATCAGGACGCGACCTTACCTTACATTTCGGCCGCTCTGCCTTTGCGATACAGGGTTGTCAACCCTGGAACCAGGCCGTCACCCGTGGAAATCTGATAGTCCGGGAGCGCCTTCACCAGTCGGCGGTACGCCTCGCCAAGGTTGTGGTACGGGATCCCAGGGAAATAGTGATGGAGTGCGTGGTAGCGAAGGCCTACGGGTGCCCATAGTTCGGTCACGCGGGCGCCAGGCGTATCGACAGAGTCCAGGAGCTGTTCGCGCCGGCTCATCGGCTTACCGGTACCTTCGTACTGGTGTGCGACCAACGTGCGCAACGTGTTGATGACGCTCGCCACAGCCGTGATCGCGTACCAGATCAAAAAGGCGCGCCAGGGAAGGAACCCGGCCCACGCAAGCAGGAAGGCGCCCGCCCACAGGCCAGACGCCGCCGCATGGAGCGCGCGCATTTTCTTCGACATCGCGTCCGATACGACGCGCCTGTACTTCGGATTCATGGATAGCGACGACGCGCAAGACGCCAGGAAGCGATGAAACCGCGGCCAGATGAGTTCTAGCGGCACGGCGATAACAAAACGCACGACCAGTAGTACGGGTATCACAAGCGCCCCGAGCGTGAACCGAACCGTCAACTTTCCCGAACTCGCGAACGGCAAGTACTCCGGGTCATCGACTGTCGAGTACGTGGAGAGCTTGTGGTGATCCTGATGCACGCCCAGATACACCGAGGACGGCATCAACAGAGGCAGCCCGATGAGTAGATTCCACATGAGCTCGAAACCGGGCAACGCACCGGATCGAACGTGGGTGATTTCGTGGATGAAGCACAGGCCGCGGTAGAAGGCGAAGATGGCCACCGCCGCCGCGGCGATCATGCCGGCTGAAAACGGCGGCAGCATGACCGCAAGAGCGAAGCCCGCCCAACCGACGCCGGCACTGGCGATGAGGTCCATCCAGAAGACACGAGGTCGTGGGGCATGAAGATCGGCCACGAGGCGCCTCGCCTCTGCGTCGAACAACGCCACGTCGTCCTCGGGGACCATTGCAATCATTGCGAGCGGGCTCGAGCCTCTCATCTTGCCACCGTCAGAGGCATCGGCACGTCCGATTCCCGCTTCGGAGCAGGGCTTGTAGACTCGTACCGGCCCGGCGCGAGAATGTGGTTGGGATCAAATACTTCTTTCAGTCCGCGTAGCAAATCCGTGTATGAGCCCGCTCGTTCCGAATAGCGCATCGAAGAGACATTCAGACGATACGGAGGATATCCACGAGCAAGAAGCTCTTCGACCAGCACACGGTAACACTCCATCGCGCGGTCGTCTTCGCCAGGGACGTTCCTGTCATAGCTGAGCGTCGTCACGCAAAACAGGCTTCGCTCGGTTGCCAGAGAAATTGATATCTGCGGCTCGAAGCCATGTTTCAGCAGCACGTCTGTCGCCAGTTGCGTCACCTCGGTGGCATGAGCTCCCGTGTTCGGGACGACAGGACTGCACCACAGCAGTCCGCAGCCGTCGCGATCGGGATCCATCTGCGCCGGAACGTCAATCCGCTTCCGCCAGTAGACGCTCGCAAGCGTCGAATCGGTTGGAACGCCCTTCATCAAGCCGTACACAGGAGCGATCACCTTGATCGTACGACTGATGTCCCATCCGGTGAGAAGGCTGAAGGGTTTGGTCAACCGCGCCATCAGCTTCAACAACCGGTCGTCGACGAACCTCAGCCGATCGACCTTGCCAGCCAGGGCCTTTCGGAGCTGCGATCGCGCCTCGCGAACCTGGGCGCGCGTCCCATAGAGACCGCCGGACCCAGTCCAGGATCCGATGGTCAGCTTCTGTCGCAGTTCCGCCATCACCGTCGGACTCAGTGGTGTCTGCCCGCCGGTTTCCGCCCACGGATACCGACTGGTCGCGGCGAGTACTTTGTAATCGTTCCCTATGTGCATCACACTCCGAAGCGTTCCGTTAAGCCGGAGTGGACGGAGGGCATCGATGATAGGCCCGAGCCCTTCGTTGTCCTTGCACGAGAAGAAAAACGCCTGAAAAGACTCCGGCGCAGGCATCAACCACACGGTCATCCGCGTGACGATCCCGAAACTGGATTGCGAGAACACGCCGTCGAGCGATGGACCTACACCCCAGCGGCCGAGTGCTCCAGCTTTCGCACCAGGAAAGCGACCGAACCCCGTATCGATGCATTCGCCGGTGGGCAGTATCACTTCGAATGCGCAGGCATTGCCGCAATGGTCGCCCATCGGCGTGTGCCCAAAGCCACGGTCCATCGTGTTTCCGATGATGCTGCAGTCAGGGCTCGCACCGGTTGCATCCATCCAGAGGCGCGAGTTGCGTTCAATCAGGAATTCGTGAAGCTGTCGCTGCGTCACACCCGGCTCGATCGTGACGTACGCGAGCTCTTCGTCGAAGTCGAGGATTCGATTCAGCCGCCCGAGATCGAGCAGCACGCCGTCGCGAACGGGCACTCGCGAACCGTAGCCCCAGTTCTTCCCTGTGCTGATTGGATAAATCGGTATGCGGAAGCGGTTCGCGATGCGAACGCACTGTTGCACGTCTTCGCGACTGGCTGGCCGCAGAATCGCCCGTACGTGCGGAACGGTATGGAAAGTCGCGGTACTCGCATCGCGCAGCACGTCTGAATCGCTCACAACGTGAGCAGATCCAAGTGCGACCTGCCATTCTCGAAGCGCCGACGCGAGCGCGCCCTCATCCATTCCACAAACCCGCTATTGATCGTCCACAAACCCGCGCTCGCGACGCGACGAGTTCGGCGCGCCTCCCTCGGCGCGCTCAGGCAGCCGCGAGCGGTTCGCCAGTCTGACTTCTGAATTGCGGCGCCCTCACAAAGCGTGGCACCGACGAAACTCCGATGGGATCCGACGCAAAGACCGCCGCGTTTCTAAGCTTGTCGCGCAACAAGTTGACGATGCCAGTGTACTTGGCATTTGGACTGCGCGAATCAAACCTGAGCAGCTCCATCTCACAATTGTATTTCGGGTCGAAATAGGACGGAACAGCAGTTCCGTCTACCTCAAGAGACGACCCACCAAGCCTGCGAAGAATAGCAGACGAGGAATGCCGCACCGTCGCGGTCGTGATGAAAAGTGCACCGCCGAGGTGGCGCCCGAGGCTATAACCCGCCAACGCGAGCAGTAGCCCTTCGGCCTTGCAACGACATTGTTTCGACACAGCCCATCCACCAACCTCGATGTAACGCAGTGCGTCTCGTCGTGCCCGCGCAATCTCGGATTCCACGGCAACGCGAAGTGTGTCGCGCCAGCGTTCCATCTTGGCGAGCGGAGAATTCCGCACTCTCAAACTCTGAATCGAGGTTGTATTCGGATGATCCAGGTACCAGATGCAGCCGGTGACGTGGTGGTCCGGGTCCACCATCAGCAGGTGCCAACTGCGATCATCTTCCGGTGTCTGGTGGAGCCCGTCCTGCGAAAGCTCATGCCGCGCCAGTGCGCCGTCTTCCAGATACACACTGCCGCGAAGCTGCTGCATCTCGCGGATGAGCTCGTCGCGACGATGGCTGTCGAACGTGACGTTTTCAAAGCCATCTTGCACAGAGGTCGCTGAAGGGGGCGCGAGGAGAATAAGCCGGTCCTCGATGGCCGCGATATTTCTTTCGAGTAATTTCAGCATGCTTCTTCCCCGTGAAGCCGCGCCGCGAAGACCTGGGGAGGTCCGGCCACGTGTAACGGCGGATATTATTTCCGGTTGAACGGTTCAGCGTGCTCCAAGTGTCGTGCCCGATGAGATGTCTACGGGCAAACACACCTCAAGCGGTAGACACTGAAACTGAACGGCTTTAGAATCAGGTATTTACGGCTGACGTGTCACGGACACACTACGAACCTGCCCGTGTAGAAACGAACCTGCACCCCGCCGCCCTTACACGATCCGCCGGCTCATCGACGCTTCTGTAATATTTGCTCGGTGCGAAAAGGATAAACGACGCACAGGCCTTTAGGAATGGGTCGGAAGGTTTTTTGTCAGCTCCAGGGCTGACTTCCCCTTAGACCTAGCCTGATGAGTTTAGCGATAAATAACTACAGTTCAAATACTTAACGGCAGAAACTGCAAATTCTGAGATGGAAAGACGCTTGCTGTTCCCTCAGGCCTACACCGTCACTTCCGCAGTCTGGAGCTATGCATGCGTCACAGGTCGATCGTTGCCGTTCTACTCCTTCTGACCGCTTTCAACGCCGGGTGTTCGGGCGATCCAGAAAAGCTCAAAATGGAGTACGTCGCGAGCGGTGACGAGTTCGTCGCACAGAAAAAGTACTCCGAGGCGATCATCCAATATCGCAATGCGGTCGCTCAGGACCCCCGTTTCGGGGAGGCGCGTTTCAAGCTCGCCAGGGCTGCGGAAGCGAACGGCGACGCGCTAACTGCCTTCCGCGAGTACGTCCGAGCCGCCGACCTCCTGCCGAATGACCCGGTTGTGCAACTACGTGCAGGACAGGTGCTCCTGATCGCCGGGCGCTATCAGGAAGCAAGGGACCGGGCGGACACGGTGCTGCAGCGGGATTCCAAGAACGTCCAGGCCCTGATCCTGATGGGGAATGCACTGGCAAATCTGAAAGACTTCAACGGCGCGATCTCCGAGCTGGAAACAGCGATCGACACCGACTCTCAACGAACGCTCTCGTACGCAAATCTCGGCGTCGTCCAGATGGCCAAGGGCGACATGAGGGCCGCCGAATCTGCATTCAAGCGTTCAGTGGATCTTCAGCCCACGTCGGTCGACGCGCATTTGAGCCTCGCCAACTTCTATTGGTCCGGGAACCGGCTCGCGGAGGCTGAGGCAGAGTTCAAGAAGGCGCTCGACCTCGAGCCGAAATCACCAGTCGGTCTGCGCAGCCTTACGGCGTTCTACATGCAGAACTACCGCATAGCCGAAGTGGAACCAACACTGAAGGCGTATGCCGAGGCATCCAACGACTCCGGACCCCGGCTCATGCTCGCCGACTTCTACGTGAACAGCAAAAGAACGTCAGAGGCCACTACGATCCTGGCGGCGCTCGCGAAGGAAGACCAGAGTTTCGCCGCGGCAACGATACGGCTCGCGGCGATCGACTACGCGGCGAACCGTCGGCAGCAAGCCTATGAGTCCATCGATGCCGTGTTGCAGCGCGAGCCAAAGAATGAGCAGGGGCTGCTTCTGAAGTCGCGCTTCCTGTTGGTTGACAAGAAGCCAGGGGATGCACTTGCCCTTGCAAAAAAGGTGGTGGACGCTAACGCCCGCTCCCTGCAGGGACAGTATTACAAGGCGGTGGCTCTTGAAGCGGTCGGATCGAAAGATGAAGCCATCGAAGTCTTGTCTGAGCTCTTGAAGCAGGCCCCGGCGTCAGTTCCGGTACAGCTCAGGCTCGCTGTGCTGCGCCTGGAGCGTGGAGACTCCAAGAGCGCCGCAGACCTTGCCATGCAAGCCGTCAGGGAGAGACCGGGATCAGGTGCTGGGCATTTGCTTCTGGCAGAAGCGTCGCTTGGCGAAGGTAACCTGGCCCGGGCCGAGTCAGAGCTCAGACTCGTCGCGTCGACGAATCCGAATTCGGCAAAAATCCACACCCTGTACGGGCGTCTCTACACCCAGAAGAGGGACATCAAGAGCGCACGCGCATCATTCGGTCGCGTGCTCGAGTTACAACCTGACTCCATTGAGGCGCTCGCCGGCCTGATTCAGTCCGATCTCGCGGAAAAGGACCCAGCGGCAGCCAGAGCGAGAATTCGGGCAAGCCTGAGCAAGAAGCCCGATGACCCGGCCCTGTTGACGCTTGCTGGCGCCACGTTCAGAGCCATTGGCGATGCGCCGCAAGCGGAGGCGGCCTATCAAAAAGTCCTGGAAAAGAACCCGGCAAATTTTGAGGCCTATCGGAGTCTCGGCAACCTCTATTTCGACCAGCGCCGTCTCGACGATGCGAAGTCGCGATTTGAGGAAGCTGCCCGCAAACACCCGGAGGCCGCCGTCGGCGCAAGGACGATGGTCGCAACCATCCTCGAGATGCAGAACAAGCATGAAGAGGCGCGGAAGGAGTACGAGAAGGTGCTCGAGATCGATCCCCAGGCCGCTGTTGCTGCGAACAACCTGGCGTGGGCGTACGCCGATATCGGGGCCAATCTGGATGTGGCCCTGCAATTGGCCCAGACCGCCAAAGCGAAGCTCCCCAATAACGCGGATGTGAGCGACACGCTCGGGTGGATCTATTACAAGAAGGGCCTGGCAGGCCTCGCGATCACGGCCCTGAAGGACGGCGTGACCCAGGATCGATCCAATCCGCTCATCCACTACCATCTCGGTCTGGCGTACGCCAAGAACGGCAACCGGCCGGAGGCGCAGCGATCGCTGGAAGAGGCTCTGAAACTCGACCCTCGGTTTGCGGGGGCCGACGAGGCCAAACGTGTCCTCGGCACGCTCAAAGGATAGGGATGTGACGCGGACACGTGTGATTGCGGCACTGCCGCTGATTGGGGTATTGGTCTCGTTCGCGATCCTGTACCGGGACGTGATCGCGAAGCTCGTGTTCGACTGGGAACACGACGACAACTATTCCCACGGTTTTCTAATCGTTCCCATCGCGCTGTATTTCGCGTGGGAACGTCGCCAGCAGCTGCTCGCTGCGCTGCGCCAACCAAGCGCGCTCGGCCTGGTCGTTCTGCTGGGCAGCATCGTGACGCTCGTGGCGGGCATCCTGGGCGCCGAGTTGTTCCTGACCCGGGTGTCGATCGTCGGCGTCATCGCCGGCGGCGTCCTCTACGTGCTGGGCTGGCAGCACCTGCGGATTCTCACGCTGCCAATCGCGTTCCTGCTGCTGATGATTCCGATACCGGCAATCATCTTCAACCAGATCGCGTTTCCCCTGCAGCTGCAGGCGTCTCGCTTCGGCGAAACGGCTCTCACTCTCTGGGGAATCCCGGTGCTGCGTGAAGGCAACGTGATCGTCCTTGCCAACACGACGCTGGAAGTTGCCGAAGCCTGCAGCGGAATCCGCTCGCTCGTTTCGTTGCTCACGCTCGGGATCATTTACAGCTACTTCACGGACCAGCGGCAGTGGGTGCGCGTGGCGGTCACACTGTCGACTATTCCGATTGCCATCCTGTCGAACGGGCTGCGTGTCGCGGGGATTGGCGTAGCGGCTCACTACTACGGCGGTGAGATTGCCACCGGCTTCCTGCATACGTTTTCAGGGTGGGTCCTCTTCGTCGTCGCGTTCGTGTTCCTTTTCGCAGTCATGCGCGTGATTCAGGCGCTCGCACCGGAACACGCGCCCGAGCGCGCGGCCGTGGCGCCCGGTGCGCGGCCGGCCAACGAGATCGCCATATGAGTTCCTCCCAGATCAGAATGATCGTCGTCGCCCTGTGCCTGATTGGAGCGTCCGTGTACCTTGCGGAAGCGTCGCGGGCCGAAGTCCTTCCTCCACGCCAGCCGTTGGCGTTGCTGCCAATGTCAGTGGCCGGCTGGACCGGACATCGTGAGGCCGATTTCACCCCTGACATTCTCGCGATCCTTGGCGTCGACGACTACATCACGCGAACCTACGTGCAGGACCGGTGGCCCGTCGGTCTGTATGTTGGCTACCACACGAGTCAGCGGCAAGGAGACACGATTCACTCGCCCCTGAACTGCCTCCCGGGCGCCGGGTGGCAGCCCGTGGATGTGGGTCGCGCGATCATTCCGGTCAAAGGTGCACCGGGCGTGGCGAACGCCACCACGCCGGTAGAAGTCAATCGCGTGATCATCGCCAAGGGTATCGAGAGACAGCTCGTGCTCTACTGGTATCAGAGTCACCGGCGCGTCGTGGCGGGCGAGTACCGGGCAAAGATTTTCACGGTGCTCGATTCGGTTCGTTACAACCGTACCGATGCCGCGCTCGTGAGGGTCATCGTTCCCGTCGCGGAAGGCGACGTGCAGGCGCGCGATGCCGAACGTCGGGGCACGGCATTCGTGCAGGAACTGTTTCCATTCCTCGGACCTCATCTTCCAAGCTGAAAAAACATGTCAACATTCTTGCTGCGTCAACACGCCGTTCGGTGCGCACTCGTGATGGTGATCGCCATCGCGGCGGGCGCCTGCTCGGAGAACCCCGAAACCGCCAAACGCGAGGCCGTCACGCGTGGCGATGCGTTGTTTGCAAAAGCGCTATACAGCGAAGCGGTTATCGAATACCGGCGAGCCATCCAATTCGACGCACGCTACGGAGAGGCGCACCGCAAGCTTGCCGAAACGTACTTGAAGGCGGGCGATGGCGGTAACGCCATTCGCGAGTTCGTCCGCGCGGCCGACCTGCTGACGGATGACGCCGACCTCCAGATCAAGGTTGGGAATTTCCTGCTCGCCGGCGGCCGTTTCGACGATGCGCGGGTCCGGGCAGAGCAGGTGCTCAAGACGAACCCCAAGAGCGCTCCGGCACATGTCCTTCGTGGAAACGCGCTTGCCGGCTTGAAGGACCTGGACGGTGCGTTAAGCGACATGGAAGCGGCGATCGCGGAGGAGCCCGGGAAGGGTGTCACGTACGCGAACCTGGGCGTCGTGCAGCACCTTCGCGG
>Ga0180064_1000064_pt1 | contig 13293 bp, 9 predicted proteins | sample EasRiv200_16_10D_FD_121782 | JGI IMG/M metagenome (GOLD analysis project Ga0180064, IMG submission 121782) | Soil microbial communities from meander-bound floodplain in the East River, Colorado, USA - East River metaG ERMLT200_16_10D | ecosystem: Environmental > Terrestrial > Soil > Floodplain ... | reverse complement strand
TCGCGGCCTTTCGAATCCTTCAAGCCGCTGAACGCCTTCTCGACCGCCGACGCCTGCGCCGGAGAGAGGCACCCTTCGGCTTTGCCGGCGCCGCACACCAGCGTCTTCGGATCGAATTTGCACGACATGGTGTCGAAGATCTGCCCGTCGGCGACGCCGTCGCTGGCATCGCAGGCGTTGCGGAGACCGTCCATCACCACCTTCTTGTTGGCGTCGCTCAAGGCCTGGCGGGTCTGCGGCTTGCCGCTGGCGTCCTTGGGAGCGACCTGATTCAACGACACCGCCACCCACTGCCCGCCGATGCCCGAGAAGTTGGTCCGCATCGCCGGCGCACCCGCGACGATGCCGTCGAAGTAGCTGGGGTGGCGCTGCGACATGATCATCGCCTCGCGTCCGCCGGTCGAGCAGCCGACGAAGTACGACTTCGAGGCGGGACGGCCGTAGTGGCGGGCGACGATCAGCTTGGCCAGCAGCGTTACACGCTCGTTTGCCTGATAAGCGAAGTCGAGGCTGGCCTGCTGTTCGCGCATGAAGCTCGCATCGAACCCCGCACCTTTGTGGCCGGTGTCGGTGGTTACCACCGCGAAGCCGCGCGCGAGGCCTGGCGTGCCGCCCGAGGCCTGGACGCCCAGCGGGAAGCCGACGTTGCCGTTCAGCCCGCCGCCGCCCTGCTGCAGGAAACGCCCGTTCCACTCGCCCGGCAGAGCCAAAGCGAAGCCGATGCCATATGGCCTGCCGTCCGCACCGGTGCGGCCGTCCAGCATGCCGTCGAGGCGGCAGAACGCCGGCAGCTTGAACTGCGGCGCCGGCGCGTTCGGTCCGGGAGGCGGCAGGGGCGCCCCGGCGGGGAACCACTCGGCCTTCGTAATCGAAAGTTCGAGGCCCGGAATGGTCAGCGAGGTCAGCGCCGCGCACGCCGCCGCCGGGTTGCCTCCGACGGTTTGCGCGTACGCCTGCACCGCCATCGTCATCAGCGCGCCGACGACCAGAGAAAGGACCCGCGTCATTGTGCCTCCGCCCCGGCCATTCCGGCGGCCGTTGCGGGAGCATACTGCAGGCCGCCTCCCTTTCGCGCGGTCCGCGCAGAGTGAAATACTGAGCGACACTCATGACCGACCACCGCTTCAAGCACGCGTTCCTGCTCGCGTTCGTGGCCGTCATCACCGCGGCGTTCTTCGCCATGGTCTGGATGTTCGTGCTGACCGTGGTGCTGGCCGCCATCTTTTCCGGTCTCAGCTATCCGTTTTACGTACGGTTGACCGGGCAGCTGGGCGGCCGCTTGCGGCTGGCCGCAGTGATCACGCTGCTGATGGTGCTGGTGCTGGTGCTCGGCCCACTCGTCACGGTGCTGGCGGCGGGCGCGAACGAGGCGATCAAGATGGGGCAGAACATCGTGCCTCGGCTGCAGCAACTAATGATCGAGCCGGGAGCGTTTCTCCAGCGGCTGCAGGGGCTGCCGGGGTACTCGCTGCTCGAACCCTATCGTGGCGAGATCATCGCCAAGATCGGCGAGCTGGTGGGAGAGACTGGCACGCTCCTCTTCTCGGCCTTCTCGGCCACCACGCGCGCCACCGCCCTCTTCGTCTTCAACCTCTTCGTGCTGCTGTACTCGATGTATTTCTTCCTGACCGGGGGGCCGTCGCTGCTGCGGTCGGTGCTGGCGGTAGTGCCGCTGTCGGATCTGGACAAGGCCCGCATGCTCGAGAAGTTCGTCTCGGTGACGCGAGCCACGCTCAAGGGCACGATCCTGATCGGCACGACGCAAGGCATGCTGAACGGGCTGGCGTTCTGGGCGGTCGGCATCGACGGGCCGATCTTCTGGGGCATCGTGATGACCGTGCTGTCGATCATCCCTGGCATCGGCGGCGCGCTGGTGTGGGTGCCAGCGGCCGTCATCCTGGCCGTTACCGGAGAACCGATGCGGGCTGCGGGTCTCGCCGCGTTCAGCGGATTGGTGGTGGGCGCCATCGACAACGTGATGCGTCCGCGGCTGGTGGGACGCGACACCCAGATGCACGACCTGATGATTTTTTTCTCGACGCTCGGAGGCTTGAGCCTATTCGGCGTCACCGGCTTCATCCTGGGACCGCTGCTGGCGGCGCTGTTCGTGACCGCGTGGGAGATGTTCGGCGTGACCTTTCAGCGCGAACTGCACGAGGCGGCGTCGCCGATCGTCGGGCCGGACCTGCGAAGGCCCGAGTGAGGCTAGGGGCTAGGGGCTAGAGGCTAGGACCCGAGACGGGATCGCTCAGGGCCCCGTTGCCGAGGGCCCCTCTGCGGTCAACGAGGCCCTGAGGCGCTGACCCAAATCGTCGGAGGGGTAGTACTGAAGCAGGCGGTCGGTCGCGGCGACGGCGTCGGAGGTGCGCCCGAGTGTGCCGAGCACCACCGCGCGACCGCGCAGCGCCGCCACCTGGTCGGGGCGCAGGGCCAGGGCGCGATCGTAGGCGGCCAGCGCGTCATCAAGGCGACGCTGCCGGACCTGAACCAGGCCGCGCAGCACCCACTGATCGACATCCTCCGCATCGAGTGCCGCCGCGCGATCCAGCCGCTGCAAGGCGCTGTCGAACGAGCCCAACGCCAGCGCCACGTTTCCCCAGTCCACCCATAGGGGCGCCATGCCGGGAGCGGCGGCCGTGGCGCGCGCGAAGAGGCGATCGGCCTCACCGAGGAGCGCGGATCGTGCCCCGGCGTCCTGAGTCGTCGCGGCGCGGCGGCGGGCCGCATTCGCCAGGTTGCGCGGATGATGGGGATCGTAAGGGTTGCGCACCAGGGCCGCGCGCAGGGGCGCTTCTCCGGCGAGATACAGATCCGTGCGCCGCGTGACGTCGGCGCGCTCGGCCATTTCGAGGAACGCCCGACCGAGCGACGTCAGATACTCGGGCTCGCGGGGCTGCAGTGCAAGCGCGGACCGGTAGGCGTTGACCGCAGCGGACCAGTCCTGGCGCCGCTCCATCTCGCGTCCCGCGCGCGCGTGGCGATCGGCCCTCGAGGGCAGTAAGACCACGGCCCACGCGACGGCCGCCGCCAGGGCGGCGACCACAGCGCAGGCTGCCTGCTCCCGCCGTGGCGCGCGCGGCGCCACGAGCAGCCGGGTCAAGAGGAACACCGACACGAGGACGAACGCGTACAGCGAGAGCGTGCCGGGGTTCAGGAGCGAGACGACGCCGCTGCCGAGCCCTACGGCGACGAGTGCGCCTGGCGCCCACGGCCGGCGGACAGGCGCCGATGCCTCTCGCCCCGCGCCCACGGACTCGCCGACGGCGAGCGCCACGACGGCGAGGAAGACCAGACGCGACATCGTGGTCGCAATCCCCAGATGGATCTCTGCGACGTGCGAGACGACCGCACCGAGGACGGCGGCGCGACGAAACGGGTCGGCGACGCCCGCAGCACAGGCCAACACAGCGGCAAACACGGCCCATTGGGCGGCGACGCCGACGACGCCGGCCGAAACCAGGGTGTCCAGCGTCTCGTTGTGTGCGCGATCGGGCATGGCGTCGCTGCCCTCGAGCTCCGCGATCTCGGGTAGGTAATGGCTCGGCGAGACGAGGCGCAGGCTGTCGGGGCCGAAGCCCAGCCACAAATGGGCCCGATCTTCGGTGACCGATTCGACCACTCCCTGCCAGATCAACCACCGGACACGTCCGCTACCGCCCTCGAAGAAGCGAGACGCCAGGCCGGTGGTCGCGATCACGCTGCCGCCGATGACGGCGAGCGCGACGGCGACAGCTGCCAGCCAGCGCGGTCGCCGGATGACCAACGCCAGCCCTCCGGCGGCGATGCCAGATGCGGCGGCGGCCACCGGTCCGCGGCTGACGGTGGCGAGCAGCCCAGCCACCTGCAGCGCCAGGGCGAGCAAGAGCGCCCGCGCATGCAGGGGCGACCGCGCATCGGACGGGGCCCATGCCGTACGCAGCCACTCGGCGGCAGTGGCCGGCAGCACGACGCACAGGTAACCGCCCATCAGGAGGGCGTTGCCAGCCGTGCCACCGGATCGACCGGGAATCGCGGTGGTCCAGGTCACGGGATCGAGCTCCAGCCACTGGGCCACGGCATAGAGCGACGGAAACAGGCTGCCAACGATGGTGGCGGTCAGGAGTCGATCGCGTCCTGTGGGCGATCGCGCGGCAGCGACCAGCGCGCCGAACACCACCATGAAGGCCAGCCAGGTTGCCAGCCCGTGGCGACGGTAATAGACACCCCACCACGAGTCGTACGGGGAAAGACCCGTCAGCGTGGCCACGAGGAACGCGGCGGACAGGACGCCGAACGAGACCACGACGGAATGGCTCCAGATCGCGCGCGGCCAGCGGGCGCCGGCCAGGGCGAGTCCCCCCAACAGGAGGGCCGCCGAGCGGAGGAGCAGCGCCTTTTCTTCCTCGAAGACGCGGTTGACGCCCAGGTTGAAGAACGACGGGATGACGAGGAGCAGGACCAGACAGACGCCCTCCGAGAGACCACGCGCCAACGACAGCGCGGAACCCGCGGCCGTCTGGCGCGGTGCGCCAGCCCCGTGCGGTCGCGGCGCGGAAGTCCTATCCCCCAATGCGGTAGGAGATTAGCACCGCGTGGACGCTCGATTCAGGAGTTGCGGGCAGCAGCGATGGCGGCGGCGACGCGCTCCAGCGTGAACGGCACTTCCCGGATTCGCACGCCGGTGGCGTCGAAGATGGCGTTGCCGATGGCACCGGCCACCACCGTGATCGCGGTTTCACCGCTGCCGCACGCGTCGGCGTCGGGCTGGTCGATCAGCGTGATCTGGATGGCGGGAGCCTCGAACCCGGCGGACAGCGTGCGGTACGAGCGCCAGTCCACCGAGGTGATCTTCTCGGCGTCCCAGGTCACTTCCTCGCCCAACGCGCGGCTGATGCCCTGAAGCGAACCGCCCTCGATCTGGTTGCGCAGCCCGTCAGGGTTCGAGATCGGGCCCACGTCCTGGCCGACGACCAGACGGACCACGCGCACGCGTCCGCTGTCACGATCGACCTCCACCTCGGCCACCATCGCCACGTAGCCGTTGTCGCCCTCGTAGCACACGCAGGCCATGCCGCGGCCGCGGACCAGACCGGTGCGGGGGATGTTCGGACGCGGCGACGGCCGGGCGTCCCACGCAGCGGTCTTCGCCGCGGCGGCGATGGCGCCAGCCAGGCGCGGGTGGTTCAGGTGACGCAGCCGATACGCCACCGGGTCGGCCTTCACGCGCGCTGCCACTTCGTCGATGAAGCTCTCGTGCGCAAAGGTGTTCTGCAGCCGCTCGGGCGCACGCAGCGGGCCGGTGAAGAACGGCGAACGCACGCGGTGCGACAGCACGCGCTCGCTGCGCACCACGCCGGCACCGTTCTGGCTGCTGCCGACGCGGCCGGCAATGTAAGACGGCGCCGTGTTCAGGTTGTTGTCGAGAGGCGTAGTCGGCGCGGGCGCCGGCGTGCGCGGCGGCACCGGCGCCGGCTCCATGCCGAGCAGGTGCCCCGTGACCACGTTGCCGGGCGTCGCATAGCCGGGCCGTCCGCCACGACCGGCGGACCAGGCCTCGTAGTCCCAGGCGACGATGGTGCCGGCTGCGTCGAGCCCGATGCGCTGGTCGATGACGAACAGATTCCCGTAGTTCTCCCACGCCATCTCGTCCTTGCGGGAGAGCTGGACCCTGACGGGCCGTCCCACCGCCTGCGACAGGATGGCGGCGTCGTAGGTCACCGTGTCGGCGCCGTTGATGCCGTAGCAGCCCGACCCGCGCACGTAGACGACCCGCACGCGATCGGGCGGCACGCCGAGCAGCATTGCGGTGGTGTCGCGCGTGGGATACGCCGACTGAGTCGCCGACCACAGCGTGACTCCGTCGGCGCCTACGTCCGCGACGGCACACGAGCTGCCCACCGAGCCGTGCATCTGGTAGGGATGCCGGTAGGTGGCGCGCAGCACCGTCGCCGCTTTGGCCAGGGAAGCGTCCACGTCGCCTGAATCGACCAGCAGCGTGTCGCGCGCCGGCTGGCGGCGGATGTCCTGGTAGGCATCGCGCTGGGCTGCGAGCGCTGGACCCGGCGTCCAGGTGACCTCGAGCCGCGCCGCGGCCTGCACTGCCTGCCAGGCCTTCTCGGCGACGACGCCGACGAAGTTGGCCTTCGTCACCACCTTCACCACGCCGGGCATCGCGCGGACGGCGGCGTCGTTGACCTGCGCCAGAGTCGCGCCGACGCTGGGCGGCCGGACCACGCGGCCGTGCAGCATTCCGGGCACCTGCATCGTGTGCACGAACTCGGCCTGCCCCGTCACCAGACCCGGAAGGTCGACCCGCCGTACAGCGGTGCCCAGCACGTTCCAGGTGCGGGGATGACGGCGCCGCGCCTGCTGATCGAGCGCCAGGTCGAACCGACGCCCCCCGATCAGCTCGGCATAGCTCACCTGCCTGGACGCGTCCGCAGTGGCGCGTACCACCCCGTCGGCCGAGACCAGGTCGGACGCCGCGACCCCCAGTCGATCCGCCGCCAGCTTCACCAGCGCCTCGCGGGCCGTGGCCGCCGCCAGCGCCAGGTTGGCCTGGTTGAAGTTGGCGGGATGCGATTGCTGTCCCGATGTGGTGCCCTGATCCGGTGTCATCGACGTGTCGCACTGCAGCAAGTTGACGCGCTCGATCGGCACGCACAGCTCCTCGGCCACCAGCTGCAGCTGCGCCGTGTAGAGCCCCTGGCCGAACTCGCACTTGCCCGTATAGGCGGTGACCACGCCGTCGGCCCCGATGGCGATCCACGAGTCCAGGCGTTGGCTGCTGCGCCCGTTGATGCCTTGCGCCAGCAGCTCGGCCATCGGGCCGATGCCGCTCGACGACGCGAACGCGACGACGATGGCACCGGTGCCCTGCAGGAAGCGGCGGCGCGACAGGCCAGCTTGGTCAAGAGCCCTGCGTGCGTCCGCGGTCAGTCCGGCTGTCACGCGCGCCGCCCGTCGGCATAGCGCCTGATCGCCTTCAGCATTCGCGCGTTGGCGAAGCAGCGGCACAGCACGCCCGAGAGCTCCTGCCGAACGTCGGCGTCAGTGGCGCCCGGGTTCCGGTCGAGCAGCGCCTTGGCGGTCAGGATCACTCCGCTCAGGCAGAAGCCGCACTGAGTCGCCTGCTCGTCGATGAAGGCCTGTTGCAGCGGGTGCGGCCGCTCGGTCGTGCCGAGGCCCTCCAGGGTCACGACCTCGCCGGAGACCGTATCGACCGGCGTGACGCACGAGCGCACGGCGCCGCCATTCACGAGCACCGTGCATGCGCCGCACTGGCCGAGGCCGCAGCCGAACTTCGGCCCCTTGAGTGCCAGGTCGTCGCTGAGCACGTAGAGCAGCGGCGTGGCCGGGTCCACGTCCACGCGCCGGGCCGTGCCGTTCACCGTCAGCGTGACGAGCGCCATGGCTGGCAAGGATACGCTAGTCTAGGCTCTCGTTCATGAGGCTCCCGGTCGTCCGCGCCGCCATCGTCATTGGTCTGATTGCCGTCGGCTCAACCTGGACGTCCGCGGGGCGTATCCCGGTTGCCCAAGCGCCTGCCGACGAGCTACCCGACGGTCCGGGCAAGACGATCCTGCAGGCGTCGTGCACGAGCTGCCACGACCTCGGCGAGGTCACGAAGTTCAAGGGCTACTACACCCGCGCGCAGTGGCGCGACGTGGTGCAGACCATGGTGGACTACGGCGCCAAGCTTCAGCCCGGCGAGGCGGACGTGCTGGCCGACTATCTGACCGCGCACCTCGGCAAGCGGTAAGCGCCTGGAGCCGAAATCTACTTCATCACCACCGTGATGATTCGCTTCGGCGCCTTGCCGACCGGGATCTTCGAGATCACCTGGCGCGTCGCCACGTCGAGAGCCACCGTCACATCCCGGTTCTCGGTGGCGATGTAGACCTGCTTGCTGTCGGGCGTGAAGGTGACCCAATCGGGGCGCCCACCCACGTCGGCGCTTCCGAGCAGCGCCAGGTCCGGCAACGAGTAGACGTAGACCTTCGCGTTCGGACGGCTGGTCACCCACAGCGTCTTGCCGTCGGGCGCGACGCCCAACCCGTGGGAGGGTGATCCGTTGAACGGCCCGGGGTCCACCTTGTCGGCCGGGATGTCGTTGGGCAGCATCACCCGCGCCACTTCCTTTTTCTGCGCGAAGTCCACCACCGCGAAGCCGTGGACGTTCGACAGCTGGACGAAAATGCGCTTGGTGCTGCCGTCGGGGTTGGCCTCGAAGGCCATCGGCCGCACGCCTTCCTCGAACAGCGTCCACGCCGTCTGGTCCGTCGCCGCGTCGATCACCGTCATCAGCCGGCCGGCGATCGAACCCGCGACCACGTGCTTGCCGTCGGGCGTCACGTAGACGTTGTGGATGCCGCCCTTGGTGGGAATCGACTTCACCTTCTCGAGCGCCTTCGTGTCGATGACGTCCACCGTGCCTGGCGCCGAGACGATGCCGACGTAGACGCGCGAGCCGTCGCGGTTGATCGAGATGTTGTTGGGCCGACCCGACAGCGGAATCTTCTTCGTGGTCTGCAGCGTCTTCGCGTCCACCACGTGCAGCGTCTGCTCGGCCTCGCTGCTGAAATAGAACTGGCGGCCGTCGGGCGAGGCCGCGGCACCATGGTTGATGGGCACGCCGGCCACCTCGGCCACCACCCGGTTGCTGGCCGGGTCGATCACCGAGATGTTGTTGCTGGCGCCGGAATTGGTCTGGAGAATCCGCACCTGGGACCAGGCCGGCGCCGCCGCGGCCAGCGCCACGGCGGCCGCGCCGCACACACGAAGCACCCGAACAGCTCTCATTTGATCCCCATGGCCTTATCCACGCTCAGCGTGCCGGCGCCGCGCGCGGCGATGTAAAGGAACGCAAAACAATAGAACGCCGCCCGCTCGCCCATGTTCAGGATCGGCAGCGGCCCCATGCCCTGATGCACCAGGAAATAGGCCACGGCCATCTCGCCGCTCGAGATGAAGGCGGCGTAGCGGGTGAGGAAACCGATCATGATGAGCAAGCCGCCGACCGTCTCGATCACGCCGGCGCCGCCGGCCATCGACATCAGCGGCGGCGCCTGCCCGCCGAACATCCCCAGCGTCTTCTGCAGCCCATTGCACATGAACAGGAACCCGGACACGATGCGAAACAGCGCGTAGGTCGTCGGGGCATAGCGCTCTGGAATCACGCAGGCACCTCCTAAGTGTGGCGGGATTCTACCCTGCCTTCGTCTGCCGGGCCTACGACGGGTGCCAGCAATTATTCCGGTAATATCAAGGCGTTCATGCTCAGCCGCCTTCGAGCCGCCGCACAGGTACTCCGGCCGCGTGCGCTCGCGCGCACCGCCAAGTCGGTGGACGATCTGACCGCGGAAACCCAGCAGCTGCGGCGGTCGATGAAGGACACCCTGGCCGAGTCGGCGCGGCTGGCGGAGCGCGCGGAGCGGCTCGAGTCCAGCGTGCGTACGCTCGAGCAGTCGCTGGCCGCGGTCGCGCTGCGCGAATCGCAGCTGTCGGCGATCTACCGGCTCGACCGCGAGCTCGAAAACGACGTCGCCGGCCTGCCCGGCGTGCTCGACGTGGCCGCGATCGCCGCGCACACCCAGCGCGCGCTCGCCGAGGCGACGCTGCACCCACACCCGTTTCCGCACATCGTCGTGGACAACGTGTGGCCCGAGCCGTTCTACGACGCGCTGTTGAAAGGCGTCCCGCCGGCCGAGCTCTTCGCCGATCGTCCGATCAACAAGCGGCGCCTGGTGGTGCCGTTCGAGTGGTCCCACCAGTACGGCGCGCGGGTGTGGAACTTTCTGGTGCAGGAGGTGCTCGACCGCGTCGTGGCCCCGGTGCTGGTCCAGAAGTTCAAGCAGCCCCTCGGGGAGTGGCTGCTCGCCAACTGGCCGCTGCCTGCCGACGCGCCCACCGAGCACGTCAGGTTTCAGAGCACCGATGGCCGTATCCTGCTGCGGCATCGCGGCTACCTGATCCCTCCGCACCGCGATCCGAAATGGGGGCTCATCACCTGCCTGATGTACCTGGCGAAGCCAGGCGACAGCGAGGCGTGGGGCACGCAGCTGTACAGCGTGGAGAGCGACGTCGAAGCGCCGAGCGTCGCGGCCTATTGGATCAAGGCCGAGCGCTGCCGACTCGAGAAGGACGTGCCGTTCCGCCGCAACAGCATGCTGGTCTTCCTGAACTCGGTGGGCGCGCATGGCGCCCGCATCCCGATGGAGGCCGAGCCCGCCGACCTCGAACGATACATGTATCAGTTTCGAGTCGGGCCTACGGCCTCGAGCATCCGCGAGCTGATGCGCCTGCTGCCCGCCGAGCGGCAGAGCCTGTGGGCGGGTAAGGTCATCACCGACTACAACTAGCCAAGGGGTGTGGCCTTTGCGAAGAGCGCGTGCACCCGCTCGCGCTTGAGTGACTTCGCCGTGACTTCCCGCAGGCCGTGGCTCACCAATTGTGCGGTGACCGTCGCCCGGTCCTTCTCCAGCATCGTCACGAACACCGTCCGCAGCGAACCTCCGCGCAGTGTCGTGGAGGCGCCGGCGATGACGGACTCCACCGACGGCAGGTTGCTGACGCGCACGTGATTGGGCGGCGGCAGCTCGTAGCGCTCGACCGCGCGGTCGAGCGAGGTGGCACACACCGGCTGCAGCAGCGGGCGGCCTTCGCCGGCCGGGCGCCGGGGCCGCCAGCGCTCGGCCTGAACCGCGTAGCGAGCCTGCCCCGGCTGGCCCAGCGGGAACTTCAGCCGGCCAAGCCCCTCGAAATCGGCCAGCGCGACGGGCAGCGGCGCCACCGCGCCGTCGCACTCGTTGAGCAGCAGGTTGTCGCACAGATTCTTGAACGCGTCGTAGCCGGGCTCGAAGGCCACCACCGTCGCGCCGCGGTGCTTGGCGGCCACCACCGTGTAGAGCCCGGATCCGGCGGTCAGGTCGTAGACCACGTCACCGATGCCGACGTGGTCGAGGATCCAGCGCAGGAGCGTCTTGTCGATTCGCGGCGGCGTGCCGCCGCCCTGCGTGTGCATCTGCACACGGGCGCCCTTCTTGCCGAACGCCAGCGTCACCGACGGCCGCGCTTCGGCAGCACTGGCTGGCCCATCGTCGACGTCGAGATCGTCGTCGCCGTTGGCGTCGTCAGCCGGCTCGACGCCCGGGCGCGGGGCCGATGCCGGCGCCGCCACGCCCGAAAACGTTCGCTCGATGGCTTCGGCGAGCAGCGGCGACACCGGGCGATCGATCCCATGCGGCCGCAGGAACTCGCCCACGAAGCGCCGGATCGCCGCGCCGCCGGAGGGCGAGTCCACCTCGGCGTCGAGCTGCGCAATGTGTTCGTCGAGCCCACCGGCCGAGCGCACGAAACCGCCGGTCGGCTCCAGCAGGTAATGGAAGTGCAGCGTGCTCGCCTGGCCGTCTGCATCGCTGTCGCCGGCCAGCACGGTGTAAACGGGCCTGCCCACGATCGCCGCCTCCAGCTCGGCACTCGTGTTCAGGCCGACCACGGCAGCACTGTGGGCAATGCACTCGTACAGCCCCCGCATGGCGCGGTCGGATGTCCGCAGGACCAGGGCTCGCGCGTCGTCGAAGGGACGGCTCACCAGGCCTTGCATCCCCCTGGCGGCGGGCCAGCGGAACTGCTCCACCGCGACGTCGGGACCCAGCAGCGCGATGTCTGGATGCGGCCGCACGATGACGTTGGCGGCCCGGGCCGCGCCCCCGGACGCGCGCAAGGCGCGCAGCCATTTGTGCACGAACGCCAGCTCGCCTGCGGACACGAACGGTGAGGAGCACACATAGAGGAGCGTCGGGGCCGCCGGATCGAGTCCGAGCGGCGACAGGAACTGCTCGGCCGACATCTGCCGGCGCAGCGAGAAGAACCCGTCGAAGCGCGGCGCGCCCACGACCACCACGCGGTCCTCGGGAAAGCCGTGCAGTTGCGCTGCCTCGGTGCGCTGCCGGTCGTTCCACACGAACATCCAGTCGGGACGACGATGCAGCCGGCCCTTGGTGCTGAGGTTGTCCCAGCTGAAGAGCAGCATGCCGACGGGAATTCCCAGCCGTGTCGCGCTCGCCACCAGGTCGGCCTGTGCCGAGCCGAAGTGCACGACCGGCGACAGCAGCAGCACGTCGGGTTGTTCCTCCCGCAGGAAGGCGTCGTAGAGCGGATCGGTCGGAAGATGCTGCTCGGCCAGGCCCAGGATGGCTCGCAGCCGCTCGATCTGCTGCAGCGGGACCTGTCGCAGGACGTCGGCGGCGCCGCGATCGTCCACCCGCAGCCGCAGCTCCTCGCGCAGCTTGTCGATGGTGCGCACCTGCAGCTTCTGCGCACCGTGCAGACGGGGCTGCTGGTAGTGCAGGCAGTCGCCGAGGCTGCGGAGCAGCGGTGCCGTTTCGGCCCACTCGTCGGTGCGGACCGTGGGGCCCGGCGTCAACGAAAAGCCGGGCGGGCCCAGGTCGGCGGCCAGCTGCTCGACCCTGGTGTCGTGACGCTCCTGCACCGCCAGGCTGACCGTGTGCCCGCGCGCGATCAGCGCGCGGATCGTGTCGAGGAACGTGTCGACATTCTTCTTTTGCTTGACGACCAACAGGAACTTCATCAGACGGCGGGGTCCATAGCGGATGATATGCGAGGGTTGTCCGTGACCGAGCGGTTTGCGTATTGGGCGTTCCTGGCGGTGGCCTTCGCCTGCCTCCTGTTCATGACCGTCGCCCTCGCCGCCATCTGGATCGCCCTGCTCCGCCGGAACCGGCAGGCGGGCCGCACTCGCCAGCCGCCCGCCCGCAGGGCGGGCAATCAAACACTGCCCAAGCCCACCCCACCGCGCTGAGATACGCGCGGCGGGGGCCCCGGGTAGCGAAGCGAGCCTTGTTGGGTTTCAGGCGAAGCTTCGCGAGAGGGCGTCCTACAATGCCCGCGTGCCCTACGACGCGGTCGTCATCGGCGGCGGACACAACGGCCTGACTGCCGGCGCCTACCTGGCGCGGGCGGGTCGCAAGGTCCTCGTCCTCGAACGCCGCCACGTGCTCGGCGGCGCCGCCGTGACCGAGGAAGTCTTCGACGGCTTCAAGTTCTCGGTCTGCTCGTACGTGGTGTCGCTGCTGCGGCCCGAGATCATCGACGACCTGCAGCTGAGGCGGCACGGCCTCGAGATTCTGCCGCTCGACGGCACCTTCACGCCGATGCCGGACGGCGACTACCTGTGGCGCGTCAACGATCACGCGAAAACGCGGCGCGAGATCGCGCGGCACTCGAAGGTGGACGCCGAGGCGTACGAAGAGTACGGAAAGGCGATGGTCGAGATGGGCCGTTTCGTGAAGC
>Ga0180064_1000056_pt1 | contig 13789 bp, 21 predicted proteins | sample EasRiv200_16_10D_FD_121782 | JGI IMG/M metagenome (GOLD analysis project Ga0180064, IMG submission 121782) | Soil microbial communities from meander-bound floodplain in the East River, Colorado, USA - East River metaG ERMLT200_16_10D | ecosystem: Environmental > Terrestrial > Soil > Floodplain ... | reverse complement strand
GCCATCTGGTGGTTGTCTTCCTTCTTTCGTTCTCTGGCTAGATGAAGCGAACGCTCAACGAAGCACAACGAGCGTTCCCAGACCTGTAACGTACCGCGCTGGACTCTGCTGTCCACGAATAGCCGGTGCATCTTGATCAGTGGGTGAGTCTGTAGCGTGTCCGATCCGATTTGCTGGCTCGCTCGTGAGTTGGGGCGGGTGATGCCGAAGCGTTCGGACCACTCTGCGTTGGTCACCCACCTACTGCGCGCAGTGCGCGTGGCATCGTGTAGATCGAACGTGCGCAGTAACTCCTCGAGCATGGCCTCGTTCTGTGACTGTGCTGTGTCACTGGTGGAGAACTCACGCTGTTGGGAAACGTGGGTGAGTGGATGCCCATCCACCTCGGAATCCTCACGCTCTGGGGGCATGCCTCGGTGACAATCCCCCTCGTTGTTGGCCTTCAACCCATGGTGCATTGTGCGGCAATGCTGCCGCTCCCTTCTATCCCTACGCTTGGCGACCTTGGACACCACACGGGCCTGCGCTGCTGCTACCTTGGCAGCCAGCACATCAGCACAATCATCCCGACCACACTCTTGGCTCACCGGCACACACAACTGCGGAGACAACCTGACGCCGTTTGAATCGAATAGACGCTCGCAATGCGGACACGAGAAAACCTTTGGTGATTCAACCATTCAACACCTCCAGCGGACTGCGCACGCTCAACGCCTCCGCGTGCAGATAACCCATAGTCGTTTCCAGTTGGCTATGTCCCATCGCCTGCTGAATGGCCCTGGGATTCTGACCCGAGTTCAGGCAATGCGTGGCGTAAGCGTGGCGTAGATGATGCGGCGTGATATCCAACCCAAGCGGCCGCGCCGCCGCGCGCACCGCCCGTTGAATGTTCGCCTCGTGACACCGCCAGCGTACGATGAAACCGGCGCGCGGATGCTGGCATGTCGTGCGGGCGGGAAATAGAAACGCCCACTTAGGTGAGAATTGCCAGTGCGGATATTTCTTCGCCAACAATCCCGGCAGCGCCACCGGAATCCGATTCAGCTGGTCCTGCTCACTCACCGCCTTGGCGTATTTGAGCTGGGTCGCCAGTTCGGCGTGCAACGAACAGGGAATGGACACAAAACGATCCTTGCCGCCTTTCGCGCCACAGATCACCAGCTTGGAATCCTCCAGCAGCACATCCTTGGCGCGCAGGTTCAGCGGCTCGGAGACGCGCAAGCCGCACCCGTAAATCAATTTTACAATCAACGAAGTCGGGTAGCCACCCACGTCCTTAAGTGTGGCAATGAGTTGACGCACTTCTCCGGCCTCGGGCGCAAAGCGCAGATGCGCCGGTTTTTTGGCCCGGAGCGAATCAACCTTGCCGACTTCCATCTTGAGTACTTCGCGATAAAAGAACAGCAGCGCGCAAAAAGCCTGGTTCTGTGTGCTGGCGGAAACATCCTGCTTGGCCAGTTGGGTCAGGAACGCTTCCATCTTTTGTTCCGGCGTTGCCGGCGCTTCGCACATCTCCACTACGAACCTTGAGAATCTGACAATCCAATGCAGGTAATTTTCCTCTGTGGAAATAGACAAGTGCTTGAGGCGTATCAAGTCCCGTGTTTTTTGGAGTGCGATTTCCAGTTTCATATTATACGAACAGGAGTTGCCTAATCCTTGTTAGCGAGCAAGGCGCAGCAGTCGGCGTTCATCGGGTGTCAGTTTCGCCAGAGCAGCCTCGCGGTCAGCTTCTTGTTTCTTCCATGCGTCCGAGTCTGCGTTTTCTGCCAGAGTCGTCACATACCACAGGACGTTTTCGATGTCCTCGTGCTTGCCGCTGATTCGTTTGCCGTGCGCGGTTTCGATCATCAGTTCCCATTCGCCCGCCGGTTCGCCAGTCTTGTTGCTTTCGCGCCAGTCGTTCTCCCAGTGCAGGTCCACGACGGAGTAGTTGTTGAGAGTCACCAGCGTATTCCGCAGCCAGTTCGGATTCGACGATTCATAGGCCCACGGCATATCGTTTGGTGACGTTGGCATTTTGCTCGCTAACCCGTCACTGGAGCGAACAGCCGCCAGCGTTTCGGTTTTCGATTGGTCTTGTTCCATATTTTTGCTTTCAGGTTTTCGGCGGCTGTCCGCTCAGTTCTGCGTTGTGCTGCATTCGCTATCCGAGTTTGATGGTTGATCGGGCGCTCATTTCCTGCCAGAGCAGGAGGTTGTCCAGATAGTTCACTTCCTCCTCAGTCAGCTCGAATTTCGTATCGCTTTCCGAGGCGATGAATGTCGGTTGTTTGGACGCGGCAGCACAACCACTTGCTGCACCAGAACCCGGCTGGGCTTGGGCAGTTCGAGAGGTTGCCGCTTCGTTTGCACGTTTCTTTTTCATAGAGTCTCTTTCGGTTTCGCCGCCGGGTCGGTGAGCGCGGCGTTCGGCAAATCCGTTTCGGGGTCGAAGTCGGCGCAGCCATCGCAATGCGCTCCACGATCCTCACTCCATAACAGGGCGCTGCCGCAATGCGGGCAGTTGATCTTCGGACCTTCCGGTTCACGGTCATGGTGGCAGCCCACATCTTCCGGGTGGTCGGTGTCGCATTTTTCGCATCGGTGGCTTGTGGTGCTCATGCTCGGTAATACATGGACATGAACCGCAAAACCTGATTATCCCCGTCCCATGACGAGAGGTACCACTTGGTCTGTGGTCCGGGAATGATTACGCCAGTGTTCTTCCAAGAGGAATCGTGTTGAAGTTGTTGGATACAGAACCGCCCCTTGGGCAACCAGTGATAGACCCGGCGCCACTCCAGCACCATCTTGGGAACGGCAGGCTTGCCTGTGTCCAAGTCAATCAGGACACCCTCAACGATGGTGACATTGACTGGCCACTTTTCCGCAAACTGGGTACCGTCCTCAAAGAGCGGCTGAACGCCGGGCGGGATCAACATGTTCTCCCAGTCATCCGGTGGGTTGGTGGTGGGGTTTGGGACGTTGCGAGTTAGCAGAATACGATCTGCGATGTCAGTCAGGTCTGTTGCCATAGTGTTTTCCTTCAATGCTGCGGAGCGGGCCGCAAGTTGCGTTGGCTGCACTGCGCCTGGCGCGTTCGCGGCGACACGGCGCGCTTCACCCGCGGCGCGCGGGCCTTGGGCGATGGCATCCGGGCCTCATACCACGCCATGATCACAAACGGGATGACCGCCGCCGCCATCACCACGATCAACCACCCGATAAGCTTCATTCCATTCATTGGTTTCCTTTCGGTGGATGCCCACCGTAACGATTTTTAATTGCCTCGATCGCCCGCCAGAGATCCAGCCGGCGCGCTTCATCCCGGGAGGATTGGAACTCATCCACCAGTGCCGAATAATCCAGCGCATCCATCAGCGCCGTATGTTCGCCCGCCACGAAAGCCTCGGCAGCATTCCGGTCTTGCATCGTGATCATTCGCCATCCTCCAAAATCTCACCCCAGACGAACCACCTCACCTGTACGATCCCCAATCCCAAAGTAATGGTCACCCCGGAAGCCCTGAGTGTCGGCGTAAGAGCCACGCATTGCCCCCATGACAAACCGAGGCCGATCATTCCCGCGGCGGGGCGTCTATGGCCCGCCCTGGTTACATAAAGCCGCTTCACGCCTCCACCTCCAGATGACCCCGCGCGGCCAGGATGCGGGCCGCGGTGTCCGCGGTGATCACTTGGTGACCTCCTGCCAGGCCGGGCCGCCGGCTTGGGGAGAGAACCAAGCCTCCTGCAAATGAGAATTGCGGCGCATGAAAGACCGCAGCGCCTTGCCGGGATCACGAGAGGAAATAACCGTGTGACCCTCATACTCCCCATCCTCATCGGCCCAGATGTAGCGCACGGAAAAATGACACAGTGGATCGGCTTTGGCTGCTTTGCTCACGCGGCCACCTCCACATGGCCGCGCGCGGCCAGGATGCGGGCCGCGGTGTCCGTGGGGTAGAGGTTCGGGCGCTGACGCCGGCCCACGGGTTTGATGCCCAGGAGCTTAATATCCGCCCGCAAGGTGCGGGCGCCCAGCGGGTGAACCCGAGCCACATCCGCACAAACCTCAGCAAACGTTGGGAAATTGGGTTGTTCTTTGTAGCTGCCGTTCATCATGGATAAGGTATAACATGGGCTACGGTGGATACGTCAACACATTTCTTGCAAAAGCTGGCGAATTATGATTGGATACGTTTGCTAGTCGAACCTGAACGAAAGGGCAGCCATGTCAGACCATAAGAAGGCCCAGCGGAATTTCCGCCCATGGGCTGAGAATCAGGAGCGACTAGAGTTGGCCGAAAAGTTGGGGCTCAATGTGAGCGAGTTGATCAATGAAGTACTGCAAAAGAACATCTCGCGCCACCTTGAAGAAAAAGCCCGGCAAATTCGGAATGCTCTAGCTCCTGTTAAGTAACGGGGTGGAGTCGGGCGAGATTGGAACGTAATGACCCCGCACAATGGCATTGGTGATCGCGCACAATGGCATTGTCCCAACCAAGCGAGTGGCCGGAGCGGGGGTGTAGCTCATCTGGTAGAGCGTCTCAATGGCATTGAGAAGGTAAGGAGTTCGACTCTCCTCACCTCCACCACTCTGGCAATCAAGGAGGCGGTCGGTCGTTTAAGCATGTTTTGCACTTGGGCGTCGCGTTGTATCTTTTTCAAGTCGCAGGGGGCTGCGGCCCTGCCAGCCATGGCCACCCTCACCAGTTGCCACGCCCATCCCAAAACACTCGCCCAAGTCATCCACGAGTTGCTCGCGGCCAAGACGGTGGCCAACCGACGCCCCCGCTATCTCAAGGGCCTAAAACAATACCTTGGCGCGTTCGCCCGTGGACGCGAGTCCGCCCTCATAACCGAGATTGATGCCGGACAGGTGGAGGCGTGGTTCGCTAGCCGCCGGGAAGCCCCCAGCACCCGGTCAAGCAACCTGGGCCGGCTCTCGGCGCTGTTTGCGTATGCTCACCGACGGGGTTACGTGACCGAAAACCCGGTGGATCGCATTGAGACGGTGTTCCTCGAGCCCAAGCCGCCCAAGATTATCACGCCGCCGGAGGCGCGCATGATGCTGGAACATACCCGCCGCCATTTCCCGCGATTCCTGCCATGGCTTACGCTGGCGCTCTTTGCTGGCATTCGCCCCGAGGAAATGGACCGCCTGGAATGGCGCAACGTGGATCTTGAGCGCGGCCTGGTGACGATTGATGCCGCGGCATCCAAGGTGCGCCGGCGGCGGGTGATGCCCGTTCCGGAAGTGGCGGTGGCGTGGTTGAAGCTCGGGGGGCAACTCCCGCTGCCGCATGTGAGCCGCCGGCGTTACGTGCGCCGGCTTCGCGATGCGCTGGGGTGGCCGGAATGGCCGCAGGACGTGTTGAGGCACACCGCCGCCTCGTACCTGCTGGCCGAGCATCAGGATGCGGGGAAGGTGGCGTTGTGGCTGGGGAACAGCCCCAAGATTCTGCTGGCGCATTATCAGGAGTTGGTGGGGCGGGACGTGGCCCGGCAGTTCTACGCGCTCCTGCCGTTGGCGCCGCAAATGGAATTGACCTTGTGGGGGTAGCATGCAACAAATCACACATGAAATGGTTAATTGCGGCTGGGCTTCTGGTACTGTCACACACTGCTGGCGCGGAGGACATCCGCGTAGTCGGCGGAAAACGGATTGACTTGGATGCGCTGGGGACGAATAGCCCATGGCGCGATCTCAGGATTGACGCCATCACCAGCGTAGGAGCCATGCCGAAGGTTAGTGTCACCGTTGAAGGCGAGCCGAGAACTATCCATGTCAAGAATCTGCCCCCAGCCATTGTAAAGGCTTTTGCTGAACCCATCCGGCTGGCGGGTGAAGTGGTCAAGCTGGAAAAGTATGTGGAGGCTGAGGGCCAACGCCTACGCCGTGCCGGTGCCAACACCCCCGCCATAGCCACCACTGGTACTGATGGTGGTGAGCAGATCAGGAGTTACAATAACGCCGTGGTTAATCTTGACGAATCGCGTGATCGGTTGGAGAAACTGCGGGAACAGTTGGCGGCTGCCAACGCCAAAGCTGCCGACAACAGCGTTGAGCGGGCATACTTTACTGGTCAGAAATACGCTGGGCTGGAGATATGGGATTGTGGAGTCAAGCCTCAATCCCGGCGGTGAACGGCTCTTGGGTGCTGGTCTTTGCTCGAGGCGAGTTTGCGCCAGGGGCGTTTAGTCGCCGGGGTCGGGCAGGTTGAAGGTGGGTTCTTCGTCGTCGCCCTCTTCCGGCGCGTTTTCGTAATCGGGATGGCCTTCGGGCATGTCACACCACCTCCCCACCGATGATTTTGTGGTTGCGCACGGACCATTGCGACCGATGCAACTCCAGCACCATGAAGCCCTGATTCCATTTGTTGATGGGGCGATACCGCGGGTGCATATCGCACAGCGCACCGCTGCTCCAGCAGCCGGTGGTGTGGGCCAGGCCGGGGCCGGTGTGTTCGCTGGTCTGGTGGAAGTGGCCGCACACGGCGTTGGTGTTGCCGCGCAGGAACAGGCCGCGCGCCGGGTTCACGGGGTTGGTCATAAACCCGCCGAATTCATGCCCGTGCAGGATGTGGAGATGTGGCCCGGCTTTGATCGGTTTTTTGCCTTCCACCAGCTCGACGCCGTAGTCTTTCAGGTGGAGGACTTCGGCCAGGGAAAGCTCGGGCAGGCCGGCGAGCTCGGGGATGTTGCGCCAGGCATAACGCCACAGACGTTCCTCGTGGTTGCCTTCCTGCATGATGATTCTGGCCTTGGGAAAGGTGGCGCGCAGGACTTCGATAAAGCGTTCGCCGGTCTGCAGCTCGGTGACGAGATCGCGCCGGCGGGGGTCGCGTTCCCAGGAGCTGATGGCGTGGAAATCCATGAGATCACCGGCCAGGACGATGCAATCGGGGTTCAACCGGCGGCCGTGACGGAGCGCGATCTGGCACGCGGATTCGTCGTGGTACGGGATGTGAATATCGAAGAGCAGGAGGCCGCGCTTGAATTCCACGGGCACGATGGACCAGGGTTCATCCTCGACCAGCGGTGGCGGGAGCGGAATGTAGCCATCGGATTGATGGCCATGGGCGCGGTGATGAACGCCCTGGGCGAATGGCCGCCGAGTGGAAGTGATGCCGCGGTATTTGGTGATGGATCTGCGGCATGATTCCAGGCAGGAGAAAGCGTTTGGGACTTCCTTCATCAGCAGCCGGGCGATGGTGCGGGAGGGTTGGTGGGGGTATTGGGTGAGGTATTCGCAGACCAGATCGCCCGTGGTGCGATTGGCTGCTGGCTTACCGCGGCGGGCGCTATTTTTCATACGTCTGGTTCCGGCGTTGGGTGCAGGGTCATGGTGAAATCCTCGGTGGCCAGGCGGTGGAACTTGCGCAGGCGGCGCTCGGTTTTGAGTTCAAACTGACGCTTCCTCCGGCGGCGGAGGTGCGGCGGTTTTTTCGGTGGGGTTCTCATGGTATGGAAACCGCTGGTTGTAGTGCTCCCGGCGTTCGTCACAACCGCAGGGCACGCCGAGGGCGGTCATCATCACCTTGAATTTCTCGCCGCCCACCCGGGTGGCGTACCAGTGAATGGTGTCGCCAACGCCTTGGTCGCCCGGCTTGCGCAGGAGTTCGACCCCGCGCGCCCACAATGGCCATTGGTGGCGCGGGATGGATTCTTGCCTGCTGACATGTTTGGCGTGGATGGTCTGGCTGCCCGACCACTCCAACCACCGCGCCCGGTCCAGCGTCAAGGTCTGGCCGCCGGTCTGGAGGGCTTCAGTAATCCACAAAGCACCGGGTCGCCGCTTGGCTAGCCGTTCCACCGCCTGGCGATTGACCGTGATCGTCTTCATACCGCCAAGGCCCTCCGCCAACTATCCACGATGTTGCCGGCGTCATCGGTAACGCGCAGGCGATAATACCAATCTCCGGCGGGCGGTGAGTCCGTCAAAGTCGAGCCGAGGATCGTCGTCAGCGTTAGCTCGCAGGCGGTGTTGACGGTGCAGCCGGTGATGGCAGTGCTGGCCAGCACCACCGTTTCCGTGCCGGCGGGCGAGGAGAGAAACCGCGACATGGCCACGGTGGCCAGGTCGCCGTTGAAATCGTAAATGGTGGCCTCGATGTCGAATGGCGCATCAGCCGTTGCCGCATAGACGTAATCCTCATAGAACGGTTCGGAGTCACGTTCGCAGTGGGAAACGTCACCAATGCCGCCAACATCGCGGGGTTCGCATTTCCAAAACTGGATTTCCTTCCACGCCGCCGGCTCGGTGAAGTTCACGCCGGTCTGGCTGGGCCCGTAATTGGCCTCCTCGCCTTGGGTGTCAACTTTGAACGGCGGCGCGGAACAGCAATTAGAAACGCCTTCGTCGTAGGGTGCGTAATAGATTGGCCGCTCGGCGTAGCAAAGCGACGTTCCCTCGCAATCGAAGTCCGGGTTGAACATCAGCACTTGCAGCGTGCAAAGCTGGCGCAGGTCTGACTGTCCCCAGTAATAAGCCATGCCGTCCATTTCGATGCGGCCCGAGTCGTAGGGATACTCGCACGTTATGGCCGCGTCATTTGGAAGGGCGGTGTAGCGCAGGCGGCCGCCGTCCCAGTCCACCATGGTGGCGTCATCGTCACAGGTGAACACTGTGCCGACGTTGTTGTCCGCTGCGCCAACATCGACAAAGGTCGAAGCGCCGCCGGCGGGAATCTCAATCTCGTATTCCACGCCAAGGGTTAGGAACCCAGATGTCACCGTTGAGCCAGGTGGGCAAGCGGGATCGGCAAAGGTGCAGTAGTTGCAGGAAAAGACGCCAGCGGGAAGCGTCTCGCTGTATTCTTCCTCGTGATGCGTGACGCAGTTGTTCGTGTTCGGCGGCACACGCCCCTTTTCCACCAGAATTCTGGACTCAAAAAATCCAAGCACATCTATTCCATCGTCATCCACATGGCGCTTGGCGGAAACGGTGGTCTTGCAACAGTTGGTTGATTCGTCACTCGCAAAATTCGCAACGATTCTTTTCTCGACCGGCCACGTCACATATTGGTTGGTCCAATCCGTGAGGCAAAACGGGTAAGTGGTCGGCCCGCCTTCGTCCCGTCCCTGGTTCATCCAATCCATCGCCCTGACCACCGGCGTGCCGGATTCGTAAACCGTGTAGTTTACGCCAAGGTCCAGGCCGATCTCAGACAGTAAATCCTCGGCATCCGCCACCGCAGCCGCGCGCGACCATTCATCGGACAGCTCCACCCAGACGTTGCTGGTGAGGGTAAAATCCGTGCTGCCCACCGTGATGGTGGTGGACGCTTCAACGGTCGCCTCGGTGTCGCTTACCCGGGTGAACGTGATGTAAGCGCCAACCGGCCAAGCTGACGGGTCCGCGGCCAGCAGGTTGGACAATGCGCCGTCGTGGATCAGCGCGATGGGCAGGTCGAGTCCTGGGCTGAATCCGTTGAACGGCGAACCGTCCGTGGTTACATCACCATCGGCCTCGTCCAGATCGTAGTGCCAGAATTCTCCGATGTTGTCCGGGCCTTCGTGCCCGCCGCCGGCCACCGAGGCCCAAAACGCGGTCGAGCCGGTGTTCACGCCGAGGCCGTAGATGAGTGCGCCGCTGCGTTGCTCAAGTTCCATGTCCCATTCCTGCGACCAAGCGGTGAGGCCTTCCGCCTCGTCGTAAACCGTGGACGCTTCCCAACCGCAGTTCTTGGTCAGGAAACGCCGCGTGCAACCATTGGAGCGGTCGCCGTAGTTGCCGAAGCGCGCCAGAATGATGCTGCCCCAGATGGCGCCGATGATTTCGGATATTTCGCCGAGGTCGTCCAACGTGCTGGCGGGCGTGATGGTGAGAGTCGAGGGGACATCCTCCGTCTCGCCGCTGACATAGCCGGTGTACTTGTCCGGGATCGCGCCAAACCCATTCCAAACCGACTCAGCCTTGACGCTGATGCCGGTACAGAACGGCTCAGGATCACAACAGCATTCCCCGAACTTCTTAGGCATACGTCAATCCGGATCTTCCTGGCCGTCCACAAAGAACGGTGTCTCGCCTTCCTCATCGCACACGATGGTCTCGTAAGGCCAGGTGGACATCCAATGCCAGAACGCCGTCTCGCCGCCGGCTTGCAGCGGGTGCTTTGGTTTATCGCTGGCGCTGGGGTTATCCTGCGCGCAGATGTAAACGCCGGGGATGGTGCCGCCGGCGCCGGTGGTGCTCTCCGGGTTGCCGGGTTGCACGCGCACGATGTGGCCCACAATGAAATCCTGCCCGCTCAGGAAGGTGGTGAGTTTGTTGGCGGCATACTCGCCGCGGTAGAACATATTCGCCGCGCCGGCAGTTTCCCCCGCGCGCTTCAACTGAATGGTGACCTTGTCATCACTGATTATGACGGCATCAGAATTGCCGCGCACGATCTCCAGCCGGTGAATTCGGTTCAGCCCGGTGACCACACGGTTGGCTTCCTCGGGGATCAGCAGATGCCGCCCGGATTCATACACAAAGACCGGGATCTCCCAACCGGAGCGCGCTGGATGTTCATTGCTCATTGGGCTTTCACGTAGCGGGTCTGGCGCAGCCAGTAGTTCCCCAGCCAATGCGCCAGGCGGGAATCCTCGGAAATGATCTCGTCATCGGCGGCAATCATGGCCTCGTAATCCGTGCGCGTGGGGGTACTGGGGGTGTCGAGGATGTCGTCGTCCCCGAGGTAGTCGGTTTTCTGGGTGGCCTCGCCCACGTAGTATTCCTGGGCGGTGAGGTAGGGAATATCCGCGGCGGTGGTGTAGCTGCCGCCCGTGCCCACGAGGAAGAACTCATTGTAAACCCGGGAGGTGACGGCTTTCACAAAGCGATCGCGGCCACTCACCGCCGTGGTGTTGATGCCGAACGTGCCGAAGAACCCGATGAAGTTGTAGTTGGTGGTTTCAAACTGATCGAACGCGGTGGGCAGGGCGGCGTAGGTGCGCTCCCAGGTGACGAGGCCCGCGCCGATGGGGGTGCGCTCGCTTTCCTCCACCAGTTTGTAACTGGCAAAATCCGGGTGGGCGGTGTTGAGGGCCAGCTCGGCATAGTTGGCGAGCAACTGCATGAATGGCTGGCGCAGCACGTAGCCGAGGTTCACCTCCGGGAAAGGATTGCTGAACGCGGGCTTGGCGGTGGCCACGGCCACGGTGAAATCGCCATCGACTTTGAATGCGCTCACTTTTTCACCGCCTTAATGGGGATGCCCGCCCGGAGTTCCTTGAGTGTTTCCTGGGCCGTCGTGAGGTGATCTTCCAGCACCTTAAACGGATTTCTATCAGCTTCGGCGAGGAAAGAATTTCGCTTGAGGATGTCGAGTCTTTCGGAAGTGAGTGAGTCGGCGCGGCTGAAGTTGCCGTCAATGCGCGCCTGCTGGGCCTGGCGTTGCAGGAGCTGTGATCGCTGGATGTCGGCCACCTGTTTCTTGCTGAAGTTAAGGCCTGGCAATTCCTGCAAGCCGACGAGTGATTGAGCCTCACCAAGCGAGACATCTGACAAGCCCCGGAACGCCGAGAACAAACTGCCTCGGGCATTTGCCACGCCACCCTGCGCCTCGCTCATGGCATTGGCACGCGCCAGACGCTCGGCTTCCGCCAACTTGAACGCGGCAGCGGTCACTTTCAATATGTGCTCGTGGACGGCGGCTTCGCGCTTCTTCAACTCTACCATTTTCTCGGCGTTGGCTTTGGCCTCATTGGCGGCGCGTTCGGCCTTGAGCCTGGCGGTGTCGCGTTTAATCTCCTCGTCATGCGCCTGGATCATGCCCTTGCCGTGCGCGATGGAAAAGGGATTGAACCCGCTCGCGCCGATCTCACGGGCCAAGGCGGCGGCCTTGGCTGCCTGTTTCGCAACGAACATTTTCACGCCCGCCATGCCTTCATCCAGGGCCACGTCGCCCGCCACGATGTCGCTGCGTTCCTGCGGGGAGAGTTGCTTCAGGCGTTCAAGTTTGCGTTCGAGCTTCATCGCTTTCACGTCGATGTCGTCAAACATTTCGTCTATATCAGCGGCTACGTCATTGATCGCCCCGCGAATGCTACTGAGGCCGAGCGCCGAGGCCAGGCCGAGGCCGACCTGCTTAAACCCGGCGGTGATCTTTTTCCCGAAGGCCGCGAACTTTCCCTCGGCGGCGGCGAGGCCGCCGGTGATGGAGCTTTGGTCAACTCCGAGCTTGATCTTTACTTCTTCGTGGTTGGTAGCCATTCAGTTTGTTCCCAGGCGCTTGCTGTTTTCCGCCGACAACCAAGCGCCGCGCACCTTGTCGCTCGGGTTGAAGAACACCTCGCTGCCGTTGCGCGCCTGAATACGCCGGAGCAGTTGCCACAGTTGTTTGAACGGCAGACGGATGATCTCGGCCGCGGGCCAGCCATACTCGTTGGCGAAGAGATCCACCTGCGCGGCGATGGTGGAATAGTAGGAGGGTGATTCACCTTCGCTCCGTCTGCCCGCTGGCGAATCCATGAGAGCTTCGCGGAAGTATTCATCCAGCGCGTTGACGAGTTTAAGGTATGGAATTTTATCGGCCCGGCTCAGGAAGCGCCACCTCCGCCACCTGGCGGCGGGATCGTAATCCGGCGCGAGCAGCCAGAGGGTGGCCTTGAGGTTGGTGGGTGTGACCTGGCCGCCACAAATGAAGGGCGAGCCGATGACGGCGAGCCGGGTGAAGCGCAGCCAGTTCAGGGGGCCAACCGCCACCCCGGCCACGTCTTCCGGCACTTCGGCAAAGGCGAGGTCGCGGGCGAATTGCTCCGCCGCCACCGCCGCGCGCAGGCCCGGAATCTGTTCGAGCAGATTCACGGGTTTAGGCCGCAGTGTTGAGGATCTTGCGAAACGTGATCGGAACTTTGGTTTCGCCGTCTTTCACCAGTGGTTGGTCCACCGAATCAATGTAAAACCATTCGTCCACTGCCGAGCCCGCGAGCCGCAGCACTTGCAGCAGGAACGCCTCGCCTTGGGCGGGGGTGTCCACGCTGGCCGTGGCCAGTTGGACTTGGGCGGAGCCCGTAACGAAGCCCACGTAACTGACCTGCCCGGAGGGCTCGTCAATTTCGTTGGTGCGCTCGATGGTTTTCCCCGGGCGGTTGAGGGTGATGTTATCGGCCACGTAGCTGGTCGCGCTGCTAATCGAGGGCGAACCGCCGGGCACGAAGGTGCCAATGGACAGCACGCGGCTGCCATACTGTACTGTGTTGTCGTTTTTGAATGCGCTCATGGTGTTCCTGTGGTTGGTTGGTTAGATTAAGAAAAAGATTAAGATTAAGATTAAGAGTCCTCGGGCCAGGCGGTGGAACGGATGTTAAAGTGAACGTCGTATCGGCTGGTGGTGGAGAGGTGGCCTTGCTCGGATCGCATCACGGGTTCATCGCCGGTGGGGAATACCCGGTTGATTCCGTGGTAGGGCAGCCAGGTGTCAGTGCCGGTGAGGCGGTCCACGGTGAAATCGGTTTCGCAGCGGCCGAGCAGGTAGCGGACCTTGGCGCGCTGTTTGGAGTGGTGACGGTAGGCCAGGCTATTCGCGGCCTCCTCGCTCGGCTCGTTCGTGCCGGGTTGCGTGAGGGTGAGGATGGTGATCTCGAGGCTGCCAGTGAAGGAATCGCAGCGGTAAATATCGTCATGCGTGCTGCGATGGTCGGTGGCGGCGGCGGTCTTGAATTGAATATCCACCCGTGGCGTGGGGCGTTGGAAATCGAAATCGTCCGGGGTGTTGACGGTGAAGCCCTGGCTCTCGAGGAGCAGGCGGAAGCCCTTTTCGATGGCGGCTTCGAACTCATACAGGTGGAGATGGGCTTCGGGGTTCATGCGGGAAAAG
>Ga0180064_1000055_pt1 | contig 13866 bp, 11 predicted proteins | sample EasRiv200_16_10D_FD_121782 | JGI IMG/M metagenome (GOLD analysis project Ga0180064, IMG submission 121782) | Soil microbial communities from meander-bound floodplain in the East River, Colorado, USA - East River metaG ERMLT200_16_10D | ecosystem: Environmental > Terrestrial > Soil > Floodplain ... | reverse complement strand
CCGACTTCCACACGGGCGATCACGCTCGTCACCTGCTATCCCTTCTATTTCGTCGGCTCTGCCCCCGATCGCTTCATTGTCCGCGCCGTGCGAGTCGGCGACAGGTCATTGTCAGCGTCGACGCGCGTCACGTGCCCCACCTGTGGAGGCTTGCGGTTTGTCTCGTTCTTTTAGTTGTTTCACGTGTTCAATTGTTGCGTAGAGCGTGCTGAAATGGAGAGGCTTATGACACGTGCTATTAGTCAGATGGTCTTGGTCGCGGGGGTCGTGGTTTTGACGGCAGTCGGGTCGCTGGCGCAACAGACAACGTCATCATCGTCGGAAACCAAGACCTTCGAAGTACTCGGAGTCGACGGCAACGTCCTGATCGTCAGGCTGCCGGAAGGTACGAGGGAGCTGGCGGTCCCCGAGGACTTTCGCTTCACCGTAAACGGACAACAGCTGTCCGTTCGGGAGTTGAGGACGGGCATGAGGGGCACGGCCACCATCACCACCCGAACAACGGTCACGCCGGTGACCGTCACCGAGGTGAAGAACGGCACCGTTGCGCTGCGTTCCGGCTCGAACGTGATCGTCCGAACTCCCGAGGGAGTCAAGAGTTTCACGCAAAGTGATGTCGACAAGCGCGGCATCAAGATCTTTCGCGACGGCAAGGCCATTCAGCTGAACGAACTTCGTGAAGGCGATCGCCTGAGCGCATCGATCGTTACGTCACTGCCGCCGCGGGTCCTGACGGAGAAGGAAGTCCAGGCGACCACCGCCGCGGCCGCGGCTCCGGCTCCGGCAGCCAGAGCCGCTGCCGCGCCCCCTCCCGCGGGAGCACCTCCAGCGGCGGCGGCGAGGCCGGCGCCAGCGCCAGCGGCGAGGCCGGCGCCAGCGGCATCCCCGCAGCCCGAGACAACTTCGGCCAGAACAACGCTGCCAAGCACCGCCACTTCGTGGCCGCTCCTCGGGCTGGTCAGCGCTCTGTCGCTCGCGATGGGTCTCGGCTTGACGCTGAGGCGCCGCTTCGGACGCTAGACCTTCGTCTGCTCACTCAGGCCGCGCTCGTCGACGCCGGGCGCGGCCTGCTTGAGCTTATGGCACACGGTTGATAGGCGACCAGCTTCCACTGCCCCCCTTCCCGCGTCCACACCAGGCCAAGCGTTGTCCCCCCCGGGCCTCCTGTACTTGAACACCACGGCGTAGTATCCGCTCCTGACGGCGGCATCGCCGACTGTGAACAGAGATAGGTGCCGGAGTCCGACACCGCTGTTTGGTTGCGAAACGCGGAGCCGATGCACTGGCCATCGAAGTAAGCTTCCGGATCAGCCGGGCTCGAAGGGAAGGATCACGATGGCCAAGTGCGACCTTTGCGGCAACGACTACGACAAGAGCTTCGAGGTGGTGTTCGGCGGAAGCCGCCACACCTTCGACAGCTTCGAGTGTGCGATTCACAAGCTGGCGCCGCAATGCGCCCACTGCGGGTGCCGCATCATCGGCCATGGCATCGAAGCAAGCGGCACCATGTATTGCTGTGCCAACTGCGCCCGCCACAGCGGCGTGCAGGGCGTTGCCGATCGGGCCTGACACGGCTGCCGCGGTCAGCCGACCGGAGGCTATAGTAGTCGTCGATGCCGGTCAGCCGGACTCTGACGATCGCGTCGATCGGCGCCGTGCTCATCGGTGTGCTGGCCGCGGGCCAGTCGGCGTCCGCACAGGTGCGGCCGCAGGTGAAGACCGGGTTCGGCCTGCTGGTTGCGACGTTCGCGCTCCCGGAAGGGGCGGTCACCGCGTACCTGCCGGACGACGTGGCACCGGGCGAGACGTTCTCCGGAACCGTCGAGGGTCCTGACGGCTTCGTGCTGACGTTCGCCGATCAGCGCGCGCGAACTGGCGAACCGTTCTCGTGGACAGTGCCCACTGGCGAGCCGCGCCAGCGTTTCATGATCGCGCTGCTCGACCAAAAGGGCAGCGAGCGCGCGCGGGCATGGCTCCAGACGGGCACAGCGGCGCCGCGCGACGTCGCGTTCCGCTTTCCACCGCTCGTCCAGGCCGGCAAGCCCCTTCCGATTCGAGGACCGCTCGACGGCGATTTCCGGACCACGCGCGTCGAGATCAACGGCTCGGCGGTGTCCCTGCTGGCCGAATCCATCCGGCGGGTCATCGTTCGGGCACCGAGCAACCTGATCGGGCCGACGTCCGCGACGTTGACAAAGGCGGGCATCGAGCACCGGGGCGCGATGCGCAGCCTGTCGATCGAGATGGCGGCTCCTGCGAGCGGTGCGTCGGCGGCCACCCGCGAGCTGACGGTCAGGGGCGTGAGCGGAATCGATCGCGACGTGCCGCTGCTCGTCGAGGGAGACCATCTCTATCTGCGCGCCACCGACGTCGCGGGGCAGCCGACCTTCACCGTCCGGCGCGAATTCAGCGGCGCGGGCGCCGACTCGGAGGCCGAGCTGGTCATCCCGCAGTCGCTCCGCGAAGAGGTCGCCGTCGTGCTGCGGACACCGCCGTGGAGTCCAGACGTCGACATCGCGCGCCAGCACGGGGACGCGCTCAACGCACTCGACTTCGATGCCCTCCTGGTGGCCGAGGCGCTGCTGTCGGATTCCGCCCTTGGCCGCGCGGCCGTGTTCGCGATGCTGGCAGCCGACGAGCGGCGCGCCCTGTCGCTCATCCTTGCATCGATGCCGGACTCGGGAATCGACGTCCAGTATGTCGGTTTTCTATGGTTCCTCGACCACCAGCGCGATGCGCGGCCGGCCAACGCCGAGGCACGGGAGGCTGCCCTGCGCGTGCTGGCCAGGGTCCTGTCGACGGCCACCGCGCAGCTGGCGGTGTACGTCGTCGGGGTGACCGGCAGCGACCTGGACGTCCCCATGCTCGAACGGCTGTACGACAACGGGAGGTCGGGCGCCGCGGGTTTGAAGGATGCGAGCCGCGCGGCGCTCGTGCGGCTCGGCTCGCGGAAGCACCTGGAGAATCTACGGGCCGAACTGTCGCGCCCGCTACCGCCGGATGCGACCTACGGGCAGGGCGTCCGCCTGTCCGAAGTGCTGCGCACCGCAGCCTTCGCCGGACACCCAGAGCTCGTTCCGGCCGTCTGCGTCCACATCACCGACCCGGTGGTCGTCGAGATCGACATCTACGCATATCCCAATCGCAGCGCCGCCGAGGCGCTGAACGCCATCGTCGACGGCGCCACGCCGCTCCAGACTCCGAAACGATCACTCGAGGAATGGAAGGCGTATTGCGCAGGGATAGGCAGCACGCCACCTATCTAGAACAGCAACCGCCCAAGGTCGGCCTTCCGTGCGACCACTACTACTGACCGGTAGCGGACCGCAGCTTCGCGCGATGGGCCTCGGCGCTGCGCAGCGATTCGATTGCGGTCTCGAACTCCCTGGCCTCGAGCAGTTCGGAAGCGTCTTCGAGCGCGCCCTGCATCTTCATCGCCGTTGCAGCGGTGGCAGGATTCAACGCCAGCCCCTGCTGCCGCAACCTCTCCGACAACTGATCCAGCAGCACCAGGGCTCCGTGCACGCTCGCCGAGGCGACGCGGAAGCGATCGCGCGCGTCCATCCAGAGCTGGCGTTGGGTCGCGTCCAGCCCGGTGACGTCCAATTTGGGGAGCGGAGTCGGCGTGAGCGCAGGCGGCGGCTCGGCGCTCGAGGCATCCGCCGCCGGCAGGTCCTGAAACATCGTGTACCGAGGCACCAGCGTTCCGTTCATGGTTGCGAACGTGCCATACGCCAGCGCATAGCGGTCGAGCGCTTGCCCGTACCACAGCGGGTCGTGGGGGTAGTAGGTCAGCCGGTGGGCGAGACGCGCGGCACTGGCATACGCCACGTAGGCGCCGGGCGCGTAGATGCCGCGGTTGTCGCGATAGAAGCCGCCGATGACATCGTAGGCATCGAGGAACGCGCGCGCGGCGAACGGATCGGCGCCGTAGCGCGCGCCCGCCCGCGTCAGCCAGCGGAGCGATCGGTACGCCACGTCTCGATTCAGGGCGTAGTCGGCCGGTCCGAACGTCCGGACCATTGGCCCGAAGGCGCGGTAGCCGGCGACAATCCGCTGGGCGTCGGCGGCCGCGTCACGCGCCGTGACGCCGGCGCCCAGGCGCGCGGTCATGCCGTCGACGTCGGCGCGGAAGGCAGCCTGAGCACCCGGAGACGGCATCCCCCGCTGCGCCTCGACGATTGCCGGCGATTGGATGATGACGGCAAGACACGCCAGGACGAGAACGACCCGCAGCATATCGACCTCCCGGATGCAGGAACGGCGGAGCGGCGCTGAGGCACCGGGGCGGGCTCATGGCCCAGCCCCGTTCCCCTGCCAGGCCCTACCGCATCAGACGCGCGGCGTAGCCCTTGCCGGGAGCGGCCACATAGGCCGTCGAGAGCGGCTGGCCACCGTAGGCGCCGCTCGCGGTCCGATCGCGGACGGTGTCCACGACCAGTTCGCCAATCTTGACCGCGTCGATGTCGATGACTTCCTTGGTGGCGGGGTCACGGATCTCGCCGTTGATCTGCAGGATCTCGAAGCGGTCGCCTCGCAGCACGCCATCGTTGCTGCCGACGGCCAGGGTCGCCTGGCCGGTGCCGATCACGGCGATGCGGCCCTCGATGGCTCGCGGCTTGGCGGGCAGCTTCGGCACGCGGGTCTCGAGGAACTCGACCACCTTGGTCACCGCGTTCGAGGTCGCTTCGCCGATGATCGTCTGCTGGAAATTCGAACTGGTCATGCTGACGCCCCCGGCCCCGGCCCCATACGCGCCTGCGCCGGCGACTCCCAGCGCGCCCGCGTAGTCCTTGCTCGAGCGCGACGACTCGCCTTTTGCTTCTGCGGTTTCGATGACCTCGCCGGTTTCCGTATCGACGAGACGGAGGTTGATGCCGACGACCGCTTTCTCTTCCTTGTTGAACGCGACCAGCGCGCCTGCCGTCCGCCCGAATAGACCGCCGACGACCGCGGATGCCCCTTTCCTCTTGGTGGTGTCGTCGCGACCGAAGATCACGATGTCGCCGTACAGGTTGACGTCGGCTCCCGTCAGCTGGCCGATCTTCGCGCCCGTGCCCTGACGAACGCGATTGGAAGCGGCGAAGTCCTGCTCCTTCATGACCTCCTGGATCTTCGCGCGCTCGAGAAGCGTGATCGTGTTGGACTGCGCCATCCGGACCGTCAGCATCGCGCGGATGCCGTCGCCGATGTTGTACGGGCTGTTGAACCAGTACTGCACCCAGGAGATGACGGTGGAGTAGTCGAACGGCGACACCGCCATCCGGCGCTTTTGCGAGGAGGATGGCGAATCGGGCAGATCGGGCGGGAACGGCGTCGCACCCCTGGCAGCTGCAGCCGGAGCGCTCGCGGCCGCCGGGGCCGCGGCTCCTCCGCCCTCGGTCATGGCGTTGATGATCGCTTCGCTGACGCCGGCGTTGGTCAGCTTGAGCAGATCCGCGGTGGACAGCTTGTAGGCCTTCCCCTCTGCCCTCAGCGTCCGGATCACCAACGCTTCGGACATCCCGCCCTTGACGAGCGCAATGACTGTGTCCACTCCCGACGGTGCAGGAGCGGCGGGCCTTGGCGGCAACGGCGGCTTTGCGGTGGACGGCGCAGGCTTAGCCCCAGGCGTCTGGGCGGTCAGCCCGACGGCGCAGACCAGCGCGAAGAGCGGAGTAAGCAGCCACAATCTCATAAAAATACCTCCCAGGAACCAATCGGCCATACGAGCCGCACCAGCGGCCCCACCTACGAAAGCGCAATCTCCGACCAAATCCGTCGCGGCCGCGGTGCGCCCCCTGGCACTAACCGCCCACCGCCTGGAACACCCTCTTGAGTTGATACGAGGCCCGCCGCAGGTAGTCCTCGGCGTTGGCCAGATCGTTCTGCTCGAGCGCGTCGCGCGCGTCCTCGATCAGCCCTTCGGCGTCGCTCAGGAAGACCTCGACGTTGCCACGAATGGTCTGGCCGTTGCCGGCGAGGCTGTTCCGCAGTGCCTCGAAGTTGCGCCGGGCTCGTTCCGCGTCGAGCACGTTCGAGCGCAGACGCTGCGCAACCTCTGCGCGCGCGGCGGGGTCTACCTCCGGCAGACTGCTGTCACCGGCTTCCGGGGCCGTCGTGCTTGCCGGCGGTGCCACGCGGGCGCGCGTCGAACCCGTCGGCTCTGGCGCGGGCGGTGGCTCGACGGCGGCGGTCGTCTCGACGGCCGCAGGCGTCCCGGTCGCCAACTCGAGCGGCGCACCAAGCCGGCCGAGCAGGCCCGACAGCTCCGTAAGCTGCTGGCTGGCCCAGCCATCGTCCGCGCCGCGCAGGTCGGCGGCGATCACGGCCGCCCGCTGATACGAACGCGCCGCCTGCTGCTTGTCCGCAATCGCCGGCAGTGGCGCGCGCGATTCGACGTCGCCGATGCGGCGGTAGACGAGCGCGATCTCCTTCCGCAGCGTTGGCTCCTCCCGCGACGCCGCGTCGGCGCGATCAAGCACGTTTCTCAGCTCGATGAACAGGCGTTTTACGCGGGGCGGATCCGGCGCGCGCTCCGACAGCGTGCGGACGGTGTCGGACGCCAGCAGCTCGTTCGCAGCGCGCATGTCCGCCACCTTTTCGGTTGCCGACGATGCCCCGCCGGACCAGCCGGCCACCTTTCCGGCGAATGCGGCGACGAACTGTGAGAGCTGGTCTTGCTTGGCCTGCAGCTCCACACGCTGGAGGTAGGCGTTGATGCCCAGCCACCCGCCGGCCAGCGCGACAACCACTGCCGCCGCTGCGATCGCCGATACCACCGGGTTTCGTTCAATCGCCTTGCGCGCCGTATAGGTGACGGTCTTCGGTCGCGCCGAGATCGGCCGTCGGTCCAAACAGCGGCGCAGGTCGTCGCCGAACAGCTGCACGGTTCCGTAGCGCTGGCGCGGATCGCGTTGCAACGCCGTCAAGACGACGCGATCGAGGTCGGGGAAGCTGACTTTGCCGGCCTCCGGCTGGCCGGCGTTCGGACGCGAGGACCTCGTGAGCTCCTTGCTGGGCGGCTCTGGCGGCGTACCCATCAGGCGGGCTGCGAGGTTGGGACGGCCGTCACCATCGGCATGTGGGAGGTGGCCGGTCAGCAATTGATAGAGCACGGCGGCCACCGAGTAGACGTCGCCGCTCTTGCCGGACGTTTCCCCGGCGATCTGCTCGGGGCTGGCATAGCCGGGGGTCATGATCATCGTCGGCTCTGCCCGCTGCGTCGCGCGCAGGACGCCGCGGACGGTCTCGACCTTGGCGATGCCAAAGTCCACCAGCTTCACCCGGCCGTCCAGCGTCACCAGGATGTTCTGGGGTTTGATGTCGCGGTGTGCGATGGCGTTGGCGTGCAGGTACTCGACGGCGTCGCAGACCTGGGCCATCATGCGGACGCGTGTCGGCACGTTGACGTGCATCTGCGCGCAGTATTCGTCGATCGGCGACCCGGGGACGTACTCCATCACGTAGAACGGGCGGCCGTCGTCGGTGTTGCCGCCGTCCAGAATCCGCGCGATGTTGGGATGGTCGAGTCCGGCGAGGATCTGGCGCTCCTGCTTGAACCGCTGGACGAGGTTCATTTCAGGCGAGTCGGCGACGTCACCAATCACCTTCAGGGCGACGACCTTGTGGAAGACGTCGTCGTTGCGGAGTGCCAGGAACACGACGCCCATGCCGCCTTTCCCCAGTCGGCGCAGGATCTTGTAGTGACCGATCTGGGACGGCAGGTCGTCGTCGGCCGGCCGAGCCTCGTCCAGAACCCCGTTGACGAAGGCGTCGGCCAGAAAGGTGCTGTCGTCGCCGGCCTCTACCATCGCCACCAGTTCCGACCGTCTCGGATCGCCCGGCGGGACCTCACGGTCGAGGAACGCCCGTCGGTCACCCGGCGGAAGGTCCATCGCCTGGTCGAACAGGCTGCGAACGCGCGCGAAATCTCCACCGCTCATGCGGTGGCCACCGGCGCGAGATGGGTCTTCAGCCAGGACCGTGCGAACGTCCAGTCGCGGCGGATGGCCGAGACGTGCTCGCCCAGAATCCTGCTGACTTCGTTGTCGGTGTGGCCGCCGAAGAAGCGCAGCTCCACGACCTGCGCCGCGCGTGGATCCAGCTTCGAGAACGCCGTCAGCGCTTCGTCCAGCGCCAGCACGTCGACGTCCATCGGCTCGATGCCTGGCGCCAGATCCAGCGTCACGCGGTCCATCCGGCCGCCGCGCTTGCCGGCGTACTTCTGGCGCGCGTGGTCGCACAGGACCCTTCTCATCGCCGTGGCGGCGAGCGCGAAGAAATGGCGACGATCGTTGATCGCCGCGGGACCGTGCACGAGGCGTAGATAGGCTTCGTTGACCAGCGCCGTCGGCTGCAGCGTGTGCTGGCCGTTTTCGTCGCGCATGCGCCGGGCGGCGAGGGCATGCAGCTCCGCGTAGAGCGCATCCATGATGTCGCCAAGAGCGTCGCCGTCGCCGCTCCGGAGACGCGCGAATAGCACGGTCAGGTCGGGGGGGCCCTTCACCATCGCTCTCAATCGAGATCGTGGAATTGAGCGGTCATTCTAGTCCAGGCGCGGGAGAAACGCGGTGCACGATGCTGCGGATTATAGGGAGCTTTGCGCGTGGAAACGACGACAGTCGGTCAACGTACCGACGCCCGCGATAGTCATCTGCGAGGAAGACATCCGAGCCCGCTACGAACCGCTTCGTTGGAACGACAAATAGATGCGCCTCGATTGGTCGAAGGTTGCGTCAAGACCGCTCGAACACATTCGCGCTATCTAGAAGAGAAACCGCACCTGGAGCTGGACCATTCGGGGCGGATAATTTCGTTTCCAACCCTCGAAGGAGAATGCCGCCCCGGTGGACGCTCTTGGCGCTCAGGCGGTGAGCGACGAGCCCACTGCCTCGAGCCCCAGCGCTTCGTCCACGCCCAGGTGGACGTTCATGCTCTGCACCGCGGCGCCGCTGGCGCCCTTGCCCAGATTGTCGAGCCGCGCGATGAGCAGCGCCTGCTCGTCGCCGCCGAACACGAAGATGTCGACGCGGTTGGTGTTGTTGCAGGCCTGGACGTCGAAGCCGCCGGCGGCGATGGATTCGGGATCGTTGAACGGCATCACGCGAACGAACGGCTCGCCGGCGTAGTAGGCCGCCAGCGTCTGGTGAAGGCCGGCCGCGCCGGCGCCGCGCGCGAGCTGCGACAGCTGCAGCGGTACGCTGACTGCAAGGCCCTTGTAAAAGTTGGCGACGACCGGCATGAACACGGGCGCGACGGTCAGGCCCGAGTGCTTCACCATCTCCGGCAGGTGCTTGTGTGCGAGTCCGAGCGCGTAGGGGCGCGGCGAGTCGAGGCGCACATCGCTGCTCGTTTCGTACTCTTCGATCATCTTGCGCCCGCCTCCCGAATAGCCGGTCAGCGACGTGGCCGTGAGTGGGAAGGTGGGCGGGACAATCCCTGCGGTCACAAGCGGGCGCACGAGCAAAATGAAGCTGGTCGCGTGACAGCCGGGGTTCGCGATGCGCTTTGATCCTCGGATGCGCTCGCGCTGATCGCGGGCGAGTTCGGGCAGGCCGAAAACCCATCCGGGCGCGGTCCGATGAGCCGTTGACGCGTCGATGACGCACGTCGCCGGGTTCTGCACCATCGCGACGGCCTCTCGCGCCGCAGCATCCGGCAGGCACAGGAACGCCACGTCCGCCGCATTCAACAGCCGCGCGCGCTCGGCCGGGTCCTTGCGCTTGTCGGGGTCGATGCTCAGGACGTCGACGTCACCACGGGCGGCCAGTACCTGGCGGATCTGCAGCCCGGTGGTGCCTTCCTGCCCGTCTACGTACACGCGGGTCATAGGGGAAGCATACGCACATTCAATTCAGAATTCAGAATTCAGAATTCAGAAACTTCACTGAGGCCTGCAAGCCCTCTCGGGCTTTCGGCCACACACGCGGAACTGCAGTTCCGCATAGCCGGCAGTGCAGGTCCGAATGCAGTTTGTGAATTCTGAATTCTGAATTCTGAATTTCCGTTTAGAGATAGCTCAGGATCGGTGCCTGGCTACGCTTCTTGACGTCCGCATACCACCGGCACACGGGGTAGAGCGCGAGCACGACGCCGATCCAGACCAGATATACCACCCAGAGGCCGTAGCCGTAATCGGTGGGGAAGTCGGGCCGCGGCCCGCGCAGCGACGGTGGCGACACCAGCATGAACGCCGCACGGCCGTACTGCCATTGCGCGAGAGCCAGCGCCACGCCGTGCAGCAGGGGCAGATGCAGGAGGTAGTAGAACAGCGGTACCCGCCCGAACACGAGCAGCGGATTCGATGCCTTCGCGCGTACGCCTTCGAAGGCGGCCAGCACCAGCAGCATCGGTCCCAGCGTCATCAGTAGATACAGGAGCGACGGCGGATACTTCTCGCAATTCAGGAACGACGCAATCGTCAGTGTCAGCGACGGCTGCGCGGTCCACGGCACGTGATCGCCGTAGAGATTCGACCAGCGCAGCACGACAAATGCCACCGTCAGTCCCGCGCCCAGCTGCAGCAGCACGCGGCGGCGGCGGTCCGCGTCGAGGCCCAGCACCCGGCCGAAGCAGAAACCCGCAGCCATCACGCCGATCCAAGGGATGAGGGGATAGCCCACTCGGATGCCCACCGCGGTATCTGGCAGCAACCGGCCCCTGACATGCAGGAGCCGCCAGAGCCAGTGGGCGCTGCCGAGCTGCTCGGGTCCGATGCCGTCGAGCGCGTTGTGCAGGACGATCATCCCGATACTTACGGCGAGCAGCACCCGCCACGGCAGCCAGACCAGCGCGGCGAGGGCCACCATCGAGGCACCGAGCGCCCAGATCACCGCGAGCCCGCTGTCGGTGGCGTTGATGCCGAAATCCCACCCGAACCAGCGCACGAGGGTCAGCTCCAGGAGGATCAGCCAGAGGCCGCGCGTCCACAGGAAGCGCGAGAGCTCGCCGGTCGTGCGGCCGCGGCTCGCATACAGATAGGCCGCAGTGCCCGCCAGGAACACGAACGCCGGGGCGCAGAAATGCGTGATCCAGCGGGTGAAAAACAGCGCGCCGCTGGTGTAGGCCAGATCCTCGGGGGCGAAGTGCTGCGACTGATCGTGGAAATAGTCGCGGACGTGGTCGAGCGCCATCATGATCATGACCAGGCCGCGCGTCAGGTCAATCGAGTCGATCCTTTCGCGGGTCGTTGCCACGGGGGGGCCAGGATAATTCACAATTCACAATTCAGAATTCAGAATTCAGAAACTGCAGTCGGAACTGCAGTCGTGGCAGCTCCGGCCGGAACAGCCACGGCAGAAGGTTCGAGAGGACCTTCTGCCTCAGTGCTGTTTCTGAACTCTGAACTCTGAATTGGGAGACCCCTCACACAGCCGCCCAATGCTCGCTCCCTACCTCGCGCAGGGGTGCGCCGTGGGTGAACGACGCTGGATCCAGCTCGATGCGCCGGCGCGGTGCATCGGGATCCAGCACCGGAATGGCGCTCAGCAGCGCCTTCGTGTAGGGATGGGTGGGGCTCGCGAACAGCGAGCGGGTCTCGCTCATCTCCACGATCCGGCCACGGTACATCACCGCCACGCGGTGGCAGATGTGCTCCACCAGCCGCAGGTCGTGGGCGATGAACAGATACGTCAGCTTCAGGCGCGCCTGGAGATCCAGCAGCAGCTTCACCACCTGCGCCTGAATCGACACATCCAGCGCAGAGACGGCTTCGTCGGCCACGATCAGGGCCGGATTGAGCGCCAGCGCACGCGCGATGCCGATCCGTTGCCGCTGTCCGCCGCTGAACTCGTGCGGATATCGATCCAGGTGCGCGCCCTCGAGCCCGACGAGATCGAACAGCTCGGCCACCCGCGCCCGCCGCTCGTCCCGTGATCCCAGTTTATGGATGACCAGGGGCTCTTCCACGATGTCGCGCACGCGCATCCGTGGGTTGAGCGACGAGTAGGGATCTTGAAAGACGATCTGCATGTCGCGGCGCGCACGACGCATGCGCTCGCGCGAGAACGCGAGCACGTCCTCGCCTCGGAACCTCACTTCGCCAGCCGTCGGCTCGATCAGGCGCAGCACGCACCGGCCGGTGGTGCTCTTGCCGCACCCGGATTCGCCGACCAGGCCGAACATCTCGCCCTCGCGAATGTCGAAATCCACCCCGTCCACCGCCTTCACCACGGCGGACGTGCGCCACAGCCCGCCCCGGCCGGCGAAGTGCTTGGTCAGCCCGCGGACTTCCAGCAGCGGTGTCACGCGCGGAGCCCCGGCACCGCGGCGAGCAGCCGCTGCGTGTAGGCGTGAGTGGGCGCCCTGAGAATCTGACGGACCGGGCCTTCCTCGACGATGCCTCCTTCGTGCATCACGGCGACGCGGTCGGCCATCTCTGCGATCACGCCGAAGTCGTGGGTGATGATCAGGAACGCCAGGTTGAAGCGCGACTTCAGCTCGCGCAGCAGGTCCAGGATCTGCGCCTGGATGGTCACGTCCAGCGCCGTCGTCGGCTCGTCCGCGATCACGAGCGGCGGCTTGCAGGCCAGCGCGATGGCGATCATCACCCGTTGCCGCATGCCGCCGGACAGCTGGTGGGGATAGTCGCGGGCCCGGCGCGCGGCGTCGGGGATGTGGACGGCTTCCAGCAGCTCGACCGCCTGCTGGGCGGCCGATGCGCGCGAGTGGCCGTGCACGAACAGCGCCTCGGCGATCTGGTCGCCGACGCGCATCACCGGGTTCAACGCCGTCATCGGCTCCTGGAAGATCAAGGAGATGCGCGCGCCGCGGATCTCCCGCATCTCGCGTTCGCCGAGCGTCAGCAGGTTGCCGCCGTCGAACCGGATCTCGCCGGCCGTGATTCGGCCACCGGGCGGCAGCAGCCGCAGGATCGAGAACGCCGTCATCGACTTGCCGCTGCCCGATTCCCCCACCAGGCCGAGAGTCTCGCCCGGCAGAATGTGGAAGCTGACGTCGTTGACGGCCGGCCGGGCGCGGCCGGCCGGCCCGAACTCCACGGTCAAGTGCCGGACCTCGAGCAGCGGCGTACCGCTAGACGTCTTGAACTGTCCGAATTCTTGCGAGTGAGGCACGTGTTCCACCGCTGTTCAAGACGTCTACGCCCGCGCGAACGCGCGGGCAAGCGAACACTGCACGAGCGGGGCGGAGCCACACTTCGCACGGCCACAGGTCGCCGGCGGAGCCACGCTCGTCTCAGACACCGCCGGTATCCTGATGCTCGCCGAACACTCCCCTGAGCGTATCGGCAATCTCGCCCAGCGTGGCCAGCCGCTCCACCGCCTCGATGATCGGCGGCACCAGGTTGTCGCCCCCGCGCGCGGCCGCCTCGACCGCGCTCAGCGCCTGCCGCGTACCGGCTTCGCTTCGCGAGGCCCGCAGCGCCCGCAGGCGCTCCACCTGGGCGCGCTCGATGTCCGGGTCCATCCGGAACACATCCACGCCGGCCGCCACGTCGTCGGCGAACCGGTTCACGCCGACGACGATCTGCTCACCCGCGTCGATCGCACGCTGCGTGCGGTAGGCCGACTCCTGGATCTCGCGCTGCACGGTGCCGCGCTCGATGGCGGCCAGCACGCCGCCCTGCGCATCGAGTCCGTCCATGATGCGGCGCGCCTCGGCCTCGATCCGAGCGGTCAACTCCTCGACCGCATAGGATCCGCCGGCCGGATCCGCGGTGCGTGCGACGCCGCTCTCGTGCAGCAGGATCTGCTGCGTGCGCAGCGCGATGGTGGCGCTTTCCTCGGTCGGCAGCGCCAGCGCCTCGTCGCGGCCGTTGGTGTGAATGGACTGGGCGCCGCCGAGCACGGCCGCCAGGGCCTGCAGCGTCACGCGCACGATGTTGATGTCGGGCTGCTGCGCCGTCAGCGTGCTGCCGGCGGTCTG
>Ga0180064_1000054_pt1 | contig 13870 bp, 11 predicted proteins | sample EasRiv200_16_10D_FD_121782 | JGI IMG/M metagenome (GOLD analysis project Ga0180064, IMG submission 121782) | Soil microbial communities from meander-bound floodplain in the East River, Colorado, USA - East River metaG ERMLT200_16_10D | ecosystem: Environmental > Terrestrial > Soil > Floodplain ... | reverse complement strand
TGTATTACACGCGTTCCCTGCTCTACCTGGTGTCGGAGTCGTTCGAGCGCGGGAAACAAACGCCGCTGGTCGGGATGGAGAAGTACTTCGACCAGCATATCGGACGGCTCGGGCTCAAGAACGTGAAAGCGTGGACTTCGCCTGCCGGCGCGAGCCAGAGCACCACCCACGGCGGCTTCGACGACGACAAGGCTACGCGAGATAGCGTGATCAGCCTGATCACGACCGGCAAGCTGCCCGCGGCATGAGGCAAACGGCGATGTCGGGATCGGCGCAGGCACTCGGGCTCGGATCGGGACCCGGAAAGGAAACCATCATCTGCGCGGCTCGAGCACCACGAAGAAGCGGAGAGCCCTGCCTTAATCGCGGTATTGCATACAGGAGAACGGGATGACCGAACGAACGAAGATTTGCATAGATCGCGTCCTGCCGCGAAACCTGATGCGGCTGCAGCCAACGCGGCGGGGCCCGGATCGCGTGGTGCGAGCGATCAATCCTATCGGCACCACGTGGATGAATGGCTCCACCCTGAGCGTGCGATTCATTGGCGGCACCTCGGCACAGCGTGCGATCGCGCGCGAGCAGGCGGGCTGGTGGTCGCAGGTAGCCAATCTCAAATTCCAGTTCAACGATGCCCCTAATGCCGACATTCGCATCGCGTTCGACGCCGCCGATGGCGCGTGGTCCTATATCGGCACCGAATGCCGGGATATTCCGTTGAACCAGCCCACCATGAACCTGGGTTTTCTCGATGGCGGCACCGCGGCGCACGAGTTCGGGCACGCGATCGGGCTCGCGCACGAGCATCAGAGCCCCCAGGGAGGAATTGTCTGGAACGAAGCAGTCGTAATCCGGGAGATGGCGAAGTCGCCTAATTTTTGGGACGCGGACACCACGCGCCACAACATCCTGCGCAAATACGCCGCGAACCAGGTCAACGGCACCGCATTCGATCCCGAGTCGATCATGCTCTATTTCTTCCCTGCCGAGTGGACGCGGAACGGCGTAGGCACCGAGGCGAATGATGTACTTTCGCGCCTGGACAAGGAGTTCGTCGCCGGGGCGAAGATGTACCCGGGCCGGGGCGCGACCGTGGCCACCGCGAAGGCATTGGAGGTGAACGCGAAACGGCGCACGCAGGCCTCCATCGGCAAGGCGGGCGAAGAGGACATCTTCAAGTTCACGGCGGACCGGGACGGGCGCTACGTGATCGACACGAGAGGACCGACCGACGTGGTGATGAAGCTGTTCGGCCCGGGCAGCGAGACTGCACTGATTGCCGAGGATGACGACAGCGGCGTCGACACCAACGCGAGCATCACCGCCAACCTGGTCGCGGGCGGCTACTTCATCCAGGTGAGGCACTACAACACCCGCAGCGGTATGGGGAACTACACGATGAAGGTGCGCAGGGTATGAAGCTGGAGAAAATCTCAGTTACACAAGGGGAGGGACACAACTCGGCCTGACAAGCCCGATACATGGCCGGAAACTTTCTTAACGCCGGTGGGAGGAGACGATGTACAAGAACATCATTCTGTTTTCCGATGGCACGGGCAACAGCTCGGGCAAGTCGGCCAAGACCAACGTCTGGCGAGTTTACCAGGCAGTCGATTTGACCGACCCGAAGGTTCCGACCGAGCCGCGCCAGTTCGCGTTCTACGACAACGGGGTAGGAACCTCGTCTTTCAAGCCGTTTGCCCTGTTGGGCGGCGCCTTGGGCATCGGTCTGGCACGCAACGTGCGAGATCTGTACGCATTTGCTTGTCGCACCTACAGGCCACCCGACAAGACTTACCCGGGCGACAAGATTTACTGTTTTGGTTTCAGCCGCGGCGCCTTCACAATCCGCATCCTCGTAGGCCTGATGATGGATCAGGGCCTCGTTCCCTACGACGGCAACGAGGCCGATCTCAAGCGCAACGTGGCGGCCGCTTATCGCGAATATCGTAAGAAATGCCATACGAAGTTCAAGTTCGGGTTGGTCATACCGATGCGCGCGTTGCGCGACCTGTTCATCAACGCTTGGGACCGACTTCTTCGCAAACCCCCCTACCGCGACATAAAAAAAATCGGCGCGCCCGGATCGAAGCCGGAGCTGGGGATCGAGTTCCTCGGACTTTGGGATACGGTGGACGCCTACGGCCTGCCGGTCGACGAGCTGACTCGGGCGATCGATTCGTTCATTTGGCCGCTCACGATGCGCGATCTCAACCTGCACCCACGGGTGAAGTGGGCTCGACACGCGCTGGCGCTCGATGACGAGCGCAATACTTTCCATCCGCGCCTGTGGAATGAGGAGCCTCAACCCGGAAATCCCGGGGGGGGAGTGCCTGGAGGCAACCAGGGGACGACGCATATCGACCAAGAGCGCATAAGCCAGGTCTGGTTCGCCGGCGTCCATTCCAATGTCGGCGGCGGCTACCCGGATGACAGTCTGTCGCACGTTTCTCTCGAATGGATCATGACAGAGGCTAACAAGTCTCGTCGTATGGAAGGTGAATCCCCTGTGCCAGGCCTCCGCTTCAGCCAGAAGATCTGGGACGAGTTCCGGGCTCTGGCCGACGAGAGCGGCCCGATCTACGATTCGCGGCACGGGCTCGCAGGCTATTACCGCTACAACCCGCGCCGGATCGAGAAGCTCACGAGCACAAAGGAAGTGACCGTCACGCGGTGCAAGGTCCACGAGAGTGTGTTCCGGCGCATCACGATAGGCCAGGATGGTTATGCGCCCTTTGTGCTGCCCCCGGGCTTCGCCGTCATGGGAATCGACGGTTCCATCACCGACGGCGCCAAGTATCTCCAAACCGACATCGACGACAAATCGCAGTTCGTGAAACAGCGGGAGAATGTCTGGAACTGGGTATGGTGGCGGCGGTTAGCTTATTTCGGCACCCTGTTCGCGACCCTGGTTCTGGTCGCCATGCCGCTGAAATGGCCGGCCCTGCCGAAAGGTGCGTGCACCTCAAAGGTGTGTTTCGTATCGGATGTCATCGATAACGTCGCCGCCGCCGTGCTTCCCGGCTTCACGGCCACGTGGACCGACTCGTTTTCATCCCATCCGGACGTGTTTCTGGTGCTCGCCGCGCTGATTACGCTTGGACTATGGGCTGGCGGGGTCTTCGAGAGTTCCGTGCGAGATGCCATGCGGCCGATCTGGTACGGCATTCCGAAGACGAGTCCTCGCAGTGTTTCCCCTCCGCTACCCCCGGCAAAAATCAACCGGGCCATCCAGTGGCTGCGCACCCGTAAACCTTATCAATGGTTTTTCAAGTTTTTGACACGGGGTTTGCTGCCAGGTGCCTTCCTTGTTGGGGTAGGGTACGCCGCCATAGCGTTCGTGAGCCAGGTGACGTTCGCCGTCCGAGACTCTTGGGGACAGGTTTGCGCGCGTGCCGGGACTCCTGATCTGAAGCCGGTATCGTCGCGGGAAGAGGGACGACCGTTCCGTACCAACGCGCTCTGCACCTCTACCGGCCTTACAGTCGAAAAAGGCGCCACGTATCGCCTGTACATCACCATCCCGGCTGGCGACCCCTGGACCGACAGCGGCCATCCGGCGGGGCCGAACGGCGTTCCACCGAACGAGGTTTCTCTCCGCATGACCACCGGTGTGCTCTTTCGCCGCCATCTCGGTCAGCCCTGGTTGAAGCCGATGGCGAAAATCGGAGTAGAGGGGCGCGACGAATATCCCCTCGGTCCGCTTCCATCCCTCGCCTTGGATAAGTTCCCGGAAAAGTCGAGCAGCAAATCTCCGATCGACACGTGCTCGAACCCGCCGGCGGAGTTCCCCAAGGGACGCCCGGAGGATATGACGTTCGCTACAGAGATTGTCGCCCGCTCGTCCGGCGAGTTGTTCCTCTATCTGAACGACGCGATCTTTCTGCCCCCGAAGTCCACGCTGTTTTATTGCAACAACGAGGGCTCCGGGCGTGTCACTGTAGAACGTGTCGTGCCAGCACCGCTGTGAGACGCAGTCATATCGCGACTTTGTGCGACGACGGCGAGCCGAGCTCATTGCCGTGAAAGGCATTACATATACTTTCTTCGTGACCGAGACCGAGTATGCGCGGCTCCAGGCCGCGTGCCCGGAGGATTTTCCTTTCGACTATGCGCAATTCTCCGCGAGCGTGGATCGGACCATCAAAGAGGCGGCGCCCACCGTGGCCATTGAAAAGGTATACGTCAGCGTCGAGCAATTCCTGGCCTGGTGCGCCGGGACCAACGTGCAGCCCAGCAATCTCAACCGCGCCCGGTATGCCGCGCTTATCGGTCATCCCCGAGGCCGGCTTAACGAAGATTTGTAGCCACCCGGTCGGGCCGGAGGAATAGGGAAAAAAGGCGAAAGCAGGCCGGCCGATCACCGAATAACGACTCACGGAATCCAGGGCCCATTCACTATTCACCATTCACCATTCACGCCGTTCGACACAGGCCCGCTGCGCGGGCCGGAGGAGAAAAAATGACAGCGATGACACCGCAAGCAACCAACCACGCGGGGCTCGCGCCGCTGGCTTCGCGTTTCGTCAAGGTCGCGGCGCTGCCCTGGGAAAAGACGCGGCATCCGGGCGTGGAGACCCGGGCACTGGTGGCGGAACCAAGAACCGGCCTGCTGACCGTGCTCACGAAGATGGCGCCGGGCGCGCGGCTGCCGGACCACGAGCACGTGCGCGTCGAGCAGACTTATGTCCTCGAGGGCGCGCTTCACTGCGACGAGGGCGTGTGCAGGGCGGGGAACTTCGTGTGGCGACCCGCCGGCAGCCGCCACCAGGCCTGGGCCGGGCCGGAAGGCTGCCTCGCGCTCGCCATGTTCCAGATGCCCAACCGGTTTTTCGAGAAGGATGGGAAAGTGGTGGACTTTCTCGGCAACGACTGGCAACAGACCTGGGGCCAGCTCGTTGCCTGAAGGCGGTAGACGAGAGGCGAGAGGAGAGAGGAGAAAGGCGAAAGGCAGAAGGCAGAAGTCAAGAAGCGCGCTACCTGACAGGAATCTTCTTCCTCCTTCCTCCGTTCGTGTTCAGACGTAGCCGCCAGGCAACGCCCGGCCCTACTGCAATTTTCGTCGTGAAGCTCTACCCACCACTTTTGCCTTTCCCCTATTCACTTTTGCATTGAATTTTTCCCCATCACCTTGCGGCGGCGGTGTAACTTTTCCGCCGCCGGTGGTGTCTGAGCGGGCTGGGTACTATCATCCCGGGTGCATGTCCCAACCCCGCATCGCCAAAGCCGGTTCCAGAAGGAAGCCGCGGGCGCGTCGGCCGCATTTGGCGGTTGGCCGCTCGCTGTCGCGCGCAGGCCAGTGGGCGTACCAGGCGGTGCGGGCCGCGCCGTGGGGGATTCAGCTCTTCGTGGGCATGGTTGTGGCGGCGGCAATGTTTCTGACGTTGAACTGGGTGTACCAGGTCGTGCGCAAGCCGGCGGAGATGTTCTTCCCGGTGAGCGGGGTGCTCTACAAGACGCCGGCGGAGACCTGGCGGAAGTACGGGCCGCTGTTCCGCGAACATGCCACGGCGACTATTACGCCCGAGTTCCTCGCCGCGATGGCGCAGGTGGAAGGATCGGGCAACCCGGTGGCGCGGACCTACTGGCGCTGGCAGTTGACGTGGAATCTTCTCAAGATGTACCAGCCTGCGTCGAGCGCGGTCGGCATGTACCAGATCACCAACGCGGCGTTTCTCGACGCACGGCGCTACTGCATCCACGACCACGTGGTGGTCGAGGACGGCCCATGGAACGAATTCAGGTCATGCTGGTTCAACAGCCTCTACACCCGCACGATACCGACCCACGCCATCGAGATGACGTCCGCCACGCTGGACCGCAGCGTCGCGAACACGCTGGCGCGCCACCGGATCGCAAAGGTGACGCTGCGGCAAAAGCAGGACCTCGCCGCGGTCATTCACCTGTGCGGACCCGGAACCGGCAACCTCTACGCCCGCCGCGGCTTCAACCTTGCCGCCGGCCAGCGCTGCGGCGACCATGACGTCGCCGCGTACCTCGCGCGGGTGAACACGATGAAAAGCCTGTTTCTGCGGCTGGCAGCAGTGGAAGAATGATGAGGGCGGAAGGCAAGAAAGGCAGAAGTCAAAAGGCAAAAGAGGGGAAAGGACCATAATCCCGGTGACGAAGTGACGCAGTGATGAAAAAAGGGGTCGATTCACGATTCACGAATCACGACTCACGGTTTTCAACGTCCATTCACCATTCACCATTCACGCCTTCTCGCCCAAGTGGCCCTGCTACAATTCTCATCGTGAAACCCTGCCTGCCACTCTTGCCATTTCCCTTTCCCCTTTTCCCTTTCGCCTTGGCGCTCTGCGCCGGCGCAGCCACTGCCGCTGAGCCGGCGTATCCGTCCAGGCCGCTCCGCATCGTGGTGGCCGTCGCACCCGGCGGCGGCACGGACTTCGTCACACGCTTGATGGGCGGCAGGCTGGCGGAGGCGCTCGGCCAGCAGATCATCGTGGAGAATCGTCCCGGCGCGGGCAGCACGCTCGGCTTCGAATACGCCGTGAGGGCGGCTCCCGACGGCTACACTTTGTTGATGGTCTCGCCGAGCTGGGCGATCAGCCCCAGTCTCTACCCGATCAAGTACGACGCGCTCAACGACTACACACCGGTGATCCGCGTCGCGCGCGGCCCGTATATCGTCGTCGTGCATCCGTCGCTGCCGGCGCGCAATATCAGGGAGCTGGTCGCGCTCGCCAAAGCCAGGCCCGGGCAGATCAACTACGGCAGCAGCGGGCAGGGCGCGATCGTGCATCTTACGACCGAGCTCTTCCTCCACATGGCGGGCGTGAAGATGACGCACGTGCCCTATAAAGGCGGCGGGCCGGCGATGACGGACCTGATCGCGGGGCACATACAACTGGTGTTCGCGACGTCGCAGGTGGGGCTGCCGCAGGTGAAGGCGGGGCGGCTGCGCGCGCTCGCGGTGAGCACGCCGGAACGCATGCCCGCCGAGCCGGCCCTGCCGACCGTCGCCGAATCCGGCGTGACCGGCTACGAGGTGACCAACTGGCACGGGTTGATCGGCCCCAAGGGGCTGCCGCGCGCGGTCGTGGAGCGGCTCAATGGCGAGATGGCGAAGATCCTCTCGCTGAAGGAAATGGAAGAGCGCCTGCAGGCCGACGGCATGTCGCCGGCCGGCGGCACACCGGAGCAATTGTTCGAGCAGATCCGGAAAGAAGTCGGGCAATGGCGCCAGGTCGTCGTGCGGGCCGGGATTACGGTCAACTGAGAGGCGAGAGGCGAGAGGCGAAAGGGGAAAGGTGAAAGGGGAAAGGTGAAAGGGAAAAGGGATTCGCAGGCGAAAATTCAAGTTGGTACACTTTGAATCAGATAATTGAGTAATACGAGGAGCGAGTTGATGCTGTCGTTACGAAACTGGATCCACTTTTCCCTTTTCCCTTTCCTCTTTTCCCTTGGAACCGGGTGCGCCATGGCGCAGCCGTATCCGGTGAAGCCCATCCGCTTGATCGTTCCATTCGCCCCCGGCGGAACCAGCGACCTGATGGGGAGGGTGATCGGCGCCCGGTTGGGCGAGGCGCTGGGCCAGACGGTGGTGGTGGATAACCGCGGAGGTGCCGGCGGCACCATCGGTGCCGCTCTCACCGCGCAGGCAGTCGCCGACGGACATACCCTGCTCGTTCCCCACGTGGGTCTTGCCATCAACGAGACCCTCTATGCCCAGCGGCAGTACAACGCCGAGAAGGACCTGGCGCCGATATCCAGGCTTGGCGATACGCCGAACGCCGTGGTCGTCAACAATGCCTTGCCGGTGAAGTCCGTGCAGGACCTGATCGCGCTCGCCCGGAAGCAGCCGGGCAAGCTCAACTACGGTTCCGCCGGCGTCGGCAGCGCGGCGCACCTGGCCATGGCCCTGCTCGAGTACGCCGCCGGCATCAAGTTCAATCACGTACCGTACAAGGGCGGCGGCCCGGCGCTGATCGCCACCGTGGCGGGACAGGTGGATTTCTCCATCCCGGCGTATCCGACTTCGGTCCCGCACCTGAAGGCGGGCCGGCTGCGCATCCTCGCCGTAACCGGCGCCAAGCGCGAACCGACCGTGCCCGACGTGCCGACCATGGCCGAAGCGGGCCTGCCGGGCTACGAATTCGTGATCTGGTTCGGCATGTTCGCGCCGGCCGGCACGCCGCAAGCCATCATCTCGCGCCTGAACCGGGAGATCGTGAAAGCGCTCGCGACGCCGGACATGCGCGAGAAGCTGGCACAGACCGGAGTGAACGCCGAGTCCTCGACGCCGGAGCAACTGGGCCGCTTGCTGCGCTCGGACGTGGCCAAGTGGGCCAAGATTATCAAGGAGGCAGGAATACCCATTAACTGAAGGCGAGAAGAGAGAGGAGAGAGGAGAGAGGAGAAAGAAAAAGGGAAAAGAGGAAAGGGGAAAGGCAATAGGCAAAAGGCAGAAGGCAGAAGGGCTTTATTAACGACTTTCGGGCTCCATTCACCATTCACCATTCACCATTCACGACGCGGAAAATGACGCAATCCGACACGCGCAAGGCTGCCGACCCGGGGCTTCGGGAGTCCGAGGCCTATCTGCTCGGCAAACCCGCCGCGGGCTGGCGGCGGCGCGTCTTCAACATCGTCTTCGAGTCCGACACCCGCGCCGGCAGGATTTTCGACGTCATCCTGATCGTCGTGATCCTGCTGAGCGTCGCCGCGGTGCTGGCCGACAGCGTGGCCAGCGTGGCGCGCCGGCACGGCGCGTTGCTGACCGCGCTGGAATGGATATTCACGGCCCTGTTCACTCTGGAATACATCGCCCGACTGTCGTGCGTGGAGCGCCCGATGCGCTACGCCAGGAGCTTCTACGGCATCGTGGACCTGGCCGCGATCCTGCCGACCTACCTGGCGGTGTTCTTCCCGGAAGCGGCGTTGCTGATCGACGTTCGCATCCTGCGCCTCATGCGCATCCTGAGGATCTTCAAGCTGGCCGCCTACCTGACCGAGTATCGCCTGCTCGCGGATGCGATGGCGGCGAGCCGCCGCAAGATCCTGGTGTTCCTGTCGGTGGTGGTGATGATCGTGCTAATCGTCGGCACGCTCATGTACGTTATAGAAGGCCCGGAACATGGCTTTACCAGCATTCCATTTGCCGTCTATTGGGCGCTCAGCACGATTTCGACGGTGGGATACGGCGACATCGTTCCGCGCACCGATCTCGGACGCGCGCTCGCGTCGCTCATGATGCTGATCGGGTGGGGCATACTGGCCGTGCCGACCGGGATCGTCACCGCCGAGATGACGGCGCAGCGCTTTCGCGGACGGCGGTTGCCGCAGAAGAGTTGCCGCGAATGCGGCAGCGAAGATCACGAGGGCGACGCCGGGTATTGCAGGATCTGCGGAGCAAAGCTGGTAACCGGCGGCCGGTGACCGGTGCCGGGACACGAAGGGCGAAAAGGGAAAGGAGAAAGGGGAAAGTGAAAAAAACGTTGGGTAGCGTCCGTCCCTCTTCTCGCCTCTCGCCTCTCGCCTCGCGCCTCTCGCCTCTCGCCTTTTCCCTTTTCCCTTTCCCCTTTTCCTTTCAGGCAACGCCGTAGCCATGTCCTACACCATTTTATTTCCTGACAGCCGGTCGGACGAGCTCGATCTCGAGCGCGGGGTGGCCGGTCCCGATACGAAACTGCTCAATCCGCGCAAGAGCAGCTTCGATGCTATCGATCGCGGCGCGTGGGAGTCCTGCGACGCGATCGTCGTGCGGCACGTTCCCATCGATGCGGCGGTGGTAGCGCACCTCAAGCGCTGCCGGATCGTGGTCCGCAACGGCGTCGGCTTCGACGTCGTGGACCTCGAGGCCTGCGGCGGCGCCGGGATCGCCGTGTGCAACGTGCCCGACTACGGCACCACCGAGGTCGCCGATTCGGCGATGGCGATGATCCTGACCTTTGCGCGCGGCACTGCGGCGTGCGATACGGCGCTGCGCGCGGACCTCAAGGGCGGCTGGACGCACCTCACCAACGTCGCGGCGCGCCGGCTGCGCGGCGCGTGCCTGGGCGTGGTCGGGTTCGGCCGCATCGGCACCGCGATCGCCTTGCGCGCGCAGGCATTCGGTATGCGCGTCGCGTTCCACGATCCGGCGCTTCCCAACGGCGCCGAGCTGCCGTTTGGCTATACGAGGGCGCGGACGCTCCGTGAATTACTGGGCCTGGCCGACGTTGTCACCCTCCATGCCCCGCTGACGCGGGAGACGCGGAAGATGATCGACGCGGCCGCGGTCGCCGCGATGAAGCCCGGGGCCTATCTGATCAATACGGCGCGCGGCGCGATCTGCGATACCGCCGCGCTGCTCCAGGGACTCAAGAGCGGCAAACTGGCGGCGGTGGGTCTCGACGTGCTGCCGGACGAGCCGCCGACGCTCGACGACCCCCTGGTCGCGGCCTGGCACGCGAACGAGCCGTGGCTACGCGGGCGCATCCTTCTCAACCCTCATACGGGATTCTACAGCCCCGACTCGCTGGTGGACTTGCGGCGCAAGGCGATCGAGACCGCTTGCCATTACCTGCGCGACGGCACGCTCGCCAACTGCGTCAATGCGGAATACCTGACGAAGCGGCGCTAGGCGAGAGACGAGAGACGAGAGGCGGGAGGCAGAAGGCAAAAGGGGAAAGGGGAAAGGGGAAAGGCGGAAGGTGGAAGGAACCCCGCCGAAGCGGGGTTGGTAGTTAGAACCTATCTCAACAATAGGCGCGCAACGCGCGAGTGCCGGCTCAGCGCCGGGACAGTCCCGGCCGCTTGATGGGGTCCACGGCGGACAGGATGGCCCAACCGTTTTGAATGGCGCCGGCAAGCGCCGCACGTACATTCACGGGCAAACCTGCGAGCTGTCGGGGAGTGATGGCCTGGGCGTGACGGCCGGCGTCCAGTATTGCGGCTTTCGCCGTTGCAACCCTGGCGGATTTAGCGGTTTTGGTTTTCATCGTAAATCCCTTGTGATTGTGCCGGAGTATTCCGGCGGGCACGAATACTACAGTGTTTTGGCCGCAAGGCGTTGCTTTTTTTGCGCACTGCCTCGCTACCATCCACTCGTCATTGCGCCCGCATCGTGGGTGCCGGCAGTCGCTCGATCATGACGTTCACGCACGCCGGCTTGCCGGATGCTGCCGCGCGTGACAGCGCCGCCGGCAGATCGCCGGGCCGGGTGACGAGCTCGCCGTGCGCGCCGAGCGCGGCCGCCGCCAGGTCGTAGCGCGTCGGCAGCAACTCGCAGCCGTGCGCCCGCGCCTCGCCGTAGGTGCGCAGCTGGATCTGGTGTTCCGCGTTCCAGCAAGCGTCATTGCCCACCACGATCGTGACCGGCAGCCCGGCCCGCACGGCGGTGTCCAGTTCGAGCAGGTGGTAGCCGCACGCCCCGTCGCCCGTCATGGCGACCACCGGCGCACCGGGCCGGGCCATTTTCGCGGCGAGCGCGAACGGAATTGCGCTGCCGATCGAGCCGCCGGGACCGTTGATTACCCGGGTGGATGCCTGAACGCAGGCCTGCGCCCACTGGCCGAATTCGCCGCCGTCGGAGATGAACACGCTCCCCGGTGCCGCGTCGATGAGATCCTGCACGGCGCGTCCGACGTCGATCGGGTGCACCGGCCCGTCCGCCCGCGGCGCATGGCGGGACCACTCCGGCGGACGGGCGCGAATTGCCGCCGCCACGTCCCCGATCCAGCCGGAAGCCCTGGCGTGACGTCCGGCGGCACGCTCGATGACACGCTGCGCCGCGGGCAGGGTGTCGGCCTGGGCGGCGAGCGCGACGCGCTGCGATCCCAGTACCCGGGCGGCGCGTTGGAGCGCTTCGGCATCGGGATCGATGACGGCGATGCGGCAGGTCGAGGCAAGCGCCGGCGCCTGGCCGAAGCGCAGAGTGAAGTCGGGCTGCTTGCCGAGCAGGACGATCAGGTCGGCGCGCGCCACGGCGCCGGCCAGTGCCCCCAGCGCCGGATCGTTCAGCCCGCGGGGGCTTTCCATGCAGAGGACGGGGACAGCGGCGGCCTCGGCCAGCTTTTCGCGCAGCCCGCCGCAGCGATCGCCCGACATGACGCTTCCCGCCAGGACCAGCGGACGCTGCGCCGCGGCGATCAATTCGAGCAACGCATCCGCGTCGGCCTCGCTCAGCAACTGTGGCGGCGCGCGAAATGCCTCGAGCGGAGGCAGCGCACCAGCATCGGCGTCGCCTTCGAGCAGGTCGAACGGCAGGCTCACGTGCACCGGCCCCGGCCGTCCCGAAGTGGCGAGGCGGATGGCGCGGGCGATATCGCCGCCGATCGTCGCCGCACTCTGGGCGGTCCAGGACGCTTTCGCGACCGGCTCCGCCATGGCGGCCTGGCGCATCTGCTGAAACGATCCTTTTCCCAGTTCGTTCAGCGGGGCGTGGCCCGAGAGCATGACCACCGGGGATTCCGAGGCGAGCGCGGTGTAGAGCGCGCCGATGCCGTTGGCGTGCCCGGGACCGCCGGTGAACAGCGCGATGCCGGGCTCGCCCGTAAGCCGCGCCCAGGCGTCGGCCATGTGCACCGCCGCGCCCTCGTGGCGCGTATGCGTGATCGCAAGCTTCGCATCCAGCGCCGCGTCGTACAGCGGCATGATGTGATTGCCCGAGAGCGAGAACAGGTGCTTCACGCCGGCGCGCGCCAGGGTCCGGACGACGACGTCGGCTCCTCTTGTTGTCGGCATTGGCGAAAGGGAAAAGGGGAAAGGGAAAAGTCACAAGGTACAAGATTCAAGGCACGAGGCACAAGGGAACAGGCGAAAGGCGAAAGGTACTTGATACAAGGCACGAGGGAAAGCCTGAACCCTTGGTTGGCGGGGCGCGATGCAGGGGCGGCCGGTCACCCTTTCTTGCTTTCCATCATCCATCACCGATATGAAATAATGCGGCTCAAAGAGGAGGAGATATGAACCACCGCAATCTCAGCATCGTTGCAGGTCTTGCCGCCGCGCTGCTCGCGGCTCCCATAGCCGCGCAAAAATATCCCGAGCGGCCGGTGCGGGTGATCCTGGGCGTGCCGGCGGGCGGGACGCCGGACTTGCTGGCGCGCACGGTGATACCGGGCATGTCGGAGCTGCTCGGCCAGCCGCTGGTCGTGGACAACCGCGGCGGGGCGGGCGGGCGCATCGGCGCGGAACTGGCCGCGCATGCGGCGCCCGACGGCTACACGCTGTTCATGACCAGCCCGGGCGCGCTTACCATCGCGCCGCATATCGTGAAGGGCATCGCCTACGACGCGCTGAAGGACTTCATTCCCATCAGTCTGATCGCGACCGGCCCGTTCCTGCTGATCGTTCACCCGTCAGTGCCCGCGAAGTCGGTGAAGGAGTTGATCGCGCTCGACAAGGCCGCGCCCGGCAAGCTCAATTACGCCTCGTCCGGCAGCGGCACCCCCAACCACATGGCGATGGAGCTGTTCAAGAGCATGTCGGGCGCGCAGTTCACGCACGTGCCGTACAAGGGCGCGCCGCAGGCGGTGACGGACCTGCTGGGCGGACGGGTCAGCGCGACGATGAACTCGATCGGTCCGGTGCTCGCGCACATCAAGGCGGGGAAGCTGCGCCCGCTCGGCATCGCGAGCCCGAAACGCTCGCCGCAACTGCCCGACGTGCCTCCCATCAGTGAGGTCGGCGTGCCCGGCTATGAATCCGGCAGCTGGATGGGATTGCTCGCGCCGGCGAAGACCCCGCAGAAGATCATCGCACAGGTCAGCGCCGCGGCGGTGAGGACCGTCCACTCGCCGGACACGCATGCCCGGCTCGAATCGCTCGGCGCCGAGCCGGTGGGGGACAAGCCGCAGGAGTTCGCGGCGAGGATCAGGCGCGAGTACGAGCAGAGCGCGAAAGTCGTGAAGGCCGCGGGCGTCCG
>Ga0180064_1000049_pt1 | contig 14639 bp, 14 predicted proteins | sample EasRiv200_16_10D_FD_121782 | JGI IMG/M metagenome (GOLD analysis project Ga0180064, IMG submission 121782) | Soil microbial communities from meander-bound floodplain in the East River, Colorado, USA - East River metaG ERMLT200_16_10D | ecosystem: Environmental > Terrestrial > Soil > Floodplain ... | reverse complement strand
GCGTGCGGCACGCGGGCCCTGACGATGGCCAGCTCTTTGTCGAAGGCAGGATACTCAATCCACTGGTAGAGGCACCGCCGCTTCAGCGCGTCGTGCACCTCGCGCGTGCGGTTCGAGGTCAGGATCACGAGCGGCGGCCGCACCGCCTTGATGGTGCCGAGCTCGGGGATGGTGACCTGGAACTCCGCCAGCAGTTCCAGCAAGTAGCCTTCGAACTCGTCGTCGGCGCGGTCCACTTCGTCGATGAGGAGCACGGCCGGCCCGGTCCGCGCCGGATCGATCGCCTGGAGCAGCGGGCGCTTGATCAGGAACGCCTCGCTGTAGAGCTCGTGGCGCACCTGCTGACGATCCACCGCTTTGGCCGCCTCCAGGATCCGCAGCTCGAGCAGCTGCCGCGCGTAGTCCCACTCGTAGACCGCGTGGCCGATGTCCAGGCCCTCGTAGCATTGAAGGCGGATCAGGTCGGCGTCGATCGCGCCGGCCACCGCCGACGCCAACGCCGTCTTGCCGACGCCGGCCTCGCCTTCGAGGAACAGCGGCCGGCCGAGGCGAAGCGCCAGGAAGAGCGAGACTGCCAGCCCGCGGTCCGCGACGTAGGCCTGGTCGGCGAGCCGCTGTTGTAGATCGGCAATCGACGCGGGGAGCATGGGCACTATCGTGGCCGATAAACCCGTTCCTTGAACGCCTGGACGAAGCGCGCCAGCACCGGCGAGATGTCGCCCCGGGGCACCGGCACTTCCACGATCGAGAACCGGGGCGAGGCCCAGGCATCGGCCAGCGCGCGGCGCAGTTCGCCGACGGTGGCCGCGTTGTAGCCGGTGCCACCCCACAGCTCGGCCAGTTTGGCGAAGGGCCACGACACCGTGTCGTTGTAGCCGGCGTGCGGGTAGAACGCCTGCAGCATCTCCCACCTGGTGTTGTTCACCAGCACGATCACCGGATTGCAGCCATAGCCCGGCGCGTGCGCGATCTCCGGGCCGGTCATTTGAAACGCGCCGTCGCCCATCAACACCAGCGGCCGCCGGCCGGTGGAGGTCTGCACGCCGATCGCCGCCGGGACCGCAAAGCCCATCGTCGCGTAGTAGGCGGGCGCCACGATCTCGTTGGAGCGGATCTCCACGCTGGCGAACAGACAGTCCCCGGTGTCGCACACCAGCGGCACCTCGGGGTGGGCTTCCACGAACTCGTTCAGCAGGTCGATGACCAGTGCCGCGGACATCGGCGTCGTCTCCCCGGGTGGGTGAACGGCCGGCGCCTGGGCGACTGCGGTCGGCTGCCACGCACCGGCGGGCGTCGCCAGGTTGGGATGCGACTCCAGACCCGCCACCACCTGGTCGATCGGGGTGTTCTCGTAGCGGTGGTGCCCGATGAAGACGTCGCGCGCCACCACGATCAGCAGGTTGCGCTCGGTCAGGCGGTTCGCCGAGATGCCGAGGCTGGTGTCGCTGATCCGCTCGCCGACGAGCAGCACGCAGTCCGAGTCCTCGACGGTGGCCCGCAGCTCGGGCGGCGACACCACGCCCAGATAGGTGCCGACGAACTGCGGATGCCGGGTCGGGAACGCACCGCGGCCCAGGAACGACGACGCCACGGGCAGGTTCAGCTGCTCCGCCAGGCGGATGACCTGGTCGCGCAGCTGGAACCGGTGCACCTCCACGCCGGCGATCAGCACCGGTCGCGCGGCAGCGCGGACACGGGATGCAATCTCCGCCACCGCCTCGGCCACCGCGCCGGCGTCCACCGGCATCTCGAGCCGTGCGTCGCCGAGCGGAGGATCGATCGCCTCGGTGACCATGTCGCGCGGGATCTCCAGATAGACCGGGCGCTTCGCCTTCATCGCGACGTCGAGGGCGCGGGTGATGTGCGTGGCCGCGGTCCGAGGGTCGTCCAGGATGGCGCTGTACTCGGTGACCTCGCGGTAGACGTTGAGCTGCGACTCGAACGTCTTCACCTCGTGGTGCACGTGCAGCCCGGCGCGCTTCTCGGCGCGGCCGGGGCCGCCCGACAGCACGATCAGCGGCGACTGCTCCGCGTAGGCGCAGGCGACCGGGTTGACCATGTTCAGCCCGCCGGCGCCGTAGGTCACGCAGCACACGCCCAGGCCGCCGGTCATCCGGGCGGCGCCGTCGGCGGCGAAACCGACCGCGGGTTCGTGGCTGAGTCGAACCAGGGCGAAGCGCCCGTCGCGTTCCAGGGCTTCGAACAGATTGAGCGCGAAGTCGCCGGGAATGCCGTAGATGTGCCGGACGCCGCGGTCCCACAGTCGATCGAAGAGGAACTGGTGGAGGGTCATGCGCGCGCGTCAGGCGCCATTGTACCCGTCGATATAATCGGAGGACCGCGTGTCACTAGGGCTACGGGCTACGGGCTACGGGCTACAGGCCTGGCGAGTGTTGGCCTGCATCACCGCCTTTCTCTGCCCTGCATTCGCACAAGCTCAGACCGGCGACGTGCCGACGGTGCTGGTGTCGCGGCAGGTGGCCGAGGAGCAAGGGATCACGGTCGGCGCGCTGGTGCGGGTGTCGCCCCCCAACGGCTCGCGCGCGCGCCAGTTTCGCGTCGCCGGCATTTACGAGCCGACGCCGGACCCGGGGCGGCTGGGCGCGACGATCCGTGAGGTGCGCCTTCACCTGCCCGACCTGCTCGATCTGGTCCGCGAAGACGGCGAAGTGGTCGGCACCGATCGCGTCGAGGCGGTGAACATTACGCTGGCCGACCCCGCCGACGCGCGCGCGTTTGCCCGCGACGTCAACGCGCGGCTGCCGGGCGTGCTGGCGCGCACGACCAGCGACGCCGCCGGCACCGGCGGACCGTTCCGCGTGCTCGAGCGCTTCCACCTCGCGATCGCGCTCGTGACCATCATCGCGGCCACCGTGTTCCTGCTGGCGCTGACCATCATGCTGGTCGACGAGCGGCGCGAAACCGTGGGCGTGCTGCGGCTGATCGGCCTGCCCACCGGCCGCATCCTCACCCAGATCGCGATCGAAGGGCTGCTCGTGGCGGGCGTGGGGTCCGCATTCGGGCTGGCGCTGGCGGTCGGGTCCGAGACGCTGATCAACCGCTTCTTCCAGTGGCGCTACGACACGGCGCTGGTGTTCGTCCACGTGACGCCGGCGGTAGCGCTGCAGTGCGTGGCGATCGCCGTGCCGCTCGGCATGGTCGCCACGGTGGCGGCCTCGTGGGCGCTCCTGCGGCGCAACGCCCTGAGACTGGCCCGTCGATGAAAGCCCTCGCATTCGCGTGGCGGAGCCTGGTGCGCCAGCCGGCGCGCGCGGCGCTGGGCATCCTGGGGGTGGCCGCCGTGGGCGCGCTGCTCTTCGACATGCTGCTGCTGTCCGACGGCCTGGTGACGTCGATGCGCGAGATGCTCGAGCGCACCGGATTCGACATCCGCGTCACGGCGACCGGCGAGCTGCCGCGCGGCGGCCGCCGCATCGCCAACGCGTCGGCGGTGACGGCGGCGTTCGCGGAACTGCCGGAGGTGGAACGGGCGCTGGCCATCCGCTTCGCCGAGGCCACGCTGGTGCGCTCGCAGAGCGGCACCGCCGCCGCGGAAGACGAGGCCAGTCCCGATCGCGTCGGGCTGGAAGCGGTGGCGGGGAACGGCCCGCAGCCGTGGACGGTGCTTCGCGGCCGCGACGCGACCGCGCTCAACGAGGTGGTGGTCAACCAGGCGCTGGCCACCGATCTGGGTGTGCAGATCGGCGACCGCCTGCCGATCCGCGCCCGCTGCCGCTCGCGCGCCGATATTCCGCCGCCCGTAGCCGTAGCGGTGGTGGGCGTGGCGGAGTTTCCGCTGGCCCTCGACCCGCATGTGCTCGGCAGCTCGATGGCGACGCTGGACGCCGCCTGTGGCGGCAACTCCGGCGACGAGGCCGACGCCGTGCTGGTCCGTGCGGCAGGGGACGTGGACGCGGCGGCCGCGGCCCTGCGCCGGGTGCGGCCCGACGTGCGGCCGATGACCAACGAGCAGGTGGTGGGCCGCGTGCAGCGGACCGGTTTCACCTACTTCCAGCAGATCTCCGCGGTGCTGACCACGGTCACGCTCGGCTTCGCGCTGCTGCTCATCACTGTGCTCCTGACCGTCTCGGTCAACCAGCGGCTTGGCGAGATCGCGGCCCTGCGCGCCCTCGGCTTCTCCAGGGCCCGGGTCGTCGCCGACGTGCTGTGCGAGTCGGTGCTCATCGTCGGACTGGGTGGGGCGCTCTCGCTGCCGCTGGGCGTCGCGCTCGCCAACGGCCTCGACCGCATCCTGACCGACATGCCCGGCATCCCCAGCGGCATGCACTTCTTCGTCTTCGAGCCGCGGGCCCTGGCGTGGCACGGCGGCCTGCTGGCGGTGACGGCCGTCGCGGCCGCGTTGTATCCGATGCGGCTCGTGGCCCGGCTGCCGATCGCCAGCACGCTGCGGAACGAGGTGATGTCCTAGTGTCCAGTCACCGTGGTACGCGGCATAAGTCCCGGGCGCGGCGCCCGGATCGCAAGGCGCGACGACCGAAGATATCGGGAATATCTGAGGGAGGAGCAACGCCGCGAGGCGGGATGCCCCGTCCGGGAATTATGTTGCGTACTACGGTGACGGGACACTAATGGCGGCGCCCGTCATCGTGCGTGCCGACCGGGTCACGCGCTCGTTCGCGATGCCGTCTGGGCCGGTGGTGGCGGTCCGCGACGTGTCGCTCGACATCGCGGCCGGCGACTACCTGGCCGTGCGCGGGCCATCCGGCTGCGGCAAGTCCACGCTGCTGCACATGCTCGGGTGCGTGGACACGCCGTCGTCGGGGACGCTGCTCTTCGAAGGGCGCGACGTGGCGTCGCTGTCGGATCGTGAGCGCAGCCTGCTGCGGCTGCGTTCGATCGGCTTCGTGTTCCAGCGCTTCTTCCTGCTGCCGATGCTGACCGCGGCCGAAAACGTCGAGCTGCCGCAGTCGGAGGCCGGCGCCAGCGCCCGCGATCGACAGGCGCGGACGCGCGAGCTGCTGAACTACGTCGGCCTGTCGGCGCGCGCCGACCATCGGCCGTCGCAGCTCTCGGGCGGCGAGATGCAGCGGGTCGCGATCGCGCGCGCGCTCGCCAACCAGCCGCGCCTGCTGCTGGCCGACGAGCCCACGGGCGAACTGGACCAGGCAACCGGAGAGCACGTGGCCGAACTGCTGGACCGCGTGAACCGCGACGGCACCGCGCTCGTCATCGTCACGCACGACCATACGCTGGCGTCGCGAGCCCGCCGGGTGGTGACGCTGCGGGACGGCGGCGTGGAAAGCGAGCGCGCGCAATGATCGGACGCTTGGCGCTGCGATCGCTGACCGCGCATCCGGTGCGCAGCGGCGTGCTGGCGGTGGGCTTCGGCGCTGGCGTGGCGGTGATGGCGATCCTGCTCGGTGTCGCCGAGGTGGTGCTGCAGCAGGCGCAGTCGCCGCTCCTGGTCGGCGGCGGCGACGTGGTGGTGGCGATGGGCCGCGAGACGCCGGCGTCGCTGCTGCTGGCGGGGACCCTGCAAGCCGATGCGCTGCGGCACCGCGTGCAGGTGGCGGCGCCCACGCACACGGCCGATCTCTATCTCTCCTATGGCGGGGCGCGGGCGCGGGTGGACGGCCGTGGCGGCATTCCCAGCCTCGAGCGTGCGCTCGGCGATCCGGAGACGGCTGGCGCGGAGGGCTGGACGGATACCACTGCCGACGCGGCGTGGACCCGGCAGTCGCCTGCCGCCGCCTTGCGCCAGGTGGATCGTTTTCACCCGATCCCGGACGCGCCCGCCTGGCAGGAGTCCTGGGCCGAGTGGCTGTATTTCAACGGGCGATCCGACAACGCGCGCTTCTACCTGACGTTCCTGGTCGGACCCGAAGTCCGACCCGGCATCCGGGCGGCCGGTGTGCGACTGCAGCTCGAACGTGGCGGGCGCATGGAGTCCTTTAGCGGCAGCCAGGAGGTGCCCAACGCCGCCGCCGATCAGGCGCCGAACCTGACAATCGACCGGAGCTCGGTGACACTCGACGGGCTGACCTATCGCATCCATCTCGATCTGGCCGGCCGCCGCGGCGCACGGCTGACGGGCGATCTGAGCGTCCAGGCCACCCCCGGCCGGATGGTGCCACCCATCGAGATCCTGGGCGCACGCGGATGGCGCAGCGGCTATGTGGTGCCGGTGATGTCGGGCGAGCTGGCAGGAATGCTCCAGCCTCCAGACGGTAGCGCGATCGTGCTGAAGGGCACCGGGTATCACGATCACAACTGGGGGTTCTGGAAGGGCGTCTCGTGGCAGTGGGGCCAGGTGCAGGTCGACACCGGCACGCCGCGCGCGCTGTCGCTGCTCTACGGGCGGGTGTTCCCACCTGCCGATGCAGCCGATCCCGAACGCGTACCAGGATTTGTAGGGGTGCTCGGCCCCGACGGCCCGCTGGCGTATGCGACCGACGTGGCCATCACCGAGACCAACGGTGCGGACGGCCGTCCGCGGGCCATCGACATTCGCGCGGAGGGTACGGCAATCGACGTGACGGTCCGCTTCGAGGTGGTGTCAGCCGAAGCGACGAGGATGTCTACCGGACCACTGACTAATGGCCTCGACTTCCTGCAGCTGCAGGGTCGCTACACCGTGCGCGGACGAGCCGGCGACCGGGCGCTGAACTTTACTGCGGCAGGCGCCGCCGAAACCTTCCGCGAGGCCGGACCTCTAGCCCCTAGCCCCTAGCCTCTAGCCCTTCTTCAAGGCCACGCTGGCGTCTCGAGGGCGTGCCGTGCGGCGATTTGTGCGCGGCGACGGCGTTGATCCAGCGTTCGCAACGTGTCCTGCAGCGGCAGCCCGACCTGCTTTGCGTTCCAGCCGCGCGCCATACGTTCCCGCACGAGCTGCCGGCGCGTGACCTCGACGCGGAAGCACTCGAAGCACAACGCACGTGGCCGATCGAGAGTGGGATCGTCGTCGCCTTCGGGACGGAATCCGTAGCGCGCTTCCTTTTCTCGGCAACCGGCGCACAGCCGGCGATGGGCCTGCGGAAGCTGACGAGACGGCGCCGCGGGTGCCGCGCTCTCGTAGAGTCCCAACTGTCGTTGCGCCTGCGCCATGTGAACCTCCTCGAGAAACTGCCCGGACCGATTGGGGGGAATGCCACGAGGGACGCCCCATGCAGCTCACTGTATTGGGAGGGTGTGACAGACTAGGTCACGTCATAAAAATGAACCTCTCGGCCGACCTCGATGCCTTGTTCCAGCTGCCGCTGAACGAGTTCACCGGCGCCCGGAACGCCTTAGCCACGCGGTTGCAAAAAGCCGGCCGGAAAGAGGATGCCGATCGCGTGCGCGGGCTCACCAAGCCGCCGCTGTCGGCCTGGGTGGTCAATCAGCTCTTCTGGAAGGAACGCAGCTGGTTCGATCGGTTGCTGGCTTCAGGGGCCAAGCTCAGGCAGGCTCAGGCGGCGGGCCTCGCCGGCAAGCCCGTCAACGTCCACGATCCACTGAAGGCGCAGCGCGAGGCCCTGAACGAGTTGTCGCGGCAGGCCGCCGTGTTTCTGTCGCGTGACGGCCACGCCCCGAGCCCCGATGTGCTGCGTCGCGTGACCCTCGATCTGCAGGGCCTGGCAGCGCGGCAAGGCGCCGCGGACGGACCTGCGCCCGGGCGACTCACGGCGGATGTGGAAGCGACCGGCTTCGATGCGCTGGCCGCCCTGGTGCCGAAGTCGGGGGATGGGTCACGTGGACCCGCCGGAGCCAGCAAGGTGCTGTCGTTCGCATCCAGCCGCCAGACCAGTGCCGCGAAACCCGCAGGCCGCGGCACGGACGACGCACGGCGCGAGCGCGAACGCGCGCAAGCCGCGGCGGCAAAGCGCGCCGTCCAGGACGCCGAACGCCTGCTTGCGTCGGCGCGGCGCGACGCCACCAAGGCCGAAGCGGTCATGAAGGCCGCTGCCGCGCGTCTGAAGGAGCTGGAGCGCGAGAAGCAGAAGGCCGAGGCCGCGCTGGAGAAGGCTGCAGCGGCCGCCGACACCGCACGTCAGGCGGCGCGGCGCACCGCGAGCGACGCTGCCGATGCGGCGCAGGCCGTGGACGACGCCGAGCGGGCGCTCGCCCGGGCGAAAGCGCAGCTACCCGATTAGCTGACCGGACGGGCCGCGCGCACGTTCATCTCGCCAGTCCAGCGGGCGGCGCCCTTCACTTCCACACCGAAGAGATCGAGCAGGCGGGCCACGGTGTGGTTCACGATGTCGTCCACCGATTGCGGCAGGGTGTAGAACGCGGGCACGGGCGGCATCACGATGGCGCCCATGCGCGACAGCTTCAGCATGTTCTCCAGATGGATGTCGCTCAGCGGCGCTTCGCGCAGCGCCAGCACCAGGCGACGGCGTTCCTTCAGCGTCACGTCGGCGGCACGGTGCACCAGGTTGTCGCCGAACCCGTTGGCAATCGCGCCCAGTGTCTTGGCGCTGCACGGCGCCACAATCATGCCGTCGGTCTTGAACGACCCGCTGGAGATTGCGGCCCCCATGTCGGCCGCGTTGTAGGACTGCGTCGCCAGCGATTCGACGAGCTCCTTCGAATACGGCGTCTCGTGCAGCAGCGTGCGCGCGCCCCACCTGGTGATGACCAGGTGCGACTCTACGCCTGCCTCGCGCAGGCGCTCGAGAATGCGCACGCCGTACACAGACCCCGTTGCGCCGGTGATGCCGACGATGAGACGCATGCTGTTCCAACAGGCTATCATCGACGGCGTGTTTGGACGCCAGCGAACGGGTTCCCTGCTCTGCACGTCGTGCGGCGTGCTGGTGGGGGTGAACGACGCCACCTGCTACAACTGCGGCCGCCGCAACCCCGGCCTGTGGGGCTTCGGGCCGCTACTGCGGGTGCTCGGCCGCGACCTCGGCTTCGTGCCGTTCGTGATCGGCACCTGCATCGTCTTGTATGGGCTGACCCTGGTCTTCTCGCGCGGCATGATCGGGATGGGCGGGCCGATGTCGTTCATGGCCCCGGCCTCACCGGCGCTATTCCTGTTCGGCGCCAGCGGCGCGCTGCCCGTGTTCGGTCTCGGCCGGTGGTGGACAGTGCTCAGCGCCGGATGGCTGCACGGCGGCTTGCTGCACATCCTGTTCAACATGATGTGGGTGCGGCAGCTGGCTCCGGCCACGGCCGAGCTGTACGGTCCCGGGCGCATGGTCATCATCTACACCGCCGGCTCGATTGGCGGGTTCGCGCTCAGCTCGTTTGCCGGCGCCTACCTGCCCGACCTGATCATCCTGCGCGGCGGCCAGTTCACCGTGGGGGCGTCGGCACCGATCTTCGGCCTGCTGGGCGCGCTGGTGTACTACGGCCGGCGCGCGGGCAGCAGCGCCGTCGGCAGCCAGGCCGCCAGCTGGGCGTTCTCGATGATGCTGTTCGGCTTCCTGATGCCCGGCATCGACAACTACGCGCACGCCGGCGGCTTCGGCGGAGGCTACCTGGTGGCGCGATGGCTCGATCCGCTGCTGCCTGAACGCATCGACCACATCGGGCTGGCCCTGGGGTGCCTGGCACTCTCGCTGGCCTCGGTGGCCGCGTCGGTCTTCTTCGGGCTGGAATATCTTGGCTGACGCACCACCAGTCGCCGCGCCCGAGAGCGGTCTGACCATGCGCGGCATCATCGGCGTGATGGGTGGCATCGTGCTGTATCTGTCGATCGCCGAAGCGCTCGAAACGGTGCTCGTCATCGCCACCGCTGATCCGCAGCCGACCGACATCGTCAGCTATTTCGCCGCACGGAATCGCGCCGTTGTCCTGGGCCCAAAGCTGGCTTACAACTCGCTGACGGCGCTGTTGTCCGGCTACATGACGGCAAGGGTAGCGGGCGAGAGTGAGATGTACTACGGCAAGATGGCGGCGGCCGTGGTGACCGTCGAGCTGACCTGGCGGTTTCTGATGGGCGAGAACGCCGCCCTGACGCCGGCGTGGATGCGCGCGTTCATGGTGCTAACCACTGGTCCGGCGATGTTGGTCGGCGCGTCCCTCCGCGGGCGCGCGCGCGTTGCGCAGAATGCAGACGACGCCGCCTCACCGCAGGAGCCGGCATGATCATCGCCTACCAGGGCGAGCCCGGTGCCTATAGCGAGGCCGCTGCCCTGCTCCACGGCGGCCCCGGCACCGGGACGCTGCCGTGCAAAACCTTCGACGACGTCTTCGCAGCCGTGGCGGTCGGCACGGCGACCTGCGGCGTGGTACCGCTGGAGAACTCGATCGGCGGCACCATCCACCGCAACTACGACCTGCTGGTCGAGCACGACATTCCGATCACCGGCGAGGTGGAGATCCCCGTGGCGCACTGCCTGCAGGCGCTGCCCGGTACCAGAATCGAGGACGTTCGGACCGTGTACTCGCACCCGCAGGCGCTGGCGCAGTGCGAGCGCTACCTGAAAGCGCTCGGCGTGGCGGTCGAGGCCGTCTACGACACGGCCGGCGGCGCCAAGCTGGTGGCCGAGGGCCGGCTGAAAGGCGCGGCGGCGCTCGCCTCGCGACGGGCCGCCGCCGTCTACGGACTCGAGGTCCTGCAGGAGGCCGTGCAGGACTTCGAGTCGAACCTGACACGGTTCGCGGTGATCGGCGGGCCCGCGGCGACGTCTCCTACCAAGACCACGCTGGTCTGCGCGCTGCCCAGCACGCCCGGTGCGCTCTACAACGCGCTCGGCGCCTTTGCCGAGCGCCACATCAACCTGTCGAAGCTGGAAAGCCGCCCGATGCGCGGCCGTCCGCGCGAGTATCTGTTCTACATCGAGGTGGACGCCGGACGCGACGAGCCGGCCTGCGCCGACGCCCTGGCGCACCTGGCCCGCGTGGCGGAGTGGGTCCGCGTTCTCGGCAGCTACAGCGCTACTGCGAAGATTTCGCCGAACCCTTGAACACGGCATCGATGGCATTCGTCAGGCTTCAGGCTTCAGTGAGTCCTCACCTCACGAATGCATCGGAGTCCCGAACTGCAGCATGTAGCCGTTGTTGTCGTAGATCGCGAACTCACGCACGCCGTAATGGAACTCTTCCATCGGGTAGGCGATGTCCACGCGGTCCTTTAGATCGGCCCAAAGCGCCGCCACATCGTCAACATTGAAGTAGAAGGATCCCGTGAAACGCGGCGTATCGAATGGGACATGGGCGTTCGGCGTGGCGATCATCAGTCCAACGCCGTCGCGGGAGAGTGAGGCCCAACCGTCCTTCTCGCTCAAGCCATCACAGGCAAACCCCAGTCGATCCGTCCAGAACTGCACCGTTTCATGCAAGGCCTTGGTTCGCAGCATCGGCCGCAGCGTCTGAAAGGTGACGCCCATCGTTTCTCCTCCTTAGCCGTTTGCCTCACTGCGAAGACTTCGCCGAACCCTTGAACACGGCATCGATCGCCGCCTGCGCGCAGCGCTCGCCGTCGCCGCTCGACACGCCCATCGCGCCAATCACCTGGCCGTTCAGCACGATCGGCAGCGCTCCCGGCTGCGGGAAGTCGTTCATGAAGGTCGGCGCCAGATTCTCGCCGCTCTTGACCAGCTTGTTGGTCTCGGACGTCGCGCGCCGCCAGCGGAGCGCAGACCGGGCTTTCAGCAGCGCCGTGTCGATGGCGTTCGCTGGCGCGCCTTCCATCGCGTGCGAGTCGATGACGTTGCCGCCCCAGTCGATGATCGACATCGCGACCACCAGTTTGTTGCGTTCAGCCCAGGCGATGCACGCATCCGCCAGCGCCCGCGCCCCGACGCTGGAGATCACCTTGATGTCCCGCGTGAGCTTGGGGTCGGTGGATTGCGCCGACGACGTGGCGAGAGCGCCCACGAACAATACGAAGAACACGAGAGAGCAACGGCGAATGCACATAGCGATGCTCCTTCCGGGGCGCATTGTGCCACGTTCTCGCGTCGCCGCTTTAGCCTCTAGCCCCTAGCCTCTAGCCTCTAGCCTCAGTTCGCCGGCTCGATCGAGAGATTTCGCACAGCCAGGCCGGCGAAGAGGACCGTAACTCCCACGAGTGCCGCGACGCTCATCGTCGCCCCCCAGGGGCCGAGGATGCTCGGAGTCCCGGCGACGCTCAGTACCAGCTGGTTCAGGTGGAACGCCGGCGAGAAGAGCGCCAGCCACCGGATGCTCTCTGGCAGCGGGAAGAAGAGCCCCGACAGATATGTCAGCGGCAGGTAGACCAGGTTCGCGCACGCCGGCGCGAAGCGGCCGGTCGCGAGCGAGCCGATGAAGAGCCCGATTGCGCAGAACGGCACGGTGCCGACGCTCTCCACCAGTACCATGCCCACCAGCTGGCCGATCGAGATCGGCACGTGGCGCACGAACACACCCAGCACACCGATACCGCTCACGACCACCGCGCTGAACAGCAGCGCCATCACCATCTTGGCCGCCACGTAGGCCATCGGCGGCATCGGCTGGGCGCGCTTCAGCCGCGTCAGGCCCTGGTCGCGTTCCATGGCAATCGACACGCCGAAGCCGAAGATGCCCGGGCCCATCACGCCCATCACGCTGAAGCCGGTGAGCAGCAGCAACGGCAGGTTCTCGGGCGCATCAGCGTTGCGGCTGCCGCCGGCGATCACGACCCCGAAGAAGAGATACAGCAGGATCGGGATGGCGGTGAACGGAATGGCGAACATCGGCGCGCGCATCATCCGAACCGTCTCGTAACGCGCCTCGGTCAGGTAGGCGCCGAGCACACGGCGCATCGGCATCACGGCCACGCCCGTGGGCGCGGCGAGGGCTATCGTCGGTGTCATGCGGCCTCCCGTGTCAGCTCGGCAAACGCCTCGGCCAGGCCGGCGCGCTGCACTTCCAGATCGCGTGTCGCGTCGTCGGTACGGAACAGCCGCTTCACGACGCCGTCGGCGTCGGTCGCTACGATCTCGAGGCGGCCGTCCTTCATCGCAGCGGTGGTCACGCCCGGCCACCGCAGCACGTCGTCGATTGGCACCGACGTCAGGCACCGCACCCGCTTGCGGTCCACCACCGATCGCACCTCGTCGACGGTGCCCTGCGCGATCAGCTTGCCCTTGGACAGCACGGCCACGCGATGCGCCAGGGCCTCGGCCTCTTCCAGGTAGTGCGTCGTCAGGACCACCGCCGTGCCCTGCGCAACCACCTGGCGCAGCGTCGACCACAACATGTCCCGGGCCGCCGCATCCAGCCCCACCGTGGGCTCGTCCAGGAACAGCAGCGCCGGCCGGCCGCACAGCGCCAGCGCGAACTGCGCCAGCCGCTTCTGCCCGCCCGAGAGCTTCTGATACTGCCGGTCGGCGATAGGCGCGGTGCGCGTCAACGCCAGCACCTCGTCCACGGTGTAGGGCGACGGGTAGTAGCTGGTGGTCAGCGCGATCAGCTCGCGCACCTTCAGCTCGGGCGCCAGCGCGGCCTCCTGCATCATCACGCCGATCGGGTAGCGCGCCTCGATGCGATCGGGCGGCAGGTCGAAGAGCGTCGCCGTGCCCTCGTTCGGTTCCTGAAGGCCCAGCAGCAGCGCGATGGCGGTGGACTTGCCGGCGCCGTTCGGACCCAGCACGGCCAGGATCTCGCCCGCACGCACATCCAGCGAGACGCCGTCGAGCGCGGTGATGGCGCCGAACGTCTTCTTGACGTTCGACAGCCTGGCAATCGGGCGGTGGAAACCGCCGTCCACGACGCGTGGCGCCGTGTCCTCGGCCGCGGCGCTGGGGCGCGCGCCCTTGCCGTATCGCCGGCCGTTGAGAATCACGCCGATGAAGGTGCCGCGTACCAGCAGGTGATACGTGCCGAACAGGAACGCCAGCGCGACCACCATCACCAGCGGGAACTTCACGGCCCAGTGCCAGGGCTGCTGCGCCACCAGCGCCTGCAGGAAGAACACGACCGGTAGATGCGCGAGATAAACCCAATAGGACGCGTCGGACACGTAGCGGCGGGCCGGGCTCGCGACGGAGCAGAACCGGAGCGCCGCGCCAATCAGCCCGAATGTCCACGCCCAGGTGGCCACGGCGTAGCAGGCCAGGTAGACGGGGATGCTCAGCACCTGGTCGGGCTCGGCCGCGACGTTGGTCTCGAACCCCGACATCCACACGCAGGCCGCGGTCAGCGCGGCGGCCACGGCGAGATGCACGCCCCACCACCGCTGGAAGGATTGCAACAGCTGCTGCTGGCGTTGCAGCAGCCAGCCGAAGGTGAACGCCGTGCCGAAGGCGACCGCGGCAGGCAGGTTGGGAATCAGCGAGTTGTCGGGCGTCGGGATGCCGCCCTCGGAGCGCCAGGTGCCGACAACGATGAGCACCAGGGCGAGCGGGACCGCGAGGGCCAGCGGCCCGGCCGGCGTCACCAGGCCGCGGACGACGGCGTCGAGCCGCCCCCGCAGCACGCCGCTGCCGTCGATCCGTACGATGGCGCCCTGCCGCACCGCCAACGCGACCGCGTACAGCAGCACCAGCATGTAGAGGAACCAGAGGTGCGTCAGCGGGAACGCCAGCAGCGGCATCGCGGACGCCGGCGGCGGCGTGAAGGTTCGTCCCGGCGTGGCGCCCCATACCATCGCCGCGATGGTCATCGGGGCGAACACCACCCAGCCCACGACCAGCGGCACGACGATGCGCGTCGCGCGGTCGCGAATGAACGCGCGCACGCCGCGGCGGTGGAACAGCAGGCGCGCGAAGAACCCGGCCAGCACGAAGAACAGCGTCATC
>Ga0180064_1000041_pt1 | contig 15604 bp, 14 predicted proteins | sample EasRiv200_16_10D_FD_121782 | JGI IMG/M metagenome (GOLD analysis project Ga0180064, IMG submission 121782) | Soil microbial communities from meander-bound floodplain in the East River, Colorado, USA - East River metaG ERMLT200_16_10D | ecosystem: Environmental > Terrestrial > Soil > Floodplain ... | reverse complement strand
TCGGCCTTGGGCGCATCGGCCGGGCGGTGGCCAATCGTGCCCGCGCCTTCGGCATGCGCGTGGCCTACACTCGCGGCGCCCCGGCGCCGGGGGAAGCCGCGGACGCGATGGAAATCGATCGGCTGCTCTCCACCTCGGACGTCGTCTCCCTGCACTGCCCGCTGACCGCGGACACCAGGCACCTCATCGATCAGCCGGCGTTGGCGCGCATGAAGCGCAGCGCGTATCTGGTGAACGCATCCCGCGGGCCGATCGTGGACGAGGCCGCGCTGGCCTGGGCGCTCAAGAACCGGCTGATCGCCGGCGCGGGGCTCGACGTGTACGAGGAGGAACCCAAGGTGCATCCGGACCTGCTGGGGCTGGACAACGTGGTGCTGGTGCCGCACCTGGGCAGCGCCACCACCGAAACCCGCACCGCGATGGCCGATCTGGCGGCGCAGAATGTCGTGGCCGTCCTGACCGGCCAGCCGCCGCTGACGCCGGTGGAGTAGCGGTGCCCAAGTCTCCAGTCTCCAGTCTCCAGTCTCCGGTCTACGGTCCTGGAAGTGCGGAACTGCAGTTCCGCTTTGGCTGGACTACAGGACGACACTGCGGGACTGTAGCCCGTAGCCCGTAGCCCGTAGCCCGTAGCCCGTAGACCGTAGACTGCAGTGATGCCGCCGAACGACCGCCTGGTCACGCGCACGATGCGCACGCTGGCCCGTGCCATCACCGGGATGGAGCTGCCAGCGGTCGAGAAGATCTCCGAAAGCCAGCGGGAGGATCCATTTCACATCCTGATCGCGACCCTGCTGTCGGCGCGCACGCAGGACGCGACCACGCACGCGGCCTCTACCCGCCTGTTCGCGCGCGCGCGTACGCCACGCGCGATGGCGAAGCTGCCGGTCCGGGAGATCGAGACGCTGATCTACCCGGTGAGCTTCTATCGCAACAAGGCCGAGCACGTGAAGGCGTGCTGCGAGATGCTGATGTCGCGCTTCGGCGGCCGCGTGCCCGCGACCATGGACGAGCTGATCACGCTGCCGGGGGTCGGACGCAAGACCGCCAACCTGGTGCTGATCCTGGCGTTCGCCAGCAAGCAGAACATCTGCGTGGACACGCACGTGCACCGCATCTCGAACCGGATGGGGTGGGTGAAGACGGCGCTGCCGGAAGAGACGGAGCAGGCCCTCTACAAGGCGACGCAGCGGCGCTGGTGGCCCTATCTCAATCTCTATCTTGTGACGTGGGGGCAGAATGTGTGCCGGCCGGTGTACCCGCGCTGCGGCGATTGCGCAATCGCCGTCGATTGTCCAAGAATTGGTGTGGCCAGGAGGAGGCAGGGATGATGCGAGCTGCGTGCGTGTGGATGGCGCTGGTGGCGCTGGTGTCGATGCCAGCCGTGTCGGTGGCGCAGACTCGAGGCGGGCCGGCCACGCCTCCGGCGGGAGGTGCGGCGCCGGCCGCTCCGAATCCGGCCACGCTCAAGCGCTCCCCCGGCGCCGGACCCCTTGTCACGGTGACGACCGCGCGCGGCAGCTTCACCTTCGAGACCTATCCAGAGGAAGCGCCCAAGAGCGTCGCGCACATCACCGAACTCATCAAGCGCAACTTCTACAACGGCCAACGAATCAGCCGGGTGGCGCCCGGATTCGTGGTGCAGTTCGGCGACCCGCTGTCGCGGGATCTGTCGAAGAAGGATCTCTGGAACACGGGCGGCAGCTTCAAGATCGTCGGCGAGCTGGAGGCGAGCCCCAAGCGCACGCACGTCATCGGCGCCGTGGCGCTCGCGCACGACGGCGACGCGCGGCGCAGCGACAGCATCATGTACATCACCATGCGTGAAGCGCACGAACTGGACGGCAAGTACAACGTGATCGGCAAGATCGTTTCGGGCATGCCGATCGTGCGCGCCACACAGGTCGGTGACGTCATCAAACGGGTCAGTATTTCGCCGTAGTGAGGGGATGGAGGTTGGTCGTTGGTGGTTGGTGGTGGGTAGTTCCGCTGCGGACTATCGGTGATCGGGATGCTCGAGAGGACAGGAACTTGCTCAGCCAACATGCTGTGTCTCGGTTATGCCGCTCGCATCCGAGAACCGGAACTTGACGACGACCGATCCCAAGCGGATCTCGTCGCCGTCGCTCAAAGGCGAGCGTGTGGCCAGGCGATCGCCGCGCATGTAGGTGCCGTTCTTGCTTCCCAGATCCTCGATGGTGACCGCCGTTCCAGAGATACGAATCCGTGCGTGATGCCGGGAGACACTCGGGGACTCAAGCCACACGGTGACGTCACCTGCGCGACCGATTAGATGCTCACCGTCGGTCAGCGGAACCTGGCCCCACTCCCAGATGATCCAGCAGCGCGAGCGATTGGCAGTCGACTCCCCACCTGGCGTCACCTCCGTCGCGACGCCGTCGAACGCGTAGCCGAACCGGTGCACGGTCCGCACGAAGCGGCCCTGCCCCGCCGTCTCCCCCAGCGCGCCACGCACCTCGGCGACGAGGCTGGTGAGGGTCGCGTCGGAGACGAACGTGGACGGCCACAATCGCTCGTGCAGTTCCGGTTTTGAGAGAGCCCGCGGCCGGTTCGTCAGCAAAAGCTGCAAGAGGTCGAACGCTTTGGGCGACAGATGTCGCTCGGCGTCGCCCCGCCGCAACAGGCGCCTCTCGTTGTCGAGTATGAATTCGCCGAAGCGCACCTGCATCGCAGTCACCAAACCAGGGAATTTCCAGGGACTTCCCCAGGACTCTTGGCCACCGGGCGCTCATGGTAGTGCAGACGCCCACGAAGCCGTCGAGGAGGCTGGTCATGAGACCGATGTTTGCCTGGGTCAGCGCAACCGTGCTGCTCGTGGGCTGTGATGGTTCCCACACCGCGCCAGCGCCCGGGCCGGTGCCGGTATCGATGATCGTCGCTCCATCTCCGCCTTCGCTTGCCCCGTTCTCCGAACGCTACACCCAGGGTGTCGCCGGACAGATGGTCACACGAAGTGTCACCGCCGACGATCCACCGTGTGCCGACGATCCCGGGTTTCGATGTCAGTACTTCCGGATCACCCCCCCGAGCGACGGCCGGCTCGACGTGGCGATGACGTTCACGCTGGGAAGAGTATACGGTCACATTCACGATGGCCGGCTTTAGCACAGTCGTGCGGGACGGCCTCGCGCTTCCATCCTCGTTCACGGCGACGATCCGGCCATCGCTCGGCCGCAACTTGGCATCGTGTCGCGCCGCGGTGGAATGCAACGCCACGCGACGGTTGGACTTGCTCCCACCGGGCACGCTGTACGGCGATCGCGTCTACCAGGTCGACGTCCGGTTCAACAAGACGATCGCGGTCGGCCGGAGGGTCGTTCGGCCGATGGTGTCGGTCTACAACCTCCTGAACGCGAACCCGGTGCTGTCGTACAGCAGCAGCTATGGTCCGACGTGGCCGGAGCCATTCGCCATCCTGAGCGCGCGATTCGTTGACGTCGGCGTGCAGGTAGATGTCTAATCAACGCCGCCGCGCAGCGGGCCAGTGGAGGATCACCGTGACCGGCGGAGGCGGTGGCTCCTCGAGCAGGGCGTTGATCAGGAAGCGCTGGCCATCGCCTGTGGGTATATATGGTGAGCCGGTGTCCCGGGCCATTTGGGCGCCGCGCTTTGCGATGTTCATCGTGAACAATTCGCGTGGTGGGTTAATCGTGAAGCTGGTGTCGGCTCTTACCGTCACGGCCATGAGCCGACTGTCGGACTGATAGAAGAGCTCCGTCCCATCGCGCCGCCACGCAGGATCGCTGCCACCCCCAGTCGAGATCTGCGATCGGACACCCGGTGACGGGAACGCCTGTACGTACACTTCAGACCGTCCCGATTCATCGGACACGTACGCCATCCATCGCCCATCAGGCGACAGCCGACCCTGGTGCTCGTTGAACTCCGTCTGAAGATAGACGCGCGGCGTTCGATCTCCGCCAGTTGGGTTTGGAGTCGCTGGCACGACCCACACGTCCCATTTCGTCTTCGGGTCCAGCCTCCCGTACACGATCAGCCGACCGTCCCTCGACCAGTCAGTCGTCTGATGAATGCGAGCATCGGAGGAACTTCCGAAGAGCTGCTCATCGGGGCCCGCGCCGCTCATCACCTTCAATCGTGTGGCGCGTGCCTCACCCTCACGCACCGATCCGTAGAGGATCCGGCTGCCGTCGGGCGACCACAGGCCCATATTGTCGAGTCCCGGATTGGTGGTGAGTCGAGAGGTGACGCCGCGCGTGGTCTCGATCAACCAGACGTCCTGGGATTGCGTTTCCGGATCAACACGATCGGCGGCGATCGTCTTCTCGTCGGGTGAGAGTTCAGCTCGCGCGTACCCCGTGGCCCCGGGAACGCTGGCGAGCCGCTTCCCTGCGCGATCGACCCAGACGAGTTCGGTGAGCCGTTGGCCGCCGAATGTTCCGTGCAGAAGCGTGCCGTTCTCCGATACTGAGAAGTCCGCGCGAGCATAGAAAGGGTAAAACGGGACCTGTTCGGCGAGGGGCACGGGTTCACCGATCAATTGGCGGCGATTGGCGTTGAAGGGCTGGGCCAGCAGCGTGCCCGCCATCGATCCCCCTTTGAAGAGCAGCAGGTGACCGGGCGGTGCGTAGGCCGCGCCCATGTACAACCCGCGTGCCAGCAGAGTTGCGCTGCCTGATTCGATCGAGGCTACATATATTCCTGGCGCTTGCCGGCGCCCGAAATACAGGATGTGACGGCCGTCCGGGAGAAATGACGGCCACTGACGCTCCTCGTTCACTCCGTCGGCGGGTACAGGCATCGCCGGGCCCCCGGCCGCAGACAATCGATACAGCTCGGTGCCAGCGCCGGCGGAAAAGACGATCACACCGGCCCGGTTCCACGTCCCACCTCTGGGTAGCAGCGCATCACTCAGTGTGTGAGGAGGTCCGCCTGCGGCGTCGATCCTCCTGAGCCTGCCTTCGGCGAAGAACCCGATGAACCGGCTATCCGGTGACCAGAACGGGTACGCCGCGCCGTCGGTTCCAGCGAGCGCCCCGGGGACGGCGGAATCAAGCTGGTGAACCCAGAGAAGCTGCTTGCCATCGGGACCTGTAGCGACGTAGACGAAGCGCGTCCCATCCGGCGAGATCGTCACCGGTCCACCGAACCTGACCTCGGCCCGGTTCAACTCTTTCGGCGGCGAAAATGAGAAACGGACGGCGACATTCTCGGCAGGCACTCGGCGAACGTACGCGACCGCGAGCGCGGCCACGGCGATCGCAAGGACGGCCGCAGCCATGGAGCCGACGCTCGGGCGCGTGCGCCCCCCGCGGTCGAGGGGGGGCACCGCCGCGTGGTCGATCCACTTCAGCTCCAGCGTCAGATCGCGAGCCGTCTGCCAGCGGTCGTCGGGGTCTTTGGCCAGGCAGCGCGAGACGATTCGGTCCAGGGCGGACGCGGCTGGTGATTGCGACGAAGAGATCGGCGGCGGATCGGTGTGAAGGACCGCGCCGATCACCGTCGCGGCGGTGGTCCCTTCGAATGCTCTTCGACCCGCGGCCATCTCGTAGATCATCGCGCCCAAGGCGAAGATGTCGCTGCGCGCGTCGGCCTCGCGACCCATGAGCTGCTCGGGCGCCATGTACGGAAACGTGCCGAGCACGGCACCGACGGCGGTGAGCGGCGCTGCGCCGGGCGAAACAGTGGACAGCGCGAGCAGGTCCGGACTGGATTGGTGCTTGGAGAGGCCGAAGTCGAGCAGCTTCGCGCCCTCCTTCGTCAACATCACATTGCCCGGCTTGAGGTCGCGATGAACGAGCCCTCGCCGATGCGCATGATCCAATGCATCGGCGAACTGGACGGCGTAGCGCAACAGATCGGGCGTCGGCAACGGCCCTCCCAGGAGACGCTCCCCCAGCGTCTGGCCCTCGAGATACTCCATGACGAGGAACCGGATCGATTCCGCATTCGATGTTGGCACTGCGGGGCTCGGGGCTTCGCCCACGTCGTAGAGATTGCAGATGTGCGGATGATTGAGCGCCGCCACGGCGCGGGCCTCGCGTTCGAAGCGCGCCCGGCGATCCGCATCGACCACAAATTGTTCCGTGAGGACCTTGATGGCGACCGTGCGGTCGAGTCGTGTATCTCGCGCGGAGTAGACCTCACCCATGCCACCGGCTCCAATCAGCCGCAGGACTTCATACGGTCCGAGGCGAACGCCGGACGCGAGCGGCATGGACTGGTTCTGGCCCGTGAATTATACGGTGAACGATGGCGTTCGCCGGGTCACTCACGATCGGTAGAGAAACAGGAATTTTCCAGGAATTCTCCAAGGACTCACGGAAGTCCCCTCCCATATCTTGCGACGGCACCGTCTTCACGGAGGAGGAAACGCCATGAGCAAGACAGCTCACCTTGACGCCTATAAAGCCGCACGCTTCACGCTCGCCGTCCTGGTGACAAGCCTGATATTGGCTGGTCCCGCAGCAAAGGCCAACGATCTCTGCGGCGCGACGATCGTCGCGGACCTGACGCTGGATCACGATCTGACCTGCACGGGCGATGGGCTGATCGTCGGCGCGGATGGGCTCATGATTGACCTGAACGGGCACACCATCACCGGTCCCGGCAGCGGCGTTGGGATTGCCGTGACCGGGAGAACCGATGTGTCAATCGCCGGCGGCACCATCAGGACTTTCACGACCGCCGTGCGCGTGAATACCTCCGCCGACGTCGTGATCAAGCAGATCGAGTTCGCGGAGAATTCCGAGGCGATCGACCTTCAGAGTGGAAGTGTCGGGAACACCGTCAAGGACAATCTATTCCGCGACAGCACGACTCGGGCAATCATGCTCAGGGGCAACTCGATCGACAACGACATCAAGAACAACACCTTCATAGGGAACCGAGTCGGCATCCTTCTGTTCGGAAGCGTCGACACCACCGTGAAACAGAACGTCATCTCGGGAAGCAGCGTGGCCGGCATTCGCTTCAATGTCATCTCCACCGGCAACGTCCTCAAAGACAACACGGTCAGGTCGAATGCCGTGGGCATCGAATTCATCGTCACGACCACCGGCTCCGCCACCGGCAACGAGCTGAAGGACAACACGGTAGCCACGAACAACTGCGGCCTGAAGGGGCCGACCGCCGGCAACAGCTTCAAGGAGAATTCGTTCGAAGGGAACCTCGTCGACACCTGCTCCTAGCGGCGCGGGCGCGCTCCAACTGGCTGCCCGCCGCGACGGGACGCACGACGACGATGAACCACCCACGACGAACGACCAACGAGCAACGACCAACTACCAACTACCAACTGAAGAAACGCCGATGGCCGGCAAGAATGCGGCCGGCCTCGTCGGGATCAGGAGGCAGCGTCCAGTCGCCGCGTTGATGGCTGCCGCCGAGCACCACGCCGTCCCGGCGCGGGAACATGTAGAGGTCTTCGGTCGTGGACTTGACGGCGTAGTCGATGCCGGGCTGCGGCTCGAGAATCGCGAGCTGGCCCTTGATCGGCACCAGGTCACGATCGCCGAAGAGCGCCGCAGCGCCGATGCCGGTGCAGTTCACGACCACGTCTTCGTCCAGGGCGGCAACCGCCGCGGGCGATAGTTCCGTAACGGCAATCCGGACGCCCGCCGCGCGCACGTCGACCAACAGCGCCGCCAGATAGATCGCCGGCTCGATCAGCATCAGTCGATAGCGATGGGCGAAGGCGCTCGGAAACGGATGCTCACCGGCGCCGAGCGTGACCGGTTCAAACAGCTCGGGCGTAGCGGCCCATTCCCACGACGTCGGCGGCACGGCACTGTCACCGGTCAGGTAGAAGGGCACCCAGCGAATGCCGTAGCGCTCGCCGGCCATTGCCTCGAAGCGCCGGTGGGCGAAGCGTGCCGCCCGCGCGAGTTCAGCGGCAAATCCGGGATGCGGCCGCCCCTCGTCCACGAGCGTCACGGGTGACCACAACGCGCCGGCCACGTCCGAGGTGGTGTGTGGCGGCAGCTCGCGCGCGTAGATCGTGACGCCGACGCCCCGTTCCTGGAGCAGCCGCGCCGTCGCCAGCCCGACGGCTCCAGCGCCCAGCACCGCCACGTGGCGCGGCGACGCCTCGCACGCCAGGTCCGCGGCGTGGGTCGCGGTGCCCCACGACAGCGTGACGCCGCAGCCACCGTGCCCGTAGTTGTGGACGTAGAGGGTCCCTCCGATGCGCTCGGCCTCCACGCGGAAGCCGTTGGGCCTGAAGGGGCGGAGGCCCGCCACCAGCCGTGCGCTGGCGATCGAGGAAAGGGAGACCGGACGCATGCGGCGATTCGGCTACACCAACGACCTGGACGCCCCGACCCTGACCAGTCCCTGAATATCGGGGTAGTGCTCGATCAGCGACCCTGGATACTCGCCGTCGATCGGCTGGCCGAGCTGGGCCTTCAGCATCACCGCGTTGACCACGGATTTCGACGCGAAATGGTTGTTCGCGTAGAGATACGACTTGCGCACCAGCGCCCGGGCCGCGCCGGCCACGTCGCTGAACTCGCGAAGCTCCTCCGCCGAGTAGAGATAGTCGTAGCGGTCTTCGGTCGCGGCAGGCCGCCACCAGTTCGCCGTGTTCCGCCCGTGCAGGCGCATGTAATAGAAGCTGGTCACGTTCGGCAGGTAGTTCTGCTCGATCGAAAGTCGGAATTTCGGCTCGTCGATCTGCACGAAGGCCGCGTTGTGCGCGTTCAGCAGCGACAGGGTATCGCCCAGCCGATCGCTCCAGGTCTTGTGCCGCAGCTCCACCGCGACGCGGTAGTCGCCGAACGCCCGCAGCAGCGTCGCCAGATAGTCGTGCGACTGGGGCGTGGCCTTGAAGCTGGCGGGAAACTGCGCCAGTAGCGCGCCGAGCTTGCCGGCCGAGGCCAGGGGATCGAGCGCGGCCCGGAACTCGTCGATGTCGCTCTGCGTCACCTGGGCCAGCACGTCCAGCAGCTCGCCGGTGGATCCCGGCGCCGTCTTCAGCGCCGCCTCTCGGAACATCCGGGGGTGCGTGAATTTCTGGTAGAGCTTCACCGAGAACTCGAAGCCGGGCGGCGTGCGGTCGGCCCAGCCCTGCGTGATTTCCGGGCGGGGCGTCCCGTAGAACGACGAGTTCACCTCCACCGTGTCGAAGTGCTCGGCGTAGTAGCGCAGCTCGTCGAACCCCGCCGTTCCGGCCCGCTTCGAGCGGCCGGCGGGGTAGAACACGCCGTTCCAGGTGCCGCGGCCGGTGGGGTAGCTCCAGCCCGAGGTGCCGACGCGAAGAGTCATGGGCGTCCTCATCGATAATAAGAGGGTTGGTCACCATCAACGAGATCTTCTATTCGGTGCAGGGCGAGTCCACGTATGCCGGCCGCCCGTGCGTGTTCGTCCGGCTGACGGCGTGCGACCTGCGGTGCTCCTGGTGCGATACGCCCTACGCGTTCCACGAGGGTACCAAGCGTTCGGTAGAGGACGTGCTGGCGGAGGTGGACCGCTTCGACTGCGAGCTCGTGGAAGTGACGGGCGGTGAGCCGCTGCTGCAGGAGGATGTCTATCCGTTGTTCGACGGCCTGCTAAGCCGCGGCAAGCAGGTGCTGCTCGAGACTGGTGGCCACCGCAACACCGAGCGCGTCCCCGGCGAGGTGGTCACCATCCTCGATGTGAAGTGCCCCGGCAGCGGCGAGGCGCACCGGATGGACTGGAGCAACCTCGACCGCCTGCGGCCGCACGACGAAGTGAAGTTCGTGATCAAGGACCGCGCCGACTACGAGTTCGCCAGAGACGTCACCCGGCGCCACGACCTGACCGCAAAGGCAGCGGCGGTGCACTTCTCACCCGTACACGACGTCATGGACCTGCGCCAGCTGTCGGAGTGGGTGCTCCAGGACCGCCTCGGCGTCCGCGTCCAGGTGCAGCTGCACAAGTACATCTGGGACCCCGCCACACGTGGCGTCTGACGCCGTCGTCCTCCTGAGCGGCGGCCTGGATTCCTACACCACCGCGGCGATGGCGCGGCAGCAGGGCTTCGCGCTGCACGCGCTGACCGTGCGTTACGGGCAGCGGCACGCGGTGGAGGTCGAGGCGGCTCGAGCCGTGGCCCGCTCCCTTGGCATGGCCCGCCACGTCGAGATCGACGTGGACCTCTCCACTTTCGGCGGCTCGTCGTTGACGAGCGCGCTGCCGGTGCCCAAGGATCGCGCCATCGACCGCGACGAGATCCCGTCCACTTATGTGCCGGCCCGCAATACGGTGTTCCTGGCGCTGGCGCTCGGATGGGCCGAGGTGCTCGGCGCTCACGACATCTTCATCGGCGTCAACGCGCGCGACTACTCCGGCTATCCCGACTGCCGCCCGGCCTTCATCGCCGCCTTCGAGTCGCTGGCCTCGGTGGCCACGGCGGCCGGAGTGGGCGGCGCCCGCTACACCGTGCACACGCCGCTCATCGCGATGACCAAGGCGGAGATCGTTACTACCGGACTGGCGCTGGGCCTCGACTACGGCCTGACTCACAGTTGCTACGATCCGTCCCCGGACGGGCGCCCCTGCCGCCGCTGCGACAGCTGCGTGCTGCGCGCGGCGGGCTTCGCCGAGGCCGGCGCCGTGGATCCGCTGCTCGCGCGATGACCCAGCGCCTCTACTACACCGACGCCGAGACGCTGGAGTTCGACGCCCAGGTCACGGAGAGCACCAACACAAGCGGGCAGCCAGGCGTGGTCCTGGACCGGACGGCCTTCTACCCAAGCTCTGGCGGCCAGCCCTTCGACACCGGACGCCTTGGCGACGCGCAGGTGTTGGACGTGATCGACGAGGGCGATCGCATCGTCCACGCGCTGTCGATGCCGATCGAACCGGGGACGGCCGTGCACGGTGTGATCGACGCGGCGCGCCGGCGCGATCACATGCAGCAGCACACCGGGCAGCACATCCTGTCGGCGGCGTTCGAGCGCTTGTTCGCCAACCCGACCCTCAGCTTCCACCTCGGCACCGGGTCGTGCACGATCGACCTGGCCAAATCGCTGCCGGCTGCCGACGTCGAACGAGCCGTGGACGAGGCCAACCGCGTGGTGTGGGAGGACCGCCCGGTCGTCGTGCGGTTTGCCAGTGCCGACGAGGCTCGCGCGGCCGGGCTGCGCAAGGGGTCGCAGCGCGAGGGCGAGCTGCGGCTGGTCGAGGTCACCGGCTACGACCTGTCGGCCTGCGGCGGGACCCACGTGGCACGCACGGGGTCGATTGGCGTCATCGCCGTCACCGGAACGGAGAAGGTCAAAGGCGGACTGCGCGTCTCATTCGTCTGCGGCCGGCGCGCGCTCGATGAGCTGCGCCTGCTGCGGGACGCGGTGGCGGGCTCGCTGCGCGCGCTGTCGGTCGTGCCGGCGGAGCTGCCCGCAGCGATTCGCCGCCTGCAGGCGGACGGCAAGGCGCTGCGCAAGCGCGCGGGGGAGCTGCAGATCGCGCTGGCGGGCCAGGAGGCGGAACGGCTGCTGGCGTTGGCCACGCCGAGCGAGCCGGCGCCGGTAGTGGCGGCGGTGATGGACGGGTGGGAGGCCGGCGGGCTGCGCGCCATCGCATCGAGCCTCATTGCCCGCGGCCCCGTGCAGGTGGTGCTGGCCACAGCGGAGCAGCCGCTCTCGATCGTCGTCGCGCAGTCCTCGCCCACCGGTGCGGCCGCAGTCGACGTGGTGGCGCGCCTGACCGCGCGGTTTGGCGGCCGTGGCGGCGGTAACCGTGAGCTGGCGCAGGCCGGGGGACTGTCGGAATCGGGCCAGGTCGTCGTCGACGCGGCGCGCCGCGTGCTCGAGAAAACGGGGCCGGGAACCGGGAGCCGGGAGCCGGAAGCCGGTAGCCCTACGGCTTCCGGCTGAACTCGGCCAGGCGCACTGCGATCGCGTCGATCGCGGCGGCGGCTTCAGCGCCGGTGCCTTCGAAGTTGTTCACCATCACCACCAGTGCCACGTCTTCCTTGTCGCGCGTGGTGATGTAGCCGGCAAGCGTCCGGATGTTCGACATCGTGCCGGTCTTGGCGCGCAGGTTGCGCGCCGAGGGCGTGTCCTTCAGCCGGTTGCCCAGCGAGCCGTCCACGCCGGCGATCGGCAGCGCCTGCATGAAGGGCGACTCGCCCTTCGGGTCGTACATCCGCTGCAGCAGCACGACGAGCGCTTCGGGTGAGAGTGCGTTGCGGCGCGACAGGCCCGACCCGTCCACGATCTGCTGCGCGCCCGGTGGTACGCCCCACGCCGCCAGCCGCCGGTTCAACCCGTCGAGCGCGGCGTCGTTGGTGGGCAGCACCCCTGGCCCCGAATTGAGACGCATCAGCGCCTCGCCGTAGAGGTTGACGCTGTCCTTCAGCATCGGCCGCACCAGCTCGCGCAGTGGCGGCGAGCGATGGGTGAAGAGCAGCGCGGCGTATTCGCGGCGCGGCGCCGGCTCGACGTCGTCGATGTCCACGGCCTCGCCCGAGACGGCGATCCCCCCCGCCACCAGGTAATGACGCACGACGCCGGCGAACCAGCGCGTCGGGTTGCCCGCCGACACCAGCAGCCGCATCGGCTTGGCGCCGGCGCGGATCGAGCCGGCAATCGTCAGCGCCGCCTCCGCCGGGCGCTGCTCGGGCCACAGGATCTGCTGGGCCTCGGCGCCGGACGTCGACGCGCGGCTGACCAGTGGACGATGCGCGGCAGAGGGTTCAACGCTCAGTTCCGCCGGCGCCCCGGCCTGCGCCCCCGGCGACACCGTTACGCTGAGCCGATTCTCCGCGGTGTTGAGGGCGCCGAACAGCACGCCGCTCGAGTAGCCCAGATCGTCCCACGCCCAAGCCAGTGCCGGCCGTGGTTCCTCCACGGCGTCGTCGTCGCCGATGATGCGGCCCTCGATGCGCTGGATGCCGAGCTCGCCGAGCGTGGCGGCCCAGTCCTGCACGCCGGCGAACCCGCGCGAGTCGAAGCTGGGATCGCCGCTGCCGGCGACCAAAAGGTCGCCCTGCAGCGTGCCCGCGACGATCGGCCCGGTGGCCCAGATCGTCGTTTCAAAACGGTAGTCCCAGCCCACGGCCTCGTAGGCCGAGGCCGCACTCACCAGCTTGGCGGTCGAGGCCGGCACGAACAGCGTTTGCGGGTTCAGCTCGAACAGCGGCTGGCGGCGGGTGAGCGAATAGGCCACCACGCCCCAGAGCCCGCGCTTCACGCCGGGCATGGCAGTGATCGCGCGAAGATCGGTGGCGAGCTGACGGAGGGGCGGCTGCGGCCGCTGTGCCTGTCCTTGGGCCGCGCCAGACGCGACCAGCGCCAGGATCGCCGCGAGCGTGAGCGATCCGCGGCGCCGGGCGAGCCTCAGCGCCATCGGCGGGTCACTTCAGCGCGTCGAGCGCTTTCAGGGCCTCGTCCAGGGCCGCCGTGTCGAGCTTCGCCGCTCCGGGCTCGTCCTGCCGCGCAGCGAACGCGTCGGCGCCCGAACGGCCAATGGCCACGGTCTCGGTCTTCGAGTCGAACTGGGCCTTCACCGACACCGCCGGCGTCTTCAGCGCCGCCGGCGCCGTCGCCTCGAACGACGAGGCGCGCAGGCCCGAGACCTTGGTCAGCAGGTCCTCGATCTTCATCGCATCGACCGTGGCGCCCTTGGCGTCCTTCCATACGTCCACGTCCTTGCCGTCTTTGTCCTTCGACTTCGACTTTTCGAACGTCTGCGTGGCGGTGCCGCGGGTGAACTCGACCCGCGTCGCCGTGAAGGACCGGAAATCGAACACGTCCTTGCGGCGGAATTCGCCGACCGGCTTGATCACGTCGTCACGCAAGGTGGGTGCCACCGTGAAGATCAACGGCCGGGACGCGTCCCTGGCGAACACCACCGCGTTGTCGGTCTTGCCGAGCGTCAGCGTGGCGGATGAGCTGCCGGACTTCACCGTCATCGTCGCGGTGGGCTGGTCGAGGCCGTATTGCTTGAGATCGGAGGCGCTATCGGCGGTGATGCCCTGCATGTTCGCCGTCGCCAGCCGTTCGATGGCGCCCTCGACCGCCCCGAAATCGGCGCGGGCGGCGATGGGCTTGACGATCGCCCAGTCGGAGCCGTTCTTCGCGAACTCGAGCGTGGTGGTGCCGGCCGAGGCGATGAATCCGTCCACTTTGGAACGATCGACTTTCAGGATTGTCTTGTCGCGCAGCGAGAACGGGTCCTTCTTGAACGTGGACTCGACGAACGACGACACCAAGAACACGCGCGGCGAATCCGGTAGCTTGGCGTAGAGGTCGCCGCCGGTGGCGGTCTTGTCGCCCAGCAGGATGCGCTTCTCCGCCGGCTGGCCCTTGACCTTGAACGACACGTCGATGCGGGCGGGCGCCAGCCCGTACTGCGCCAGGTCGCCCGGCTTTTCGTCCACCACGCGCTCGATGTCGAGCGACGACAGGCCGCCGGTGATCGACGACAGCTCGGTGGCGTCGGCGTCGGCGGGGGAGGGCTCCACCAGCTTCCAGGCGCCGTTGGCCTTGGTCAGGCGCGCCGGCATTTCTTCGTTCAGCGCGATGCGCACCTCCTCGATGTCGTCGGAGGCTACGGTGCCGAAGGCCTTCTCTTTCGTGGTTGCGCTGTCGGTCGAGCTCTTGCCGCCGTAATAGATGTAGCCGGCCAGCCCGGCCAGCACCAGCACCATTGCGAGCGTGGATACCAGACGGCCCATGGGCTATCGCCGCCTCCACCAGGTGTAGATCCCGGTGCCCATCACGGCGCCGGGGATGACGACGATCGACAGCCAGAACATCAGCGTGATCTGGCTCGCCGTCAGCGTCAGCCGGCGATCCGAGGCCTCGCGAGGACGGATGGAAATCAGGCTCTCCTGCTGCGCCAGCCAGCTCAGAGTGTTCATGAACAGGTCGCGGTTGCCCTCGACGCCCAGGTAGGCGTTGCTGGCGAAGTCCGAATCGCCGACGGCGACGATACGCGTCTCCGGAGCTGCGGGCGGTGTCTCGGCCGCAGCGCCTTCGGCCGGCTTTGCCGGCTCGGGCGCCTTGTTCTGCACCGCCACGGCCATGCCGATGGTGACCGGGCCGGTCGTATCGCCCTTGTCGGTCTCCGGCGCCAACGTGTCGGGGTTCTCGAGCTGCGCCATCGTGGTCTCCGACCAGCTGCGCTGAGCGGTCTGCAGGAACGGCTGCGGCGTGCGGCCCTCGGGGATCACCGCCGTCGGCGCAATGGCGCGGACCAGCGGAAACATCGTGATCAGGTCGAACCGCTCGGTAATCGCGTGGGTGGGATAGGGCGGCGCCGCCACCGGCACCGTGGCCACCGAGGTGCGGCCGCTCACGTCCACGACCACGGACTTCTGCGCCTCGAGCCCCCACTCGGCCAGCAGCGCCTCCAGGCGCGGCATCGGCGGAAACGCCTTCAGGTCCTCGGGTGGATCCAGCAGCACCAGGAGCTTGCCCGACTTGCTCAGGTAGTCGCGCAGCAGCGGCACCTCCTGCTCGAGGAGATCCGTGCGCGGACCCGCCTCGACCAGCACGGTTGCATCGGCCGGAATCTGGTTGGTCTGGGCCAGCACCAGCTTGTCGAACTCGTAGTTGTCGCGCTTGAGCGCATCGGCGATGACGCTATAGCCCGTGCGCTCGCTGACGGTGGTGTCCTTCTCGCCGTGCCCGCCAAGGAAGTAGACCTTCTTCTTGGC